>Ga0209909_100104_pt1 | contig 159227 bp, 146 predicted proteins | sample FECB22metaG_FD_188302 | JGI IMG/M metagenome (GOLD analysis project Ga0209909, IMG submission 188302) | Cyanobacterial communities from the Joint Genome Institute, California, USA - FECB-22 (SPAdes) (version 3) | ecosystem: Environmental > Aquatic > Thermal springs > Hot (42-90C) > Microbial...
GCGCCCGCTTGTCAGAGCCGGCGCACCCGGACCAGCCGCACAGACTTGGCGCGGGGTGGAGCAGCCCGGTAGCTCGTCAGGCTCATAACCTGAAGGTCACAGGTTCAAATCCTGTCCCCGCAACCAAATCCCGACACACAGAACCCGCCGCGCCCCCAAGCGCGGCGGGTTCTGCGTTTGTCGCACCCCGTCGAACCGACGCGGTCCCTGTGCCGACGCGTCCCGCGACGGTCGCCGCCGCTCCGGCAGGGGAGGGGGGTCGAGCGCCGGCCGATGAGCGCCGATGCCCGCGCCGAGTCGCCACCGAAATCGCTCGATCCCGGCTCCGGGGCAGGGTGTCCGCGCCGCGACCTCGGCGGTGTTGGCCTCGCAGGCACCTGGCCTTAAGATGCGGTGGGGTACGCCGTGATACGGCGTGAGGGGGGAGCGGCAATGATCTCACAGGCGGGCGGCACGGCCGACCTCGATCGGAGCTGAAGAGCGCGGTTTGCGCGTCTCCGCTCCCTTTCCTCGTCCGGCCCGCCCGGCGATGCGTCGCGCATCGCCGCCGAGGCTGGCCGCCCTGGCCCTGGCCCTGCTGGTCGCCGCGGGGGCTCAACCCGCGCGCGCGTTCGACCTGTTCGGCCTGTTCGGCAGCGAACCGGAACCGCCGCCGCCGAGCGCGACCGCGCTCCCGTACACGCTGCGGATCACCGGCACGGACGATTCCGACGTGCTGCGGGCCCTGCAGGACACCTCCACCCTCTATCGCCTGAGGCAGGAACCCCCGCCCGACGGCGAGGGGCTGCTGCGCCGGGCCGAGACCGATCTCGCCAAGCTCGCCGACGTCCTGTCGGGCTACGGCTACTATCAAGGAGCGGTGACGATCCGGGTCGACGGCGCGCCGGTGCCGGGCCAGGCGACGGCCGCGGTCGGTGCCGCGGAGGCGTGGCGCAACCGCGGCCTCGTCCCGGTCCGGATCGCGGTCGATCTCGGGCCCCTCTACCATCTGCGCCGGATCACCGTGCGCGATCCGGCCGGCAACCCGTTCCCGGAAGCCGAGCTGCCCGCGCGGGTCACCCGCGTCGACGAGGATGTTCCCGCGCGCTCCGCCACGGTGCTGGCGCGGGAAGCGCAGATCGTCGACCACTTCCGCGCCCAGGGCCGTCCCTTCGCCAAGGTGGTCGCGCGCGATCCCGTGGTGGACGATTCCGCCCACGCGATGGACGTGACCTTCACGGTGGCGCCGGGCCCGGTGGCCGGACTAGGCCCCGTCGCCGTCAGCGGTGCGCCGGGGATCGACCCGGCGACCATCCGATCCTTCATCTACGCCGAGCCGGGCGACCCGTACTCACCCCAGGCGGTGGCCGCGATCCGCCGGTCCGTGGCGCGGATCGAGGGGATCGGCGGCGTCCGGGTTCGCGAGGGGACGACCCTCGACGCCGACGGGAACCTGCCGCTGTTCGTCGAGGTCACCGAGCGCGAGCGCAACCTCGTGGGCGTCTCGGCGCGCTACTCCACGGTCGACGGGCCGGGCGTGCGGGCCTACTACGCCAACCGCAACCTGTTCGGCGGCGGTGAATCCTTCCGCGTGGACGCCGACCTCTACTACCTGGGTCTCGGCAACGATCCGTTCGCCAACCAGCGCAAGGCCGCGGGGATCGGCACGAACGGCCTCGGCGGACGCCTCTCGGCGACCTACGTCCAGCCGGCCCTCTGGGGTACGCGGAACGACTTCCTGGCCAACGCCTTCATCACCCGCGAGGTGCAGCAGAGCTACCTCGTGGATGGCGGGGGTGTCTCGGGGGCGATCCGTCACCGATTCTCGGACACGTTCTCGGCGCAGATCGGGCTCGATGCCCAGGTTGGCCGGTCGAAGGACGCCCTCGGCACGGTCGATTACCGGCTGATCGGCGTGCCGGCCTCGGTCACTTACGACTCCACCGACAGCCTCCTCGACCCGACGCGGGGCGTCCGGGCCATCGCGTCGCTGGCGGTCTATCCCGGCGCGATCTCCTCGCCCGGCATCGTCGTGGCCAAGGCGCAGGGATCGACCTACTACGCCCTCGACGACGAGGCCCGCATGATCCTGGCCGGCCGCATCGGCTTCGGTTCGGTCTCGGGCGCGCCGCTGGGGGAGATCCCCGACAATTTCAGGTTCTTCGCGGGCGGCGGCGGCTCGGTGCGGGGCTACCCGTACCGCACCCTCGGACCGATCGGCCCCTTCAACCTGCCGATCGGCGGCCGCAGCCTGCTGGAGGCCTCGCTCGAGGCGCGCATCAAGGTCACCGACACGATCGGCGTGGTGCCGTTCTTCGACGCGGGCACCGCCTTCGCCTCGGCGACGCCGGATTTCGACGAGAAGATCCGCAAATCCGTGGGCATCGGCCTGCGCTACTACACCGGCATCGGCCCGATCCGCGCGGACGTCGCCTTCCCGCTCGACCCCTACAAGGGCGGACACGTGCGTCCCGCCGTCCTGTATCTCAGCCTGGGGCAGGCTTTCTGAATGGCGTTCCGAACCGGACCGACGCAGCGCGCCGCGCATCCGACCGCCCGTCACGGCCGGTGGGACCTGGTGCTCGTCCTGGTCGGCCTCGCCCTGCTGCTGCCCTGCACCCTCGCGGCGACGCGCGCCGACGAGGGCGACAAGTCCGTGCTGGGCGGCCTCCTGTCCCGCGCCCTGTCGACGCCCTCCTCGCGGGTGGCGATCGGTGCCGTCGACGGCGCCCTGTCCTCCGACGCCACCATCCGGGACGTGGCGATCAGCGACCGCGACGGCGTCTGGCTGAAACTCGACCGGGCCCGCATCGTCTGGCGGCGGCTCGCCCTCCTGTCGGGCCGGCTGGAGGTCGACAGCCTCGAGATCGGGCATCTCGACGTCCTGCGCCGGCCGGTCCCCGGCCCGCCGCCGCCCGAGGCCAAGCCCGACGGGCGGCTCCTCCCGGACCTCCCGGTCAAGGTCGAGATCAAGGGATTCAAGCTGGCCGAGCTGACGCTGGGCGAGGCGGTGGCCGGGCAGCCGGCGCGGCTCTCGGCCGAGGGCCGGGCGAAGCTCGGCGCCGCCAGCGAGGGGCTCGACCTCCAGGCCCGGGCGCAGCGCCTCGACGCGCCGGGCCGCTTCCTGCTGTCGCTGCTGTTCGTGCCGAACGGCGAGCGGCTGGAGTTGAAGGCGAACCTCGTCGAGCCGGCCGGCGGCCTGCTCTCGAAGGCCGCCAACCTGCCCGGCACCCCGCCGATCGACTTCGAGCTCGACGGAACGGGCACGCTGGACGCCTGGGGCGCCAAGCTGGACTTCACGGCGGGACCCGACATCGGCGCCAAGGGCGGGGCGAAGATCTCCCGGATCGGGGCCGAGCGGCGGCTCGCCCTCGACCTCGCGGCGCGAATCGAGGGGCTGATGCCCGGTCCGGCGGCGGCGATCTTAGCCGGCACCACCAAGCTCGACGGCGGCCTGTCCTTCGCGGACAGCGGCGCCTTCCGGATTGACCGGCTGGAACTGACCTCCCGCACGGCGCGCCTGGCGGCCGGCGGCAGCCTCACCCGCGACCGGGTCGCCGACCTGACCCTGCAGGCGCGTGCCCTGCCGACGGAGGGCGACGTCACCCGGGCCGGAGAGGCCGAGATCGGCAAGCTCGTCTTCGACGGCAGCCTCAAGGGGCCTCTGGCGGCGCCCACCGTCCGGGGCCACCTCGACGCGGCCGCCCTGCGCAGCCGCGATTCCAGCCTGGACCGGATCGAGGCGAGCCTCGGCATCGACCCGCAGGGCGAGCCGTCGGCGCAGCGCTTCGCCGTCACGGCGGACGGCCGGATCGACGGGCTGACGCTCTCCGACCCGGCCCTGCGCCGGGCCATCGGCAGCCGGGCGACCGTGACGCTCCGGGCCTCGGCCGGTGCCGACGGCGTGGTCGACGTCGCGGCGCTCAAGCTCGATTCCGACACGGCGCGGGCCGCCTATGCCGGCCGGGTCGGCCAGAACACCCTGACCGGCACCCTCGACGCGGCGCTGCCGGACCTGTCCGTCTTCTCGGGCCTCGCGGGCCAGGGCCTCGCGGGCAGCCTCGACGCCAAGGCGCGGCTCAGCGGCGATCCGGCGCGCAAGGCCGTCGCCGCCGACCTCGCCGTGACGACGAGCGGTCTCGTCACCGGCATCCGGGCGGCGGACCGCGCCCTCGGCCGCGCGCCGAGCCTTCAGGGACGCGTGTCCCAGACCTTCGACGGGTACGGCTTCGACCATCTGCGCCTGGAAGGCTCCGGCGTCACCGCCACCCTGCAGGGCGAGGCGACGACGACCCGTGCCGACGTCGCCGGACGGGTCGACCTCAAGAGCCTCGCGGATCTCGACGGGCGCCTCACCGGCAAGGCCGGCGTCGACGCGCGCCTGACCGGATCCCTGGAGCATCCGGACGTGACCGCGACCCTGACGGCGCCCGCCGCCACCGCGGCCGGCAAGCCGATCCGGGATCTGCGCGTCGAGGCCGTCCTGCGGGACGCGCTCCTCGCGCCGGACGGCACGGTCCGGCTCGGCGGCGACGTCGGCGGCAAGGCGCTGACCGGCGGCGCGCACCTCGCGCGCGTCGGCCCGGACTGGGTCCTCGACCGGCTCGGCCTCGATCTCGGCTCGGTCTCCGTCGCCGGCCAGGCGACGGTCGCGGCCGACACGTGGCTGTCGGCGGGCGCGCTCACCGTGCGGGCCGGCGACCTGACGGACATCGCGCCCCTCGTCCCGGAACCGGTCTCGGGCCGCCTCGACGCCGCGCTGACTCTCGCCCGCGACGGCGGGCGCCAGGACGTGACCGTCCGCGCCACCGGGGCCGGTCTCCGCTACGGCGACACGGCCCTCGCGCGGCTCGACGCCGACCTCTCGGGACGGGACCTGCGCGCCCACCCCGTCCTCGACGGGCGCGTCGAGGCCGACCGGCTCGTGGCCGCCGGCCAGCAGGTCGACACGATCCGGCTCCTCGCGAACGGCACGCCCGCCTTCAGCGACGTGAGCCTCACCGCCCGGGCGCGCGGCTTCACCCTCGACGGTGCCGCGCGGGTCGTCCCGGCCGCGGACACGCGGATCGAGATCCAGCGCCTGTCGGCGGCCCGCGGCAACGACCGCTTCGCCCTCACCGGGCCGGCGGCGATCACCCTCCGGGACGGCGGCGCGGTGATCGACGGCCTGTCGATCGCGGCGGGCTCCGGCCGCGTCACGGTCGCGGGCCGCGCCGGGCGGGATCTCGACCTCAAGGTGGCGATCCGGTCGCTGCCACTGTCGCTGGCCCGGATCGCCGCCCCGAGCCTCGCTCTCTCGGGGACCCTGGACGGGGAGGCGGATCTCCGCGGCCCCGCGACGCGGCCGGAGGGGCGCTACGCGGTCAGCGTCGCCAAGCTCGTCGCCCCGCAGACGCGGCAGGCCGGCTTGCCGGCGATCGACGCGACCGCCAAGGGCACGCTGTCGGACGGGCAGGCGAGCCTGGACGGGCGGGTCACGGCCGGGCGCGGCGTCGCCCTGACGGTCTCCGGGTCGCTGCCCGTGGAGGCCGGGGGGCCGCTCGACCTGCGCGCGCGCGGGACGCTCGACGCCGCCCTCGCCAATTCCCTCCTGAGCGTCGGCGGCCAGAGCGTCACCGGCAAGATCGCCATCGACGGCGGCGTCACCGGCACGCTCGCGGCGCCGCGGGCCCAGGGCGCGGCGGTGCTGAGCGGCGGGAGCTTCACCGATCCGCTGAACGGGCTCCGCTTCACCGGGATCGAGGGTCGGGTCACCGGCCGCGGCGACAGCGTCGTGGTCGAGCGCCTGACCGCGACCGCCCGCAACGGCGGTCAGGTCTCAGTGACCGGCCGCGTCTCCCTCGCGCCCGACTTCCCGGGCAATTTCCACGTGGTCGCCGACAAGGCCGAGCTCGTGTCGAGCCCGCTGATGACAGCCGTGTCGAGCGTCGACATCACGCTGGCGGGGCCGCTGGCGCGGACGCCGCGGATCGCCGGCCGGGTGAACGTCGTGTCGATCGACGTCGCGGTTCCGGACCGGCTGCCGGCCACCATCCGGCCGCTGCCGGGCGTCCGCCACGTCAACACGCCGCCGGCCCTGAAGGCGCGCCTGGCGCAGCGGGCGGAGCGGAAGGCCGCTGCCCGGTCCGGGCGACGGGGCGGGAAGCCGGCCGTCCCGTTCGACGCCACCCTCGACGTGACGATCGACGCGCCGAGCCGCATCTTCGTGCGCGGGCGCGGCATCGACGCGGAACTCGGCGGCGCGCTGCGCGTCACCGGCACCTCCGCGTCGCCCGTCGCCAACGGCGCCTTCTCGCTGCGCCGCGGACAGTTCGAGCTCGTCGGTCAGCGCCTGGATTTCAGCCGCGGCCGGCTGACCTTCGCCGGCAGCCTGACCACGCCGGAGCTCGACTTCGTCGCGGAGACCAAGGCCACCGACGTGACCGCCCGCATCGCCGTCTCGGGCTTCGCGGACGCCCCGCAATTCTCCCTGACGTCGGACCCGGTCCTGCCGCAGGACGAGATCCTGTCGCGGATCCTGTTCAAGAAGGCGTCGGCCGGCCTGTCGCCGTTCCAGGCGCTGCAGCTCGCCCAGGCGGTCGCCCAGCTCTCCGGGGGCGCCGCCGGTCCGGACATGTTCGAGCAGGCGCGCAAGAGCCTCGGCCTCGACAGCCTCGACGTCTCCACCGGCGCGAGCGGCGGACCGGCGATCGGCGCCTCGCGCTACATCTCGGATCGGGTCAGCGTCGGCGTGAAGGCCGGGGCGAAGCCCGCCGACACCGCCGTCGGCGTCGACTTCGACGTCACCCGCCGGATCAAGCTGAAGGGCGAGGCCGGGAGCGACGGCCGCACCAGCCTCGGCGTCGGCGCCGAGTACGAGTGGTAGCCGGCGAGGGCACACGGCCGCCCGCTCGCCCGCGCCCCGGGCACTGCGGGATCGACATGCCCGGTCAATGGTTTAGGTTCAGCGCAGGCGGCCGCCAGGGCCGCCGTTCGGGCGGGAAACACCACGGGCGATGGACGAGCTTTTCGAGACCGATGACGATCCGCCGGTTCCGGAGGGCGGCCTTCTCCGCAAGCTCCCGATCATCAACCGGCGCGGCCTCCACGCCCGCGCCTCCGCGAAGTTCGTGCAGACCGTCGAGCGCTACGACGCCGCCGTGACGGTCACCCGGGCCGGCGAGACGGTCGGCGGGCGCTCGATCATGGGCCTGCTGACGCTCGGGGCCGCCATGGGCACGCACGTCGCCGTCACCGCCGTCGGCCCGGACGCGGAGAGCTGCCTCGACGCCATCGAGGCCCTGCTGGCCAACCGCTTCGGCGAGGACGAGTAGCGTCTAGGCCGTCGCCTTGCTCGGCCACGCGCACAGGTCCGAGACGGGGCATCGGGGGCAGGCGGGATTCCGCGCCGTGCAGATGTCGCGCCCGTGCCGGAACAGCCAGACATGGGCGTTGTCCTTGAACGCGTCGGGCACGATCCGGGCGAGACCGTCGGCCACCGCGTCGACCGTCGGGCCCGGGGCGAGCGGGATCCGGTTCGAGATCCGGAAGATGTGGGTATCGACCGCGATCACCGGCTCGTGGAAGGCGAAGTTCGCCGTGACCTCGGCGCTCTTGCGGCCGATCCCCGGCAGGCGACGCATCTCCGCGGCGCTGCACGGGACGGCGCCGCCGTGTTCCGCGAGCAGGACCGCCGACAGCTTGACGATGTTGCGCGCCTTGGATGGCCCGAGACCGACCGGCCGGACGATCTCCGTGATCCGGGCCTCCCCCAGCGCCGCCATGCCGGCGGGATCGCGGGCCTCGGAGAACAGCGCCTCCGCGATCCGCGAGACGGTCGGGCCGGTGGACTGGGCCGAGAGCAGCACGGTCACGAGCAGGCGGAACGGGTCGGTGCGGTCGAATCCGGCCTTCGGATCCGGATCCCTCTCGGCGAGGCGCGCGAGGATCGTGGCCACCCGGTCGGCCTCGCCTGCCTCGCGCGGCCGCCGTGCCGCCGCCTTCCGGCGCGGAGCGGGTCGAACGCCGTGGGGCAGGTCGCGGGTCATGGAGGCCAGCTAGGGCCGCCCGCCCCCGTCGACAGGCGTCCCGGACGCGGCGGATTGACCGCTCCTCGACCGCTCGTTGAACGCCCGTTGACCGCTCAGGCCCGAACGCGGCGCCAGGGCACAGCGTTGGCGCCGGCGCAGAGGTGGAGCGTTCCGGCGACGACTGCGCCGGCCCGGCGGCGGAACTCGACCCGCAGCGCGCCGCGGCGGGCGAACAGCCGGGTGACCACCCGGACCAGCGACGCCTCGGCCGGGTCGGCGATGATCGGCCGCGCGGCGGTGCGGGCGTCGAGGGCGAGGAAGGTCTCGACCGCGTCGCGGACCGCTCCCGGCTCGGTGACGGCGAGCATCTCGGTCTCCGCCGGCTCCCAGCCGTCGGGACGCACGCCGATCAGGTTCCCGGCCGGGATCGGCCGCGCGCGCGCCGGGCGGCCGGCCGCCAGGACGGGGCGCCGCGGCTGCGGATCCCGGGCGGGCGCGGGATCGCCGACCAGTCGGACCGGGCGGCGCAGCGCCCCGAGCCGCTCCCGCAGCGCCCGGTCGACGGCCTCCGCGGCGGCGCGCTCCACGAGGGCGGCCGCGTCGGGCTCCGCGGGCTGCCAGGGCCGGGCGCGGCTGCCCCAGACCGGATGCGGCATCGCCAGCGGGACGACGCCGCGCAGGGTCTCGTGACCGTCGCGCGCGTCCCGGCTCCAGGCGAGGGCGACCGCGACGGGACGACCGGACGGGCGGTGCTGGGCGAGCGGGAGGAGGTGGTCCGGGTCGCGCAGCGGGTCGGTGACCGCGTTCCGCACCAGCAGGGCCCGCCACGCGGCGACGGAGGCCCCGTCGACCGCGCCGGGTCGCCGCAGATCGACCCGCCAGGTCCCGGCCTCGGGGCCGGCATCGGGCTCCGGCGCGGCCGCGAGGTCCGGCCGCTCGGACAGCCCGCCCTGTATCACGGTGAAGCGTCGCACCATCCGCCTGTCCTGCCTCTCGACGATCCGTCCCGATCCGGGACGACCCGGCGCCTCCGGGGCGCCCTTCGCGTCGAGGGCTTCAAGGACGGTGCCGACCGCCGGCGTCAGGGGCCGGGGATCGCCAGGGGGTTGTCGGTGAGGGCGGCGGCATCCGGCGCGTCGACCCGGGGGCAGCCGAGGAAGGCGTCCCAGAGCTGGCGCACGAAGGCGGGATCGAGATCGCGCAGGATCAGGACGAGCCGCGACGTGTGGTCGGGATCCGGCCATTCCGGCAGGGTGACCGGCGCGTGGAATACGTGCTGGACCCCGTGGACGACGAGGGGACGCCCGGGATCGTCGGCGAGGGCGACGAGGCCCTTGAGCCGGAGCAGCTTCGGCCCGTGGCCGGAGCGCAGGAGATCCATGAACATCTCGAAGGCGGGGCGCGGCACGGGCGCCGCGCTGGTCAGGCAGATCGCCCGGATCGACGCGTCGTGGCGGTTCACGTCGGCGTGGTGATGGTCCGCCTGCGCCAGCGCCGCGTCGCCGAGCCACGCGCGCACGTCGGCGGTCTTGCCGTCGAGGCCGAACAGGCCGCCGAGGAGCGTCTCCGCGGGGGCATCCGGGGCGACGATCGGGGCGGCCGGATTGAGCGCCGTCAGGCGCGCGCGGATCCCCGACAGGTCGCCCGCGAGGTCGGCCTTGGTCAGCACGATCCGGTCGGCGACCGCGGCCTGCCGCAGGGCCTCCGGATGGGCGTCGAGGGTCGCGGCGCCGTTAGCCGCGTCCACCACCGTCACCACGGCCTGGAGGCGGTACCGCAGCACGAGGTAGGGGTGGTAGATCAGCGCGTGCAGGATCGGCGCCGGATCGGCGAGGCCCGTCGTCTCGATGACGACCCGCCGGAACGGCCGGATCCGGCCGTTGTCGCGCTTGCGCAGCAGATCCTCGAGGGTCGCGATCAGGTCGCCGCGCACCGTGCAGCACAGGCAGCCGGCGCCGAGCAGGATCATGTCCTCGTCGACGGTCTCGATCAGCAGGTGGTCCAGGCCGATCTCGCCGAACTCGTTGACGATCACCACCGTGTCGGCGAGGGCGGGATCGCGCAGCAGCCGGTTCAGCAGGGTGGTCTTCCCGGCTCCGAGGAAGCCGGTGAGCACGGTCAGCGGGATCGGCTCCGGGCGGCGCGGGTCCGGAGTGGGGGCGGAAGACTCTGACATAGGCGGCGAAGTGGGGTGTGCCGGCGTCCGCGGCAACGCGGCGGGCGGCCGGACACCCGCGCGGGCCTACTCGTCGGCCGCCGCCTTCTTGGCGGCCGGCTTCCTGGCCGGAGCCTTCGCGGCCGCCTTGTCGGACTTCGTCTCGGGCTTCGTCTCGGCCTTGGCGGGCGCCGGCTTGTGGGCGGCCGCCTTCGGCGCCGGCTTGGTCAGGCCCTTCCCGGGCTTCGCCTCCGGCATCCCGGGCGTGACGTCCGACGTGTAGGCGCTGGCGTTCCGGGGCACGCCGTGGGCCGGCTTCGCGGCGACCTTCGGGGCGGTCTTGGCGGCGGCCTTCGCGGCCTCGGCCCGCTCCAGGCGCGCCGCGCGCGCCTGCTTGGCCGCCTCCAGGGCCGCCGCGCGCTTGGCCTTGGCGGCCTCGAGCTTGGCGGCGCGGGTGTTGGCGGCGGCGGCCTTCTGCTCGGCCTCCTGCGCCTCGAGGATCTGCTGGCCCTCGGCCGGGTTGCGGCCGACCCACACGGCGATCGGCTGGAGCGGCGCCCGCGGCGGCAGGGACCGCGCCCGCAGGGCCGGGTTGGAGAACGCGGCGAGCGCCAGGGCCGGCGAGTTCGCCGCCGAGCCGCCGATCAGCTGCGCGGCCGAGCCGGGGGCGCTCAGCGCGCCGGGACCGTCCTCGATGGCCGGGGGCTTCTTGCCGCCGCACACGAAGGGACGCATGTCCGGGGGCGCCGGGATCGCGGAGGCCGGGAGCGCGTCGAGGGTGGGGCTCGACCAGCCGGCGCTCTGGCCGAAGGCGTAGTCGAACAGGTCGGCGGTCTTCACGTCGCGCTCGCGCGGGCTCGGCTGCCCCATCACGATGGTGACGATCCGCCGGCCGTTGCGCGTGGCGGTCGCCACGACGTTGAAGCCGCCCGAGCAGATGAAGCCCGTCTTCATCCCGTCCGTGCCGGGATAGCGCCCGAGCAGGCCGTTGTGGTTCGCCATGACGGCGCGGCCGAACTGGATCGCCGAGATCGAGAACAGGTCGTGGGAATCCGGGAAGTCGCGGATCAGCGCCCGGGCGAGGACCGCCATGTCGCGGGCCGAGGTCCACTGGCGCGGGTCGGGCAGGCCGTTGGGATTGTACCAGCGGCTGTCGTGCATGCCGATCCGCTGCGCGGTCTCGTTCATCAGGGCGGCGAAGTTCTCGACGGATCCCCCGAGCGACTCGCCGATCGCGTAGGCGACGTCGTTCGCCGACTTGACCATGATGATCTTCAGGGCGTTGTCGAGGGTGAGCTGCGTCCCCGGCTTGAAGCCCATCTTCGAGGGCGGCTCGGCCGCGGCGGCGGCCGAGATGGTGATCATCGAGTCGAGCGAGACCTTGCCCTGCCGGACGAGGTCCAGGGCGACGTAGGTCGTCATCAGCTTCGTGATCGAGGCCGGGTACCAGGGATCGGTCGGCGCCTGCGCGTAGATGACCTTGCCGGAATCCACGTCGGCCACGAGGATCGGCACGGTCACGGCGTTCGCTGCGCCGATCCCGACCAGGCCCGCCCCGAGCAGACCCGTCAGCGCCGCAAGCCCGACGGTGAGGCGTCGGTAGAGAGAAGAGGACATTCGAGCCCGACTCGTCAGAGGATCGCCTGGATCGACGCCGGGGGGCGTCGGATTTCCGGCCGGCCAGCCGGAGAGCGGCGCAACCCGGTCGGCCTGAGGCGGTCGCCGGACTGCATCTCGGCATGAACGAGCCCACCGTGGCAAGAGCAAGGCGAGATCACATCGCGGGTCTGCACGGCGCGGTTGTCGGTGGCCCGCGGGCGCGGCACGGCTTATGTGCAGGCCGAGCGCGCGGGCCGGATCGCGCGCGGCGGTGACTGGGACGGTTGTGGCTTACGCGGTCAAGGAGATCTTCCACACGCTCCAGGGGGAGGGCGCGCAGGCGGGCCGTGCCGCCGTGTTCTGCCGCTTCACCGGATGCAACCTCTGGTCCGGGCGCGAGGCCGATCGCGGCGCCGCGGCCTGCCGGTTCTGCGACACCGACTTCGTCGGGATGGACGGGGAGGGCGGCGGGCGGTTCGCGGACGCGGCCTCCCTCGCCGACGCGATCGCCGCCACCTGGGCGGGCGGCGCCGAGAACCGCTACGTCGTCTTCACCGGCGGCGAGCCGCTGCTGCAGCTCGACACGCCGCTGATCGAGGCCGTCCACGCGGCCGGGTTCGAGATCGCGATCGAGACCAACGGCACGCTGCCGGCCCCGCCGGGGATCGACTGGATCTGCGTCAGCCCCAAGGGGAGCAACGCCCTCGCGCAGGTTTCCGGCCACGAGCTGAAGCTCGTCTACCCGCAGGCGGACGCCGATCCGGCGGCCTTCGTGGGTCTCGCCTTCCAGCACCGCTTCCTCCAGCCCATGGACGGCCCGGACCGGGCCGCCAGCACCGAGGCGGCGATCGCCTATTGCCGCCGGGACGCCCGCTGGCGGCTCTCGCTGCAGACCCACAAGATGATCGGCATTCCCTGAGCGGCCCGGATTCGGTCCCGGGATCGGGTTCGGACGACGTGATCGCCGAGCCGGTGCCGCACGAGGCGCCGGTCCCCTCTCCCGCGCGGGAGAGGGACAGGGTGAGGGATCAGGGCCATCCGGACGAGTCGCGGCCTGTCGGCAACCCGAGAGCGCACGGATCCTGAAGCTTCTCGTCCCTCACCCCGACCCTCTCCCGCACGGGAGAGGAAGTTACGGCGCGGTTGTCTCGACCGGGATCGCCGTCTCTCCGAACCGTCAGGACGCGATCGGGGACGGCACTACCTGACGACAGCCCTCAGCTGGGCGCGCGCCGCGCGGATCGCCGAGCGCGCGAACCGTCCGTCCGCCCGCGGCGGATCGGGATCCTGGCCGTCCAGCACTGCGCGGCGCAGGGCCACCAACGCGGGATCACCCCATCGGTCGAGGACGCGTCCGAACGCGGCGTGGCGCCCGGCATCGAACGGGACCGGTCGCCCTGTCCCGTCCCGCGCGGGATGGGCCGGATGCAGCGTCCCGCAGGGTATCCAACCCGGCGGGATCGGCGCGGTGGCCGCGTGCGTGCGTGCGAGCCGCAGGAGTTGCGGCAGCGCGTGGCACCGCGGCCCGGGCCCCGCGGCGGCCCGATCGGCCTCCGGCGCGAACACTTCGACGCGACCGATGCGGGTGATGACGATCTGGTCCAGGCCCGAGATGACAGCGGACGGCATCGCCGCGGCGCCGGCGGCGAGGAGCGGTCGGCCCGCCAGCGCCCGCAAGCGGGCGATCCGCGCGGGGTCGGCGGTCCGGATGCAGGCATCCGCGGCGCGCAGACCGAGTCCGAGATCGAACAGGCGCGCGGCGCGGTCCTCCGGCCGGATTGCCGCCCCGTCGGGACCCAGTTCGGTCAGGACGGCGCGCCGGCCCATCGCGCAGGCGGCCTCGGGAAGGCAGAGCGCGACCGCCTGGCTCCAGCCATCGGCGAAGCCGGTCTCGTAGGCGAACGGCCTGAGATCCGGATACGCCCGGATCGCGAGCGCGCCGCGGGCCGTGACGAGGCCGACCGCTTCGTCCCCGAGGGGCCACGCCGGCTCGTCGGGTTCCCGCGCGAAGACGGCGCCGGCGCCGTAGCCGCCGAGGCTCCACGCGCAGGCCGGATCGGCCAGCTGGGCGCGCAGCAGGCCGTCCACAGCGGGTCCGGCTCCGCCCGTCATCGGTCCCTCTCGTGAACGCCACCGCAGCCGGCACGCCTTGACACGGACGGCGAATGACCGGAAGTCGCGGGGCATCACCGAGGTTGTGGTCGGCGAGGCGGGCGCGCGACCCGGAACGACCGACGCGGAGACGTCCGCTGGACCTCCCGACGGGATCCGCAAGAGGGGCGCTGGCATGGACGTCATCGAGACCGAGATCCCGGACGTGAAGCGCATCGTTCTGAAGCGCTTCGGCGACGCGCGGGGCTGGTTCTCGGAGACCTTCCGGGCCGACACCCTGGCGCGGGCCGGGATCACCACGCCGTTCATCCAGGACAACCAGTCCTTCTCGGCCCCGCAGGGGACGGTCCGCGGCCTGCACTTCCAGATCGCCCCCCGCGCGCAGGCCAAGCTGATCCGCGTGCTGCAGGGCGCGATCCTCGACGTGGCGGTCGATATCCGCAGCGACTCGCCGACCTACGGGAAGTACGTCGCCGTCATCCTCGACGCCGAGAAGGGCGAGCAACTCTACATCCCGCACGGCTTCGCGCACGGCTTCTGCACCCTGACCCCCGACGTGATGGTCGCCTACAAGGTCGACGACTACTACAGCCCCGAGCACGACCGCGCGCTGTTCTGGAACGATCCGGCGATCGGGATCCCGTGGCCGGTCTCGGGAGAGGCGGCGATCCTGTCCGACAAGGATCGCCGGGCGCCCAAGCTCGCCGATCTCGGCCGCGTCTTCTGAAGAGCGCGGCCCGGCCGCAATTTTGTCACGTCGGCCGGTCTTAGGCTGCCCCGGCTTTCTCAGTTCTCGATCGATCCGAAGAGGTAACCCGCCATGCGCATCCTGGTGACCGGAGGCTGCGGCTTCATCGGCTCGGCGCTGGTGCTGCACCTCGTCAACGATCTCGGCCACGACGTCTGCACCCTCGACGCGATGACCTACGCGGCCAACCCGGTCTCGCTGGCGCCGCTCGCCGACAACCCGCGCCATCGCCTGGTCGAGGCCGACATCTGCGACCGCGCCGCCGTGCAGAAGGCTTACGCGGACTTCAAGCCCGAGGCGGTGATGCACCTGGCCGCCGAGAGCCACGTCGACCGCTCGATCACCGACCCGGGCGCCTTCGTGCGCACCAACGTGATCGGCACGCAGACCATGCTGGACGGCGCCCGCGGCCATTACGAGACCCTGCCGGAGGCCGAGAAGAGGACCTTCCGCTTCCTCCACGTCTCCACCGACGAGGTCTACGGCTCGCTGCCGCCCGACGCGTTCTTCACGGAGGAGAGCCGCTACGATCCGCGCTCGCCCTACTCGGCCTCGAAGGCGGCCTCCGACCACCTCGCCCGCGCCTGGCACGAGACCTACGGGCTGCCGGTCCTGGTGACCAACTGCTCGAACAATTACGGGCCGCGCCACTTCCCCGAGAAGCTGATCCCGCTGATGATCCTCAACGCCCTCGAGGGCAAGAAGCTGCCCGTTTACGGCGACGGCCTGAACGAGCGCGACTGGATCCACGTGGAGGACCACGCCAAGGGGCTCGTCGCCGTGCTGGAGCGCGGGCGGATCGGCGAGACCTACCTGCTCGGCGGCCGCGCGGTGCGCAACAACCTCGCGGTGGTCAAGGCGCTGTGCGCGGCCTTCGACCGGCTGCGCCCGCAGGGCGCCCCGCACGAGCAGCTGATCAGCTTCGTGGCCGACCGCCCGGGCCACGACCGGCGCTACGCGATCGACTGCACCAAGGCCGAGACCGAGCTCGGCTGGCGCCCGCAGAAGACCTTCGAGCAGGCGCTTGAGGAGACCGTGGCGTGGTACCTCGGGAACGAGGGCTGGTGGCGCCCGATCCGCGAGGGCCGCTACAAGGGCGAGCGCCTGGGGCTCAACGGCTGATGGACGTCCTCGTCCTCGGCGGCGCCGGGCAGGTCGGCACCGAGCTTCAGGCCCTGGCTTGGCCGGACGGCGTCACCGTCCACGCGCCCGGCCGCGCGGAGCTCGACATCACCGACGCGGACGCCGTCGCGGCGGCGCTCGCGGCCCGCGCCTACCGGGCGGTGATCAACACCGCCGCCTACACGGCGGTCGACAAGGCCGAGTCCGACGTGGTGGCGGCGTGGCGCCTCAACGCCCTCGCCCCGGCGATCCTGGCGGCCGCCACGGCGGCCCGATCCATCCCGCTGGTGCACGTCTCGACCGACTACGTCTTCGCCGGGACCAAGCCCGACGGGGCCTACGCGCCCGACGCTCCGATCGACCCGCAGAGCGTCTACGGCGCCAGCAAGGCCGCCGGCGAGCTGGCGGTGCGCACCGGCAACCCGCGCCACGCCGTCGTCCGGACCGCCTGGGTGGTGAGCCCGCACCGGGGCAACTTCGTCAAGACGATGCTGCGGCTCGCGGCCGAGCGCGACGCCCTGACCGTGGTGAACGACCAGCACGGCTGCCCGACCTCGGCCGCCGACCTCGCCGCCGCCCTCGCGACGATCGCGCAGGCCATGGCGGCGGATCCGGAGGCGCCCGCCGGCACGTTCCACTGCGTGAACCGGGGCGACACCACGTGGTGCGGCTTCGCCGAGGCGATCGTGGCGGGCTCGGCCCGGCGCGGCGGCCGCGCCTTGCCGGTCAAGGGCATCCCGACCTCCGCCTACCCGACACCGGCCCGGCGGCCGGCCAATTCGCGCCTGTCCACCGACAGCCTCACGGCCGCCTACGGCATCGCGCCGCGGCCCTGGCAGGCGGCGCTCGACGACATCCTGGACCGGCTCGTCGGGCCGGTCTCAGAGGGAGTTTCCAAGCCATGAAGGGCATCGTCCTGGCCGGCGGATCCGGCACGCGCCTGCACCCGGCCACGCTGTCGATCAACAAGCAGCTCCTGCCGGTCTACGACAAGCCGATGATCTACTACCCGGTCTCGGTGCTGATGCTCGCCGGCATCCGCGAGATCCTGATCATCTCGTCGCCGGAGCACCTCGACAACTACAAGCGCCTGTTCGGCACCGGCGAGCAGTTCGGCCTCAAGTTCTCCTACGCCCTGCAGCCGCGGCCGGAGGGCCTCGCCCAGGCCTTCGTGATCGGGCGCGACTTCGTGGGCGACGACGACGTGGCGCTGATCCTCGGCGACAACCTGTTCTTCGGCGCCGGCATGGGCGAGCTCCTGGAGCGCGCGTCGAGCCGGAAGCAGGGCGCGACGGTCTTCGCCTACCACGTCGACAACCCGCAGGCCTACGGCGTCGTCAACCTCGACAAGTCGGGGCGGCCGACGAAGATCGTCGAGAAGCCGCAGAACCCGGAATCGACCTGGGCGGTGACCGGCCTGTACTTCTACGACAACCAGGTGCTCGACATCGCCGCCGACGTGAAGCCCTCGGCCCGCGGCGAGCTGGAGATCACCAGCGTCAACGAGGCCTACCTGCAGCGCGGCCAGCTGCACGTGGAGCGCATGTCGCGCGGCTACGCGTGGCTCGACACCGGGACCCACGACAGCCTGCTCGAGGCGAGCGAGTTCGTCCGCACCCTGCAGAACCGGCAGGGCCTTCAGGTGGCCTGCCTGGAGGAGATCGCCTACCTGCAGAAGTTCATCACCCGCGACCAGCTCGTGGCCCGCGGCGAGATGTTCGCCAAGACCGCCTACGGGCAGAACCTGCTGCGCCTCGCCCGCGAGAGCGAGGACGATCTGCGCCTGCGCCGGGGCAAGTAGTCCCGCCGGCGGCGCTCGGTCGCCGCCCCTCTACCGGGGGGCGCAGCCGATGCAGATGCCGCGCATGAGCCGGTCGTTCTTCGCCTCGCGCGGCGTGCGCACGCGCCGGTCGTCCGGTGTCGCCGCGCCGGCCCCGCGGCTCGGCGGCATCACGCGGCCGACCGACGAGGTGTTCGGCGCCGTCGCGGTCGAGGCGGGGCCGCCGCCGGTGCCGGTCTGGGCCTGCGCCGCAGCGGCGGTGGCCGCCAGGAGCGGCAGGACGAGCGCGAGGCCGAGGGTCGTGAGCGGGCGGATCATCGGTCGGGAACTCCGTGCCGGGCCATAACGCGGGTGTGACCCTCCGGTTCGATCGGGCCGCGCGATCCCCACCTTTGTTCGCCTTTGCAGAACCGATGCGGCGCCGTATCAGGGGCCGCGTTCCCGCCGCCGCCATCCTGATGCGTCGAAACCCGGAGCCGCCGCGACGATGCGGGACCCCAACGCGATCGACTTCTGGCGCGGCTTCGCCCTGATCACGATCTTCATCAACCACATCCCGGGCAACACCTTCGAGCGCTACACCTTCTCGCAGTACGGCATCTCGGACGCGGCCGAGCTGTTCGTGTTCCTGGCCGGCTGGTCGATCGGGATCGCCACCCGCGGGCGCGACGGCACCCCGGAGCCGCCGGGCCGGAGCGTGGTGCGACTCCTCGCCCGCACCGTCGAGGTCTACCGGGCGCAGCTCACCGTGATGCTGCTGGCGCTCGCCATCATCGCGGGCGCGGCGCTGCTGCTCGACAACCCGCTGATCCTCGAGTGGCACAACGCCGGCGGTTTCTTCGCGGACCCGATCCAGTCGGTCTGCGGGATGGCGCTGCTGACCTACCAGCTCGGCTACTTCAACATCCTGCCGCTCTACGTGCTGCTGATCGGCATCGCGCCGGTCTTCGTCCTGGTCGGCCGCTTCAGCCTCCTCGCGGCCCTGGGGCTGTCGGTCAGCCTCTACCTCGCGAGCCTCGTCTTCGGGTGGAACGTGCCGTCCTGGCCGGGCGAGGGCGACTGGTTCTTCGACCCGCTGTGCTGGCAGCTCCTGCTGGTGCTGGGCTTCGTCCTGCAGGGCTGGAACCTGCGCTCCGACGCCCTGCGCCGCTGGTCGCGGCGCCTGTTCCCGGCGGGCGTCGTCATCGTCCTCCTCGGGATCGTGCTCGCGGTGACGGAGATCCGCCCGGATCCGATGCTCGTTCCGGAGCCGCGGCTGCTCTTCACGTTCGAGAAGACCTACCTGACCCCGGCGCGACTGCTTCATTTTCTGGGGGTATTGTTAGCGTTTGCACCGCTTTACGCAGTGCTGGCCCCCCGAATCGGCCGCGTCGTCGGCTATCTGACTCAGATGGGCCGGAATTCACTGGCTGTCTTCTCGATGGGCTCGATCCTGAGCCTGATCGGGCAGCTCGTGCGTTTCCAGACGGGCGGCGGCGCGCTGATCGATATGCTGGTCGCCGGCTCGGGCCTGGTCGGGCTGGGGTTTACGGCATGGTTCGTCGAATGGCGCAGCCGCAGCAGATCGGCGCGACCCCGCGCATGACGCGGACCCGGCTCGCCGCGGCGCTGGCCGCTGTGCTGCTGTCGGGCACCGCCGGCGGAGCGGCCGAGCAGGCGGCCGTCCCGGCGGCGGACGATCCGGCCCTGTCGCAGGAATGCCGGGTCCCCGGCGCGCAGCTCTACACCGTCGCCCAGCTCGGCGCCGTCAAGGCGGCGCTGGCGGAGAACCGTCCCCTCAGGATCCTGGCGATCGGCGGCAGCGCGGCCCCCGGGGCCTCGGCCTCCTACCCGGCCAAGCTCGAGGCCGCCCTGGAACACGCCCTGCCGAGGGTCGACGTGGTGATCGACCACCGCGGCCTGCCGGGCGAGATCGCCTCCGGGGCCGCCGAGCGCCTGCGCACCATGGTGGCCGAGGCCGAGCCCGACCTCGTCGTCTGGCAGGTCGGCACCCACGACGCCATCGCCCGGGTCGACGTCGACGCCTTCGCGAGCGCGCTCACCGAGGCCGTGGGCTGGATGCGGTCCCACGGGATCGACGTGGTGCTGGTCGACCCGATCTACACGGCCAGCATGGCGGCCGACGTCGACTACAACCGGATCGTCGAGGCGGTGCGGAGCGTCGCGACCCAGCAGGGCGTTCCGCTGGTCCGCCGCTACGAGGCGCTGCAGTACCTGTCCCGCCGCAGCGACAAGGGCGAGGGCCACATGCTCGGCCGCCAGTTCCGGCTCAACGACCTCGGCCTGCGCTGCATGGCCGAGCACGTGGCCCTGACGATCGCCACCTCGCTGACGCGGACGGAGGCGCCCAAGGAGCCGAAGGCGGCCCCGGCCCAGCCGCCCTTAACCGAGCCGCAACGCGCCCCGGGCTAGACCGGACGGCCAGAGATCGGCCTCCCGCCGAGTTCAGGACCGGCGCGGAGCGCGTAGTGTCAGCCACGGCCCTCCCTGTCCTCGCGTTCCGGCACCTCCGGGCGCTGCGCGGCGGTCCGCAGCGGGCTGCCCTGACGGTCTTCGCGATCCGCGTCGGCTCGGCCGGTTTCGCCTACGGCGCCCAGGTGCTCGCGGCGCGGCTGATGGGCTGGGACGCCTACGGGATCTTCGCGTCGGTCTGGGTCTGGACCGCGATGCTCGGCCACACCCTGACCCTCGGCCTGTCGCAGGGCGCCTGCCGGTTCGTGCCGGGCGACCAGGCGCAGGGCGACCTCGACCTCGCGCGGGGCTACATCCGGGCCGGCGCCCTGGTGACCGGCGGCGCCGCGCTCGCCGTCGCCTGCCTCGGCGCGGCGCTGCTCGCGCTCGAGCCCGACCTGTTCGCCCCCGCCTACCGGGCACCGATCGTGGTCGCGCTCTGCGTGATGCCGCTGTTCGCGCTCCAGGATTATCTCGAGGGCGTGGCGCGCAGCCAGAACTGGGTCGGGCTCGCCATCGCGCCGCCCTACCTCCTGCGCCAGACCCTGATGATGGCCTGCATGGTCGCGGCGATCCTGCTCGGCGCGCCGCCCCGGGCCGAGGTCGCGATGGCCTGCATGCTGATCGCCGCCGCCGTGGCGACCGCCCTGCAGGCCGGCCTGCTCGCCGCCCGGCTCCGGAGGGACCTGCCGCCCGGGCCGCACCGCTACCGGTGGCGCACGTGGCTCGGCACGGGCCTGCCGATCGCCGCGATCGACCTCGCCAATGCCGGCTTCACCTTCGTCGACGTGGTCGTGCTCGGCGCCCTGGTGAGTCCGGCGGAGGTCGGGGTCTACTTCGCGGCGACGCGCATCCAGCAGTTCGTCGTGTTCGTCCACTACGCGGTCAGCGCGGCGACGCTCCAGCGCTACAGCGCCGCCCAGGCGCGGGCCAACCGCTTCCTCCTCGCCGAACTGGTCCGGCGCCAGGGCCGCCTGACGGCGGCCGCGACGCTCGTGGTCGGCGGCGCGATCCTGGCCGTCAGCCCCCTGCTGCTGGCCATGTTCGGACCGGGGCTCGGCGACAGCGTCCCGATCCTGTGCATCCTGATCGCCGGCAGCGTCGGGGCGAGCCTGTTCGGTCCGGGCGAGGATCTCCTGACCATGCTGGGCGGAGAGCGGCTCTGCGCCGGCATCACGGCGGGGAGCCTCCTCGCCGCCGCCGGCCTGTGCCTCGCCCTGGTCCCGGCCCTCGGGACCCTCGGCGCGGCCGTGGCGGTGGCGGTGGCGAGCGTGGGCCGGGCCGGCCTGCTGGCGCGGGCCGCAGGGCGGATCCACGGGCTGCCGACGCCGGTCTGGGCCGCCGGGACCGTCCGATGATCCCGGCGAGCCCCCGCCGCGCGCCGTCCGGAGGCGCGATCACCCTCGGCGACGCGCCGGAGCCGGAGGCCTGGGACGCGCTGGTCGCGGCGAGCGCCGCGCCGCACCCGCATTTCTCGCGGCACGTCATCGAGGCCCATCGGGCTGCCGGGCTGCTGCCGGCGGCCCTCCGCTACGTCACGGTCCGCGAGGGCGGCCGGCTGGTCGCGCTGCTGCCGTACCGGACGGCCCGGGACCTGTCGGGACTCGGTGGCCGGATCCTGCGGCCCTTCCTCTCGCCCTACGTGACCGCCACGGCGCCCCTGATCGCCGACGGCCCGGACCGGGCCGCCCACGCGCTTGCCCTCGTGGCCGGCCTCGAAGCCGCCGCCGGCGGATCCGCCTGGCGCTGGCCGCTGCTGCCGACCGGGGAGGGCGCCGTACCGGAGATGCTGGCGGCGATGCGCGCCCGCGGCTGGGCCATCGGCACGGTGGCGGGCTTCGACCGCCCGGTCATGGACCGGCGCGCCGATCACGCGGCGTTCCTCGCCGATCACCCCGATCGGGCGCGCTTCAAGGATCTGCGCCGCCGGGCGCGCCGCCTGGCGGAGGCCGGAACCGTCGCCCACGCGTGCGCCACGGCCGGCGCCGACCTCGCCCGCCTCGTGACTTCCTTCCTCGACCTGGAGCGCGCCGGGTGGAAGGGGCGGGCCGGCACCGCCATGGCCTGCCGGCCCGAGAGCGCCGCGCTGGCCCGGGCGCTGTTCACAGCGGCTCCGGGTCCGGTCGGCGTCCGGGCCGACGCGCTGACCCTCGACGGCCGGCCGGTCGCCGTCAGCCTCGCCCTGGTCCACGGCGGCACCGCGACCCTGCTGAAGACCGCCTACGACGAGGACCTGCGCAGCCACGCCCCGGGCCTGCTGCTGGAAGCCGAGATCGTGCGCGCCTGCCACGAGACCGCCTTCGCCGACCGGCTCGACTCGGCGACGTCGGAGGGATCGGCCCTGGAAGGTCTCTACCGCGACCGGGTTCCGGTCGCCGAGATCATCGCCGTCCCGCCCGGTCGGCAGGTGATCGCGCTGGAGCGGCGCCTCCGGCTCGCACGGTTCGAGCGGGACGCGCGGGCGGCCGCGAGGCGGGCCCTGCGGCGGCGCTAGCGCCGTTCCCGACCGCATCGCGACGGTTCGGAAGGGGGCGATTCCGGTCGAGGCAGACGCGCCGCGCGCCATCTCTCCCGTGCGGGAGACGGGACCCGCGCCCCGCTCGGCACCGGACCGACCATCGCCCCCGCCGCGATCCGAGCGGAAGCGGCACTAGCGGCCCCGGTACGGACCGTCGCCCTGCACCTGGTCGTAGACGCCGTGCCCGGTCCGGGCACGGTAGGCGCGACCCGCGATCGCGCCGGGGGTCGGCGGCGTGCCGGGCTGGGCGAAGCTCGTCTCCGGCCGGTAGGCCGGCCCCCAGCCGATCTCCTCGTCGCCGGCGGGATCCTTGCCCGGGAAGCCGGTGACGTAGCCCGTGCTCTGCGCGAGGGCGGGTCCGGCGGCGAGCCCGAGCAGGAGCGCCAGGGCGCAGCGGTACGTTGTTCTGGATCGCATCGGCCGTATTCTCCACCTCCGGTCCGCCGAGCGGACCACCTGCGGAGCAAACCCGGGTCCGGACCGGAGGGTTTTCCGGCGTGTACTCATGCCGCGGGAGAGACGGTGAGGGGGCTGCTCGGGATACCGGCAGCCGGCGCGGGGCGCGCGATGATCGCGGAGGCGGGCATCATGGACGATTGGAAGGCGGGGCTCCGGGCGGAGATGCGGGCCATCGACATCGCCACGGGCGACGCGGCCTCGGCGCAGCTGCCGGACCTGCTGCGACGCCTCAGCCGCCATCAGGCCGGTCTCGGCGGCAACCCGATCCTGTCGCTCTACCGGCGCTGGCGCATCAGGCGCCTCGCGCGCGCTGTCGCCGATGCGCGCTGGCACGCGGAACAGGGGCGTCTCGCACGCCGCGGCGGGCTCGATCCGCGACCCTGAGCGGCTCTGCTCAGGGTTCCCCGCTCAGGCGACGGCGGTGCGGCCCGCCGCGGTCCGGCCCGCCCGCGGCGCCTCGCGCGTCGGCGACGCGGAACCGGCCGTCGCAGGATTGGCTGACGCGGCCGGAACGAGGGCGTCCGGACGCTCGGCCGGCGTGGCCGGCAGCCGCACGAGCACGATGGTGCCCACCGTCTCCTCGGAGCGGATCCGGAGCGAGCCGCCGTGCAGCTCGACCATCGAGCGGGTGATGGCGAGGCCGAGGCCCGAACCCTTGTGGCAGCGGGTCATCTGTCGCTCGACCTGCGTGAAGGGCCGGCCGAGGCGGGCGAGGTCGGTGCGCGGGATGCCGATGCCGTTGTCCTCGATGTAGAGGTGTGTGCAGGCGCCGGCGCGGCGGCCGCGGACCGCGACGCGGCCGCCGGCCGGCGTGAACTTCACGGCGTTCTGCACGAGATTGGCGAGGATCTGCCCGATCGCCTGCGGGTCGGCCAGCAGCTCGAGCCCCGGCACGACGTCGACGCTGACGGTGATCGCCTTCTCGCGGGCGGCCGCCTCGACGGGCGCGAGGGCCGCGCTGACGGCGGTCTCGGCGGAGATCGCCCGCGGGCTCAGGCGCACGCGCCGGGCCTCGAGCCGGGCCATGTCGAGGATGTCGTCGATCATGGACAGCAGGTGCGAACCGCTCTCGCGGATGTCGCGGCAGTACTCGGTGTAGCGCGGGGTGCCGAGCGGGCCGAGCACGGCGTTCTCCATCACGTCGGCGAAGCCGATGATGGCGTTGAGCGGCGTGCGCAGCTCGTGGCTCATATTGGCCAGGAACTCGGCCTTGGCCTGGTTGGCCGCCTCGGCGGCCGCCTTCTGGTCGAGGTAGCGCTCGGCGAGGTCCGCGAGCTGCTGGGTCTGGAGCTCGAGGGTGCGGCGGGACCGTTTGAGGTCCTTCACGGTCTCGATGAGCTCGCGCTCGGAAGCGAGGAGCTGTTCCTGATTCCGCTTCAGGCTGGTGATGTCGGTCCCGACCGAGACGTAACCCCCGTCCTTGGTGCGCCGCTCGCTGATCTGCAGCCAGCGGCCGTCGCTGAGCTCGGCCTCGAAGGTGCGGGCCGCCATGCCGGTCAGCGCCATCCCGGCCTCGGGCGATTCGCGCCGGACCTGGGGCAGCACGCCGCGGCCCATGACGTCGGTGTAGCTCCGGCCGGCCTGCGCATCCTCGGGGCTCAGCGCGTGGAGGTGGCGGAACTTCGAATTGCACAGGACCAGGCGGTTGCCGGTATCCCAGAGCACGAAGGCCTCCGAGATCGCCTCGACGGCGTCGCGCAGACGCATGTCGGCCGCGGCGTTGGTCTCCTCCAGGGCCCGCTGCTCGCTGATGTCGTTGGCGATGCCGACGAGGTGGCGGCCGCCGTCGGCGGCGTCGGCCACGACCTCGGCGCGGGCGCGCAACCAGACATAGGCCCCGTCGGCGCCGCGCATGCGGAAGGCGTGATCGACATGCGTCTGGTTGGCCGCGAGCCCCCGGGCGAGGCTGTACAGGTCGCCGTCGTCGGGATGGACGAGGCCGTTGACGTCCCCGAACGAGAGGTACTCGTGCTGCCGCCTGTAGCCGAGAAGGGTGTACATCGAATCCGACCAGTAGATCCGGCCGCGCGCGATGTCCCAGTCCCACAGTCCGCAGGCGCCCCGGCGCAGGGCGGTCTCCAGGCGACCGCGGATCTGCTCGCGGGCGCGGTCGGCGCGGGCGGCCTGGCGGGTCTGGAGGCCGTAGGCGAGCCCGACGCCGACGATGACGATCGCGGCGGCGGCGATCAGGACGATCTGGTCGCGGGTGCGCGCGCTCCAGCCGCGCAGCAGCGGCTCGACGGGCTGGAGCACCGCCACCTGTCCCGCGCCGCCGGGCAGGCTGTGCATGGCGGCGAGCACGCTCTCGCCGCCGGGAAGTTCGAGGGCCATGGCGCCGGCGCGCTCGCCGAGGCCGGAGAGCGGCTCGCTGTCGCCGAGCACCGCCGCGAGGGTCGTCCGGTCGGCGGGCAGCGGCGGATGGGCGGCGACGATCCGGGTATCGGGGCGGACCACCAGCAGGCGGCGGCCGGGATGCCGCTCGCTCTCGGGCATCAGGGCGCGCAGGTCCTCGGCCACGGTGCCGGCCGGACCCACCGCCCGGGCGGCCAGCCGGGCGAAGCCCTCGACCTCGGCCTTCGCGCCCGCCAGGATCTCGGCCCGCTGGCCCTGGATGTGGAGCGCGGCCAGCCCGACGAGACAGGCCAGGAACACCGCGAGCGTTCCCGGCACGGCGTAGCGCAGCCAGCGCTCGGCTTGGCCGAGACGCGGGTCCGGGCTCCGCATGGGCCAGGAGATCGTGAGACTCGAATCCGCACGCGCGGAGAAGGAAGCGGAAGCCGCCTCCGGCATGGCCGAACCTCGCCCGTGGGAACTGTGATCCGGTGCGGGCACCCGGCCCCCGAAGGCCCCCCGAATCTGACTGAATACAATCACTTCGGGGGGCAGTTTGTCCACGGATTTTTTACCATAAGGGCTTGACGAAAGCCGGGTGTTGCCCGGCCGCCCGAGAATCGATTTCTACCGCAGGTTCAGACGCTTAGCCGTCTCCGAGGGTGCGCGCGAGGATGTCGGCCGTGTCCCGGGAAAGCCCCGGGATCGCCTTGATCCCATTCAGCATTTCGACCGCTCTGGCGCCGCGTGATTTTTCCAGCCGGCGCCAGGATCCGAAGGCCGTGAGGAGCCTCGCGGCAACCTGTGGGTTGGTCGAATCGAGCGCCGCGACCGTGTCGGTCACGCGGGCGAACCCCGCCCCGTCGCGCCGGGCGAACTGGGTCGGATTGCCGAACGCGAAGCTCCCGATCAGCGCCCGCACGCGGTTCGGGTTGGTCATGGTGAAGGCCGGGTGTTCCTGCAGCCGCGCGATCCGGTCGAGGGTGCCGGGCTCCGGGATCTGGGCCTGGATGGCGAACCACTTGTCGAGGACGAGGGGCTCGTCGGCGTAGCGGGCCGCGAACGCCGCGAAGGCGGCCTCGCGGGTCTCCCCCGGGATCAGCGCCAGCGTGCCGAGGGCGGCGAGCCGGTCGGTCATGTTGGTGGCCTCGGCCAGGCGCTCGGCGGCGCGGGCGGCGCCCGCCCGGGGATCGCCGGCGGCGATCAGGTCGAGGGCCGCGTTGCGGAGCGACCGGCGTCCCGCCGAGGCGGCGTCGGGGCTGTAGGGCGCGCCGGCCTCCGGCGCGAGCGCCGCGTCGATCGATTCGAGCCGCGGCCGCAGGGCCTGGCCCAGACGCGCCCGCAGGTTGAATCGCGCCCGGTGGATCGCGTCGGGATCCACGTCGGCCGGCACCGCGTCGGCGGCCTCGCCCTCGCTCGGCAGCGCCAGGACCAGGGCCGCGAAGGCCGGGTCGGCCAGGGCTTCGTCTTCGAGGAATTGGCCGAGTGCCGCGGCGAACGCCTCCGTCCGGTCGGCGTCTGGCTCGAGGATCAGCCGCAATGCCACGTCCTGCGCGGCCTGCCAGCGGTTGAACGGGTCGCTGTCCTGCGCGAGGAGCCGCATCCGCTCCGCGTCGGTCAGGGCGAGGTCGAGCCGCACCGGCGCCGAGAAGTCGCGCAGGAGCGAGGGGACCGGCTCCTCGGCGATCGCGTCGAACACGATCTCGGCCTCCGGGCGGTCGAGAACGTAGACGCCGTCCCGGACGTCCGGGCAGGTCGCGCCGTCCAGCGGCCCGGACGCCCCGACGAGACCGAGGGCCACGGGGATCACCAGGGGCGGCCCGTCGGGCTCCGCGCTCCCGCCGGGCAGGCTCTGGGCGAACCGGAGCGTGTAGCGCGCGGCGGCCGGATCGTACGCGGTCGTGACGGCGAGGCGGGGCGTGCCGGGACGCTCGTACCAGCGGGCGAAGGCGTCGAGACCGCGCCCGGTCACCGCCGCGAAGGCGGCGAGGAAGTCCTCCACGGTGGCGGCGCGCCCGTCATTGTCGGCGTAGTACCGGTCCATGCCGGCCCGGAAGGCCTCGGGACCGATCAGCGTCCGCAGCATCCGGACGATCTCGGCACCCTTGTCGTAGACGGTCGCCGTGTAGAAGTTGTTGATCTCGGCATAGGCCCGCGGCCGCACCGGGTGCCGCAGCGGCCCGGCATCCTCGGGGAACTGGCGCGCCCGCAGGGAGCGCACCTCGGCGATGCGGTGCACCGGCCGGGAGCGCATGTCGGAGGAGAATTCCTGGTCGCGGAAGACCGTGAGCCCTTCCTTCAGGCAGAGCTGGAACCAGTCCCGGCACGTGACGCGGTTGCCGGACCAGTTGTGGAAGTACTCGTGGGCGATGATCGCCTCGATGGCGGCGTAGTCGCCGTCTGTCGCGGTTTCGGGACTCGCCAGGACGTATTTGTCGTTGAAGATGTTGAGACCCTTGTTCTCCATGGCGCCCATGTTGAAGTCGGACACCGCGACGACGTTGAACACATCGAGGTCGTAGGCGCGGCCGAAGGCGGTCTCGTCCCAGGCCATGGAGCGGATGACGGCGTCGAGGGCGTAGCCCGCCCGGTCTTCCTTGCCGGGCTCGACGTAGACCGCGCAGGTGACGGGGCGGCCCTCCATCGTGGTGAAGCGCGTCTCGACCTTCCCGAGCCGGCCGCCCACGAGGGCGAACAGGTAGGCGGGCTTCGGGTGGGGATCGTGCCAGATCGCGAAGTGGCGGTCCGGCCCGGCCTCGCCGGTCTCGACGGGATTGCCGTTGCCGAGCAGGACCGGCGCGTCGGCCCGGTCGGCCTCGATGCGCGTGGTGTAGACCGACAACACGTCCGGCCGATCGAGGAAGTATGTGATCCGCCGGAAACCGTCGGCCTCGCACTGGGTGCAGTAGACGCCGTTCGACCGGTAGAGGCCCATCAGCTTCGTGTTGGCGGTCGGGTCCACCTCCGTGACGAGACGCAGCGCGAAGGGCCGCCGCGGCGGATCGCGGAGGATGAGGCCGGACGGCGTCGCCGCGTAGGCGTCGGGCGGCAGCGGCGCGCCGTCGAGTTCGGCCGAGACCAGGCGGAGATCGTCGCCGTCGAGAGTGAGCGGCGCCGCCGGCACACCGGCCGGGTTCGGCCGCAGCGTCAGCGTCGCGTCGATGCGGGTCGCGTGCGGATCGAGACGGATGTCGAGGTCGACGCGATCGATCAGGTAGTCGCTGGGCCGGTATTCCTCGAGGCGGATCAGCGGCGGCGTCTCGGTGCGCATTCGGCTCACTCCGGGTGCGGGACGAGCCCGTTCTGGTCCCTCGGAGCGCGCGGCGCAACGATCGGAGCCGTCGAAGCGGCGCGGGTGGGGCGGTCTTCGGCCGGCTCAGAGCCCCGGGGCGGGGCGGCCCTCCGCGAGGAGAGGGCGATCGAGGCCGATCCTGTCGAGCGCGGCGGACAGGCAGCCCCGGACGAACGGCTCGGCCCAGCGCATGACGGCGAAGCTCGTGAGAAGCATGGCGCAGCAGGCGACCACGAGCGCCGCGTGGGGCGGAACCCCGGCGCCGACGAGGCGATGGATCAGGGCGGCACCGTCGACGTTGTGCAGGAGGTAGAGCGGGTAGGTCATCAGCCCGAGCCGCCGGGCCAGCGCGCAGCCCCGCTCGCCGAGCCGCGCGCGGAGCCACGCGTTGCCGCGCACGCTGGCGACGATCATCAGGACGCAGGCCGCGAAGACGAGGCGCGGGAGGAGCGGAGACTCGCTCCGGCTCATCTGGAACAGGAACGACTCGGCCGCGTCGCCGATCTCGATGAGTGTCCCGACCGCGCAGGCGGCGATCACGCAGAGGCGTCCAGCCGTCGGGCCCTTGACCAGCGACAGCCATAGGAAGACGCCGAGCGCGAAGAAGCAGCCGTGGCGCAGGAGCGTCAGCTCGGCCACGCGGCTCGCCGCGACGGTGCCGAGACTCGGCACAGCCAGGGTCGCGACCCAGAAGAGAGTGCTGGCTCCGCCGACCGCCGCGCAGACCGGGCCGACGCTCCGGAATCGCCCGAGCCGCAGCAGCGCGAAGACGAGCGCGTAGAACGCGATCTCCACGCCGAGGGTCCAGTAGACCCCGTCCAGCCACGGCTCGACCGGAACGAACAGCACGCAGTCGAGATAGGCCCGCAGCACGTGCGGGACGGATCCCATGCGGCCGATGGCGAGCGAGACGAGGGCGGTGAGCGTGGCGCAGATCCAGACCGCGGGCACGAGGCGCAGGAGGCGGCTGCGCAGGAAGGCGCGCGCGGTCGCATGCTCGGCCGAGTAGGCGATCACGAAGCCCGAGATGACGAAGAACAGCTCGACCCCGATCCATCCGAACCACGTCCAGGCGAACAGGCCGGGGTAGGCCGCGGCGGAGTCGAAGGCGCGCCCGGCCGTCGAGAGCGGCGCCTGCCAAGCGTAGGCGCCAAGATGAAACGTCATGACCAGCATTGCGGCGATAAATCGCGCCGCATCGAGACCGATCATCTGTGCATCATGCCTGCCGCGCCGAGAATTCTGGGTTATCATCGCGGGCTCCGACGTTCGAAACCGCTCTCATCATCCCACCGAATAGATCGAATCCGTCGCGGCGGGGCTACATCTTGCTGAGTAAGACGCGCACCATCCTTCGGCTTAAGGATCTCTCCACCGACGGATCCGGAGAGTGCGGCCGGGCCGATCAGAAACAGACGGCCGTCCGGCGGCTGCCTCCGGGGCCTGCCGCCGAAGCGGCAACGTGGGCTCGACAGATCCCGATCCGCGCGAACGCCCGGGCCGTTTTGTCCCGAGTCTGCACCGGGCGGCCTTCTCACCGCGGGAGTGGCCGCTAGCTAGCGGGACGAGTCAGCCGGGGACGGGCCAGCGGTCCGTTTTCGAAGATCACAGGACAGGTCCCGATGGAATTTCTGCACACCATGGTCCGCGTCGCCGACCTCGACCGGGCGCTCGCCTTCTACGTCGACACGTTCGGCCTGAAGGAGGTGCGCCGGGTCGAGAACGAGAAGGGCCGCTTCACCCTCGTGTTCCTCGCCGCGCCCGGTGATGTCGAGCGGGCCGCGGCGACCAAGTCGCCGCTGATCGAGCTCACGTACAACTGGGATCCGGAGACCTACTCGGGCGGGCGCAATTTCGGCCATCTCGCCTATCAGGTCGACGACATCTACGGCTTCTGCGCCAGGCTGCAGGAGAAGGGCGTCACCATCAACCGGCCACCGCGCGACGGCTACATGGCCTTCGTGAAGTCGCCGGACGGCATTTCCATCGAGATCCTCCAGAAGGGCGGCGCCAAGGAGCCGCAGGAGCCGTGGAAGTCGATGGAGAACACCGGCACCTGGTAGCGGGCCCGCACCCTTGACCCGGACGGCCCCGCGGGCGCATCTGCCCGCGGATCAGCCGGCCGGGCAGCCGCTCCGGACGCGCGAGCGTTCGGGGAGGAAAGTCCGGGCTCCATGGAGAGACGGTGCCGGATAACCTCCGGCGGGGGCGACCCCAGGGACAGTGCCACAGAGAGCAGACCGCCCCGGATCCGTCCGGGGTCAGGGTGAAAGGGTGCGGTAAGAGCGCACCGCGGACGCGGCAACGCGGACGGCACGGCAAACCCCACCGGGAGCAAGACCGAATAGGGGCGGCGCGCCCTTCGCGAGAAGGGCAGGCCGGCTCTCCAGGCCAGTCGCCCGGGTTGGTTGCTCGAGGCGGTCGGCAACGATCGTCCCAGAGGAATGGCTGCCACGTCGGCGCGCGCGAGCGCTCCGGCCCTACAGAACCCGGCTTACAGGCCGGCTGATCCACCGCCCGATAAGACCTGCTTCTTCAACGCCTTATCGATCCGGCGCCCGTCCGCGGCCGCCGGGCGCGCGCCGAAAATTCCGGTGCGGCAAAAACCTTCGGTTAACCTTGCCGGGTTCAGATCGGTCCGCGCGGCAGCGCCAAGCTTGTGCGTTGACGATCCTCCGAGGCCCATGATACCCGGCATCCTCCCGTCAACGGCGTGTATCGGATCGCCGGGCGCACCCTGCCATCGCGCAGGTCCCGTCCGTGCGCGGCGTGTTGCGCGCTCAGCATCCGGTGCCGTTCCCGTCACGCGCGCCGCGCTCGCGCGGCCCGGCACAGGGCACCATGAGACGCACGAGCCGCATCCGCGCCCGGATTTCCGGGACGCGCCGACAATCCGCCCGTCCTCGCGCGCCGCGCCGCGCCGCGCCCCCGAGGCGGTCATGAGCCGGCGCCGCCCCGCTCCCGAGAGTTCGCCCCGTCACGACGGCGCCGATGCGCCGCCCGAGCCGCACGTGCCCGTCCTCCTCGCGGAGGTCGTCGAGGCGCTCGGCACCGAGGGCGGGACCGCGGTCGACGGCACGTTCGGTGCCGGCGGCTACACCCGCGCGCTGCTCGCGGCCGATCCGGCCCTGCAGGTCGTCGCGATCGATCGCGACCCCACGGCGATCGCGGGCGGGCAGGCGCTCGTCGCCGAGTCCGGCGGGCGCCTGCGCCTCCTGCCCGGCCGCTTCGGCGACCTCGACGGCCTCCTCGCGGAGGCCGGTATCGCGCAGGTCGACCGGGTCGTCCTCGATATCGGGGTCTCGTCGATGCAGCTCGACGCGCCGGAGCGGGGCTTCTCGTTCCGCAGCGACGGCCCCCTCGACATGCGCATGGCCTGCGACGGGCCGAGCGCCGCCGACCTCGTGAACGAGGCCGACGAGACCGTTCTGGCCGACATCATCTACCATTTCGGCGAGGAGCGGCGCTCGCGGGCGGTCGCGCGGACGATCCTCGAGGCGCGCCGCCGGGGGCGGATCGAGACCACCGCGCAGCTGGCCGAGCTCGTCGCCGGCGTGGTGCGGACCGAGCCCGGCAGCCACATCCACCCGGCGACGCGGACCTTCCAGGGCCTGCGGATCGCCGTCAACGACGAGCTCGGCGAGCTGGTCCGTGCCCTGCACGCGGCCGAGCGCGTGCTCAGGCCCGGCGGCCGGCTCGCCGTCGTGACGTTCCACTCGCTCGAGGATCGGATCGTCAAGCAGTTCTTCGCGGCGCGCAGCGGCCGCTCAGCGCAGGGCTCGCGCCATCTGCCCGGCGGCCCCGTCGAGACCGTCCGCAGCTTCCGCCCCGTCACCAAGGGTCCGGTCCTGCCGGGCGAGGCCGAGACTGCCCGGAACCCGCGCGCCCGCTCGGCCAAGCTCCGGGCCGCGGAGCGCACCGAATCCGACGTTCCCGAACCGCTGGCCGCGCTGACCGCGCTGGCGAGCCTGCCCGACGCGGCCCGAGGCCATCGCCGATGATCCGCCTCCTGAACCTGCTGGCGGTGGCCGGCCTCGTCGCCTCGGCGATCTACGCCTACTCGATCAAGTACGACACGCTCTACCAGGGCGGCCAGGTCTCGAAGCTGCAGACGGCCCTGCACAAGGAGCGGCAGGCGATCGCCGTGCTGCGCGCCGAGTGGCAGCTCCTGACGCGGCCGGATCGCCTCCAGGCGGCCGTCGACAAGCACCTCGCCCTGGAGCCGATCGGCACCAGCCACTTGGCGCGCCTCTCGGACCTGCCCGCACGGCCGGAGCGCGGGGACGAGATCGGCCGCCTGCTCGCCGCCACGGCGACGCCCAAGGACAAGGGTGCGATCGAGCCGCGCACGACCGGTTCGATCACCCGCACCGTCACCACGACCCGCACCCCGACGACGGCTTCGAGGTAAATCCCCGTGTCCGATGACGCCGACCAGACCCTAGACCCGGCGGTCGAGCCCGCCGTGTCGGACCACGAGGCGGCGCTGCTCGAAGCCGCCGCGCTGGCGCATGCCGCCGGCGCGCCACGCCCCCTGGAAGAGGAGGCGCGCGTGCCCGAGCCGCGCGCCGAGCGCGCCAAGGCGCTCCTGCGCAGCATGTTCCGGCTGGCGATCGAGCGCTCGCACATGCGCGTCGCGATGGTCGGGTTGGTCTTCGTCGGCGTGTTCGGGACGATCTCGGCCAAACTCCTGATGATGGCGATCTTCGGGGAGCCGCCCAGCCAGGAGCACCGGGTCGCGGCGGCGTCCTCGACCGCCTTCCGGCCCGACATCATCGACCGCAACGGCGAGATCCTGGCCACCGACATCCGTACGGTCTCGGTCTTCGCCGAGCCGGGCAACATCTACGACAAGGACGAGGCGGTCGAGCTGCTCACCGCCGTCCTGCCGGAACTCAACGCGTCCGAGCTGCGCGCGAAGCTGACGCAACGCAAGGACAAGAAGGGCGCGGGCTTCGTCTGGGTGAAGCGCGAGCTCACGCCGAAGCAGCAGGCCGAGGTTCACCGGCTCGGCATCCCGGGCATCGGCTTCCTGCCCGACCACAAGCGGGTCTACCCGAACGGCGTCGCCGCCGCCCACATCCTGGGCGCGACGAACCTCGACGGCGTCGGCATCGCCGGCATGGAGAAATACATCGACTCCACCGGCCTGCAGGCCCTCAACAGCTTCGGGCTGATCAACAAGCAGGCCGACCTGAAGCCGGTGCAGCTGTCGATCGACCTGCGGGCGCAGTTCGCCGTGCGCGACGAGCTGGCCTGGGGCATCGACCACTTCAAGGCCAAGGCCGGCGCCTCGATGATCCTCGACGTGAAGACCGGCGAAGTCATCGCCCTCGTCTCCATGCCGGATTTCGACCCGAACGATCCGAAGGACGCGCTCTCGCCCGACCGGATCAACCGGATGAATGTCGGCGTCTACGAGATGGGCTCGACCTTCAAGGCGATGACCCTCGCCATGGCGCTCGATTCGGGCAAGTACAACGTCAACTCGACCTTCGACACCCGGGGCGGCGTGCTGAACTGGGGCCGGCAGAAGATCCACGAGTACCACGGCACCAACCGCGTCATCACCATGCCGGAGGTCTTCACGCACTCCTCCAACATCGGCTCCGCCAAGATGGCGCTCGGCGTGGGCGTGCCCGGCCACAAGGCCTTCCTGAAGAAGATGGGCCTGCTCGACCGGCTGCGCACCGAGCTGCCCGAGAGCGCGGCGCCGATCGTCCCGTCGCGCTGGACCGAGATCAACACCATCACCATCGCGTTCGGCCACGGCATCGCGGTGGCGCCGATCCAGGCGGCGGCCGCGGTGGCGGCCATCGCCAACGGCGGCGACCTGATGACGCCGACCTTCCTCAAGACGACGCCCGAGGCGGCGAAGGCCCGCGCCGCGCACGTGCTCTCCGGCCAGACCTCCGAGGCGATGCGCTACATCATGCGGCTCAACGCCTCCGAGGGGTCGGCCAAGAAGGCGGCGATCCCGTACTACTTCGTCGGCGGCAAGACCGGCACCGCCGAGAAGGTCATCGGCGGCCGCTACATCCACAACCGCCTGTTCACGACCTTCATGGCGGCCGCGCCGATGAACGATCCGAAGTACCTGTTCGTCACGATCATGGACGAGCCGCAGGGCCTGCCGGAATCGGGCGGCTACGCCACGGCGGCCTGGAATTCCGGCGTGGTCACCGGCAAGGTGATCGAGCGCGTGGCGCCGATCCTCGGCCTGCCGCCGCAATTCGAGCCGCCGGTGAGGCCGTTCCCGCAGATGGTCAAGCTCAACGCCTACCACGTCAACCAGCTCGGCGGCCCGTGAGATTGGATCGATGAGAGTGGATCGATGAGGGTGGATCGATGAGCGCGCGGCTCGCCGACCTCTTCCCCGAGGCCGCCGGCCCCGCCGCGGACCTGACCGTCTCGGACCTCACGGCCGACAGCCGGCAGGTCGCGACCGGCACGGTGTTCGTCGCCGTGCCGGGGACGAAGGCCGACGGCCGCCGCTTCGCCGCGCAGGCCGCCCAGCGCGGCGCCGCCGCGGTGGCCGGTGAGGGGACCCGTCCCGCCGACCTGCCGGACGCGGTCGCCTGGATCCCCGTCGCCGACGCGCGCCGGGCGCTCGCCCTGGCCGCGGCCCGTCTCGCGGGTCCGCAGCCCGAGACCGTCGTGGCGGTGACCGGCACCGCCGGGAAGAGCTCGGTGGCGGACTTCGTCCGCCAGATCCTGGCGCGCCTCGGCCGCGACGCCGCGAGCCTCGGCACCGTCGGCATCGTCACCGGTCGCGGCGCGCAGTACGGCTCCCTCACCACCCCGGACCCGGTGACGCTGCACAGGACGCTGGCGCGGCTCGCCGCGGAAGGCGTCACCGACCTCGCCATGGAGGCGTCCTCCCACGGGATCGAGCAGCGCCGGCTCGACGGCGTGCGGCTGGACGCGGCCGGCTTCACCAATCTCGGCCGCGATCATCTCGACTATCACGCGAGCATCGAGGAGTACCTCGCGGCCAAGCTGCGCCTGTTCACCGACCTGCTGCCGCCGGGACGCCCCGCCATCGTCAACGCCGACGGCGCCTATGCCGAGCGGGTGATCGCCGCGGCCGGGGCCGCCGGCCGGCCGGTCCGCACGGTCGGGCGCGGCGGCCGGGACCTGCGCGTCGAGGCGGTCCGCACGGAGGGGTTCGCGCAGGCCGCCCGCGTCCTGTTCGCGGGCCGGGCCCGGGACCTGCGCCTGCCGCTCGTCGGCGAGTTCCAGGTCGAGAACGCCCTGGTGGCGGCCGGCCTCGCGCTGGCCACCCCGGCGGGGGCGGCCGATCCCGACGGGGTCTTCGCGGCCCTCGACCACCTCACGGGCGTCCCCGGCCGCATGGAGCGGATCGGCGAGGCGCGGGGCGGCCTCTGTCTCGTCGACTACGCGCACAAGCCCGAGGCCCTGGAGAGCGTCCTGACCGCCCTGCGGCCCTTCGCGACCGGCCGGCTGGTCGCGGTCATCGGCTGCGGCGGCGACCGCGACCGGGGCAAGCGGCCCCTGATGGGCGCCATCGCGCAGCGGCTCGCCGACGTCGTGATCGTCACGGACGACAACCCGCGCACAGAGGACGCGGCCGCCATCCGCCGGGCCATCCTGGACGCGGCGCCGGGCGCGGAGGAGATCGGCGACCGGTCGGAGGCGATTCACAGCGCCGTCAGCCGGCTCGGACCGGGCGACGTGCTGGTCGTGGCCGGCAAGGGTCATGAAACCGGCCAGATCGTGGGAGATCGCACGCTGCCGTTCTCGGACCACGCGGTCCTGCGCGCCGCGATCGCCGCGGCGGCCTGAGGACGACGGGGGACCGACGATGACCGCACTCTGGACGCGGGAGGAGCTGGAATCCGCGACGGGCGGCTGCCTGACCGGCGCCGAGCGCGCCATCTCGGGCGCCTCGATCGACACCCGCACGCTCCAGCCCGGCGACCTGTTCTTCGCGATCCGCGGCGATGCCCGCGACGGCCACGACTTCGTCCCCGACGCCCTGGGGCGCGGGGCCGGTGCCGCGGTGGTGAGCGCCGCGCGCGCCGAGGCGCTCGCCGCCCACGGCCCCGTCCTGGCGGTGCCCGAGGGGGGCGCCGACCCGGTCCTGACCGCCATGGTGCGGCTCGGCGCCGCCGCCCGGGCCCGGACGTCCGCGCAGGTCGTGGCGGTCACCGGCTCGGTCGGCAAGACCGGGACCAAGGAAGCGTTGCGCCACGTCCTGTCCGAGCAGGGCGAGACTCACGCCTCGGCGGCCTCCTACAACAACCACTGGGGCGTGCCCCTGACCCTGACGCGGATGCCGCGCTCCGCGCGCTACGGCGTGTTCGAGATCGGCATGAACCACGGCGCCGAGATCGTGCCGCTGACCGCCCAGGTCCGGCCGGACATCGCGCTGATCACCACGATCGCGCCCGCCCATATCGAGCACTTCGCCTCGCTCGCCGCGATCGCGGACGCCAAGGGCGAGATCTTCTCCGGCCTCCGGCCCGGCGGGGTAGCGATCCTGAACCGCGACGCCCCGCATTTCGACCGGCTGGCCGCCCACGCCCAGGCCTCCCGGGCGGGCCGGGTGGTGACCTTCGGCGAGCACCCGGATGCCGATGTCCGCGCCCTGAAGATCGTGCTCCGGCCCGACCTGTCGGTGATCGACGCGGCGGTGATGGGCCAGCCCGTCACCTACAAGCTCGGCACGGCCGGCAGGCACGCGGCGCTGAACTCGCTGGGCGTCATGGCGGTGGTCCACAGCCTCGGGGCCGACCTCGCCCGCGCGGCCCTGTCGCTCGGCGGGCTGACACCGCCGGCGGGGCGCGGCGAGCGCACCGCCCTCGAGATCGGCGGCGGCACCGCCTACCTCGTGGACGAGAGCTACAACGCCAATCCCGTCGCGGTCCGCGCGGCGCTGGCGACCCTGGCGGGGATCGAGACCGGGCCCCGCGGCCGCCGGATCGCGGTGCTGGGCGACATGCTGGAGCTCGGCGCCGCCGCGCCCGACCTGCATCGCGGCCTGGCGGAGGCGATCGAGGCGGCCCGGGTCGACCTGGTCTTCACGGCCGGTCCGCTCATGCGCCACCTGTTCGAGGCCCTTCCGGTGAGCCGCCGCGGCGCGGTGGCCGACACCGCGGCCGACCTGCTCGAGCCGCTCGCCCGGACCCTGCGGTCCGGCGACGCCGTCATGGTGAAGGGATCGAACGGCAGCCGCATGGGCCGGATTGTCGAGGCGCTGAAAGCCCGCTACGCGGTCGATCCGGCCCGGCGGACCCAGGCCGCCCCGTGACCGGCACGCCTGCGCGTTCGGCGCCGTCCCCCGAAACCTGAGCCTGAACAAGGGGGCCGAGCGCCCGGATGCTGTACCTTCTCTCGGACCTGAGCAGCAGCTTCACGCCGCTCAACGTGTTCCGCTACATCACCTTCCGCACCGGCGGCGCGCTGTTCACGGCGGGCCTGTTCGTGTTCTGGTTCGGACCCTGGATCATCTCGCTGCTGCGGATCCGCCAGGGCAAGGGCCAGCCGATCCGCGAGGACGGGCCGCAGACCCATCTGCTGACCAAGCGCGGCACGCCGACCATGGGCGGCCTGATGATCCTGGCCGGTGCCGTGGTGGCGATCCTGCTCTGGGCCAACCCGCGCAACCACTATGTCTGGGTGACGCTGACCGTCACCCTCGGATTCGGCGCGATCGGCTTCTACGACGATTACCTCAAGGTCACGAAGCAGTCGCACAAGGGCTTCTCGGGCAAGTTCCGCCTCGCCCTCGAGGCGGTGATCGCCATGGCGGCCTGCGTGACCATCGCGGTCTACTCGCCCGCCGCGCTCCAGAACCAGCTCGCCTTCCCGGTATTCAAGGACGCGCTCCTCAATCTGGGCTGGTTCTACCCGCTGTTCGGCGCCTTCGTGATCGTCGGGGCGGGCAATTCCGTGAATATGACCGACGGCCTCGACGGCCTCGCGATCGTGCCGGTGATGATCGCCTGCGGCACGTTCGGCTTCATCGCCTACCTCGTCGGCAACTCGTTCACCGCCAGCTATCTGCAGGTGAACTACGTCCGCGACACGGGCGAGCTCGCTGTGGTCTGCGGCGCGGTCATCGGCGCCGGGCTCGGCTTCCTCTGGTTCAACGCGCCGCCGGCCCAGATCTTCATGGGCGACACCGGCTCGCTGGCGCTGGGCGGCCTGCTGGGCTCCATCGCGGTTGCGACGAAGCACGAGATCGTCCTGGCGATCGTCGGCGGCCTGTTCGTGCTGGAGATGATGTCGGTGATCATCCAGGTCGCGTCGTTCAAGCTGACGGGCAAGCGCGTCTTCCGCATGGCGCCGATCCACCACCATTTCGAGCAGAAGGGCTGGAAGGAGCCGCAGGTCGTGATCCGCTTCTGGATCATCGCGGTGATCCTGGCGATGGCCGGTCTGGCGACGCTGAAGCTGCGCTGAGAATCTGTGCTAGAGGGGCGACCTGAGAGGTCGATCCGACCCTCGCCCTCACCCTGAGGTGCGGCCGCGGAGCGCGGGCCTCGAAGGAGGCTCCGGGCCGGCCGCGCGATCCCTGGAGCCCGCCTTCGGGGTCCGCCGACGCGGTCACCTCGGGATGACGGTCCGGTTCGGATCGGCCGGGTTCGGCCGCCGCATCCAGAGTTCCGCATGACCCCCGTCACCGTCTTCCAGGACAAGACCGTCGCCCTGTTCGGACTCGGCGGCTCGGGGCTCGCCACGGCGCTGGCGCTGAAGGCGGGTGGCGCGGCCGTGCAGGCCTGGGACGACAATGCCGACAGCCTCGCCCGCGCGCGGGAGGCCGGCATCGAGACGCGGGACCTCCGGGAGGCCGACTGGTCCGGCTTCGCCGCCTTCGTGCTGAGCCCGGGCGTGCCGCTGACCCATCCCGAGCCGCACTGGAGCGTCCGGCTCGCCCGGGACGCCCGCGTCGCGATCATCGGCGACATCGAGCTGTTCTGCCGGGAGCGGCGGGCGCAGGCGCCGGGGGCGCCGTTCGTGGCGATCACCGGCACGAACGGCAAGTCGACCACCACGGCGCTGATCGCCCACGTGCTCGCGCAGGGGGGCCGCGACGTGCAGATGGGTGGCAATATCGGCACGGCGATCCTGTCGCTGGAGCCGCCGGCCGCCGACCGCGTCCACGTGATCGAGATGTCGTCGTTCCAGATCGACCTGACGCCGAGCCTCGACCCGAGCGTCGGCGTGCTGATGAACATCACGCCGGACCATCTCGACCGGCACGGCACGATGGAGCAGTACGCGGCCATCAAGGAGCGCCTGATCCAGGGCGCGGGCCTCGCGGTGGTCGGCGTCGACGACGCCCCGAGCCGCGCCATCGCCGATCGGCGCGGCGCCGACCTCGTGCGCGTCCACGTGCCCCACGGCGACGTGCTGTGCACCGACGCGCTCACGGTGCGCGACGGGATCGTCCGGGAGCCGGACGGCACGGCGCTCGCCGACGTCAACGGGATCGGATCGCTCCGGGGAGCTCACAACTGGCAGAACGCGGCGGTAGCGGTGGCCGTCGCGCGGGCCCTCGGCCTGTCGCCGGAGCAGATCCAGGCCGGTCTGACCTCGTTCCCGGGCCTGCCGCACCGCATGGAGGAGGTCGGGCGGCGCGGCCACGTGCTGTTCGTCAACGACTCCAAGGCGACGAACGCGGACTCAACCGAGAAGGCCCTCACCGCCTTCCGCGACATCCACTGGATCCTCGGCGGCAAGGCCAAGGAGGGCGGCATCTTCCCGCTGGTGCCGTATTTCGAGCGGGTCGCCCACGCCTACCTGATCGGCGCGGCCTCGGACGCCTTCGCGGCGACCCTGGAGGGCGCCGTGCCCTATACCCGCTGCGAGACCCTCGAGAACGCTGTCCCGAAGGCCGCCGAGAACGCCGCCGCCTCGGGCGCGCCGGAGCCGGTGGTGCTGCTGTCGCCGGCCTGCGCGTCCTACGATCAGTTCCGGAACTTCGAGATCCGCGGCAACCGCTTCCGGGAGCTGGTGCAGGCGCTGCCCTGAGGCGGCGCCACCTCAGCGCGCCAGAACCTCAGCGCGCCAGAACCTTGGCGGCGTCGCGGGTGGTGTCGACCGCCTGCGAGACGTTGGCCACCGACTGGACGATCGACCCGATATTCCCGGTGATCGCCGTGACGGCGCCCGCGGCGCTCTGCATGCTCTCGGCGAGGTCCCGGGTCACGGCGCTCTGCTCCTCGATGGCGGCGGCGGTCGCCACCACGGTCTCGCGCATCACCGCGACCGACGACCCGATCGAGCTGAGAGCCTGCACGACCTCCTGCGAGACGCGCTGCACGCTGGCGATCTCGCCGTTGATCTGGCCGGTGGCGCGCGCCGCCTGGTCGGCCAGAGCCTTCACCTCCGAGGCGACAACCGCGAAGCCGCGGCCCGCCGCGCCCGCGCGGGCGGCCTCGATCGTGGCGTTCAGCGCCAGCAGGTTGATCTGGCCGGCGATGTCCTGGATCAGGCCGACGATGCCGGTCATGGCGGTGGCGGTCTCGGCGAGCCGCTTGGTGTGACCGTCCGCGTCCTGGACGCAGGCATAGGCGGTGTCGGTGGCGCTCTGGGAGCGCACGATGCTCTGGGACATCTCGGCCACCGAGGCCGCCAACTCCTCGGCCGCCGCCGCCACGGTCTGGACGTTGCCGGAGGTCGAGTCCGCCGCCGAGGAGGCCAGAGCGGCCGCCTTGGTCGAGTGCGTCACCGCCTGCTCGATCTCGCCGAAGTTCCGGTCGATGAGCGTCCGCAGGTTGGCGAACAGCCGGACCTGATCGCTGATGTCGGTGGCGAATTTCACGACCTTGTAGGGCCGGCCGGCGGCGTCGAGGATCGGGTTGTAGGAGGCCTGGATCCAGACCTCGCGCCCGTCCTTGCCGATCCGCCGGAACTGGGCCGCCTGATAGGTGCCGTTCCGCAGGGCGGCCCAGAAGGCCCGGTAGGCCTCGCTCTCGCGGTAGGCGGGCTCCACGAACAGGCTGTGATGCTGCCCGATCACCTCGGCGCGGCTGTAGCCCATCGCGGCGAGGAAATTGTCGTTCACCGCGATCACCGTGCCGTCGAGGTCGAAGGCGATGACCGCCTGCACCTTGTCGATCGCGGCGATCTGCCCGGCGCGCTCGGCCTCCTCGGTGCGCTGCTGCGTGATGTCGGTGGCGAATTTCACGACCTTGTAGGGCCGCCCGCGGACGTCGAGCATCGGGTTGTAGGAGGCCTGGATCCAGATCTGCCGGCCACCCCGGCCGACCCGCTGGAACTGGCCCGATTCGAACGCGCCGGAGCGCAGGCGCTCCCAGAAGGCCCGGTAGTCCGGGGCGTCCCGCTCGGCCGGCTCCACGAACATGCTGTGGTGCTGGCCGACGATCTCCGGCAGCGTGTACCCGACCGCGTCGAGGAAATTCTGGTTCGCCGACAGGATCCGCCCCGCGAGATCGAACTCGATCACCCCCTGAACCCGGTCGAGGGCCGCGAGCTTGGCATTCGCTTCACGGACGTTCAGGGAAGAGAACATGGCGCATCGGCTTCCGCTGGGCGGATCGGGCGCGGCGCACCGGGACCCGCCGGGGGATACATCCGGAAGTTGCAGTAGGAAGATTAACATAGAGTATCTTTTTACTAGTATCTCGCCGGCCTAATACAGCATTCCCGCAGTTGCCGGTGACGCGGCCGGCGCGCACGGATGCGTCGGCCATAAGGCTCCGTTTACCATTCCTGCCGAGGATCCGGGCCGACCCGCGCGGATCGGCATCCGCGCGGCCTGGAGTCGTTGCCCGGCATGATGTCACGCGCGGAACGCACCCCCCTGACGGACTGGTGGTGGACGGTGGACCGCGGCCTGCTCGCGGCGCTGTTCGCGCTGATGGTCGCGGGCCTCGTCTTCCTGATGGGCGGCGGCCCGCCCGTCGCCGAGCGGATCGGCCTGCCGACCTTCTACTTCCTCAACCGACAGGCGATGTACCTCGCGCCGACCATCCTGCTGATCTGCGCGGTCTCGTTCCTGTCGCTGCGCGGCATCCGGCGGCTCGCGCTCGTCACGTGGATCCTGGGCGTCGTCCTGTGCCTGCTCGCCGGCAAGTTCGGGCCCGAGATCAAGGGCGCGCACCGCTGGATCCAGTTCGGCTCCTTCGGCCTGCAGCCCTCGGAGTTCGTGAAGCCGGCCTTCGTGGTCGTCGCCGCCTGGGCCTTCTCGGAGGGCGCCCAGCGCCGCGACATGCCCGGCGGCATCCTGGCGCTGCTGCTCCTGCCGATCACCATCGTGCCGCTGCTGCTCCAGCCCGATTTCGGCCAGACCATGCTGATTACCATGGTGTGGTGCGCGCTGTTCTTCGTGGCCGGCCTCCACCTGATCTGGGTGGCCGTCCTGGGCGTGCTGGGCCTCGGAGGTGTGTTCGCTGCCTACCTGTTCTTCCACCACGTCCGCGAGCGCTTCAACAAGTTCCTCGACCGGGATTCCGGCGGCGGCTTCCAGGACTTCTGGTCGCGCGAGTCGTTCCGCTCGGGCGGCTGGTTCGGAACCGGGCCGGGCGAGGGCGTGGCCAAGCGCCACCTGCCGGACGCGCATACCGACTTCATCTTCTCGGTCACCGGCGAGGAGTTCGGCGTGATCGTTTGCCTGTGCCTCGTGGCCCTCTTCGCCTTCATCGTGCTGCGCGGCCTCAAGCTCGCGCGGCGCACGGACGACACCTTCTCGCGGCTGGCGATCACCGGGCTGACCACGCTGTTCGGCCTCCAGGCCTGCATCAACATGGCGGTGAACACCCAGCTGATGCCCGCCAAGGGCATGACCCTGCCGTTCGTCTCCTACGGCGGCTCCTCGCTGATCTCGCTGGCGCTCGGCACCGGCTTCCTCGTCGCCCTGACCCGCAAGCGCCCCCGCACCGTGATGCTCAGCCAGAAGCCCCCCGGCACCGCGCCCGCCACCGTCGCCGGAGTGATGCGGTGACGGTCTTCACGCCCACGATCCTGCTCTGTGCCGGCGGCACCGGCGGCCATCTCTTCCCCGCCGAGAGTCTCGCCCACGCGCTGCGGGCCCGCGGCGTCCGGGTGGCCCTCGCCACCGACGCCCGGGTCGATTCCATCGCGTCCGAGTTCCCGGCCTCCGAGGTGGTGACCATCGCGTCGGCGACGCCGTCCGGCCGCTCGCCGCTCAAGCGGGCCGGCGCCGTGCTGACCCTCGGCCGCGGGTTCGGCGTGGCCGCCAGGGAGATCCGCCGGATCAACCCGGCGGCCATCGTTGGCTTCGGTGGCTACCCGACAGTCCCAGCGGTGCTCGCCGGCCAGATCCTGCGCGTGCCGACGATCCTGCACGAGCAGAACGCCGTGATGGGCCGGGCCAACGCTTTCCTGGCGCGGGGCGCCCGCACCATCGCCACCGGCTTCAAGGTCGTGCGCGGCGTGCCCGACAAGGCGAGAGCCCCGCGGATCCACACCGGCAACCCGCTCCGCCCGGCGGTGATCGAGGCGGCGAAGGTCCCGTATCCCGCTTTCGGACCGGACGACGCCCTGCGGCTCCTGGTGTTCGGCGGCAGCCAGGGCGCCCGGGTCATGGGCGAGGTCGTGCCCGAGGCGATCGCCCGCCTGCCCGACGCACTGCGCGCCCGGCTGCACCTCGTCCAGCAGGTCCGCCCCGAGGACCTGACGGCGGTGCAGAACCGCTACCTCGCCATGGGGCTCGCCGGGATCGAGGCGGCGCCGTTCTTCAAGGACCTGCCGGCACGGATGGCCGCGAGCCACCTCGTGGTCTCGCGCTCGGGCGCCTCGACGGTCTCGGAACTGGCGGCGATCGGCCGCCCGGCGATCCTCGTGCCGCTGCCCGGCTCCCTCGACCAGGACCAGGCCGCCAACGCCGCGACCCTCGACGCGATCGGCGCGGCGCTGGCCGTGAAGCAGCCGGATTTCACGCCGGAGCGCCTCGCCGCGGAGCTGACCGCCTGCTTCGCGACGCCGGCAAAATTGACCGCGGCGGCCGATGCGGCCAGAAGCGCGGGCATCCACGACGCCGCCGAGCGGCTGGCCGAGGTCGTCGTCGAGACGGCCGCCCGCACCTGATCCTCAAGGGATTCCGCACCGGCGGTCCCGCCACCAGACGGTTCGACCCATGAAGCTGCCCGACAAGCTCGGCCCCATCCACTTCATCGGCATCGGCGGCATCGGCATGTCCGGCATCGCCGAGGTGATGCACAACCTCGGCTACACGGTGCAGGGCTCGGACGCGTCCGACAACGCCAATGTCCGCCGTCTCGCCGAGAAGGGCATGCGCACCTTCGTGGGCCACGACGCCAAGAACGTCGAGGAGGCCGCCCTCGTCGTCGTCTCGACCGCGATCCGGCGCGACAACCCCGAGTTGCAGGCCGCCCGCGAGCGACGCCTGCCCGTGGTGCGACGGGCCGAGATGCTGGCCGAGCTGATGCGCTTCAAGTCCTGCGTGGCGATCGCCGGCACGCACGGGAAGACCACGACCACGTCGCTCGTCGCCACCCTGCTCGACGCCGGCAACCTCGACCCGACCGTGATCAACGGCGGCATCATCAACGCCTACGGCACCAACGCCCGCATGGGCGCGGGCGAGTGGATGGTGGTGGAGGCCGACGAGTCCGACGGCACCTTCCTGAAGCTGCCGGCCGACGTCGCGATCGTCACCAACATCGACCCCGAGCACCTCGACCATTTCGGCTCGTTCGACGCGATCAAGGACGCGTTCCGGCGCTTCATCGACAACATCCCGTTCTACGGCTTCGCGGTGATGTGCATCGACCACCCGGTGGTGCAGGATCTCGTCGGCCATATCGAGGACCGGCGGATCATCACCTACGGTGAGAACCCGCAGGCCGATGTGCGCCTCATCGACGTGGACCTGCGCGGCGGCCAGAGCCGCTTCCGGGTGATGATCCGCGACCGTCGCCCCGGCTACCGGATGGAGATGGAGGATCTCGTCCTGCCGATGCCCGGCAAGCACAACGCGCTCAACGCCACCGCGGCGCTCGCCGTCGCGCACGAGCTCGGCGTGAAGCCGGACGCGATCCGCCAGGCACTCGCGGGCTTCGGCGGCGTGAAGCGGCGCTTCACCCGCACCGGCGAGTGGAACGGCGCGACGATCTTCGACGATTACGGACACCACCCGGTGGAGATCAAGGCGGTGCTCAAGGCCGCCCGTGCCTCGACCGAGCACGGCGTCATCGCGGTGGTGCAGCCGCACCGCTACACCCGGCTGCAGTCGCTCTTCGACGATTTCTGCACCTGCTTCAACGATGCCGACACGGTCATCGTCGCGCCGGTCTACGCGGCCGGCGAGCAGCCGATCGAGGGGTTCGACCGCGACAGCCTCGTGGCCGGCCTGCGCTCCCGCGGCCATCGGGACGCCCGGGCCCTGGAGCGGCCGGAGGAACTGGCCGGGATCATCGCGGACCTCGCCAAGCCCGGCGATTACGTGGTCTGCCTCGGCGCCGGCACGATCACGCAGTGGGCCTACGCCCTGCCGGACGAACTCGCCGCGCGGGGACGGTAGGCGCGATGCGTGAGCCCGCCCCGGGAGGCGTCTCGGGTCGGCCACGCAGTCGGCCGTCCACACTGGGCTGCGCTCTGAGGATGAACCCGGCGGTGACTCTCCGGACCCCGGCCTCGCAGCGTCCGCTGCCACCCCGATGCGACGACACCAGGATCGCCGCATCCCTCTCCCCGCGGGCGGGGCGAGGGGAGACACACAGATGACCGCCTCTCTGCACGATCGCATCCGGGCCGCTGCGCCCGACCTCCGCGGGCGCCTGCTCGCCGACCAGCCGCTCGCCGACCTCACCTGGTTCCGGGTCGGCGGACCGGCCGAGGTCCTGTTCACCCCGGCCGACGAGGAGGATCTCGCCCGCCTCCTCGCCTCCCTCGATCCGGACGTGCCGGTCACGGTGATCGGGCTCGGCTCGAACCTGATCGTGCGGGACAGCGGCGTGCCGGGCGTCGTGGTCCGCCTCGGCGGCAAGGCCTTCGGCAGCATCGCGATCGACGGCGACGCGCTGACCGTCGGCACCGCGGTCCCGGACATGCGCCTCGCCAAGGCGGCCGCCGAGGCCGGGCTCGACGGGCTCGCCTTCTATCGCGGCATTCCCGGGTCGATCGGCGGCGCGCTCCGCATGAACGCGGGCGCGCATGGCGGCGAGACCACCGACGTGCTGGTGGAAGCCCGCGGGATCGACCGCGGGGGCGCGCTGCGCACCTTCAGCCACGCCGACATGGGCTTCTCCTACCGGCATTCGGACGCCCCGGAGGACGTGATCTTCACGCGCGCCGTCTTCCGCGGCCGGACCGGCGACCGCGGGGCGATCGAGGCCGAGATGGAACGGGTCACGGCCGCCCGGGAGGCCGCGCAGCCGATCCGCGAGCGGACCGGCGGCTCGACCTTCGCCAACCCGGACGGCGGCAAGGCGTGGCAGCTGATCGACGCCGCCGGCTGCCGCGGGCTGAGGCGGGGCGGCGCCCAGGTCAGCGAGATGCACTGCAACTTCCTGATCAATACCGGTGACGCGACCGCGGCCGACATCGAGGGGCTGGGCGAGGAGGTTCGCCGCCGCGTCCGCGACACCAGCGGGGTCGAGCTGCGCTGGGAGATCCGGCGCATCGGCCGGCCCACCGGCGCCGAGTGAGAGCGGTCTTCCGGACGCGCCGACGCGGCCGAGATACGATGCTCGGCCGGCGCAGCGACCGTTCGGGTGCGTTCAGATCCTGATTGAAGCCGACCTTTTCGAGGTGCCCTGATGTCCAAGCACGTCGCCGTCCTCCTGGGCGGCACCTCCGCCGAGCGCGAGGTCTCCCTCAATTCCGGCAAGGCCTGCGCCGACGCGCTCGAAGGGGAGGGCTACCGGGTCACCCGGGTCGATGTCGGCCCCGACATCGCCTCCGTGCTGACGGCGCTCCGGCCGGACGTGGCGTTCAACGCGCTCCACGGACCTGACGGCGAGGACGGCACGATCCAGGGCCTGCTGGAGATCCTCAAGATCCCCTACACCCATTCCGGCGTCCTCGCCTCGGCGCTGGCCATGAACAAGGAGCGGGCCAAGACCGTCATGCGCGCCGCCGGCGTCGACGTGCCGGAGGGCCGGATCGTTAACCGTCGTGAGGCCGCCAGGACACACCCCCTGCCGCCACCCTACGTGGTGAAACCGATCGCCGAAGGCTCATCGGTGGGTGTGATCATCGTGCGCGACGGCCGCTCGCACCCACCCCAGATCCTCGCCTCCGAGGAATGGACGTTCGGCGAGCAAGTCCTTGCAGAACCTTACATTGCTGGCCGCGAACTCACCTGCGGCGTGATGGGCGACAAGGCCCTCGGGGTGATCGAGGTGAAGGCCGCCACGGGGGATTGGTACGATTACGACGCCAAGTACGCTCCGGGGGGCTCGGTTCACGTGCTCCCGGCCGAACTTAAACCAAATGTTTACCAGCGTGTCCAAGAACTGTCGTTAACGGCGCATCAAGCACTGGGCTGTCGGGGCGTCAGCCGTGCCGACCTTCGCTACGACGACACACCGGGTGGAACCGGTCTGCTCGTGGTGCTGGAGGTCAACACGCAACCCGGCATGACCCAGACGAGCCTTGTGCCGGAGATGGCGGCCCATGCGGGCCTGAGTTTCGGTGAGCTCGTCCGATGGATGGTGGAGGACGCTTCCCTGAATCGCTGAGCGGCGACGCCGCCGGCCGGAGCGGTCCCGCGCGCCTCGCCGGCGCGATCCTGGGCCGGCTCGCCGGCCGCGCCACGTCCCGGTCGCTCTCGGTTCGTCGGGCCCGCCCGAGTCAGCGGCTGAGCGAGCGCCTGCCCCGCGGCGCCGGAATCGTGGCGGTCGCCGTGTCCGCCGCCGCCGTGGCGCTCGCCGGCTTCGTGGCGAGCGGCCGCTACGACGCGTTCGTGGCCGAGCAGGGCCGCCCCCTCGACATCGCCGCGCGCATCGCCGGCTTCGGCGTCGAGCGCGTCACCATCTCGGGCATCTCCCGCATGTACGAGCGCGAGGTCCTGGCGGCCGCCGGGATCGACTGGCGCTCCTCCGTTCCCTTCCTCGACGTCAACGACGTGCGCGAGCGGCTGCTCCGCGTGCCGCTGATCGCGCAGGCCTCGGTCCGGAAGATCTACCCCAACGAGATCGCCATCACCCAGGTGGAGCGCGAGCCCGCGGCCCTCTGGCAGAAGAACGGCGAGATCAACGTGATCGCCGCCGACGGCACCGTCATCGACGCCATGCGCGACGACCGTTACGCGAGCCTGCCCCTGGTGGTCGGCGAAGACGCCAACACCAAGCTTCCGGAATATCTCGCCCTCATCGCCGCCGCCGGGCCGCTCGCCGAGCGGATCAAGGCCGGCACCTACGTGTCCGGCCGGCGCTGGACCCTCAAGTTCGACGGCATCGACGTGCGCCTGCCCGAGGCCGACCCGGCCGCGGCGCTCGCCCGCCTCGTGCGGTTCGAGCGCGAGGCCCACCTGCTCGAGAAGGACATCATCGCGGTGGACCTGCGCATGCCGGACCGCCTGGTGGTGCGCCTGACCGAGGAGGCCGCCGCCGCCCGCGCGGAAGCCCAGAAGGCGAAGAAGAAGGGCGCGGCCAGCTGATGCCCTTCCTGTCGATCTCCGCTCGTCCCGCATCCCGCGCCCGGTAGCGTCAATGCACAGCCAACACGGCCTCACGCCGCGCTTGAAGCCGCTCTCCGCCCGGCGCTCGACCACCCTCTCGGTGCTCGACATCGGCACGAGCAAGGTGGTCTGCCTCATCGCCGAGCTGCAGCCCGCCGAGGCGCTCACGACGCTCCGCGGCCGCACGCACCTCGCGCGCATCATCGGCATCGGCCACCAGCGCTCCCTGGGCCTGAAGGGCGGCGCCATCGTCGATCTCGCCGCGGCCGAGAGCGCGATCCGCCAGGCGGTGCACGCCGCCGAGCGGATGGCCAAGGTCGAGGTCCAGTCGGTCATCGTCAACATGTCGGGCGGGCGGCTCGCCTCGCAGCATTTCCAGGCGCGGGTGAACGTCCGCTCGGGCACCGTCACGGGCAGCGACGTCGAGCGGGTGCTCGAGACCGCGAGCGCCCACGGCGTCAGCCCCGGCCGGGCCGTGCTGCACGCCCTGCCCACCGGCTACGCCCTGGACGGGCAGGGCGCCGTCATCGACCCGTCGGGCATGATCGGCGAGGCGCTCAGCGTCGACCTGCACGTCGTCACCAGCGAGCTCGCGGCCGCCCGCAACGTCATGCTGGCGGTGGAGCACTGCCACCTCGGCGTCGAGGCGGTGATCGCCACGCCCTACGCGGCCGGCCTCTCGGCGCTGGTCGACGACGAGGCCGAGATGGGTGTCTGCGTCGTCGACATGGGCGGCGGCACCACCAGCGTCGGCGTGTTCTCCGGCGGCCACCTCGTGCACGTGGACGCCCTGGCGGTCGGCGGCCACCACGTCACCATGGACATCGCCCGCGGCCTCTCTACCCGCATGGCGGCGGCCGAGCGGCTGAAGACCCTCTACGGATCGGCCCTCTCCACCCCCTCCGACGACCGCGACATGATCGCCGTGCACGGCGTCGGCGAGGACGAGGGCGAGGCGCCGGCCCACATCCCGCGCTCGCAGCTCGTGCGGATCATCAAGCCGCGCGTCGAGGAGGTGGTCGAGCTGGTGCGGGACCGCCTGCGCGACGCGGGCTTCGCCGCCCAGGCCGGGCGGCGGGTGGTCCTCACCGGCGGCGCCAGCCAGCTCGTCGGCCTGCCCGAGGTCGCCCGCCGCGTCCTCCAGGGTCAGGTGCGGATCGGACGGCCCCTCGGCATCCGGGGTCTGCCGGAGGCCGCCAAGGGTCCGGCCTTCTCGGCGGCGGTCGGCCTGCTCGTCTACCCGCAGGTGGCCCATGCCGAGCATTTCGAGCCGCGCGGGCACGGCGCCTTCGCGGCGACCGGGACCGACAATTACCTGAACCGGGTCGGCCGCTGGCTCCGGGACAGCTTCTAGGTTTCACGCCCGCCCGCTCGCGCGGGGGGATCGAAGGGAATCCGGCGCCCAGGCGTCGCACGGACAGCACAGTTAGCGAGAGGCTCGACACCATGGCCATCACCCTCCAGGCGCCGGACATCCGGGAACTCAAGCCCCGCATCACCGTCTTCGGCGTCGGTGGCGCCGGCGGCAACGCCGTCAACAACATGATCGAGTCGGGCCTGCTGGGCTGCGAGTTCGTCGTGGCCAACACCGACGCGCAGGCGCTCACCTCCTCGAAGGCCGAGCGGGTGATCCAGATGGGCCTGGGCGTGACCCAGGGCCTCGGCGCCGGCTCGCACCCGGAGGTCGGCTCGGCCGCCGCCGACGAGGTGATCGACGAGATCCGCGACCAGCTCTCCGGCGCCCACATGTGCTTCATCACCGCCGGCATGGGCGGCGGCACCGGCACCGGCGCCGCCCCGGTCATCGCCCGCGCGGCCCGCGACATGGGCATCCTGACGGTCGGCGTCGTGACGAAGCCGTTCCAGTTCGAGGGCATGCGCCGCATGCGCACCGCCGAGTCCGGCATCCAGGAGCTGCAGGCCGCGGTCGACACCCTGATCGTGATCCCGAACCAGAACCTGTTCCGGGTCGCCAACGAGAAGACCACCTTCGCCGACGCCTTCGCGATGGCCGACCAGGTGCTCTACTCGGGCGTCGCCTGCATCACCGACCTGATGGTGAAGGAGGGCCTCATCAACCTCGACTTCGCCGACGTGCGGGCGATCATGCGCGGCATGGGCAAGGCCATGATGGGCACCGGCGAGGCCTCCGGCGAGAAGCGCGCCAACCGCGCCGCTGAGGCCGCCATCGCCAACCCGCTCCTCGACGACGTGTCGATGAAGGGCGCCCGCGGCCTGCTGATCTCGATCACCGGCGGCTCGGACCTGACCCTGTACGAGCTCGACGAGGCCGCCACCCGCATCCGCGAGGAGGTCGATCAGGACGCCAACATCATCCTGGGCGCCACCTTCGACGAGAGCCTGGACGGCATCATCCGCGTGTCGGTGGTCGCCACCGGCATCGAGCCGGCCCTGATCTCGGCGAACTCGCCGAACAACCCGGCCATCGCCGAGACCGAGCAGCGCATCGCCGAGGTTGCCGAGCGCCTGCGCGCCGAGGCCCGCTCGCGCGCCGCCTCGCCGGTGCCGAGCATTCGCACCGAGTCGGTCGCCCCGGCGCCGAGCTCCGCCCCGGCCCCCGCGCCGCTCTCGGCCCCCGAGATGCGCCCCGAGTCGCGGATGGAGACCCGCATCGAGGCCGCCGCCCCGGTGACCCGCGACGACGTCGTGCTCGCCCCGGTCCAGGCCCGCGCCGCGGCGCCGTTCGTCCCGGCCCCCGCACCGCAGCGCGTCGAGGCGGCGCCCGCCGTCGAGGCCGGCCCGTTCGTGCCGCCGCGTCCGGCCGCCCCGACGGGCACGCCGCTCGCCCGCGCCCCGCGCATGCCGCAGATCCACGAGCTGCCGCCGATCGCCCAGACGCAGATCATGGCGAATCGCGCTGCCGAGGAGGCTGCCCCGGAATCCAAGCGGACCTCGCTGCTGCGCCGGCTCGCGACCGTGGGCTTCGGCGGCCGCCGCGAGGACATGGACGGCGCCCCGGCGGCCCGTCCGGCCTCGGCCGTCGCCCCGCAGCCGCACATGGGTCAGCCGCACATGGCTCAGCCGCACATGGGTCAGCCGCACATGGCTCAGCCTCACGTGCCGCCGGCCCCGCGCGCTCCGGCCGCGCCCGCGGTCCCGCAGTACCGCCCGGCCCAGGGCAACCTCGACGCGCAGGGCCGGGTCGCGCCTCAGCCGCGGATGATGGACGACGATCAGCTCGAGATCCCGGCCTTCCTCCGCCGCCAGGCGAACTGACCGGTCCGGGTCTCCAACACGGCCTGGGGCTGGCGGGAAACCGCCGGCCCCTTCGCGCTGCAGCAAAGCAACTCATGGTTGTTGCAGTGGTATGGTGACTTCGACAAGGCTGTGCACCGCGCCTCCCGAGCCGGGGCGCATGGTGCATCCGCGCCACAGAACGGCCGCGGGTTAGTCACGTATTAACCAACCTTTAAGCCATTGGTGGAGCAGCGCTTTGCGGTGACGGACCGCTAAGCGTGTCTGTAACAGACCGTAAGAATCCGTGATTTGGCTGCCCTGTGCGGCGCAGCTATAGAAACCATGTGATCGAGACGACACGCGGCAGGACACAACCTGATCGCGTGGGCTAGGGCATCAAGCAGCGGACGGATCAGTCAGTTTCTCCTCACCTCCAGTCGGGGTGACGGGATCTGGTCGCGCCCGGGGGCTAAGGAATGCGAACGCATAAACAGACGACCCTCAAAGGGCCGGCGACTCTCTCGGGGATCGGAGTTCACTCCGGCAACCCCGCCGAGATCACCATTCGACCCGCTCCGGCCAATCACGGCATCGCCTTCCTCCGCACCGGTACCACCCACGGCAACGATCGCCTGATCAAGGCGCATCACGCCCTCGTCTCCGCCACCGAACTCTGCACTGTCCTGGGCGACGTCGAGACCGGCGCCGTCGCCACCGTCGAGCACCTGATGTCCGCCCTCTACGGCCTGGGCGTCGACAATGCTCTGATCGAGATCGACGGCCCCGAGATGCCGATCCTCGACGGATCCGCGCTCCCCTTCGTCCAGGCGATCGACCAGATCGGGATCGCCACCTGCGACACGCCGCGCCGCTGGCTCAAGATCCTCCGACACGTCCGCATCGAGGCCGGGACCTCCTTCGCGGAGCTGCGCCCGATCGATCGCGGTTTCCGCCTCGACGTCGAGATCGATTTCGAGAGCCCGGTGATCGGCCGCTCCCGCAAGGCGATGGACCTGTCGCCCGCCACCTATCGCCGCGAGATCGCCGGCGCCCGCACCTTCGGGATGATGCGGGACGTGGAGCGCTACTGGAAGGCCGGCTTCGCCCTCGGCGCCTCGCTGGAGAACACCGTGGCGGTCGGCGAGACCGCGGTGGTCAATCCCGAGGGCCTGCGCTTCCAGGACGAGTTCGTCCGCCACAAGATCCTCGACGCCATCGGCGACCTCGCCCTGGCCGGCCTGCCGATCCAGGGCGCCTACCGCTCCTATTGCGGCGGCCACCGGATGAATGTCGGGGTGCTGTCCGCCCTCTTCGCCGACCGGGCGAACTACGCCGTCGTCGAGGCGCAGGGCTCGCGCCGCGAGACGGTGCTGTCCGAGCTCGGCGTCGGCCTCGGCATCGCCGCCTTCGCGGGCGACCTGTAGCCCCTGTGACCGGCGGGACACAGCCCGCCACCGATCCTGGCCGCCGCAGCCTTGCCGCTTTCGTGCCCGAATCGAACGGCAGGGTTTAACGGTCCGTGAACGGCGGGCACGGCCCGGGGCGGGCCGGATCCACCCACGCGATGGCATGACGGCGCGAAACGGCGCCGGTTCCGGGAAAGAGCGCCAGATGCCTGTCACCATTCGTCATCGCCGGGCAGCGGCCTTCGCGGTGCCCTTCGTGGCCGTCCTCGGCCTGGGCCTCGGCGGCTGCGACTTCGACCCGACCAGCATCTTCGCCGAGAAGTACAAGCCCGAGGTCGTGCCGGACGTCCCGGCCGACAAGCTGTACAGCGACGGTCTGGCGAAGCTCGAGGACAGCGACTACGAGGGCGCGGTCAAGAAATTCGACAATCTGGACAAGCAGTACCAGTATTCCGAGTGGTCCCGGAAGGCGCTGCTGATGACGGCCTACGCCAATTACGAGGGCCAGAAGTACGACGACGCGATCAGCGCCTCGAAGCGCTACCTGCAGCGCCACCCGGCCAGCAAAGACGCCGCCTACGCGCAGTATCTGATGGCGATGTCGAACTACAAGCAGATCCCGGACGTCACCCGCGACCAGGAACGCTCCGAGAAGGCGCTCGTCGCGCTGCAGGAGCTGGTCCAGAAGTACCCGACGTCGGAATACGCCGCGGACGCGAAGGCGAAGATCCAGATCACCCGCGACCAGCTCGCCGGCAAGGAGATGGAGATCGGCCGCTTCTACCTCGAGAAGCGCAATTTCCCGGCGGCGATCAACCGCTTCCGCGACGTGGTCGCCAAGTATCAGACCACGCGGCACGCCGAGGAGGCGCTCGAGCGCCTGACCGAGGCCTACTGGGCGCTCGGCATCACCCAGGAGGCGCAGAACGCCGCCGCGGTGCTCGGCCACAACTTCCCGGAGAGCCCCTGGTACAAGGACGCGCACGCGCTCCTGGCCCAGAACGGGGTCGAGCCCCGCGAGGAGAAGAGCTCGTTCCTCTCGAAGATCTTCCGCACCGTCACCGGCAAGACCGCCTCGGCCGAGTAGGCCGCCCGGCCCGCCCGGGGCCGGAACGCGAGAGATCGAGGCCCGGAGCCGCCGCTCCGGGCCTTTCCCATTGCGGCCCCCGGCGCGTTGCACCATCCGCGCGGTGCGACGCATTTTTGGGGTGAATCCGAGCCGCGGCGGCCTTATGTCTGCGGTCCCATCCTGAGGAATCCCCGTCGCCGCATGCTGGCGCAGCTCGCGATCCGCGACATCGTCCTGATCGACAGGCTCGAACTGAATTTCCGATCGGGGCTCAGCGTCCTGACCGGAGAGACGGGCGCGGGCAAATCGATCCTGCTCGACGCCTTCGCCCTGGCGCTCGGCGGCCGCGGCGACGGCCGTCTGGTCCGCCACGGCGAGGCGCAGGGCGCGGTCACGGCCGTGTTCGATCTGCCCCTCGATCATCCGGCGCGCCGGATCGCGGCCGAGGCCGAGATCGACACCGAGGGTGACCTGATCCTGCGCCGGACCCAGATGGCGGACGGCCGAACTCGCGCCTTCGTCAACGACCAGCCCGTGGGCGTGCAGGTCCTGCGGGCGATCGGCGCGGCCCTGGTGGAGATCCACGGGCAGCACGACGACCGGGCGCTGGCCGACCCCGCCTCGCACCGGGCGATCCTCGATGCCTTCGGCGGGCTTCAGAGCCAGCTCGCCAAGGTCGCAGCCGCGTCGCGGGCCGTGCGGACGGCCCGCACCGAGCTCGCCGAGCACCGCGCCCGCGTGGAGGCGGCCCGCAAGGAATCCGACTTCCTGCGCCACGCCGTGGAGGAGCTCGCCGCCCTCGCGCCGCTCGCGGGCGAGGAGGCCCAGCTCGCCGAGCGCCGCACGATCATGCAGCAATCCGAGAAGGTCGCGCGCGAGCTCAACGAGGCGCTCGAGGCCGTCGGCGGCCCCCATTCCGGCGTGCCGCACCTCTCGGCCGCTTTGCGCAAGCTGGAGCGGCGCGCCGCGCAGCTGCCGGCCCTGGTCGACCCGTGCGTGAACGCCCTCGACGCCGCCATGGTCGCCCTCGACGAGGCCCGCGCGGTGCTCGAGGCGGCGGTGGCCGAGACGGAGTTCGACCCCCGCGACCTGGAGCGCGTCGAGGAGCGGCTCTTCGCCCTGCGCGCCGCGTCGCGCAAGTACGATGTCCCGGCCGACGACCTCGCGGCCCTGGCGGAGCGCTACGCCGGCGACGTGGCGGCGATCGATGCCGGCGAGGCGGCGCTGGCCGGACTGGAGCAGGCGCTCGCGACGGCGGAGGCCGCCTATACCGAGGCGGCCGAGAAGCTCAGCGCCGGCCGGCGCCGGGCGGCCAAGCAGCTCGACGCGGCCGTGAAGGCCGAGCTGCCGCCGCTCAAGCTGGAGCGGGCCCGCTTCATCACCGAGATCGCCACGGACCCGGACTCCCGCGATCCGGCGGGAACCGACCGGGTCGAGTTCTGGGCCCAGACCAATCCCGGGACCAAGCCCGGCCCGATGATGAAGGTCGCCTCGGGCGGCGAGCTGTCGCGCTTCATGCTGGCGCTGAAGGTCGTGCTGGCCGACAAGGGCTCGGCCCCGACGCTCATCTTCGACGAGATCGATACCGGCGTGGGCGGCGCGGTGGCGGACGCCATCGGGATGCGGCTCGCGCGGCTGGCGGCCACCGTGCAGGTGGTGGCGGTGACCCACGCCCCCCAGGTCGCCGCGCGGGCCGAGACGCATTTCCTGATCGCCAAGGCGCCGGTGAAAGGGGCCAGCCGCGTCGCCACGCGCGTGGCGAGCCTGCCGGTCGCCGAGCGCCGGGAGGAGATCGCCCGGATGCTGGCGGGCGCCACCGTCACCGACGAGGCCCGGGCGGCCGCGGCGCGGCTCCTGCAGGGCGCCGACGCGTAGTCGGGCGACAACCTTAACCGTTGGTTGAAGGTAATGATTCGTTAACCATTCATCGTGAGAGTACGGCCATCCCGGTACCGCGGCAGGTTTGGGCGGTGGAAGGGCGGGAGGGAGCCATGAAGCCGTCAGTCGTCGAGTCCGATGGGTCTCTGCCTGCGGGACAGCCTCTGAAGCGGGCGGTCGACACCCGCCAGCTCGGCCTCACGCTCCGCACGGTCTACGAGGGCAGCGTCGACACGCAGCCGATCACCGACACGCATGTCGAGCTGCTCCTGCGCCTGCGCCAGAAGGAGCGGGAGCTGCGCCGGGCGGTCTGACCCGGCACCGCGGGCGCTACCAGCGGCGCGCGCCCGGCCGCCGACGATACTCGGCCGCGCGAATCAGCGTCAGCACCCGGTCGAGGCTCACCAGCAGCTCCGCCTCCTCGACGCGCGCCGCCGAGGCCGCCTCCGGATCGCGGCTGAATTTCTGACGGGCCTGCGCCAGCGCCAGGGCCCGCTCCACGGCTTCCCGCTCGGCGTGCAGGGCCTGCCAGGCCGGATCGGATTCCGTCGCTGCACCCACCTCGTCGCCGCCCACGATCCGCGCGTCCTTCTGCTGCCGGCTGCCGCTCCTGGCAGAGAGGAACGCGCGAGAGCCCGGAACCGTGCCGCGCCCGGGCGGAGCGCCATGTCATCCCGCGTGTCATCCGGGTGTCATCTACTTGTCGTAACCGCCCGGCCATCGGGCGGCCGGCGCTGGGTCTCTTCGGAAGATCGGCCGCAGGGCTCTGCCGCGGGCATGGGCTTGCCGGCGGGGCAGCGCAGGCTCTTGCCCGACGGCAACGGAGATTCCTTTGAGACCCTTCGCTTACGCGCTCGCCGTCGGCCTCGCGACGGTTCAGCTGGCGTCCGCGGCGCTCGCCGCCGATATCACCGGCGCCGGCGCCACGTTCCCCTTCCCGGTCTACTCCAAGTGGGCCGAGGCCTATCGCAAGGAGACCGGCTCGGGCCTCAACTACCAGTCGATCGGCTCCGGCGGCGGCATCAAGCAGATCCAGGCCAAGACGGTCGATTTCGGCGCCACGGACGCGCCCCTGAAGGCCGAGCAGCTGTCCAAGGACGGCCTCGTCCAGTTCCCGACCGTGATGGGCGGCGTCGTGCCGGTCGTGAACATCCCGGGGATCGAGCCGGGCAAGCTCAAGCTCACCGGCGACGTGCTGGCCGACATCTACGCCGGCAAGATCGCGAAGTGGAGCGATCCGCGGATCGCCAAGCTCAATGACGGGCTGAAGCTCCCCGACGCCAACATCACCCCGGTCTACCGCTCCGACGCGTCGGGCACGACCAACATCTTCACCACCTACCTGTCCCAGGTCTCCGAGCCCTGGAAGAAGGAGTACGGCGCGGCCACGACGATCTCCTGGCCGGTGGGTCAGGGCGGCAAGGGCAACGAGGGCGTCACCGCCACCGTGAAGCAGGTGCCGAACGCGATCGGCTACGTCGAGTCGGCCTACGCCAAGCAGAACAAGCTCTCCTACGCCCTGCTGCAGAACAAGGCCGGCAAGTACCCGCAGCCCGACGACAAGGCGTTCCAGGCCGCGGCCGCCAGCGCCGACTGGAAGGCCGCCCCGGGCTTCGGCATCTCGCTGACCAACCAGCCGGGCGAGGAGGCGTGGCCGATCACGGCGGCGACCTTCATCCTGGTCCACAAGGACGCCGCCGATCCGGCCAAGTCCGCCGCCGTGCTGAAGTTCTTCGACTGGGCCTACAAGAACGGCGACAAGCTCGCCACCGACCTCGACTACGTCCCGCTGCCGGACAACGTCGTCGAACTGATCCACCAGGAGTGGAAGGACGTGAAGGGCAAGGACGGCAAGCCTGTCCTCAACATGTGAGCGTGGCCGGGAGGAGGTGAGAACCTCCTCCCTCGCTTCCGGGAACGCAGCGCGCTACCACGCCCCCCTTCGCAGAGAACCGCGGATGCCCGCTTTGACCGAATCGATCGCCCTCGGCCGAACCCGTACCGCGACCGCGCGGAAGGCGCCGAGCCGGAGCCTCGACACGCTGTTCCGGACCTGCTCGTACGGCGCGGCCCTGCTGGTGCTGCTCGTGCTCGCCGGCATCCTCGGCTCGATCCTGTACGGCGGCTGGCCCGCCTTCCGCGAGTTCGGCTTCGGCTTCCTGACCTCCAGCGCCTGGAACGTCGGGACCGAGCAGTACGGCGCCCTGGTCGCGGTGATCGGGACCGTCGCCTCCGCCTTCCTGGCCCTGCTGATCGGCGTGCCGGTCTCGCTGGGCATCGCGGTCTACCTCACCCAGCTCTGCCCGGGCTGGGCCCGCAAGCCGGTCGCCATGACGATCGAGCTGCTCGCCGCCGTGCCGAGCATCATCTACGGCATGTGGGGCCTGTTCGTGTTCGCGCCGCTCTTCGCGCGCTACGTCCAGATCCCGGTCTCGAACCTCGTGGAGGGCATGCCGATCGTCGGCACGCTGTTCTACGCCCGGGTACCGTCGGGCGTCGGCGTGTTCACCGCCGGGATCATCCTGGCGATCATGATCGTGCCGTTCATCGCCTCGATCGCCCGGGACATGCTCGACCAGATCCCGACCGTGCTGCGCGAGAGCGCCTACGGCATCGGCTGCACCACCTGGGAGGTCGTGCGCCACGTGCTGGTGCCGCAGGCGGCGGTCTCGATCATCGGCGCGATCATGCTCGGCCTCGGCCGGGCGCTCGGCGAGACGATGGCGGTGACCTTCGTGGTCGGCAACGCCAACCGGCTCTCGGCCTCGATCTTCGACCCGAGCTCGACCATCGCGTCGCGCATCGCCAACGAGTTCAACGAGGCGGACGGCCTTCAGCTGAACGCGCTGATGGCCCTGGGCTGCATCCTGTTCGTGATCACCTTCGTGGTGCTCATCATCGCCCGGCTGCTGACGCGCCGCGTCAAGGCCGCCTGAGGAGCACGCGCGATGGTTTCCTCCAGCACGATCGCCCCGGCCGCCCAGCGCCGCCCCGGCCGCGTCCGCCAGGGACGCCGCGTCGCCGACCGGGCCCTGCGCGTCGCCTGCACCGCCGCGACGGTGGTGGGCGCCCTGGTCCTCGGCTCGATCCTGGTGATGCTGATCGTCCAGGGCGTGCGCGGCTTCACGCCCACCCTGTTCACCAACCCGACCCCGGGCCCGGGCTCCGAGGGCGGCGGCATCGCCAACGCGATCCTGGGCAGCCTCGTGCTGACCGGGATCGGCATCCTGATCGCCACACCGGTCGGCGTCATGGCCGGGACCTTCCTCGCCGAGTACGGGCGCGGCTCGAAGCTGGCGGCCCTGATCCGCTTCCTCAACGACGTCCTGCTCTCGGCGCCGTCGATCCTGATCGGCCTGTTCGTCTACACGCTGATGGTGCGGCCGATGGGCACCTACTCGGGCTGGGCCGGCGGCGTGGCCCTGGCGATCATCGCCGTGCCGGTGATCGTGCGCACCACCGAGGACATGCTGCGCCTCGTCCCCGGAACCCTGCGGGAGGCCGGCGCGGCGCTCGGCGCGCCGCCCTCGACGGTGATCATGAGCGTGACCTGGCGGGCGGCCTCGGCCGGCATCGTCACCGGCATCATCCTGGCGCTCGCCCGCATCGCCGGCGAGACCGCGCCGCTGCTGTTCACCGCGCTCAACAACAATTCCTGGTTCTCGGCCAACCTGATGGGCGGCGTCGCGAACCTGCCGGTGATGATCTACCAGTTCGCCCTCTCGCCCTACCCGAACTGGCAGGGCCTCGCCTGGGCGGGCGCGCTCCTGATCACCGCGACCATCCTGGCGCTGTCGATCATCGCGCGCCTCGTGATCAAGCCGCAGGCCTCGCGCTGAGCCCCCTTTCGAGGACACGACGATGAACGCCGCCTCCGCGATCCCGACGGTCGAGCTGAACCGCAACCGCGCCGAAGAGGGCGGCCCCGTGCGGATCGCCGTCAAGGACCTGAACTTCTACTACGGCAGCTTCCACGGGCTGAAGGACGTCAACCTCAACTTCCACGACCGGCAGGTGACGGCGCTGATCGGCCCCTCCGGCTGCGGCAAGTCCACCCTGCTGCGCTGCTTCAACCGGATCTACAGCCTCTACCCGGAGCAGCGCGCGGAGGGCGAGATCCTGCTCGACGGCGAGAACATCCTCAGCCCCTCCGTCGACCTGAACGAGCTGCGCTCGCGCATCGGCATGGTGTTCCAGAAGCCGACGCCGTTCCCGATGTCGATCTACGACAACGTGGCCTTCGGCCTGCGCCTCTACGAGAAGCTGCCGAAATCCGAGCTTGACGGCCGGATCGAGGAATCGCTGCGCAAGGCCGCCCTCTGGGACGAGGTGAAGGACAAGCTCCGGCAGCCGGGGACCGGCCTGTCGGGCGGCCAGCAGCAGCGCCTGTGCATCGCCCGGACGGTGGCGCAGCGTCCGGAGGTGATCCTGTTCGACGAGCCGACCTCGGCCCTCGACCCGATCTCCACCGGCCGCATCGAGGAGCTGATCGAGCAGCTGCGCGACGAGTTCACCATCGTGATCGTCACCCACAACATGCAGCAGGCGGCGCGCATCTCGCAGTTCACCGCCTTCATGTATCTGGGGCAGCTCGTCGAGTTCGGTCCGACCAACCGGATGTTCATGAATCCGACGGAGCGCCGCACGCAGGACTACATCACCGGCCGCTTCGGCTAGTCTGCCGGGCCGCTCCGGTCCCGGGACCGCCGCTCGCGTCTCCGGCGCGTCGGCGGATCCGCAAACCTCCCGGAGGGCCGTCCCCGGGACCCCATCGAAGGATCCGCCATGCCCGGCCATATCGTCACCTCCTACGACACCGACCTGGAGAACCTGCGTCGCTCGATCTCGGAGATGGGCGGCGTCGCCGAGAAGATGACCGCGGAGGCGACCGACGCCCTCGTGCGCCGGGACGACACGCTCGCCCAGGCGGTGATCCTCGCCGACAAGCGCCTCGACGCGCTGCAGCGGGACATCGAGGAGCGCGCCGTGCTGCTGATCGCCCGGCGCCAGCCCCTGGCCATCGACCTGCGCGAGACCATCTCGGCGATCCGCGTCTCCGGCGATCTCGAGCGGATCGGCGACCTCGCCAAGAACGTCGCCAAGCGCGTGGTGGCGATCTCCGACCAGGCTCCGGCCCAGAAGATCGTGCTCGGCGTGCGCCACATGAGCGACCTCGCCGAGGGCCAGCTCAAGGACGTGCTCGACGCCTACGCGAGCCGCGACGTCCAGGCGGCCCACGACGTCTGGGAGCGCGACGGTGAGATCGACGCCCTGTACAATTCCCTGTTCCGCGAGCTCCTGACCTACATGATGGAGGACCCGCGCAACATCTCGTTCTGCACGCACCTGCTGTTCTGCGCCAAGAACGTCGAGCGCATCGGCGACCACACCACCAACATCGCCGAGACGATCCACTACCTCGCCACGGGCGAGACCCTGGCGGGCGACCGGCCGAAGAACGACGCGTCGAACTACGCGACGGTGGACGGACTCCAGGCGCCGTGAGCCCCCGACCCCGGCCTTCCTGCGGGCATGGCCGGGGCCAGTAACCGTGCAGGTTGAGGCCGGGCGGCGCCTCCTGCACCATCCGCGGGACCGCCGGTAGAACGAGTCGTCGAACGTGAGCATGCAAGTCCTGATCGTCGAGGACGAGGAGGCGCTGACCACGCTGCTGCGCTACAACCTGGAGGCCGAGGGCTTCCTGGTGGATTCGGCGGCGCGCGGCGACGACGCCGAGCTGCTCCTGGCGGAGCGGATCCCGGACCTCGTCCTGCTCGACTGGATGCTGCCCGGCCTCTCCGGGATCGAGCTGTGCCGCCGGATCCGGGCGCGCCGGGAGACCGAGCGCCTGCCGGTGATCATGCTCACCGCCCGGGGCGAGGAGGGCGACCGCGTCCGCGGTCTCGGCACGGGCGCCGACGACTACATCGTCAAGCCGTTCTCGGTGCCGGAACTGCTCGCCCGGATCCGCGCGCTGCTGCGCCGGGCCAAGCCCGCCCACGTCTCGGACCGGCTGGCGGCGGGCGATTTGGAGCTCGACCGCACCGGCCACCGCGTCCGTCGCGGCGGCGAGGAGCTGCATCTGGGCCCGACAGAGTTCCGGCTGCTGGAATTCCTGATGCTGGCGCCGGGCCGGGTCTTCTCCCGCGAGCAGCTCCTCGACGGGGTCTGGGGCCACGACGTCTACATCGACGAGCGCACGGTGGACGTGCATGTCGGGCGGCTGCGCAAGGCGCTGAACGGCCCGCGCCAGGCCGACCCGATCCGCACGGTCCGCGGCTCGGGCTACGCCTTCGACGAGACCTTCTCGCTCGAGGCCTGAGGCGGCCCCAAGGCGCGTCGGAGCGACAGATCGCTCCGGCGCGCCGTCTCTGCTCAGGCGCCGGGGACCGCGGACGGGTTCAGCGCGCCAGCGCCGCGCTCCGTCCCGCGGCGGCCGGCACCGCCTCCAGCGCCGCCAGGACCGTCCCCTCGGTCAGGATCTGCGGGAGCACCTGGGGCTCCCCCGTCCCGGTGTAGAGCAGGTAGAGCGGGACGCCGCTGCGCCCGTGCTTCTCCAGGAGGCGGGTGATCTCGGGGTTCTGGTTGGTCCAGTCGCCCTTCATGTAGGTCACGCCGCGCTCGGCCATCGCGGACCGCACCGCCCTGGTGTTGAGCGAGGTCGCCTCGTTGACCGCGCAGGTGATGCACCAGGCGGCGGTCATGTCGACGAAGACGGGGCGGTGCGCGTCGAGAAGGGCGTCGAGGCGCGCCTGCGTGAACGGCTCGACCCCGTCGGCGGCGGCCTGCGCCGCCGGCGCGGCGCTGCTCCGGGGCAGGGTGACGGCGAGGGAGGCGACCGCGATCAGCGCCAGCGCCGCGGCGGCCTGCGCGATCCGACCCGTCCGCGGCGCGGCGGCGCGGCCGTGCTCCCAGGCCCAGGCGGCGAAGCCCACGAGCACGAGGCCGATCAGCGCCGCCAGCTGCCCGCGCGGGTCGACCTGCTGCGCCAGCACCCAGATCAGCCACGCGACGGTGGCGTAGACCGGGAAGGCCAGCACCTGCTTGAGGGTCTCCATCCAGGCGCCCGGCCGCGGCAGTGCCCGCAGGGCCGGCGGCCAGAGGGTCAGGAGCAGGAAGGGCAGGGCGAGGCCGAGGCCGAGGCTGGCGAAGACGGCGAGCGCCACGCCGGCGCTCTGGGTCAGCGCGAAGCCCACCGCCGAGCCCATGAACGGCGCCGTGCAGGGCGTCGCCACCAGGGTGGCGAGCACGCCCGTGAAGAACGAGCCGCTCAGGCCGGCGCGCCGGGTGAGGCCGTCGCCGAGGCCGGCGAGCCGCCCGCCAACATGGACCGCGCCGGAGAGACTCAGGCCCATCGCGAACAGCAGGTAGGCGAGCCCCGCGACCACGGCGGGCGATTGCAGCTGGAACCCCCAGCCGATCGCGGCCCCGCCGCTCTTCAGGCCGATCAGCGCGGCGGCGAGCGCCAGGAAGCTCGCCAGGACGCCGGCCGTGTAGGCGAGGCCGTGGAGCCGCAGCCGGGCCGGCCCCTCGCCCGCGTGCCGCACGAGGCTCAGGACCTTGATCGACAGGACCGGGAAGACGCAGGGCATCAGGTTGAGGATCAGGCCGCCGAGGAAGGCGAAGGCCGCGGCGGTCGCGAGGGTCAGCGCGTCGAAGTCGGAGGTTGCCGGCGCGGTCGAGGCCGGGTTCGGCGCGGTCGGGGCCGGCGCCGCGGCGGCCGGGAGCACCGGCTCGTCGCCGTACGCGAAGGCGAGCCGGCGGGTCCCGGGGGCGTCGACCTCGTCGACCGTCAGGACGCCGGGCAGCGCGGTGGGCACCGGATCGGTCGGGCTGCTCCGCGCGAGGGTCATGTGCAGGCCGGTCTCGTCGACGGTCATCACCTGGGCGGCGGCGTTGTCGATCGCGGTCTCGGCGTAGGGGAAGTACGCGGCGTTGCGGAGCGCCTCGGGCTTGAGACCGGTCGCGGCGAAATCGAGGCGCAGGGTGTCGCCCTGGCTCGACAGGCGCAGTGGCCAGAGCGCCGGCACGGGCAGCGCGGCGCGCGCGCGCGCGAACAGCGCGGCGCTGGCCGGGTCCGGCTCGGCCTTGCCCACGGGCAGAGTCAGGGCGAGGTCGGCCGAGCCGGGGACGCACTCGGTCTCGCAGACGAGGTAGGTCAGTTTCGCCTGGATCCGCACCGGGTCCGCCGGGTCGAGGCTCGGCGGCGGCGTCACCGGCACGAGGAGCGTGACCTCGCCCTCGTAGCCGTAATTCATGAGGGTCGCGATCGGGATGCGCTCCGGCGCCGGCCACCGGATCGCGCCGGCGTTGAAGCCGGCCGGCAGGGTCCAGGTCACCTCCGGGGGCAGGCCGGAATCGCCCGGATTGCGCCAGTAGACGTGCCAGCCGGGCTTGATCTGCATCCGCACGGCCAGCGTGAAGGGCTGCGCGCCGGCGACCGCGGCGGGCTCGGCCACGAGGCTCGCGCGCACGAGGTCCGCGGGCGTGCGGAAGCCCTGCGGAAACCCCTGCGCCGCGGCGGCCGAGAGGCTCGCGGCGAGGGCCAGGATCAGGATGGCGAGGCGGCGGATCATGCTGTCCCTTCGCGCGCGGGGCGGTCGCGGTTTCACGCGCGGCGTCTCTCGCCCGGCGCGGGCGTTTCCGTGGCGCCGGGTCTTACCACGGACCGCGTCCGGGGTCCCGTCCGGGGTCCCGTGCGGCCGGCTCACCCCTCCAGCGGCGCCGTCGCCCGCTCCAGCCAGTCGCGCGCGGCGGTGTCGAGCCCGGGCGCCAGGGTCTCGCGCACCCGGGCATGGTAGGCGTCGATCCAGGCCCGCTCCCCGGGTTCGAGCAGGTCCGGCCGGATCAGCCGGCGGTCGTAGGGGGCGAGCGTCAGCGTCTCGAAGCCGAGCATCGGGCGCTCGCCGCCCGCGATCGCGCGGGACTCGACCAGGACGAGGTTCTCGATCCGGATGCCGTAGGCGCCGCGGGCGTAGTAGCCCGGCTCGTTCGACAGGATCATGCCGGGCTCCAGCGCCACCGTGCCGGTCTTGGCGATCCGCTGCGGCCCCTCGTGCACCGACAGGAAGGCGCCGACGCCGTGACCGGTGCCGTGGTCGAAGTCGAGACCGGCCTGCCAGAGCGGCGCCCGCGCGAAGGCGTCGATCTGGGCGCCGGTCGTGCCGACCGGGAACACCGCCCGCGCGATGGCGACGTGCCCCTTCAGCACGCGCGTGAAGCGGTCGCGCATCTCGGGGCTCGGCGCGCCGACCGCGACCGTGCGGGTGATGTCGGTGGTCCCGTCCGGGTACTGCGCCCCGGAATCGATCAGGAACAGCTCGCCCGGCCGGACCGTCCGGTCGGTGGCGCGGCTCACCCGGTAGTGGACGATCGCCCCGTTCGGTCCGGATCCCGAGATGGTGGGGAAGGAGACCTCGCGCAGGTCGCCGCCCGCGGCCCGGAAATCCTCCAGGGCCTCGACGGCGGCGATCTCGGTGAGGCCGCCGGCCGCGGCCGCCCCGTCGAGCCAGGCGAGGAAGCGCACGACGCTCGCCCCGTCCCGGACATGGGCGGCGCGGGCGCCCGCGATCTCGGCGGCGTTCTTGACCGCCTTCATGCCGGTGATCGGGTCCTTGCCGACATCGGCCGTGCCGCCGGCGGCCTCGATCTTCTCCTTCAGGGCGACGGCGCCGGTCGACGCGTCGAGGCGGACGCGCACGCCCGCCAGGGACGCCAACCCGTCGTCCAGGTCCGCCCGCGGCAGGATCTCGGCGACCGGCGCGAGCGCGGCCCGCAGGGCCGGATCGACGTTCGGCGAGACGAGAAACAGCCGGGCCGGCCCCTCGCGCGGAAGGATCGCGTAGCCCAGCGCCAGGGGCGTGTGGCCGACGTCGGCCCCGCGCAGGTTGAAGGCCCAGGCGAGATTGTGCGGGTCGGAGATCACCAGGGCGTCGCAGCCGCCCTCGGCGAGCGCCGCCCGGATCCGGCCGAGCTTGTCGGCGGACGCCTCGCCGCACAGCGCGTCCGGGTGGACTACCACCGGTCCGGCCGGCGGCCGCGGCCGCCCGGCCCAGACCGCGTCGACGAGGTTCGGCACCGCCCGCACCGCGCCGCCGGCGCGGGTCACGGCCCGCTCCAGGCGCGCCAGACCGTCCGGCGTGTGCAGCCACGGATCGTAGCCGAGCACCTGATCGCGCCGCAGGTTGGCGCCGATCCAGGCCTCCGGCGTCGTTTCGGCGAGCGGTACCACCGTGACGAGGCCGGTATCGACCTGCTCGGGCGCCTGCAGGGTGTAGCGCCCGTCGACGACCAGCGCCGCCGACTCCATCAGGATCACGGCCGTCCCGGCCGAGCCGGTGAAGCCGGTGAGCCAGGCGAGCCGTTCGGCGTCGGCGGGAACGTATTCGGACTGGTGCTCGTCGGCCCGCGGCACGACGAAGCCGTCGAGCCCGGTCTCGCGCAGGGCCGCCCGCAGCGCCTCGATCCGCTCGGCACCCTTCCGGTGGCTCGGGTCGTCGAAGCTCTGGAAGCGCTGACGCGGTCGGGACGTGCGGGTCTCGGTCATCCGCGGAGCCTAGCGCCCGCCGCTCCCGCGTCGCAACACCCTGTTCTCACGACAAAGAGGTCGGTCGGAGGTCGGTTGCGGTGCTTAAAAATCGTTAGCAATCTTATCACGCCGCGGATTTTCGCTTATTACTCAGACATGCCCCGCCGCGTTTACTACCGGATCAGCGACAGACCCGACGGCCGCTTCGACGCCGTCGTGACGATCGAGCCCGACACGGTGGTCCGCCGCGACGGTTTCGACTCGCTCGCCGAACTCGAGGAGTGGATCGACGGCCTGCGCGCGCTGATGGCGGCGCTCGGCGCGCCCGTGTCACAGGTGGACGCGGCGGGGGCGCCGGCCGAGACCGCGGACGAGCCGGATCGGCCGGGCCGGCTGCGCACCGCGCGCTGATCAGCCGTTCGTGACCGGCAGGTCCGGCGCGCGATCCGCGGGCGCGCCGTCGTAGCCCTCGATCCACGCTCGGCGCGCGGGCGAATCGGCCGGATAGGGGCAGGCATCCTTGGGACGGCCCTGCGCCCGGGCGCGGGCGCCCTCGGCGATCGGGTCCGCGGGCGGATCGTGGAGCGACGTCTGGCTCATAGCCGGACAACACGCCGGCGCGCGCGGAGTTCTGGGCGGTTCCGCGCGGTTCAGCGCCGCGGACGCGGTGCCGCACCGCCGCGCGTCAGGACCAGGGCGACCCACCCCTCGATCACGCCGCGCCGCACGAGGGAGAAGCCCTGGAGGCGGTAGGCGGAGAGCACGCCGGGCACGTCGCGCTCGATCAGGCCCGACAGGACCAGCACACCCTCGGTGGCGACGACCCGCGCCAGCGTCGGCGCGAGGAGCCTGAGGGGCCGGGCCAGGATGTTGGCGAAGACGAGATCGAAATGGCGCGACCGGTCGGCGAGGCGGTGGCGGACCCCGGGCCCCTCGTAGAGCTTGAGATAGGGGCCGAGCCCGTTGGCGCGGGCGTTCTCGCGGGCCGTGCGCACGGCCTCCGCGTCGAGGTCGCCGGCCACCACGGGCTGCCGCAGGGCCCTGGCGGCCGCGAAGGCGAGGATCCCGGTACCGGTACCGACGTCGAGGACGTGGACCGGACGCCGGCGCTTGAGCTCCGAGACCAGGGCGCGGAGGCAGCCCAGGGTCGTCCCGTGATGCCCGGTGCCGAAGGCGAGGGCGGCCTCGATCTCGATGGCCAGATCATTGCCCCGCACGGAGTCGCGGTCGTGCGCGCCGTGGACGAGGAACCGGCCGGCCCGGACCGGCTTCAGGCCCTCCAGCGACGCGCGCACCCAGTCCTGCTGCGCGATCGTGCGGAATTCCGCCGCGTCGGCCGCGTCGCCGATGACCGGGCGGATCAGCGCGCGGATGTAGTCCTCGTCGGGCGCGTCCGCGAAATAGGCCTCCAGGCGCCACGTGCGCCCGTCCTCGTCCTCGAAGGCCGCCACCGCGGTCTCCGTGGGATCGAACATCTCGCCCAGCAGGTCGGTCATCGCGCGGGCCGAGCGTTCGTCGGTCAGCAGACGCAGGACGTGGGACGGGCGGTGGGGCGGCAGGCCTTCGAGCATGGTGCCCGGCTGTAACGCCGGGCCGGGCCGCAGCCCAGGGGCTGACGCGAAAAAATACGGGCCCGGCAGGGGCGGGGCGGCGGAGCGGACCGGCGGCCCGACCCGTTGTTGCCGGACAGTCACAAGCGCCAATACTTATCTTTCCCGCGACCCAAAGCAGTGTCCACAGCCACTGCGTGTGCTTAAACAATCTCGGCTTCCCCAAGGCCAGACCCTCAACTCGGGCGCGCCGCTCGTTCCGGAGCGGCGCGCCGGTTTTGACAGACGATTGTGCCGCCATGACCGCGCCTCTCCTCATCAGCGTCGCCTTCGCGGCCGTGACCACGGCCGCGGCCACGCTCTGGGCGGTGCTGGTCGCGAACGGCATGAACGGCCTGCCGGAGACGCGCCCGACCGAGCGGCACGACATCCGCACCTGGTGAGGTCGCGCCCTCAGATTCGCGCGAGCCGGTGCCCAGGAATGCGGCAGGATGGTCGCGCGTTAACCAAATGATGTACCGCAGCCGCGGAACCGGCCGCTGACAGCGGCGTTTTTGCCGGCTTTTTACGTGAATCACGATTGAGCAGGGTGCGTACAGCGTGACCAAGTCCCGGCGTTCCGGCCCCCGCGGGCCCGTGGTCGTCAACGGTGCGGCCGTGCCTGCCCGACCGCGCGAGCGGATCTTCGGCGGCCCCGCACCGGACGGGCCCATCCCGGGCCATCTCCTCGTCCTGCTGAGCCGCCTGCATCGGGCAGAGGCCGAGCCCAAGGACCGGCAAGAGGCCGAGCTCGGCTGACGTGACGGGAGCCGCGCCACCCCTCGGGGCGGCCGGCCCTTGGCCGAGTGTCCGCGCGCGCCTATGATCCCCGTCGTTCCCCGCCGTATATAGCGGGTCGCGACCGGGAGTTCCCACCGATGCCTCTGACCCGACGGATCCTGGTCGCCGGCGCGCTCGCGGCCCTGACCCTCGCGCCGACGGACAGGGCCGCGCGAGCGGACGCACCGGTCGTCGTGTTCGCCGCCGCGAGTCTCAAGAACGCCCTCGACGACGCCGCCGCCGCCTGGACGAAGGCGACCGGCAAGACCGCGCGGATCTCCTACGCCGGCTCGAACGCCCTCGCGAAGCAGATCGAGGCGGGGGCGCCGGCGGACCTGTTCATCTCGGCCGACCTCGCGTGGATGGATTACGTCGACCGGGCCGGGCTGCTGAAGGCCGGCTCGCGGATCGACCTCCTGCGCAACGCCCTGGTGCTGATCGCCCCGGGGCCGAAGGACAGCGCCTCGGATCCGCAGGTGGCCCTGGCGCCGAACCTCGGCACCACGCTGACGCGGATGCTCGGCGGCGGGCGGCTGGCGATGGCGACGATCGACGCCGTTCCCGCCGGCAAGTACGGCAAGGCCGCCCTGGAGAAGCTCGGCGCCTGGGACGCCGTGAAGGGGCAGGTCGCCCAGGCCGAGAACGTGCGCGCCGCCCTCCTGCTGGTCGCCCGGGGCGAGGCGCCGCTCGGCATCGTCTACGCCACCGACGCGGCCGCGGATCCGAGCGTGCACGTGCTCGCGACCTTCCCGGCCGACAGCCACCCGCCGATCGTCTATCCGGCGGCGGTGACCCGGGAGTCGCGCAACCCGGATGCCGGGACGCTGCTCGGCTACCTGCGCGGCCCGGAGGCCCGGGGCTCCTTCGAGCGCCAGGGCTTCACGGTGGTCGCGCAGCCCGGCGCCAGCCAGTAGCGGCGCGCCGCCCCCTTGCTCGGCCTCACGCCGGACGAGTGGACCGCCGTCGGCCTGAGCCTGCGGGTGGCGACGGTGGCGACGCTCGCGAGCCTCGTGCCCGGGCTCGCCGTGGCGTGGCTGCTGGCGCGGCGCCGGTTTCCCGGCCGCGCCCTGCTGGACGGGCTGGTCCACCTGCCGCTGATCCTGCCCCCGGTCGTGACCGGCTACCTGCTGTTGCTGGCCTTCGGCCGGCGCGGCCCGCTCGGCGCGCCCCTCGCCGAGATCGGCGTGGTCTTCTCCTTCCGCTGGACCGGGGCGGCGCTGGCCTGCGCGGTGATGGGTTTCCCGCTCATGGTGCGGGCGATGCGGCTGTCGATCGAGGCCGTGGACCGGCGCCTGGAGCAGGCGGCCGGGACCTTGGGCGCGAACCCCTTCGCGGTGTTCCTGACGATCACGCTGCCGCTCAGCCTGCCCGGCTGCCTCGCGGGGGCCGTGCTGGCCTTCGCCAAGGCGATGGGGGAGTTCGGCGCGACCATCACGTTCGTGTCGAACATCCCGGGCGAGACCCAGACGCTGCCGTCGGCGATCTACACGCTGACGCAGGTCCCCGGCGGAGAGGGGCCGGCCCTGCGCCTCACCCTGATCTCGATCGCGCTGTCGGTCACGGCGCTGCTGGTCTCGGAATTCCTGGCGCGGCGGGCCGGTCGGCGGCTGGGGGCGGGTTGAATGGCGACCGATCCGGGGCGGGACGCCCGCTCAGGCATACGCGTAGGGACCGCCCTGCTGCAGCGCCCGCCGGTAGGCCGGCCGGGCGTGGATGCGCGCGAGCCAGTCCGCGACGCGCGGGCCCGCGCCCGTGCCGCGCGCCGCGAAGGCCTCCAGCGGGAAGCTCATCAGGATGTCCGCCGCGGTGAAGTCGGCGCCGCAGAAATAGGGTCGGCCGGCGAGCTCCGCCTCCCAGAAGGCCGCGTGGCGGCGCAGGTCCGGATCGACGAAGCCCCGCAGCACCGTGTCGGCGATCCGGCGGACGAGGGGCCGCAGCGGCCAGGGACTGCCCGGCGCCAGCCGCCCGAAGACGAGCTTCAGCAGCAGCGGCGGCATCGCCGAGCCCTCGGCGTAATGCGACCAGTAGACGTAGCGCCGCCGCTCCTCCGTCCCGGGTCCGGGCACCAGCCGCGCGCCGGCGAGATCCGTCAGGTAGGCGACGATCGCGCCGGTCTCGGCGACCACCGTCCCGCCGTCGGTGATCACCGGCGCCTTGCCCAGCGGGTGGACAGCCAGGAGTTCGGGGGGCGCGCGCAGGGTACGCGGATCGCGGGCGTAGCGGATCGCGCGGTAGGGCAGCTCCAGTTCCTCCAGCAGCCAGAGCACGCGCTGCGAGCGGCTGTTCTCGAGGTGGTGGACCGTGATCATCGCGGGCAAGTCCGGGCCGGCGCCGGGACGCGCCGGGGCTCGTGTTACCCGAGTCCCGCCGCGTGAGCATCCAGGTCGACGTCCAGCTCCGCCGCGGCGCCTTCGCGCTCGCGGCCGCCTTCGAGGCCGGGCCGGGGCTCACCGCCCTGTTCGGGCGCTCGGGCTCGGGGAAGACCACGCTGATCGACCTGATCGCCGGCCTCGCGCGGCCGGACCGGGGCCGGATCGTGGTCGGCGGCACCCCGTGGGTCGACACCGCGGCCGGCCTCATCCTGCCGCCGCACCGGCGGCAGGTCGGCGTGGTGTTCCAGGACGCCCGGCTGTTCCCGCATCTCAGCGTCCGGACCAATCTCGGCTACGGCCGGGTCTTCGCGCGGCGCCGCGCCGACCCGGCGGCCTTCTCGGCGGTGACGGGCCTGCTCGGCATCGACCATCTCCTCGACCGGCGGCCCGCGGGCCTCTCGGGCGGCGAGCGCCAGCGGGTGGCGATCGGGCGGGCGCTCCTGGCCAAGCCGCGCCTCCTGCTGATGGACGAGCCCCTCGCGGCCCTGGACGAGGCCCGCAAGGCCGAGATCCTCCCCTACATCGAGCGCCTGCGCGACGAGGCCGGCGTGCCGGTCATCTATGTCAGCCACGCGGTCTCCGAGGTCGCCCGGCTCGCCACCACGGTGATCGTGCTGGAATCCGGGCGGGTGGCCGCCGCCGGCCCCGCGGAGACGATCCTGCGCCGCGCCGATCTCGTGCCGATCCACGAGGCCGAGGCCGGCGCGCTCCTCGACATGGTCGTCGAGGCCTTCGACGCCGCCACGGGGCTCACGCGCCTGACCGGCACCGCCGGGCGCCTGCTGGTGCCGGGCCTGTCGCGCCCGGCCGGGACGCGGCTGCGGGTGCGCATCCCCGCGCGGGACGTGCTCGTCGCCACCGAGCCTCCCCGCGGCCTCAGCGCGCGCAACGTGCTGGCCGGCCGGATCTGCGGCCTGACGGCCGCGGGTGCCGAGACGGCGGTGGAGATCGACTGCAACGGCGCCCGTCTCGTGGCGCGCGTGACCGGCGCGGCCGTCCGCGACCTCGGCCTCGCGCCGGGACGCGAGGTCCACGCCATCATCAAGAGCGCGTCCTTCGACCCCGCCGGGATCGGCCTGCTGCGGCCGCCGCGGGCGATCTGAGACCGCGACGATGCGCAGCGGCACCGGGCACGTAGCGCGAGACGCGGCCGCGGCCGCGGCGTGTTGTGCTCGCTTTGGTTGTATAATCTAGTATCAAAACAACCATTAGTTAGAACATCGCCGTCACGATGGGCCGTGCAGTGGTCGTGCTGCGCGAGTCGCGGAGGGCGATGCGATGGGCATGCGGCGCTTGCGCCGGCGGAGCGCGCCGAGCGGTTGGACCTGCCGGCGCGGCAGTTCCGCGGTGGAGTTCGCCCTGGTGGCGCCCGTGCTGTTCCTGCTCTTCGCCGGGATCGCGGTGTTCGGGATCTGCCTCGGGGCCGCCCACAACCTCCGCCAGATCGCCGCCGAGGCGGCCCGCGCCTCCGTGGCGGGCGTCACCGATGCCGAGCGCGCGAACCTCGCCCAGACCATGGTGAACCGGAGCCTGAGCGCCGGCGCGATGTTCCGGCCGGGCAGCATCGTCGTGCAGGTCGGGCCGGATCCCAGCGACGCGACGGTGTACACGGTCACCGTCACCCTCGACGCCTCGACGCTCGGCATCAACGTCTTCGCGCGCCTGCTGCCGATGCTCCCGACGGTGCTGCGCAGCAGCGTCAGCGTCCGGAAGGGCGGCCTGTGACCGGCCCGGGCGGGCGCCTGCTGCGCTTCGGGGCCGCGCGCGGCGGCAACGTCGCGATCCTGGTGGCGCTCGGCAGCGCCATGCTGATGGGGGCGGGCGCGGTCGGGATCGATCTCGGGCTGGTCTTCCAGGCGCGGCGCAAGGCGCAAGGGGCGGCGGACATCGCCGCCATGCTGGCGGCCGTCGATCCGAGCCAAGCCGACACGGTCGCCCGCCGGTCGCTCAGCGACAACGGCTACGGTGCCGCGACCGCCACGGTCGCGCCCGGCAGCTACGACGCCAGCACCAGGGGCGTCGCTCCGGGCGGCCGGTTCAGCGCCGGCGGAAGCCCGGCGAACGCGGTGCGGGTCGGCCTCTCGACCTCGGTCCCGGTGACCTTCGGCCGGGCGATCGGCCTGCCCGCGGCGGTGCCGCTGCGGGTGACCGGCACCGCCGCGAGCGCGCAGTTCGCGGCCTTCACGATCGGATCCGGCACCCTGAGGCTCGAGGGCGGCATCGCCAACGCCCTGCTCGGTGCCTTGCTCGGGGCCAGGCTTTCGCTCAGCGTCAGCGACTACGATGCCCTGGCCAGCGCCCGCGTTGACGGGCTGCGCGTCCTGGACTCCCTCGGGGCGAGCCTCAACATGCAGGCCGCGAACTATACCGACATCGTCCAGGCGAATGCCAGCGTCGGTCAGCTGCTGATGGCGATCCGGGCCGCCGCGTCGGACAATGGCAGCGCGGCGTCGGCCCTGTCGGGGATCCTCAACGCCCTGCCGAACGCCGGTAACCTCGTCGCGATCGGTCAAGTGGACGGGCTCGGCGACGCCGCCGCGCTGGCGCCGCCCCGGGGCTTCGCCGGCCCCTCCCTCAACGTGCTGAACCTCCTGGGCGCCGCCGCCTCCCTGGCGAACGGCCAGAACCAGGTGGCGGTCGATCTCGGAGCCACCGTGCCGGGACTGCTCTCGACCCGGCTGACCCTGGCGATCGGCGAGCGCAAGCGCAGCTCGGGCTGGGTCCGGCCGGGCAGCCAGAACGCCACCGTTCAGACGGCGCAGACCCGGCTGCTGATCGAGACCACCGTCACGGCGCCGCTCGGGCTCGGGACGCTCTCCCTGCCGGTCTACGCGGAAGTCGCACCGGCGCAGGCGACCCTGCGGTCGCTCAGCTGCGCCGGGTCCGGAGGACGCAAGGTCACCCTCGACGCGCAGACCGGACTGGCGACGCTGGCCGTCGCCCAGATCCCGCGCGCCGCGATCACGGGGGGCAGCGCGGGCCCCGACCTGTCGCAGCCGGCCTCCCTGATCGCCCTGCCGCTGGTCAACGTCTCCGGGCGGGCCCACGCGACGCTCGGCACCGCGTCGCAGACCCTCGTGTTCTCGGACGCCGACATCGCCAACCACACCGTGCGCACGGTCGCCTCGGGCAACCTGACCCAGTCGCTCACCGGCAGCCTGCTGCGCAACCTCGTGCTGAACATCGACGGCCTCGGCGTGCCGCCGCTGCTCCAGTCGGCCCTGACGACGACGCTGGGCACTGTGACCCCGGGGATCGACCTCGTGCTCGACACCGTCCTGCGCAGCCTCGGCCTGCGTCTGGGCTACGCCGATCTCGACGTCGACGGCACCCTCTGCAACCAGGCCGTGCTGGTGCAGTGAGCCGGGCCGGACGGTCCGGCGGGACGCGGCAGCCCCGCTCAGTGGCCGCCGCGGCGCGCGCCGGTCGCGGAGGCCTTGGCGATGCGCCGGCCGAGGTGCAGCAGCAGCATGTCGATGAGGAGTTGAAGCTCGGAATCCGCCACGCCCTCGAGGGCGTCGCGGCATTCGAGGGCGCGGTCCACCGCCCGCGCGAGCGAGTCCGCGGGCTCGGCCGCCGCGTGCGCAGCCGCGTGCGCCGCCGACGGCTCGTCGGTCACGTCGATGATGATGCCGTGCCCGAGGCGCCGGCTCGACGCGCCCGTCGGGATCCGGCCGCGGTCGAGGATCCGGCGGACCTGACCCGAGGGCGACAGCGTCCGGTACTCGGCCACGAACAGGCCGCCGCGCTCGCGCACCGCCTTGAACTGCCGCACCACGGCCGGCCGATCCTCGGGATGGACGCAGGCCTTGGCGACCGAGAGCGGGAGGGGGCGTCCGGCCAGTCCGGGATCGCCGGCCAGCACCTCGGCGGCGCCGGCGTCGAGGACGCAGCGCTCGGCGCGCGGCGACCACGACCACGTGCCGATGATCCCGGAGGCGTCGAGGGCGGCCGAGAGATCGACCGGCCGGGGGCGGGGGCCCTGGATTGCATCGGCAATCATGGGCGAACTCCGGTTGCAGCGCGCACCATGCCCGCCTTCGTCGGAGACATACAACCGCTGATGGAATTAATGAGCAGTTAACTCAACTCGATGGTCCGCCACGCATCGCCGGCATTGCCCTGCGCGGATAGCGGAATCCCGTTCTTCGGGCGGCCGCACCGGGTCGATATGGCCCGGAACCAACCCGTTCAGGTTGTAATCGCGGTCGCGCCTCAGCCGAGCTGGGTGAGCAGCGTGAAGGCGCCGAAAATCAGGACCGCGCCGACCGAGGCGGCGAGCAGGATGAGCGCCGCGCGCGATTCCCGCATCTCCGGTGACATGGCGCCCTCCCGTCGCGGCCCGCGTCGGCGCGCGGGCGAGTTCCGTCAGGATTCGCACCGATCGGCCGCGCTGTCGACGGCCGACCGGGCGCGCGCGGCGACATCGCCCGCCATCCGGAAAGTCCCGGACGGCGGCGACGGCCCGGCCTCAGGCCGCGGTGCGGCGCTCCACCATCCGCGCCAGGAAGGCGCTGCCGATCGGGATGATCGAGTCGTCGAAGTTGTAGCCGGCATTGTGCAGGCCGGGGCCCGGATTGGCGCCGAGCCAGACATAGGCGCCGGGGACCGCCATGGTCATGTCGGCGAAGTCCTCGCTGCCCATCTTGGGCACGACGTTCGACTCGACCTTGTCGGCGCCGAGGAGCTCGGTGGCGACCTCCGTGGCGGCGGCCGCCTGCTCGGGGGCGTTCTCCAGGACGGAGAACACGTCCTGCAGGTCGACGGTGACCTCGGCGCCGTAGGCCGCGCCGAAGCCCGCCGTCAGCTCGCGCATGCGGGTGCCGGCCAGCGCCCGGATCTCCTTGTCGAAGGTGCGGATCGTGCCGGCGAGATGGGCCGTCTCCGGGATCACGTTGTAGGCGGAGCCCGCCTCGATCCGGGTGATCGACAGGACGATGGACTTCAGCGGATCGGCGTTGCGCGACACGATCGACTGGAGGGCCTGGGCGAGGCCGGTGGCGATGATGATCGGGTCGACGCCCCGGTGCGGCTGGGCGGCGTGGATGCCCTTGCCGCGGATGTGGATGTCGAAGAAGTCCGCCGCCGCCATGATCGGTCCCGGCCGCAGCTTGATCATGCCGTGGCCGCCGCCGGGCTGGTTGTGCAGCCCGTAGATCTCGTCGCAGGGGAAGCGCTCGAACAGGCCGTCCTTCAGCATGGCCCGGGCGCCGCCGCGGCCCTCCTCGGCCGGCTGGAACACGAACACCGCGGTGCCGTCGAAATCGCGGGTCTCGGCGAGGTAGCGCGCCGCGCCGACCAGCATCGTGGTGTGCCCGTCATGGCCGCAGGCGTGCATCTTGCCCGCGTAGGTCGAGCGGTAGGGGAGGTTGGTCTCCTCCTCGATGGGCAGGGCGTCCATGTCGGCGCGCAGGCCGATCCGCTTCCCGTTGTCGGTGCGGCCCTTGAGCAGGCCCACCACCCCGGTGCCGCCGACGCCGCGATGCACCTCGCAGCCGAATTTCTCGAGGAGATCGGCCACGATGCCGGCGGTGCGCACCTCCTCGAAGCCGAGTTCCGGATGGGCGTGCAGGTCGCGGCGCAGGGCCGTCAACTCGTCGGCGTAGGTCTTGATGCGGTCGATCGGGCTCATGACTCGGCACTCTCGGGGGGGGACGTGTTGGGGGACGGGGATCCGGACGGCGTCGCGCCCTCGCGGGCGCCGCCCTGGTCCGCGCGCCGGAACGGCGTCAGCGTGTCGAGGACATCGACCGCCTCGGCGACGTGGGCGCGCTCCCGCTGCAAGTAATCGGCCACCGCGCGGCGCAGCGCCGGGTCGGCGATGTCGTGGGCCGAGTGCATCAGGACCGGCCGGTAGCCGCGGGCGAGCTTGTGCTCCCCCTGGGCGCCCGCCTCCACGCGCTTCAGGCCGCGGGCGATCGCGAAATCGATCGCCTGGTAGTAGCAGACCTCGAAATGCAGGAAGGGGTGGTCCTCGATGCAGCCCCAGTTGCGCCCGTAGAGCGCCGTGTCGCCGATCAGGTTGATGGCCCCGGCGATGTAGGCGTCGCCGCGCTTGGCCATCACGAGCAGCACCCGGTCGGCCATGCGCTCGGACAGGAGCGAGAAGAACCGGCGGTTGAGGTAGGGCCGGCCCCATTTCCGGGAGCCCGTGTCCATGTAGAAGGCGTAGAACGCGTCCCAGTGGGCCTCGGTGATGTCCGCGCCGGTCAGGTGCTCCACCGTGATGCCGGGCGCCAGGGCGTCGCGGCGCTCCTTGCGGATGGTCTTGCGCTTGCGCGAGGCGAGGGCGGACAGGAAATCGTCGAAGGTCGCGTAGCCGTCGTTCTGCCAGTGGAACTGCTGGTCGGTGCGCTGCAGGAAGCCGGCCGCGCCGGCCCGCTCCCACTCCGCCTCGCGCATGAAGGTGACGTGGATCGAGGAGGCCTTGGTCTCGCCCCGCAGCGCCCGCAGGCCCGCGACGAGGCCGGCCGTGGCCTCGTCGGGATCGGCCCCCGGGGCGATCAGGAAGCGCGGCCCGGTCACCGGCGTGAACGGCACGCTGACCTGGAGCTTGGGGTAGTAGGCGCCGCCGGCCCGCTCGTAGGCGTCGGCCCAGCCGTGGTCGAAGACGTACTCGCCCTGGCTGTGCGATTTCAGGTAGCAGGGCGCCACGCCGAGGCGCGCGCCGTCGCGCTCGACGGAGACGTGGAGCGGCAGCCAGCCGGTCCTGCGCGAGACGCAGCCCGAATCCTCCAGCGCCGACAGGAAGGCGTACGACAGGAAGGGGTTGTGGGTCTCGTCGCCCGCCGCCAGGGTCTCGGACGAGAAGGCGCAGGCATCCCATTCCGCCGCGCCGATCTCCTTCAATCCGGGAAGCGCTCGCACGGTCAGTGCGGCGGTCTCCGGCGTCGGCCCGGGTGCTTGCTTCATGGGCCGGAGTCTAGCCCGTGACCGGCCGGGAGCAAGCGGGCGGATGCGCACGGCACCCGCGGCAGCGTTGTCAGACGGCCGCCGACGTCACCCGCCGCGGCCCGGACCCGTCGTCGCGCCGGACGCCCGAACCGGACGTCGCGGTCGCGGCGCGCGCTCACTCGCCGAGGCGGCCGACGCAGGACACGTCGTCCGCCTTGCAGTCGAGGTATCCCTTCAGGACCTTGATCCGCGCGTCGGTCAGCCCCTTCAGGCAGCCGTTGTACGCCATCGCGTAGGCCGAGCCCCCGTCGAGGCCCAGGGTCTCGAGGAAGCAGGTCGCGTCCCGGTACGACAGCCAGGCCTTCTGGGCGCCCCGCAGGGCGTCCTTCGTCTTCGGGCCGATCTTCTTCGTCAGCTGCCCGTAGACGGCGTTCAGCGCGGTGTCGGCGGCCCGGTAATCGGCGCCCGCGCAGGCGTTGAGATCCGCCTGGGTCGTGCCCTCGCACGGGTCGGCCGCCGCAGCGGGTGCCGGGGAGAGCAGGGTCGCGGCGAGGGCGAGGCCCCGGCAGAGCCGCGCGAACCGCGCGCGCGCGTCACTCGTAACGGTCATGGCGATCTTGGTCGGACGGAATCGGACAGGGCGTAGGAAAATTTACGGGACGAACCCCTCGAACACCATCTGATCCGCGTGCGCGGCCGCGCGGGCGCGTTGCTCCGCGGTCCGGACCGTCCAGGTCATGACGGGGATCTGACCGAGCAGCCGGCAGAGGTAGGTCGGCGCGCAGGGCAGGTCGTCCACCCGCCAGGACAGGAAGTCGGGCCGCGTCTCGGCGAGGTGCAGCAGGTCGGAGAGCGACCGGCAGAGCGAGGGCGTCAGGGCCGCGTAGACCGGATCGTCCTGCGTCGTCTCCGCCACGATGCCCCGCGGGATCGTGGCGGGGCAGAGGTCGCGCAGGGCCGCGACCACCTGCGGGTCGAAGGATTTCAGCGCCACCGGCCCGGCGCAGGCCGCGGCGATCTCGGCGGTGCGGGTCGCGAGCCGCAGGTCGCCGTCGTAGCGGGACTTCACCTCGATCACCACCGGCACCGCCCCGGCCACCGCCGCCAGGAAGGCCGGCAGCGTCGGGATCGTCTCCGCGGACCCGGCGACGGCGAGCGTCCCGAGTTCGGCGGCCGACCGGTCGGCCAGAGCCGCGCCCGTCCCCGTCAGGCGCCCGAGGGCGGCGTCGTGGAAGACCATCGCCTCGCCGTCGGCGCTGAGCTGGACGTCGCACTCGATGGCGAAGCCGCCCGCGACGGCCGCCCGGGCCGCCGCCAGCGTGTTCTCCGGCCGGCCCGCCGCGCGGTCGTGCAGGCCGCGATGGGCGATCGGCCGCGCGGTGAGCCAGTCGGGGGCGGCCACCGTCAGCGGACCTCGAACATCGCCTCGACCTCGACGGCGGCGTCGAGGGGCAGCTCGGCCACGCCGACGGTGGAGCGGGCGTGGCGCCCGCGGTCGCCGAGCAGCTCGACCATCAGGTCGGAGGCGCCGTTCATCACCCCGGCCACGGCCGAGAAGCCCGGCGCCGCGTTGATGAAGCCGCCGAGCCGGACGCACTGGACCACCGCGCGGTCGAGGTCGCCCACCGCGGCCTCGAGCTGGGCGAGGACGTTGAGGGCGCACAGGCGGGCGGCCGCCTTGCCGGCCTCGGCCGAGACGCCGCCGCCGACCTTGCCCTTGTGCTCGGCCGCGATGGCGCCGTCCGCGCCGAAGCAGACCTGGCCGGAGATCACCACCAAGTTGCCGGTGCGCACGAACGGCACGTAGTTGGCGACCGGCGCCGCCGCCCTCGGCAGGGTCAGGCCCAGCGCCGCCAGGCGTTCTTTGATCGAGCTCATCGGGTTCTCCCTGGTTCCTGCGAATCCGCGGGAGCAGGAGCACGGCCGCCCCCCGCGGCGCAAGGGCCGGTTCCGCAGACCCGCGATTCGCCGTCGGCCCGGGCCGAGACCGCCGCCGCTTGACCGTCGAGATCAGCCCTGTCGGTGCCGCGCGCAGGGCTGCCCGTCGGGCCCGCCGGGCACTGAAACGTTGACAGGCGCCGGCTCTTTCATAGTAATCGCGCGCGTGCCGCCCAGGACTGAGGCGGCACTTTCATTTGGAGCCGGCTCAACGCTCGCTCCGGGATCCTGCGTGAAACGGAGATGGGACCCGTGACGTCAGCCCTTCTGCCGACCTACGTCCGCGCGCCGCTCGCCTTCGAGCGCGGCGAGGGCGCCTGGCTCGTGACGGAGGGCGGGGAGCGATACCTCGACTTCGGCGCCGGCATCGCGGTGAACGGCCTCGGCCACGCGCACCCGCACCTCGTCGGCGCGCTGACCGAGCAGGCGAGCAAGATCTGGCACACCTCGAACCTGTTCCAGATTCCGGGCGGCGAGCGCCTCGGGCAGCGGCTCGTCGACGCGACCTTCGCGGACGTGGTGTTCTTCTGCAACTCGGGCGCGGAGGCGAACGAGGCGGCGATCAAGATCGCCCGCAAGTACCACGCGGCCGGTGGGCAGCCGGAGCGCTACCGGATCGTCACCTTCGCGGGCGCCTTCCACGGGCGGACGCTGGCGACGCTCGCGGCCGGCGGCCAGCAGAAATACATCGAGGGCTTCGGTCCGAAGGTCGAGGGCTTCGACCAGGTCCCGGCCGGCGACTGGGCGGCGCTCGAGGCGGCGATCGGGCCGGAGACGGCGGCGCTGATGATCGAGCCGATCCAGGGCGAGGGCGGCGTTCGGGAGATCCCCCACGCGGACCTGCGCCGGCTGCGCGAGATCTGCGACGCCAACGGCCTCCTGCTGATCATGGACGAGGTCCAGACCGGCGTGGGCCGCACGGGCCGGCTGTTCGCGCACGAATGGTCCGGCATCACCCCGGACATCATGAGCGTCGCCAAGGGCATCGGCGGCGGCTTCCCGCTCGGCGCCTGCCTCGCGACCCGCGAGGCCGCCCGCGGCATGACCGCCGGCACGCACGGGACCACCTTCGGCGGCAACCCGCTCGCCATGGCGGTGGGCAACGCCGTGCTGGACGTCGTGCTGGAGGAGGGCTTCCTCGCGCGCGTCGCCCGCTCCGGCCTGCTGCTCAAGCAGAAGCTCGCGGCCCTGCGCGACCGCCACCCGCACGTCATCCAGGAGATCCGCGGCGAGGGGCTGATGCTCGGCCTCAAGCTCGGCGTGCCGAACACCGACTTCGCCGCCGCCGCGCGGGACGCGCACCTGCTGGTGATCCCGGCGGGCGACAACATCGTCCGCCTGCTGCCGCCGCTGACCATCGGCGAGGCCGAGATCGACGAGGCGGTCCGCCGCCTGGACGCGGCGGCGTCCGGCTTCGAGGCCGTGCGCGGCGCGGCCGAGTAGGATCGATCCGCGCGATTGAGAACACCGCCCCCCGGACCCCGGAGGGCGGCCCGAAGCATTTCCGGGCGCGGTCGATCCCGCCGCGCGTGACGGAGATGCCCCTGCCAGGAGGTAGAGTGCGGTTCATGATCAGGTGATCGGTGAGCAGACTCTAGTGATTGTGACGCGATGAAAGCCCAGATTGACGGCCGGGCACAGGCCCCGGCCAGGCACCTGAACGGTGCCGGCCCTCGTCATTTCCTCGACCTCAAGGATTTCTCCGGCGCGGAGCTGCGCCGGGTCCTCGATGCCAGCGCCGCCATCAAGGCGCGCCGCCGCAAGGGCGAGCTGGCCGCCGAGCGCCCGCTCACCGGCAAGACCCTCGCCATGGTGTTCGACCGGCCCTCGACCCGCACCCGTGTCTCCTTCGACGTGGCGATGCGCGAGCTCGGCGGCGAGACCCTGATGCTCACCGGCTCCGAGATGCAGCTCGGCCGCGGCGAGACCATCGGCGACACCGCGCAGGTGCTCTCGCGCTTCGTCGACGCGATCATGATCCGCATCCTCGACCACGGTCAGATGCTGGAGCTGGCCGAGTACGCCACCGTCCCGGTGATCAACGCGCTGACCAAGGTCTCGCACCCGTGCCAGATCATGGCCGACGTGCTGACCTTCGAGGAGCATCGCGGGCCGATCCGGGGCCGCAAGGTCGCGTGGTCGGGCGATGCGAACAACGTGCTGGCGAGCTGGGTCCACGCCGCCGCCCGGTTCGACTTCACCCTGAACATCGCGAGCCCGCCGGAACTCGCGCCGCCGCCGGCGCTCCTCGCCTGGGCGCAGCAGGAGGGCGCCGACGTCCACGTCACCACCGACGCCTTCGCGGCCGTGGACGGCGTCGATGCGGTGGTCACCGATTGCTGGGTGTCGATGGGCGACGACGACGAGGCGCATCGGCACAACCTGCTGAGCCCCTATCAGGTCAACGACGCGCTGATGGCGGCGGCGAACCCGGACGCGATCTTCATGCACTGCCTCCCGGCCCACCGCGGCGAGGAGGTGACGGCCGAGGTGATGGACGGCCCGCGCTCCGTGGTGTTCGACGAGGCCGAGAACCGCCTGCACGCGCAGAAGGGCATCCTGGCCTGGTGCCTGGGCGCCAGCGGGCTCTGAGCCCGCGGTCGCCACGTCCGGCCTCGCGCTCGCGGGGTCGGGGCACCATATAGGCGTGAGCGGGCGGCCCGTGCCGTCCGTCTCCCCATCGCGGCCGCCGGAAGGCGGCATCCCGGCGACGAACGGGGCGCGCTGCGCCGCCGCTCCCGCTCCGGGCTGGACGGGGTGAGGGATCCGATCGCTCCGCCAAGGTCATCGCCTCACGCCGCCCGGCCCCCGGGAGGACGGATCCACGCTCTGCCGGCACGAGAGGCCGGACGCATCGATCGGAGAGGGCATGACCTCAGGAACGCAGTCGCACCCCCAGTCGCCATCCCAGCCGCGGGCCGAGAATGCCGGCAACGGCCACGCCGGCGCGGACGACGCCGTGCTGCCCTTCGCCGTCGAGGCGCTGGACGTGCGCGGGCGCGTCGTCCGGCTCGGTCCCGCCGTGGACACGATCCTGCGCCGCCACGGCTACCCGGACCCGGTGGCGCGCCTCCTCGGCGAGGCGGCGGCGCTGACGGTGCTGCTCGGCTCCTCGCTCAAGTTCGAGGGCCGGTTCCAGCTCCAGACCAAGACCGACGGTCCGGTCGCGATGATCGTGGTCGATTTCGAGGCCCCGGACCGGCTGCGCGCCACCGCGCGGTTCGAGCCGGAGCGGGTCGCCGCCCTCGGCGCCGGGCCGCTCAAGGATGCCGAGCTGATCGGCACCGGCCATCTCGCCATGACCATCGACCAGGGCACCGCCGCGAGCCGCTACCAGGGCGTCGTCGCCCTCGAGGGCCAGAGCCTGGAGGAGGCCGCGCACCAGTATTTCGGCCAGTCGGAGCAGATCCCCACGCAGGTGCGCCTCGCCGTGGCCGAGGCCGTGGAGGAGGGGGCCGGGCGCTGGCGGGCCGGCGGCCTGCTCGTGCAGTTCCTGCCCCAGTCGGTGGACCGGGCGCGCCTCGCCGACCTGCCCCCGGGCGACATCCCGGAGGGCCACGCGCATCTCTCGGGGGAGGCGCCGGAGGACGATGCCTGGGTCGAGGCCCGCTCGCTGGTCGCGACCATCGAGGACCACGAGCTGGTCGATCCGCACGTGTCCAGCGAGCGGCTGCTCTACCGGCTGTTCCACGAGCGCGGCGTGCGGGTGTTCGACCGTCAGCCGGTCCAGGAGACATGCCGCTGCTCGCGGGAGCGCGTGATGGGCATGATCCGCTCGTTCTCGCCGCAGGAACGGCACGACATGGTGGCGGATGACGGGCGCATCGTCATCACCTGCGAGTTCTGCTCCCGGCGCTACGACCTCGATCCCCAGGAGGTCGAGGCCGAGATCGCCGGACAGCCGAGCCAGTAGAGCGCAGGACAGCGGGCCTGCGGACCAGCATGCCCGCGTCTACGGCCAAGCTTTTCCGCGCGAAACGCACGAAGATCGGTATTCGTTGCGTAAATTTTTGAGCCCTCCAGGCTGAACCGTTTCGCGACCTTTGACGTTGCGTGGCAGATTCAACATTGGAGGGTTCGCCATGCGGAAATTGTCGATCGGATTGGCCGCGCTGCTGATCAGCACCTCGGCCTATGCCCAGCAGGGTGGCGCCGATCGCGGCGCCGGGATGGGCGGTCGCGGCGGTCAGGGTGGCGCCGAGTCCGGCATGAAGGCCGGTGGCGGCGACCGCGGCGGCATGCAGGGCGGCGCGCAGGGTGGCATGCAGGGCGACATGAAGGGCGGTCGCCAGGCGGCGTCCGACCGCTCCGGCGCCGAGGCGGGTCGGTCCGCGCAGGGCCGCGAGGCCGGCGGCGAGGGCCGCTCGGGCCAGGATCGCATGGCCCAGGATCGCACGGCTCAGGACAGGGCCGGCGCCGAGCGGGGCGACCGCCGCGGCGATCGCGCCGACCGCGACGAGCGCGGGGATCGCGACGGCGCGCGTGCCGATCGCGGCGACCGCCGCGGTGACCGTCGCGCCGACCGCACCGACTTCCGCGGCCGGACGGACGTGAGCCGGACGGATGTCCGGTCCGAGCGGGTCGAGGGCGGCTTCCGCCGCGAGGGCCGCTACGTGTTCATCGGCGGCCGCCGGGTCGTGTACGGCTCGCCGGAGTATCGCCGCCTCGTCGTCACCGAGAACCGCGGCCCGCGCGCGCGCTACGTCGTGATCCGCGGCCAGCGGGTGCTCTACGGCTCGCCCGAGTACCGCCGCCTGGTCAGCGTCCGCGAGACCGGCCCGCGCGCGCGCTACGTCGTGATCCGGGGCCAGCGGGTGCTCTACGGCTCGCCCGAGTACCGCCGCCTCGTCTCGGTCCAGGAGGACCGCTACGTGACGATCCGCGGCCAGCGGGTGCGCTACGGGTCGGCCGAGTACCGGCGCCTCAGCGGCGGCGGCGCGGTCAGCGCGAGCTTCCGCTCCGAGCAGCGCGCCGGGGCGCGCTTCGACAATCGCGGCGAGCGGGACGGCATCCGCAACGCGTCGCGCAACGAGGGCCGCAACGACGGCCGGACGGACCGCAACGACCGCGGCCAGGATCGCGGGATGGACAAGGCGTCCCGTCAGGAGGGCAAGAACGACGGCGTGCGCAACAGCGACATGCGCGGCGGCCAGCAGGACGGCATCCGCAACGCGTCGGATCGCGGCGGCCAGCAGGGCGGCATGAAGTCCGGCGCCGAGGGCGGCCGGACCGGCGGCGCGGAGCGCGGCGGCATGAGCGGCAGCACGGGCGGCAACGGCGCCATGGGCGGCGCCCAGGGCGCCGGCCGGGCCGGCGGCCAGGCGGGCGGTGCCGGCCGCAACTGAAAAGCGTGAGCTTGGGGGGGGGAGCCGACGGGCTCCTCCCCCTCTTCGTTTCGGGTCGACGGCGCCCGCGGGCGGGACCCGGTTCAGGCCTTCAAGACGGGCTCCGCGATGTCGCCGCCGCCGCCGCGGGCCCTGAGATATTCGGGCTGGAACAGGCACATCCGCACGGCGTCGCGGTATCGGCCGTTCACGAAGAACTCGTCCTTCAGCACGCCCTCGGGGTGGAAGCCGCAGCGCTCGTAGATCCGCACGGCCCGGGCGTTGTCCCGGTCGACGTGCAGGTAGAGCTTGTGGATGTTGAGCACGCTGAACGCGTAATCCATGGCGATCCGGGTGGCCTGCCACGCGTAGCCGCGGCCCTGGAAGCTCGGGTGGATCGCGATCTGGAACTCGCAGCGCCGGTGCAGGTGGTTGATCTCGACGAGCTCGATCAGCCCGGCCGGCTCCCCGCTCGGGTCGGCCACGATGAAGCGCCGCTCGGTCTGATTGTGGATGTTGCGCTCGTAGAGCTGCTGCAGTTCGGCGAAGGACTCGTAGGCCTCCTCGAACCAGTAGCGCATGATGCTGTCGTTGTTGTTGAGCTGGTGGACGAAGCGCAGGTCCTCCCGCTCCAGCGGGCGCAGCTTGATGGTGATACCGGTCACCGCATTCATGACGCACCCACCTCGATCAGCTTGCGCAGGAAGTGCTCACCCTGGCCCAGGGCATCGAGGGTGATGAACTCGTCGGGCTGGTGCGCCTGGGCGATGTCGCCGGGGCCGCAGACCACCGTCGGGAGACCCGCCGCCTGGAAGCGCCCGGCCTCCGTGGCGTAGGGGACCGCGACGGTGCGGTTGCGTCCCGCGAGGCGCAGGCAGAGGCGCTCGGCCTCCGAGCCCGGCTCCGGAGCGAGGCCCGGAATGTCGACCTCCTCCAGCGTCTCGATCCGCCCGTACGCGCCGTAGCGGTTGAGGCGCTCGCGGGTGACCCGCTCGACCTCGGCCGCGAAGAGCCGCGGGATCTCGGCCGGGTCGAGATCGGGCAGGCCGCGATACTCCCAGAGGAAGCGGCACTCCTTGGCGAGGATGTTGCGCGCGGTGCCGCCCTGGATCGTCCCGACATGGACCGTGGTCGAGGCGGGATCGAACCGCCCGGACGGGTCGCCGCGCTCGATCATCAGGTCGGCGATCCGGTTGAGGCCGGCGACAAGGTCGCAGGCGGCCGACACGGCGTTCGCGCCGAGGGCCGGGCGGGCGGAATGGGCCTCGTGGCCGTGGACCGTGGTGAGGCAGGTGACGATGCTCTTGTGGGCGTCCGCCACCTCCATCCCGGTGGGCTCGCCGACGATCACCGCGGCCGGGCGGGGCAGGCCGTCGCCGAACCGCGCGATCCCGTCCATCGAGCCGAGGCAGGTCGTCTCCTCGTCGTAGGAGAGCAGGATGTGGATCGGCCGCTTCAGGCCGGCGGCGATCATGTCGGGCACCAGGGCCAGGGCCAGCGCGTCGAAGCCCTTCATGTCGACCGCGCCCCGTCCGTAGGCCCGGCCGTCGGCGACGCGCAGGGTGAACGGGTCGCTGGTCCAGGCCTGGCCCGTCACCGGCACCACGTCGGTATGGCCGGACAGGACGACGCCGCCGTCGACCATCGGGCCGACCGTCGCGAGGATGGCGGCCTTGTCGCCCGCCGCGTTCGGGAGACGCAGGTACGGGACGTCCCAGCCGTCGAGATAGGCGCTGACGGCGTCGATCAGGGCGAGGTTGGACTTGTCGCTCTCCGTATCGAAGGACACGAGGCGGGCGAGCATGTCGAGCGGGCTCAGCCGCTCGCCGGTCGCGGACATGGATTCCTCCGGGGCGAGGCCCCGGCCGGGACCTCAGTGCAGGCTGCGGCGGACGTGCGGGCTGTCGAGGGAGAAGGCGGGGATCTCGGCCTCGAAGCTCTCGCCGGCCACCGTCGCCATGGTGTAGCTGCCGGCCATCAACCCGTCGGGCGTGTTGAGCGGACAGCCGCTGGTGTAGCAGAAGGACTCGCCCGGCTCCAGCACCGGCTGCTTGCCGACCACCCCGGTGCCGCGCACCTCCTGGCAGGCGCCGTGGCCGTCGATGATCCGCCAGTGGCGCGAGCGCAGCTGGACCTGCTCGCTGCCGTTGTTCACGATCTCGACCGTGTAGGCGAAGAAGTAGCGGCTCTCGGTCGGCGAGGACTCCTCCTCGACGAAACGAGACTGAACCGTCACACTTATTCCCCGCGTCTCGGCCTTGTACATCGCCCTATTTGGCCCTTCTTCGGACGGTACGACTCGCTGAAGCCGAATGGAACGCGCTTCCTGGCCGGTGGTAGTGGGCGGCGGAATCGTCGTCAATTGCGGCGGACTACCTCGCGCGACGCCGGCCCCCCGGCGGGGCGCGGCGCCGGCATGACGCGGCCTGCGGAAGCGGTTAAGCCCGCGTTAGCGGGTCCCGACGGACAACGCTGATCGGAGTGACGCGGACCGGCCGGGGCGCGCGAGGGAGTCAGGGGCGCGATGAACGCGGGCGCAGCCACGGGAGCCGCCGAGTCGAGCGCGGACGGCCGATCCGGCATTCTGCCGGCCCAGGCGATCGCCGCCCTGGCCCAGGCGGGCGGCATCCGGACCGCGAGCCCCTTCGCCCCCGACCAGATCCAGCCCGCGAGCCTCGACCTGCGCCTCGGCGCCAAGGCCTACCGGGTTCGGACGAGCTTCCTGCCCGGCTCGGGACGGACGGTCCAGGCCTGCGTCGACCGGCTGTCGCTGCACGCCGTCGACCTGCGCCCGGGCGCCGTCCTGGAGACGGGCTGCGTCTACATCGCGGAGCTCCAGGAGAGCCTCGCCCTGCCGGCCGATCTCGCGGCGGCCGCGAACCCGAAGAGCTCGACCGGGCGCATCGATGTCTTCACCCGCGTGATCACCGACCGCGGCGAGGCCTTCGACCAGGTCGAGCCCGGCTACGACGGGCCGCTCTACGCGGAGATCTCGCCGCGCACCTTCCCGGTCCTCGTGCGCAGCGGCTCGCGGCTGTCGCAGATCCGCTTCCGCCGCGGGGCGCCGCGGCTGACCGAGGTCGAGCTCGGCCTGCTGCACGCCCGCTCGGCCCTGGTCGACGCCGGCAGCCCGTCCTTCCAGGGCGGCGTCGCGGTCTCGGTGGACCTCGCCGGCTTCGACGGCCTCGTGGGTTACCGGGCGAAGCGCCACACCGGCCTCGTCGACGTGGACGCCCCCGGCCGCCACCGGGCCGCGGATTTCTGGGAGCCCCTCGCCGCCGACGGGTCGGGCAGCCTGATCCTCGACCCCGGCCAGTTCTACATCCTGGCGTCGAAGGAGGCCGTGCAGGTCCCGCCGGACCACGCCGCCGAGATGGTGCCGTTCGATCCCCTGGTGGGCGAGTTCCGGGTCCACTACGCGGGCTTCTTCGACCCGGGCTTCGGCTATGCCGGGGCGGGCGGGGCGGGCGCGCGGGCCGTGCTGGAGGTCCGCTCCCGCGACGTGCCGTTCCTCCTGGAGGACGGGCAGATCGTCGGCCGCCTCGTCTACGAGCGGATGCTCGACCTGCCGGAGACGCTCTACGGGGCCGGGGCCGGCTCGAACTACCAGGCCCAGGGGCTCAAGCTCTCGAAGCATTTCGCCCTGTAGTCCGGCCCGGACCCGCAGACGGGAGCAGCGATCGCATGGACGCCGTCGACCGGAAGATCCTCGATCTCCTCCAGCAGGACGCGACGCTCCCGGTGGCCGAGCTCGCCGAGCAGGTCGGCATCAGCGCGGCGCCGTGCTGGCGGCGGGTGAAGAAGCTGGAGGCGTCCGGAGTGATCCGTCGCCGGGTCGCCCTGGTGGATCGCCGCAAGGTCAACGTCCCCACCACGGTGTTCGTGGCCGTGAAGGCGCCGCGCCACGCCGCAGACTGGTCGGACGCCTTCCGGCGGGTGGTCGCCGGCTTCCCGGAGATCGTCGAGGCGTGGCGCCTGACCGGCGAGATCGACTACCTGCTGCGGATCGTCGTGCCCGACATCGAGGCCTACGACGCGGTCTACCAGCGCCTCATCGCCAAGCTCGACTTCTCGAATCTGTCCTCCTCCATCGCCATGGAGGAGATGAAGTACACGACCGCCGTCCCGACGATCTACGTGGCGTGAGGCGACCGCGCTGCGGCGGGGCTCAGCCCGCCGCCACCGCGTAGGTCCGGTGGATCGACGAGTCCTGCGCCCGGTGGTCGTAGCCGTAGACGTGGATCGAGACGGCCGCTTCCGGCCCGTCATTGGCGATCCGGTGCAGGTTCGGCCCCGTGGGCATCATGCAGGCGACGAAGCCGGGCTCGCGGACGGCGTCCATGGTCGCCACGGCGTGGGTCTCGCTGATCGGGCGGTACCACGTCTCCCGGAGGCTGCCGCGCAACAGGCCGAAGCAGCACGAGCAGTGGTGGTCGTGGACCGGCGTCACCGTGCCGGGCGCCCAGACCATCGCCCAGACGCTGATCGCCTCGGTGCCGAACAGGAGGTTCCGGCTCAGGCCGGGCCCCTGGCCGACCAGCCGCGACGGGTCGAGCAGGTCCGGCTGCGCCAGGATGCGGACCAGGGTGGACCGGGCCGAGGCCAGGTAGGCCTCCGGCGACCGGCCCGCGGAGCGGGCGAGGTTCGCCAGCATCGCCTCGACGTCGTTCGGGGTCGCGGTCTGCGGCATCGGCCAGTCTCCTTCGGTGCCCTTCACGAGGCTGCGCGAAGAGTACCCAAGGTCCTGCGTGGGCGGGTTGCGTTCTCGCACCCGATATCGCCCGGTGCGGCAAAGTCATTGCGCGAAAGCGCGGCCGCGAGAAACCGCGTTGCGCGAGGGCGGAGAACCCCGCGAGCCCGACGCCGGCGCGTCCACCCGGACGACGCGGCGGGACCCGCGCGGAGGGTCCCGCCGCGGGACGCGGGAGCGGCAGCCGGCCTCAGCCGGCCGCGGCCTCGTCCAGCAACCACGCCACGGCGCCGGTGCTGGTCACGCGGCCGGCGGGCAGCGCCTCGCCCGCGGCGAGCCGGGCCAGCGGGGTCCGCTTGCCGGCACCGGTGACGAGGAACAGCACGTGCCGGGAAGACGCGAGCGCCGGCAACGTCAGGCTGATCCGGGGGACGTACGGCTCCAGGCCGGCCTCCGGCACGGCGACGACGAGCCGCCGGGTCTCGTCGACGGCGGGCTTGCCGGGAAACAGCGAGGCGGTGTGGCCGTCCTCGCCCAGGCCGAGCAGCACGAGATCGAACAGCGGGCGGGCCGGATCGAGGCTGTCGGCGCCGTAGAAGTCGAGGAGCGTCCGCTCGTAGGCGCGGGCGCCCGCCTCGGGGCCCGCGTCCGAGGGGATGAAGTGGAGATGCGTCGGCGGGATCCGGGATCCGCGGCCGAACGCTTCCCGGACCATCCGGACATTGCTGCGCGGGTCGTCCCACGGCACCGCGCGGTCGTCCCCGAAGAACCAGTGGATCCGCTCCCACGGCACCCGGGCCGCGTAATCCGGCCCGGCGAGCAGGCCGTACAGCACCTTGGGGGTCGAGCCGCCCGAGAGGCAGAGCGCGATCCGCTCGGACCGAGTCTCGCCGCAGGCCACGATGATCCGCTCGGCCGCCTCGCGGGCGACCGCCTCCGGATCCTTCAGGACGTGCGTTCCGACGGGAAGGCTCATGGGTTCGGGCCCTGCGGCTTCGGGGGTCGGACGGGGCGGTCCGCGGGCGTCCCGCTCAGCCCTTCGGCTCCTGGTGACCGCCGAAGCCCTTGCGCATCGCCGAGAGCAGCTTGTCGGCGTAGCTCGCGTGCTCGCGGGAGCGGAAGCGGCGGTAGAGGGCGGCCGAGAGCACCGTCGCGGGGACGCCCTCCTCGACGGCGGCGTTGATGGTCCAGCGGCCCTCGCCCGAATCCTCGACGTAGCCGGAGAAGTCGGTGAGCTGCTCGTCGCCCGCGAGCGCCTGGGCGGTCAGGTCGAGGAGCCAGGACGAGACGACGCTGCCGCGGCGCCAGACCTCGGCGATGTCGCCCATGTTGAGATCGAAGCGGCGCTCGGCCGGCAGGTCCGCGGAATTCGCATGGCGGAGGATGTCGAAACCCTCCGCGTAGGCCTGCATCAGGCCATACTCGATGCCGTTATGGACCATCTTCACGAAGTGGCCGGCGCCGGTCGGACCCGCGTGGATGTAGCCCTGCTCGGCGCGGGGGTCGCGCCCCTCGCGGTTCGGCGTCTTCGGGATGTCACCGACGCCGGGCGCCAGGGTCTTGAAGATCGGGTCGAGGCGGTCGACGGCTTCCTTGTCCCCGCCGATCATCATGCAGTAGCCGCGCTCCAGGCCCCAGACGCCGCCCGAGGTGCCGACATCCACGTAGTGCAGGCCCTTCTCCTTCAGGGCGGCCCCGCGGCGGACATCGTCGCCGTAGAACGAGTTGCCGCCGTCGATGATGCAGTCGTCCGCCTGCATCAGCCCCGAGAGCGCCTGGACGGTCTGCTCGGTGATCGCCCCGGCCGGCAGCATCACCCAGGCCGCGCGCGGCACCTCCAGCTTGGAGACCAGGTCCTCCAGGCTCGACGCGCCGACCGCGCCGGCCTCGACCAGGGCGGCGACGGCCGCCGGGTTCTGGTCGAACACCACGGCCGTGTGCCCGTCGCGCAGGAGGCGCCGGACGATGTTGCCGCCCATCCGGCCGAGGCCGATCATGCCGAGTTGCATTGCCGATCTCCTCAGAGTCTCCCCTCCCTGAAACCGGGGAGGGGGAAAGGTGCGCCTACGCCACCGCGGCCTTGAGGGCGGCCGCGACGCGCTTCAGCCCGGCCTCGAGGTCGCCCTTGATGTGGACCCGCAGCGCCCGCCGGCCGCGCTCGGCCAGCACGGCGAAATCGCCCCGTGCCTGCGCGGCCAGCACCGTGGCGAAGCCGAGGGACCGGCCCGGGATCGGGAGATCCTGCGACGGATCCGCGGTGATCTGCAGGAACACGCCGGTATCCGGGCCGCCCTTGTAGGCCTGGCCGGTGGAGTGCAGGAACCGCGGCCCGAACTCGAGGCAGGTCGCCACCTTGCGGGCGTCGCGCACGGCGTTCCGCGCCTCTTGGAGGATGCCGGCGACCTCGGCATCGCGCGGCACGTAGGCGAGCAGGCCGAGGTAATCGCCGTCCTTGAGCCGCGCGACCTGCGCCTTGAGCGCGGCCTCCAGGCCGTCGGTCGCCTGCGGCAGACCCTCGGCATTGCGCGGATCGGCGTAGAGCGCGATCGCGTCGTCGGAGAAGAGCGGCGTCTCGGCGGGGAGGGCGCCCTTCGCCTCGGCCTCGGCGAACAGCTTCTTGGTCTCGACCTTGCTGGCCTCGACGTCGGGCTGGTCGAACGGGTTGATCCCGATCACCGCGCCGGCCACCGCGGTCGCCATCTCCAGGCGGTAGAATTCCTGCGGCAGCTGCTCGATCGAGTCGAGGGTGATGCGGGCGATCGGGTGGCCGTCCCGCTCCAGGGCGCGCAGGGCCTCGTCCTGCGAGGCCTCGGCGTTGCCGTCGAGGCGGAGGTAGACGAAGAACCGGTCGTGGCCGTAGACCGCCGGAACGCCGACCGGCTCGCCGTCCACCGGCACGAGGCCCTTGCCCTGCTTGCCGGTCGATTCCGCGATCAGCTGCTCGGCCCAGGCGCCGAAGCTCGCGATCGCCGGGGAGGCGACGATCGTCACCTTGTCGCGGCCGGCGAGCGCCGCAGCGCCGATGGCCGTGCCCAGCAGGACGCCCGGATTCACGGCCGGCGGCACGGCCGGGCCGCAGGAGCGGACCATGATGCGGGCGGTCTCGAGGAGCGCCTTCACGTCGAGGCCCATGGCGGCGGCCGGCACGAGGCCGAAGGCCGAGAGCACCGAGTAGCGCCCGCCGATCTGCTTCACGCCGTAGAAGATCTTCTTGAACTTATCGCTCTGCGCGGCGCGCTCCATGTCGGAGCCGGGATCGGTCACGGCCACGAAATGGTCGCCGGCCCGGTCGCCGAGCACGTCCTTGGCGCGGGCCAGGAAGTAGTCGCGGAAGACGTTCGGCTCCAGCGTCGAGCCGGACTTGGAGGCGACGATGAACAGGGTCCTGCCCAGGTCGATGCTCGTCTCGAGGGCGCGCACCTGATCCGGGTGGGTCGAGTCGAGGATCTGGAGCTTGGGGAAGCCCTCGCGCTGGCCGTAGGTCAGGCTCAGGACCTCCGGGCCGAGGCTCGACCCGCCCATGCCGAGCACGACGGCGTCGGTGAAGCCCTGCGCCTTCACCCACTCGGAGAAGGCGGCGTAGTCGGCGGCCTTCTCCAGCTCCTCCTCGACGATGTGCAGCCAGCCGAGCCAGTTCGCCTCGTCGTGGCCGGACCAGACCGAGGCGTCGCCCGCCCAGAGCCGGCGGATCGACCCGCTGGCGCGCCAGGACTCGACAGCCTTCTTCGCCTCGGCCGCCAGGGTGTCGTCCATGGCGAGGCTCTGGCCGTCGAGCCGGTGCCCCAGCAGCGCGGCGCGCTTGCCGGCGACGGCGCCCAGCAGGTTGTCGGCGGCGTCGATGAAGAGCTGCACGCCCTCGCGAACCAGCTGCTCGGCGATCGTCTCGATGTCGATGCCGGTCCGCGCGAGCTTGGCCATCACGGCCTCGGCGCCCGGCACGTCCTCCTCGATCGTCGCCCGCACCACGCCGTGGTCGCGGAACGCGTCCATGGTGGCGGGCGGCATGGTGTTGACGGTGTTCGGGCCGATCAGCTCCTCGACGTAGAGGACGTCGGAATAGGCCTTGTTCTTCACACCCGTGGAGGCCCAGAGCAGCCGCTGCGCCTTGGCGCCCTTCTCGGCGAGCGCCGTCCACTTGGATTCGGCGAAGATGCGCTTGTAGCGCTGGTAGGCGAGCTTGGCGTTGGCGATCGCGACCTTGCCCTTGAGCTGCTCCAGGGCGATCTTCTCGTCGGGGTCGTTGGCCTCCGCGATCTTCTCGTCCAGCAGCTTGTCGACCAGCACGTCGATGCGGCTGATGAAGAAGCTCGCCACGCTGGCGATGCGCGAGACGTCGTGGCCGGCCTTCGCGCGCTCGTCCAGCCCGTCGATGAACGCGCGCGCCACGGCCTCGTAGGCCTCCTGCGAGAACAGCAGGGTGACGTTGATCGAGATGCCCTCGCTGGTCAGCTGCCGGATCGCCGGGATGCCCTGCGGTGTCGCCGGGACCTTGACCATCAGGTTGTCGCGGGACACCGCCTTGTGCAGGCGCCGCGCCTCGGCCAACGTCTCCTCGGTGTCGAGGGCGAGGTAGGGCGAGACCTCCAGGCTGACGTAGCCGTCCGCGCCGTCGCTCGCCTCGTAGACCGGGCGGAGCACGTCGGCGGCCGCCTGGATGTCGGCGATGGCGAGCCCCTCGTAGAGGTCGATCACGCGGCTGTCGCCGGTCGCCTGCACCGCCTTGAGGCTGTCGTCGTACTCGTCCGAGTGGCCGATCGCCTTCTCGAAGATCGACGGGTTGGAGGTGACGCCCCGCAGGCCGTCGCGCTCCACGAGCTGCTTCAGCTCGCCCTTCGCGATGAAGCCGCGGGCCACGAAGTCGAGCCAGACCGCCTGATCCTGTTCGTCGTGCAGGGCCTTGAGCGCGTTCATGTCGATTCCTCGTCTCGCGTACCGCGTACTCGCGCCCGAACGCGCTCTCCCGCCCGGACCGGGCGGGAGAGCAGGCCCCCGGGCTACTTCTTATGCTTGGCCACCTGCGCCTTCGCGGCGTCCAGGACCTTCTCGGGGGTAAAGCCGAACTTGGTCTGGAGATCCTTGATCGGCGCCGAGGCGCCGAAGGTGTGCATGCCGATCACCGCGCCCTCGGAGCCGGCGTAGCGGTCCCAGCCGATGACGCTGCCCTGCTCGACGGCGACCCGCGCCTTGACGGCGGGCGGGAGCACCGCGTCGCGGTAGGCTCGGTCCTGCCGCTCGAACAGGTCCCAGGACGGCATCGACACGACCCGGGCCTTCACGCCCTCGGCCTTCAGCGCCTCGTAGGCGCCGACGCAGAGCTGCACCTCGGAACCCGAGGCGAGCAGGATCACGTCGGGCGTGCCGTCGCAGTCGGCGAGCACGTAGCCGCCCTTGGCGGTGCCCGAGGCCGCGCCGTACTTCGTACGGTCGAGCGTGGGCAGCGGCTGGCGGGACAGCGCGAGCACGGCCGGCTGGTTCCGGAGCGTGAAGATCACCCGGTAGGCCTCGGCGACCTCGTTGGCGTCGGCCGGGCGCAGGGTGACGAGGCCGGGGATGCAGCGCAGCGACAGGAGTTGCTCCACCGGCTGGTGGGTCGGCCCGTCCTCGCCCACGCCGATCGAGTCGTGGGTGAAGATGTGGAAGACCGGCAGCTCCATGAGCGAGGCCAGCCGGATCGGCGGACGCATGTAGTCGGCGAAGACCAGGAAGGTCGCGCCGTAGGCCCGCAGCCCGGAGAGGCCGAGCCCGTTCACGATCGAGCCCATGGCGTGCTCGCGGACGCCGAAATGCAGGTTGCGGCCGCCCGGCGAGAACGGGCCGAACGAGCCCGCGCCCTCGAAGGTCAGGTTGGACTTGTTGGACGGCGCCAGGTCCGCCGAGCCGCCGAGCAGGAACGGCACGTGCTGGGCGATGGCGTTCAGCACCTTCCCGGAGGATTCGCGGGTGGCGAGGCCCTTGGCGTCCGGCTCGAAGACCGGGATGTCCTTGTCCCAGCCCTCCGGCAGGCGGCCCTCCAGGAAGGCGTTCAGGTCCTCGGCGTGGGCGGCATCGGCTTCCTTCGCCTTGGCGAGCAGGCCCTGCCACGCGTCGTAGAGGCCGGCGCCGCGCTTGCCGATCCCATCGCGGAAGTTCTCCTGCACGCCGTCCGGCACGAGGAACTGGGCGTCCTCCGGCCAGCCGTAGGCGCGCTTGGCACCCTTCACCTCGTCCTCGCCGAGCGCGTCCGAGTGGGCCTTCGAGGTCCCCTGCTTCTTGGGCGCGCCGTAGCCGATCACCGACTTGACGATGATCAGCGTCGGCCGGTCGTTGGTCGCGAGGAACGTCTCGATCGAGCCCGCCAGCGCGTGCACGTCGTTGGCGTCGGCGACGCGCAGCACCTGCCAGCCGTAGGCCAGGAAGCGGGTCGCGACCTCCTCGCCGAAGGCCAGCTCCGTGTGGCCCTCGATGGTGATGGTGTTGTCGTCGTAGATCCAGCAGAGGTTGGCGAGCCGCAGGTGGCCGGCCAGCGAGGCGGCCTCCGAGGCGACGCCCTCCATGAGGTCGCCGTCCGAGCAGACGGCGTAGACGTTGTAGTCGAACAGCGGCAGGTTCGGCCGGTTCAGGTGCTGGCCGAGGAAGCGGCTGCCCATGGCCATGCCGACCGAGTTGGCGACGCCCTGGCCGAGCGGGCCCGTGGTGGTCTCGACGCCGGTGGTGAAGTGGTATTCCGGGTGGCCCGGGGTCCGGCTGTCGAGCTGGCGGAACTTCTTGATGTCCTCCAGCGACACCGCCGGGGCGTTGCCGCCGTCGCTCTCGGCGACGCCCGCGAGGTGCAGGAGCCCGTAGAGCAGCATCGAGGCGTGGCCGCAGGACAGCACGAACCGGTCGCGGTTGGGCCAGTGCGGATGCGCCGGGTCGTAGCGCAGGTAGCGGTTCCACAGGGTGTAGGCGACCGGCGCCAGCGCCATGGGCGCGCCGGCATGGCCGGAATTAGCCTTCTGCACCGCGTCGATCGCGAGCGTCCGGATCGTGTTGATGCTGAGCGTATCGATCTCAGCGAGGGCCGCCTTGGCGGGAGTGTCAGCACCGCTCATGATGTCGCGTCTTCCAGTTCGCCTCGCGCGGTCCGCTTCGCGGCTTCGCGCTGCCGTAGGACGGCGGGAGGAGCTCCGTTGGCCTTACCACCCTGCCGATCCGCCGGCCCTTCGCCGCGCGTATAGCTGAGGAGCGTGTTGACGAGGGCGACGTGGGTGAACGCCTGAGGGAAGTTACCCACAAGACGCTTGGCTTGCACGTCGTATTCCTCGCTGACGAGGCCGAGATCGGTGCAGATGCCGATCAGGCGCTCGATCAGCGCCCCGGCCTCGTCGCGCCGCCCCAGGCCGATGAGGTTGTCGACGTACCAGAAGGTGCAGGGGAGGAAAGCCCCCTCGGTCCCGGTCAGCCCGTCGGTGGTCTGACCCTCGGTCTCGTAGCGGAGGATGAAGCCGTCCCGCATCAGCCCCTTGCCGATCGCCTCCACGGTGCCGACCACCCGGGGATCGTGCTGCGGGAGGAAGCCGGTATGGGCGATGAGCAGCAGGCTCGCGTCCAGCGCCTTCGCGCCGTAGGACTGCACGAAGCTGTTGAGGGCGGGGTCGAAGCCCTTCGCGCAGACCTCGGCGTGGATCTCGTCCTTGATCGCGCGCCAGCGCGCGGCCTGCGCGTCGGTGGCACCGTTCTCGTGCATCTCGTGCATGCGCAGGGCCCGGTCGAACGCCACCCAGGCCATCACCTTCGAGTGGGTGAAGTGGCGACGGCCGCCGCGCACCTCCCAGATCCCCTCGTCGGGCTCGCGCCACGCCTTCTCCAGGTGGTTCAGGATCGCGAGGCCGACCCGTATCCCGTCCTTGCTGACCGGCAGGCCGCGGGCATGGGCCTGATAGAGCGCGTCGAACAGCTCGCCGTAGACGTCGAGCTGGAACTGGCTGGCTGCGGCGTTGCCGATCCGGACCGGCCGCGAGTTCTCGTAGCCGGGCAGCCAGTCGAGCTCGATCTCGGGCAGCAGCCGCTCGCCGGCGATGCCGTAGAGGATGTGCGCCTGCTCGGGATTGCCCGCCACGGCCCGCAGCAGCCAGCCCAGCCAGTCGCGCGCCTCGTCGATGTAGCCCCCGTCCATCAGGGCGATCAGCGTCAGGGTCGAGTCGCGCAGCCAGCAGAAGCGGTAATCCCAGTTCCGGATCCCGCCGAGCCCCTCCGGCAGGGAGGCCGTGGGCGCCGCCACGATGCCGCCGGTGGGTTCGTAGATCAGGGCCTTGAGGGTCAGCAGCGAGCGCTGGAGCATCCGGTCCCATCGCGTGCCGCCGGTGCAGCGCGACGACCATTCGCGCCAGTGCTGGTCCGTGGCCTCGAGGACCTTGCGCGGCTCGATCGGGGGCGGATCGTCCTCGTGCGAGGGGCCGTAGCTCAGGACGAACCGGTGCTTCTCGCCGGCATGGACGGTGAACTCGGACACCGTCGTCTGCGCGTCGGATCCCTTGAGATGGACGTCGGTGCGCAGCACGACCTTGTGGGGGCCCGAGACGGCGCGCAGGTCGCCCAGCTCCGAGCGGGAGACCCAGGGCACGGCCGAGCCGTAATCGAAGCGGACCGCCATCTCCATCCGCATGGCGACGCGCCCGTGCACGCCCTCCACGAGTCGCACCAGATGGGCCCCGTCGCCGACCGGCATGAAATCCGTGACCAGGACCTCGCCCTGGCGCGTGGTGTGGCGGGTCTCCAGCACGAGGCTGCCCGGCCTGTAGGACCAGCGGGTCTCGACGTTCTCGGCCTCGGGGAAGATCTTCCAGAAACCGTGCGCCTCGGTTCCCAGGAGGCTGGTGAACAGGGCGGCCGCGTCGAAGCGCGGCCAGCACAACCAGTCCACGCTGCCCTGCCGGCTGATCAGCGCGGCGCTGCGGCAATCCCCGACGAGCGCGTAATCCTCGATGCGTGCAGCCATCCGGCCCCGGCTCCGGTCCGCGGCCGGCAGTCCGGTCCGTCCGCTGCGACGCACCTAGGACGTCCGGTCACGAGATCCAGAGGTTCGGACGCCCGGGGCCGGGTGCGGTCAGCGCAGGCAGTCCGCCACGGCCAGGGCCACCGTGCCCTGGACCGCCTTCGCGCCGCTGCGCACGAGAGTCGCCGCATCACCGACGGCCCGAGCGGCCGGAACCAGGGTCTCCACCACCGAGGCCGCGAAGGGCAGGGCCTGCGACGGGAGCAGGGTGTCCTCGGCCTCATCGGCGGCCGCCGCGTGCGCGGGCGCCATGGGATCGGGGTTGCTGCGCGGCGCCTCGGGGCAGCGCCGGCCCGGGCAGGCGCGCCGGCCCGCGGCCGCGACGTGGGAGGTCGCGCGGGCGGCCACGGCCGGACGGGCGGGCAGGGACCCCGTCCGCGCGATCACGGCGTCGAGCGGGTACTGCTCGGCGAACGCGATCACGGCGGGCGGTCGGCCCGGCGCCGCGATGGCGGCCATCGGCGCGAAATCCGTGGGTCCGGGAGCGGCGGACACGCCCGCCTCGGCCCGGGCGCCGGGCTGTACCGGTTTCGAGCTCGGGCAGTACAGCGAGGCCACGCCCAGGACCGCCACGACGGCCAGCGTCGGCAGGAAGGGCATGGACACGCGGCCGTGGGCGGCGTCCGTCAGGGCGGGCTGGTCTGGCCTGCGCATCCGAATCACCGATCTCCATGACCGCCGCGAGGTCTGCAGAGTGCGGTCAGCATTGCGGCAGAAGCTGGACCATTTCTTTGCGCGGCGGTTACTGGTGCCGCGGGACGGGATACCGCGGAAACGTCCGCCGACGGGCGCGTCGCGGGCACGGGCCTTGCTTAGCGTCCGGTGGCCCGCGCCGGGCCGGCCTCCAGAAGAAGACCCGCCCCGTACCGGGCCAAGATGACTGAGACCAATCTCACCGTCGCCGTGATCGACCCGAGCCGCGCCCGCGCGGCGATCCTGGAAGAGGGCCTGCGCGCCGCCGGGATCGGGCGCGTGGTCGTGATTCCCGACACCGCCGACCTCATGGAGCGCGTCGCCGCCCTCAAGCCCGACGTGGTGGTGATCCATCTGGAGAGCCCGAGCCGGGACATCCTGGAGCAGATGTCGGGCGTCTCCCGGCAGGTCGAGCGGCCGGTGGCGATGTTCGTCGACCGCTCGGACTCGACCATGATGCAGGCCGCCGTCGATGCCGGGATCTCCGCCTACGTTGTGGACGGCCTGCGGGCGGAACGGATCAAGTCGATCCTCGACATCGCGATCCTGCGCTTCAACGCCTTCGCGCGCCTCCAGCGCGAACTGACGGAGGCGCGGAGCGAACTCGCCGATCGCAAGCTGATCGAGCGGGCGAAGGGCATCTTGATGACCATGAAGGGCCTGTCCGAGGACGAGGCGTACAAGCAGCTGCGCCGCAAGGCCATGAACGAGAAGCGCAAGATCGCCGACATTGCCCGGGCGATCGTCACCACCGCGGACCTGCTCGGATGAGGCTCCAGCTCGGCTACGTTCCGCTCTGCGATGCGGCCCCGCTGATCGCGGCCCACGAACTGGGCTTCGCCCGGGCCGAGGGGCTCGACCTCGACCTCACCGCCGAGCCCTCCTGGGCGACGCTGCGCGACCGGCTGGCGCTGGGCCATCTCGACGGCGCGCACATGCTGGCGCCGCTGGCGCTGGCGAGCCGGCTCGCCCTGTCGGGGCCGCCCTCCGACCTGATCGTGCCGCTCCAGCTCAGCACCGACGGCAACGCCGTCACGCTGTCCCGCACCCTCTGGGCGGCGATGGACCCGGACGGCGAGGCCCTGGCGGACGTCGCCCGCGCCTTCGCGGGCGTGGCACAGGCGCGGCTCCGCGCCGGCAGCCCCCTGACGCTCGGCACGGTGCACCCCTTCTCGTGCCACAGCTACCAATTACGGCTGTTCGCCGAGGCCGGCGGCCTCGACGCGGCGGCTTTCCGCACGGTCGTGGTCCCGCCGCAGCATTGCGTGGAGGCGCTGGCGCGCGGCCTGGTGGACGGGTTCTGCGCCGGCGCGCCCTGGAACGACGTGGCGGCCGCGGCCGGCCACGGGCGGATCGCGGTCCACGGCAGCGCCCTGGCGCCGAACGCGACCGAGAAAGTGCTGGCCGTCTCCGCGCGGCTCGACGGCGCGATCCTGCCGCTGGTGCGGGCGGTCGCCCGGGCCGGACGCTGGTGCGCCGATCCGGAGAACCGGGCCGAACTGATCCATCGCCTCGCCCGCCGGACCTACCTCGACCTCGATCCCGCCTTGGTCGGGCGGGCCTTCGCCGGCGATCCGGACGCGTCCGCCGAGCCGGGCCCGCGCATCCGCTTCGGCGCGGCGGTCGAGGAGCCGCGCGCCGCGCAGGCCCGGTGGCTGCTGGAGCAGATGCGCGCGGCGCGGCAGCTCCCCGCGGATCTCGACATCGCGGCGGCGATCGCGACGGTCTACAGGCCGGATCTTTACAGGGCGGCGGTCGCGGATTCCTGAGGGCGGCGACACTTCCCGCAGTTCGTCACCGACCCGCGGTATCGGTGCGAACAGTGGCGGAACGTCGGGCAGGCTCGCCCGTTGTGCTTCCGCCATGCCTGGATGCCGCAAACTCGAAACTGGATCGTTGATCTCGCATCCGCGCGGGCGGGTCGAGCTTCGACGCTACGTGACCCGGGGCGGCCGAGTGCCCCGCGCGTGCAACGACAACCGTCGGGCCGGCGCGCACCACGCGTGGTACTGGGTCCTGGCCGCCGGCGCGATGCCGACGCTCGGCCTTCTGGCGATGCTGTCGACGCTCCTGTAACGGATCGCCGGCCAGGCACCCGCAGATCACCTGTATTGCGAAGCTGTGGCTCCGTCTCGCGAACATGGGAGCTTCGCGCGGCGGCATGGTCGTGCGACCTGACCAGATCCGCACAGAGCATCCACGCGCGCGGCGCTGCCGGCCACACCCCGCGCGCCGACGGCACGATCGACCGTGCGCGTGACCCCTTCGACCTCGCGCGTTCCGCACGCGCGCGACCGTCCACAGTCCCGACCGGCAGTCCGGCCCGCGCCTGATCGCTTTCGCGACGGGTCGCACAGTTTTTGTGCAGTGCCGCAGCCGCCGCTCCGACCCGCCGCCGAGCACCGAGCGCGCCGCCGGTCCTGACAATCCGCGCGCCCCTCGCGGGCCGGCCGCCGTCTGGCACGGAACCTGCTAGACCCCCCGCGTCCGTCAACGGCGACGGACAGCGCCGTCAGCGAGGCCGCTGATCCGGTTCTCCCTGAGGCTGAAGCCTGCCGGGAGATGACCGGCAGCGGCTTTTTCGTGGGCGGTCCGCCAACGACCCTGCAATCGAGGTTCCAGACGCGATCGAGCGATGGCGACATCCCCTAAGGACACACGCGGACACGACGCGCGCGCCGGGAACGGCCCGCCGCGCGAGAGGCTGGTCGTCGTCGGCAACGGCATGGCCTCGCTGCGCTTCCTGGAGCGGCTGACCGAGGCCGCGCCCGGCCGCTACGACATCACCTGCATCGGGGCCGAGCCCACGGCCGCCTACAACCGGGTCCTGCTCTCCTCGCTGCTCGGCGGCGAGGTCGACGAGGCGGCCTGCGCCTTCCGGGGCCTCGACTGGTACGCGGATCACGGCATCCGCCTGATCACCGGCGCGCCCGTGACGCAGATCGATCGGGAGAACGGGCTCGTCATCGTGGGCGAGACCCACGTCGTGCCCTTCGACAGGCTGGTCCTCGCGGTCGGCTCCCTGCCGATCCGCCTGCCCAAGCCCGGCATGGACCTTCCGGGCGTCATCACCTTCCGCGACCTCGCCGACGTGGCGGCGATCCGCGCGGCGGCCGTCCGGCACGCCCGGGCCGTCGTCATCGGCGGCGGCCTCCTGGGCCTCGAGGCGGCGGTCGGGCTCGCGCGCCTCGGGGTCGAGACCACGCTGCTCCACGTCATGGACCGGCTGATGGAGCGCCAGCTCGATCACCACGCCGCCGGGCTGGTGAAGCGCGCCATGGAGGCGCGCGGCGTGCGGGTCATCCTCGAGGCCGACACCGCCCGCGTCGAGGGCGCGTCCCGGGTCGAGCGCCTGATCCTGGCGGACGGCACCGCGCTCCCGGCCGACCTCGTGGTGATGTCGGTGGGCGTGCGCCCCTCGGTGGCGCTGGCCCAGGAAGCGGGGCTGGCGATCGGCCGGGGGATCACGGTCGACGACCGGATGACGACCTCGGACCCGCGCATCTTCGCGCTCGGCGAGTGCGCCGAGCACCGCGGCCAGATCTACGGCCTGGTCGAGCCCGCCTACGAGCACGCCGACACGCTCGCCCGCCACCTCGCCGGCGAGGCGGCCGAGTACCGGGGCACGGCCCTGTCCACGAGCCTGAAGGTGTCGGGCCTGCCGGTCTTCTCGGCCGGGATCGTGGACACGCCCGACGATGCCGAGGCGATCGTGCTCTCCGACCCGGGCGCCGGCCTCTACCGCAAGCTGCTGGTGCGCGACGGCCGACTGATCGGCGCGGTGTTCGTCGGCGACATCGCCGAGCAGGGCGCCTGCAAGGGCCTGATCCGCTCCGGCGCCCCGATCGAGAACGTGGACGACTTGATGTTCGGGCGCCCCGCGCCCGAGCCGCTCGCTGCTTGAGGAGGCGCGGATGTCCGAGACCACCACCCAGAGCGCCGCGGGCGCGTTCGAGGCCGAGCAGAAGCGCTACCTCGAAGGCTTCGCCTCCGGCATCGCCGCCGTCCGCCTGACCGGCGGCCTCGCCCCGGGCAGGGCCGGGGCGGCCGCGCCGCCCGCCGAGCCCACAGGCCCGGACGCGATCCACATCAAGGCGCAGGACCGGACCGTCAGGGACGGCGGCAAGCTCTGCGATCAGGAGAAGTGGAAGCGCGCCGAGAACCCGTTCGACGGCCACAACCGCCTCATCCGGGAGGCCGCCGCCGGCAAGCAGCCGAAGCCCGAGGACAATTTCCGCTGGCGCTACCACGGGATGTTCTGGGTCGCGCCGAACCAGGTCTCGTACATGTGCCGGCTGCGGATCCCGAACGGGATCCTGCACCACTGGCAATTCGCGGGCGTCGCCGACCTCGCCGACCAGCACGGCGGCGGCTACGTCCACGTGACCACCCGGGCGAACCTGCAGGTGCGGGAGATCGATCCCGAGCACGCCCAGCCCTTCCTCGACGGGCTCACCGATATCGGCCTCACGGCCCGGGGCGCGGGCGCCGACAACATCCGCAACGTCACCGGCTCCTCGACCGCCGGCATCGACGCCCAGGAGCTGCTGGACACGCGCCCGCTCGCCAAGTCCTGGCACAACTGGATCCTGAACGACCGCTCCCTCTACGGCCTGCCGCGCAAGTTCAACGTCGCCTTCGACGGCAGCGGCGTCATGCCGACCCTGGAGGAGACGAACGACATCGGCTTCCAGGCCGTGGAGGTGCTGGACGGGGCCGCCGTGCCGCCCGGCATCTACATGCGCCTCGTGCTCGGCGGCATCTCGGGCCACCGGGACCTCGCCCGCGACACCGGCATCGTCCTGAAGCCGGAGGATTGCAACGCCGTCGCCGACGCGATCATCCGCGTCTTCATCGAGAACGGCGACCGGACGAACCGCAACAAGAGCCGGATGAAGTACGTCCTCGACGCCTGGGGCTTCGACAAGTACCTCGCCGCCGTCGAGGACAAGCTCGGCCGCAAGCTCGACCGGGTCGCGCCGGAGCACGTGGCCCCGCGCAAACCCACCGACCGCTTCGCCCATGTCGGCGTCCACGCGCAGAAGCAGCCCGGCCTCAACTGGATCGGCGTCGTCCTGCCGGTCGGCAAGATGACCAGCGATCAGGTCCGGGCGCTGGCGAAGATCGCGGCCGAGTGCGGCGACGGCCAGATCCGCCTCACCGTCTGGCAGAACTTCATCGTCTCCGGGGTTCCGGACGCGAAGATCGCCGAGGTGGAAGCCCGCGTGGAAGCGCTCGGCCTCACCACCAAGGCCGCGGGCATCCGCTCCGGCCTCGTGGCCTGCACGGGCGCGCGGGGCTGCAAGTTCGCGGCCTCCGACACCAAGGGCCACGCCCTGATCATCGCCGACCACGTCGAGAAGGCCGTGCCGAACCTCGACGTGCCGGTGAACGTCCACCTCACCGGCTGCCATCACAGCTGCGCCCAGCACTACATCGGCGATATCGGGCTGATCGGCGCCAAGGTCGTGGTCTCGGAGGAGGGCGACACCGTCGAGGGCTACGACGTCGTGGTCGGCGGCGGCTTCGCCGAGAACCCGAAGATCGGCACCGAGATCTGGAAGGCCGTGAAGGCCGAGGACGCGCCCGCCCGCGTCGAGGCGCTGCTGCGCGCCTACCTCGCCCTCCGCCAGGGCCCCGAGGAGAGCTTCCAGGCCTTCACCAGCCGCACCGGCGCGGAGGCGCTCCGCGACGCCGCCGAGGACCAGCCCGCCCTGAAGGCCGCCGCATGACCCAGCACGTCTCGCCCCCCCTCGTCCTGATCCCCGAGACCGCGCCCTTCAACGAGGACCAGCGCGCCTGGCTCTCGGGCTACTTCGCGGCCCTGCTCGGCCCCTCCGCCGCGGGTGCCACGGCGCTGGCGCCGGGCGATGCTCCCGCGAGCGGCCCGAAGCTCGCCGACAACGACGACGCCCCCTGGCACGACCCCTCCGTGCCGATCGGCGAGCGGATGGAGATGGCCAAGGATCGGCCCGAGCCGCAGAAGCTGATGGCCGCCATGGCCCAGCAGGATTGCGGCCAGTGCGGCTACAACTGCGCCGACTACGCCAACGCGATCTTCCTGAAGAACGAGGCGCGCCTGAACCTTTGCCAGCCCGGCGGCAAAGAGACCCTGCGCATGCTCAAGAAGCTCGACGAGGAGTTCGGCGCCGCCGGAGGCGTCCCGGCAGCCCCGAAGGTGGACGACGACGCCCCGAAGGCGGCGGCCGATCTGGGCCCGCTCGGCTACTGCCGCGAGAACCCGGTCGAGGCGCTGTTCCTGTCCCGCCGCCGCCTCAACGATCCGGGCGGCGAGAAGGAGACGTGGCACATCGAGATCGGCCTGGACGGCACGCCGATCCAGTACGAGGTCGGCGACTCCCTCGGCCTGTTCCCCGCCAACGCCCCGGCGCTGGTGGACGCCGTGATCGCGGAGCTCGGCGCCCGGCCCGAGCGGGTGATCGGCGAGAAGACCCTGCGCGAGCACCTGCTGATGAACTACGCGCTCGGCGCGGCGCCCGACAACCTCTACCAGCTCCTGTCGCTGCTCACCTCCGGAGCGGCGCGCAAGAAGGCGCAGGCGCTCGCCTCCGGCGAGGATCCGGACGGCGACGCCGCCTATCTCGACGTGCTCGGCGCGCTCCACAAGTTCCCGGGCGCGCGGCCCGACGCCGAGGTCTTCCTCGAGGCCCTGGACGAGCTCCAGCCGCGGCTCTACTCGATCTCGTCCTCGCCGAAAATGGATGTCGGCCGGGTGTCGCTGACGGTGGACGCGGTGCGCTACAATCACCGCTCGCGGCTGCGGCTCGGCGTCGCTTCGACCCATCTCGGCGAGCGCCTGCCCGAGCAGACCAAGGTGAAGGTCTATCTGCAGAAGGCGCACGGCTTCGGCCTGCCGGCCGACCTGGCGAAGGACGTGATCATGTGCGGTCCCGGCACCGGCATCGCGCCGTTCCGGGCCTTCCTGCGCGAGCGCGCCGCCACGCGGGCGCCGGGCCGCAACTGGCTGTTCTACGGCCACCAGCGGCAGGCCAGCGACTTCTTCTACAAGGACGAGCTGAACAGCCTGAAGGACGACAAGGTGCTCACCCGCCTGTCCCTGGCGTGGTCGCGCGACGGCACGGAGAAGACCTACGTCCAGGACCGGATGCGCGAGAACGGCGCCGAGCTGTGGAAGTGGCTCGAGGGCGGCGCGCATTTCTACGTCTGCGGCGACGCCAAGCGCATGGCCAAGGACGTCGAACGGGCGATCATCGACGTGGCGGCGCAGTTCGGCGGCAAGAGCCCCGAGGACGCGGTGGCCTACCTCGCGGCGCTCAAGAAGGCCGGGCGGTATCAGGCTGACGTCTACTGAGCACCGGTAACCCTCCCCCCTGTGCCGGGGGAGGGCGATGCGGCGCGGCGCTTGCTCCCGCCCAGGACGACCCTTCGAGGATCCAGCCATGACCCAGCCAGTGGCGGCGCCCACGGTGCGGACCACCTGCCCCTATTGCGGGGTCGGGTGCGGCGTGCTCGCGACCCCGGACGGCCAGGGCGGCGCCACGATCGCGGGCGACGCCGAGCACCCGGCCAATTTCGGCCGCCTGTGCTCGAAGGGCTCGGCGCTCGGCGAGACCCTCTCGCTGGAGAACCGCCTGCTCCACCCGCAGGTCGACGGCGCCCAGGTCTCCTGGGACGCCGCTCTCGACACCGTCGCGAAGAAGCTCGGCGCGGTCGCCGCGGAGCACGGGCCGGACGCGATCGCCTTCTACCTGTCGGGGCAGCTCCTCACCGAGGATTACTACGTCGCCAACAAGCTCGCGAAGGGCTTCATCGGCACGCCGCACGTGGACACCAACTCGCGGCTCTGCATGTCGAGCGCGGTCGCGGCCCACCGCCGGGCCTTCGGCTCCGACACGGTGCCGGGCTGCTACGAGGATCTCGACGAGGCCGACCTGATCGTGCTGGTCGGCTCCAACACCGCGTGGTGCCACCCGATCCTGTTCCGCCGCATGGCCGACGCCAAGGAGCGCCGCGGCACCAAGTTCGTGGTCATCGATCCCCGCCGCACCCAGACCGCGCAGGAATCCGACCTGTTCCTCGGCATCCGGCCCGGCTCCGACACCGCCCTGTTCGCGGGCCTGCTGGTCTACCTGTCCGACAACGGCTTCCGCGACCGCGCCTTCGTCGATGCCCACACGGCCGGCCTCGACGGCGCCCTCGACCGCGCCCGCCAGATCGCGCCGGATCTCGCGGCGGTCGCCGCCGTCACCGGGGTGGCGGAGGCCGACATCGCGACCTTCTACGCCCTGTTCGCCGGCACGCGCCGGGTCGTCACGGCCTTCTCGCAGGGGGTGAACCAGTCGGCTCAGGGGACCGACAAGGGCAACAGCATCATCAACTGCCACCTCATCACCGGCCGCATCGGCGAGACCGGGATGGGGCCCTTCTCCCTGACCGGCCAGCCGAACGCCATGGGCGGGCGCGAGGTCGGGGGCTTGGCCAACATGCTGGCCGCCCACATGCACTTCACCCCCGAGGAGGTGGACCGGGTGCGCCGCTACTGGGGCGCCCCGCGGATCATCACCGGCGAGGGGATGAAGGCGGTGGCGCTCTTCGATGCGATTGCCCGGGGCAAGATCAAGGCCCTCTGGGTCATGGGCACCAACCCGCTGGTCTCGATGCCGCGCGCCGACGCGATCCGCGCGTCGCTCGCCGGCCTCGACCTCTACGTGGTGTCCGAGGCAGTGGCGGATTCCGACACCGCCCTGGGTCGCGGCAAGACCACAGTGCTGCTGCCTGCCCAGGCCTGGGGCGAGAAGGACGGCACCGTCACCAATTCCGAGCGCCGGATCTCGCGCCAGCGCCGCTTCCTCACGAGCCCGGGCGCGGCGCGGCCGGACTGGGCGGCGCTGGCCGAGGTCGGCCGCCGCCTCGGCCACGGCCGGGCCTTCGCGTTCGATTCCGCCGCGGCGATCTTCCGCGAGCATGCCGGGCTCTCGGCCTACGAGAACAACGGCACCCGCGACTTCGACCTCGGCGCGCTCACCGACATCAGCGACGCCGCCTACGACGCGGCCCCGCCGGTTCAGTGGCCGATCCCGAAACGCTCCGGCCTCCGGGGTGCCACCCAGGGCAAGGCTCGTCTGTTCGGCGACGGCCGGTTCTACACCTTCGACCGGCGCGCCCGCTTCGTCGCGGTGCAGCCGCCGGCCCTCGCGCTCGCGGCCTCGACGGCATTCCCGCTCATGCTCAACACCGGCCGGGTCCGCGACCACTGGCACACGATGACGCGCACCGGGAAGAGCCAGCGCCTCTCGGCGCACCGGGCCGTCCCGTTCGTCGAGGTCCACCCGGACGACGCGGCGACCCACGGCTTGGTGGAGGGCGACATCGCCCGGCTGACGACCGCGCACGGCGCGGCCGAGCTGGAAGTGACGGTCACCGACACGGTGGTGCCGGGCAGCCTGTTCATGCCGATGCACTGGGGCGGCGCCTTCGCGTCGCGGGCCCGGGTCGGCGCGCTGGTGCGCGGCATGACCGACCCGGTCTCCGGTCAGCCCGAACTCAAGGCGACCCCGGCGGCCATCGCCTCCGTCGGCTACCGCGCCCGCGGTTTCCTGCTGACGCGCCGGCAGGTGGCGATGCCCGAGGGCTGGTGGTGGGCGCGCGCCGCGATCACCGGCGGCTGGGGCGCGCAATTCGCCACCGCCGACAGCTCCCGGGCGGTGGCGCTGATGGTCCGCGGGCTGATCCAGAGCGAGGCGCTGTCGGGCTGCGAACTGGCGGAATATGCCGACCACGCCCGCGACCGCTACCGCTGCGCGGTCTACGACGGCGACCGCCTCGTCGCCTGCCTCGCCTACGCGCCCGCCGGGGAACGGCCGGACTGGGAAGCCGCCAAGGCCCTGTTCGCCGCCGAGGCGCCCGGCGCCGCCGAACGACGGGCGCTGCTCTCGGGCCGCGCGGCGACCGCCTCGGCGGGCCCCGTGGTCTGCGCCTGCCACGGCGTCGGCGCCGACGTCATCGCCGCGACCATTGCCGGGGGCGCCGCATCCGTGGAGGCGGTGGGCGCAGCCTGCAAGGCCGGCACGAACTGCGGCTCCTGCATACCGGAGATCCGCAAGATGCTGGCCGGGCAGACCGCCCGCGCCGCGTGATTATCTGATACACTCACCGGCAAGGACGGACCGGGTGATCCCATCCGATCCCCTCATCCCGAGGTGACCGCGTCCGCGGGCCTCGAAGGAGCCCTCCAGCCGGCCGCGCGATCCCTGGAGCCTTCCTTCGAGGCTGCTGCGCGGCTCCTCGGGGCGAGGGGGCGGACGGGAGTGGCCGGCTCGCGACGATCCAGGACAGGCCCGTGACCGAGACCCCCCTGCGCGCAGCCCGCGCCCCCCGCGAGACGAAGGCCGCCGGCCTGGAGCCGCTGGCGGTGCTGCCCGTCTTCGTGCCCCTCCGCGGCAAGCGGGTCGTCCTCGCCGGCGCGTCGGGCGGCGCCCCCTGGAAGGTCAAGGTCCTCGCCGCGGCCGGCGCCCACGTCGACGTCTACGCGCCCGAGCCCGGCGAGGAGCTGCGCGCCGTGCCGGGCGAGATCGTCGACGGGCGGGTGGAGCTGCACGAACGCGCCTGGAGCCCGGACGACCTCTGGGGCGCGGCCTTCTGCATCGGCGCGATGGAGGACGAAACCGAGTGCGTCGCCTTCGTGGCGGCCGCCCGCGGGGCCGGCGCCATCGTCAACGCGGTGGACCGGCCGCACCTCTGCGACGTGAAGTTCGGCGCCATCGTCAACCGCTCGCCGCTCGTGGTCGGCATCTCGACCGAGGGCGCCGCCCCGGTCTTCGGCCAGACCGTGCGTGCCCGGATCGAGGCGATGCTGCCCCGCGGGTTCGCCCGCTGGGTCGCGGCCGCCCGCGACTGGCGCGACGGCGTCACCGCTCGCTTCCACGGCTTCGCCGACCGGCGCCTCTTCTGGGAGCGCTTCACCGACCGGGCCTTCGCGGAGCCCGACCGGGCGCCGTCGGAGCGGGATCTCGCCGAGCTGCTCGGCGAGACCGAGACCGCCCCGAAGGGCGGCGCCGTGACGCTGGTCGGGGCCGGCCCCGGCGACGCGGAGCTCCTCACGCTGAAGGCGCTGCGGGCGCTGCGCAACGCCGACGTCATCCTCTACGACGACCTCGTCGCCCCCGAGATCCTCGACTACGCCCGCCGCGAGGCCCGCACCATGCTGGTCGGCAAGACCGGCCACGGCCCGTCCTGCCGCCAGGACGACATCAACGCGCTGATGGTGCAGCTCGCCCGCTCCGGCAAGCAGGTGGTGCGGCTGAAATCCGGCGACCCGCTGGTCTTCGGCCGGGCGGGCGAGGAGATCGAGGCCTGCCGGGCCGCCGGCATCCCGGTGACCGTGGTTCCGGGCGTCTCGGCCGCGCAGGGTGCGGCGGCGTCCCTGGGCCTGTCGCTGACCCATCGCGACGCCGCGCGCCGCCTGCAATTCGTCACCGGCCACGACCGCCGCGGCGCTCTGCCGGACGATCTGAACTGGGGCGCGCTCGCCGATCCGAGCGTCACCACGGTGGTCTACATGCCGAAGCGGACCCTGCGGGCGCTGCTCGCACGCGCCGTGGCGGAGGGCCTGGCGCCCGCGACGCCGGCGCTGCTGGTGTTCAACGCCACCCGCCCGAACCAGCAGGCGCTGCGCGGCACGGCCGCGGACCTCGCCGACCGGGTCGAGGCGGCCGGCCTCGATGGTCCGGCGCTCCTGATGGTGGGCGAGGCCTTCTCGGAGATGCGGGGCGCGCTCCCGGCCCAGGCCGAGCAGAGCCGCGTCGCGGTCTGAGGCCGGATGGCGTGGGCGGCGTCGTCCGCCCGCCGGACGCCATGCGCCACGCCCTCTGGCCCCCGGGCGTGCTTCAAGTCAGCGGCTGTGGCGCATTCGGGCTGAAGCCGTCGACGCCGCGAGCCGGAGCACGGGCAGGCCCGGGTCAGGTCTCCCCGGCCACGAAGGCGCGCATCAGGTAGTGGGCGATCGCCATGGGCGGCGGGGCCTGGATCCCCTCGGGATGCGTTCCCGCCAGCATGGCCGCGACGTCGGCCCGGGTGAACCAGCGCGCATCCTCCAGCTCGCTCGGATCGGTGACGATGGCCTCGTCGAGGCCCTCGGCGGCGCAGCCGAGCATCAGCGAGGACGGGAACGGCCAGGGCTGCGACGTCCGGTAGGTGACTGCGCCGACGCGGATCCGCGTCTCCTCGAATACCTCGCGGCGGACCGCGTCCTCGATCGTCTCGCCGGGCTCGAGGAAGCCCGCGAGGCAGGAATACATGTGCGGCCGGAAATGCGGCCCGCGGCCGAGCAGGCAGCTGTCGCCCCGGCGCACCAGCATGATCACCACCGGGTCGACCCGGGGGAAGTGGTGGGCGTTGCAGCTCGGGCACTCGCGGCGGAAGCCGCCGGCCCGGGCCACGGTGGCGGTGCCGCAATTGGCGCAGAAGCCGTGGCGGGCGTGCCAGTCGAGCATCGACTTGGCCACGGCGAGCAGGCCGAGCTCCTCGGCCTCCACGGCGGAGTCGGTGGCGATGGACCGGAGGTCGAGGGTGCGGGTCGGTCCCTCGGCGAAGCGCTCGGCCGCCTCGGCGGGCGCGGCGGCGGCGAAGACGGGCTGCCCGTCCCGGTGCCCGAGGAAGATGCGCGTCCCGCCCGCGAGGCCCGCCGCCTCCGCGACGGCGATCAGCGCCGTCTCTCCCCGCAACACGATCCGGTCGCCGCAGATCAGCACGAGGCGGGCCTCGGGCGTGTCGAAGGGGGGCACCGCCTCCTCGGGCTGCTCGGCCGAGTGGCGGTCGAGGCGGTTGCGGACGAAGCCGAGGGTGTCGCGGGGATCGGTCATGCCAGGGTCAGGCCGCGGAGAAGAGGGCGCCGGCGCGCTCGAGGAGCTGGGCGCGGGCGTGAAGCGGGTAGGGCTTGCGGGTCTCGAACCCCCAGACCGGCCCGGGCCAGGCGGGATCCGACCGGAAGCGGCCGACGACGTGGACGTGAAGCTGCGACACCACGTTGCCGAGCGCGCCGATATTCACCTTGTCGGGCTTGGACAGGGCCAGCATCACCCCCGTGGCGAGGCGGATCTCCTGCCAGAGCGCCGCGGCCTCGGCTTCGGTGAGGTCGGTGATCTCGGTGAGGTTCGGGCGGCGCGGCACCAGGATCAGCCACGGGAACCGGGCGTCGTCCATCAGCAGCACGCGGCACAGGGCAAGGTCGCCCACTTCGGCCGTGTCGGCCGACAGGCGCGGATCGAGGGTGAAGGCGGACTCGGTCATCGCCGACCGATGTAGCGCAGCTTCCGCGTCGGCGCGCGGGTTTGCTGCGCCGTCGGTGACGCAGCGTCCCGGCCGACCGGGTCAGAGACCCGGCACGACGCCCTGGCGGCCCACCGCGATCGTGCCCGCCACCAGTCCACCGTCGTCGCCGGACCGCGCGAAGATCGTCACGGCTGCGCCCGGCTGGAGCATCGCCTTCTCGCCCGGGGAGAGCTGCGTCACCGGGGTGCCGTCGGGGATCGCGAAGGACGATTGGCCGCCGTTGTAGGCGACGGTCACACGCGTCGGCGCGCCCCGCTGCAGGTCGGCGACCCACCCGGCGGTGAGGCGCGCGCCCTGCCCGGTGTCCCAGGGCTGGCTGCCCGCCTCGAACCCGCGCTCGGAGGGCGAGTACAGGGTCACGGCACTCGCCTGCCGCGGCTCGGACTCGGACGCGCCGAGGATGCTGACGTAGCTCTCCGGCTTGATCGACCGCAGGCTGGAGCCGTTGACCGCGTAGATGCGGGTCCGGGGGCCCATCTGCACCGCCAGGCTGCTGCCGCTGGCGCGGCGGATCTCCAGGCGCTCCGAGTCGGCCCGGACCACGGTGCCGCGGAACCGGACGGTCGTCGGCTCCGCGCGGGCGGTGGGGATGGCCGCGATCGCCAGAAGGCCGGCGAGGAAGAGGCGTCTCACGGGGCTCGTCACGGGGCTCCTTTCCGAGGGGTCGTGCCATGGGGGCCGATCGGGGGCGCCATGGGGGCGCCATGGGGCGTGCCGTCCGGGTGCGGGACCCGAACGCCGGGGACCGACTCCGGTTCCCGGCGCCGGTCGCAGGACCGCGCCGCGTCCCGGCAGCCGGGCTCGCGGCTCGCTCAGTGCGCCATCAGCACCGGCATGTCGGCGTAGGCCAGGACGTGGCTGGTGACGCCGCCGAAGATCATCTGGCGCAGGCGGCTCTGGGTATAGGCGCCCTTGATGAGCAGGTCGCAGCCGAAGGCCTTCGCCTCCGCCAGGAAGGTCTCGCCGGGGACCCGCCGGCCGGCCGGAAGGGCCCGGTGCGCGGCGTCCACGCCCTCGCAGGCCAGCGCCTGGGCGAGATCCTGCGCCGTCGGGCCCGGCACCATGCCGCCCTCGACGCTGAGCACCAGCACCCGCTCGGCCCGCCGCAGGAACGGCATCGCGAAGGCCACCGCCCGGGCGGTCTCGGTCGAGCCGTTCCAGGCGATGACCACCGCCTCGCCCAGGCTCGCCGGCGCCGTGGGCGGCGCCAGCAGGATCGGCCGGCCGCTCTCGAACAGGGCCGTCTCGAACGTGGTCATGCGCGGGGCGTTGTCGGTCGTGCCCGGGCGCCCGACCACCGTGGCCGAGAACAGCCGCGCGTACTGGCCCAGGAACGCGTCGCCGGTGGGCACGTCCTGCCGCCAGCGATAGCGCGGGCCGGCATCCGGCACGCGATCCGGTATGCAGAGCCCGTCGCGGGCGTGCCGCGGGATACCGGCGCCGTCCATGAAGGCGACGAAGCGGCCGCCCGCCTCCTCGGCCTCGGCCCGGTCGGCCTCCTCGTCGCGGAGCCACGTCATGCCGCCGACCATGTCGACCGGCACGTACTCGGCGAGGGCCGGGCGCAGGGACACGCCCTCGATCAGACTGCCGAAGCGCGTCGCCGCCAGCCGCGTCGTCTCGAAGACGGAGGGCAGGGCGTCGTGCATCGCGACGGGTACGAGCAGGGTCTTCATGCTGGCCTCCTCCTCGGGCACGCGAGGCTAATCCGCCCGGCCGCCCGGTGGAACCGGGCCCGGCTCGGCGCGCACACGGTTTTGCGGCGCGCCGGGATCGAGCCGCCGCCGGAGGGCCCGGGTCAGGGGCCGCTCGACCAGGCGGTGGACCACGAGCGCGGCCGCGGCGCTGACGGCGAGCATCAGCGCCATGCTGCCCCAGGGGGGCAGGGCGGGGGTGAGGCCGAGCCGGAGCAGCGCCTCGCGCACGAGGCGCAGCGCGAACGGGTGGACGAGGTAGAGCGCGTAGGACGCGTCCCCGAGCCTGACGAGGCCGCGCACGGGGGAGGGCAGCCGCGCGACCTGAGGCACGTCGCGGGTCGGCCCGAGGGCGGCGGCCACCAGGAGGACGGCCGGGCCGCCGACGAGGAGCGGGCGCAGGAACCCGTCGGCCTCGCCGAGACCCGCGAGCACCCGCGCGGCCAGAGCCAGCCCGAGCCCACCCAGCACCGCGAGCCCGATCCGCGCGGGGAGGGAAGGCCGGAACCCCGCGCCCCAGGCGAGGGCGAGACCGGCGCCAGCGGCGAACTCGAGCACGATCGGATCCGACCAGAATCGGAGCGGCACCGGCAGGCCCGGCACGAGGGCGCCGACGACCACGAGGCCGGCCAAGCTCCCGCACAGCCACGCGACGGCGCCGCGCCGGCCGAAACCGAGGCCCGCGGCGAAGAGTGCGTAGAAGGCCGCCTCGTAGTTCAGGGTCCAGCCGAGGCCGTAGAGCGGCTGGACGGTGCCGTCCGGGCGGGCCGCCGGCCAGAACAGGAAGCTCGCCGCGAGGGCGACCGGGTCGCGCACCAGCGCGGCGGCCTCGCCGAGAAGGTCCGGCCGCGCGAGCGCCAGGACGAGGTAGAGCAGGCTCACCAGCCAGTAGAGGGGCACCACACGGGCGACCCGGTGGGCGAGGAAACGGGCGCGCCCGCCCGGCCGCCCCGCGAGCCGGCCGCCGGCATGAACGATGACGAAGCCGGAGATCACGAAGAACAGATCGACCCCGCCCCACCACGGCAGCAGCGTCGCGGGGTCGAGCGCCGGGCCGGCGCCGCGGTCGGCGAGGAGCCCCGCCGCGTGCCGCGCGTGGTGCCACGCCACCATGAGGGCGGCGGCGGCGCGCAGGACCTGGATGGCGACGAGGGTCACGGGGCGCCCGCCCGCGCCGCGACGCGAGCCGCAACCGGCGCGACCCGCCCGCGGCCGGGATCGTCCTCCTGGAGGCGCGTGACCGGCACGCCGCCGGATCCGCCGGAACGGCGGCGTCCACGCGGGATCAGATCGGCCCGGGAACCGTGGCGTCCGAGGCGAAAACGGCAGGAACCATAAGCCGATAACCTCGTTGACGGACCAATTCGCGAACCCGCCGGCGCCGAAACGTCTGCGACATCGCGTGCCGAGGCGTCCGTGCTGCGCATGCGGCGTCCTTCCGCGGTTCGCGTGCCCATTTCGAACAGAGGTCCCGATGCTGAAGAACTACGCTGCCGCGTCCGCGCTCGTCCTGGCGCTGTCGACCCCGGCCATGGCTCAGAGCGCCAACGACTTCCGCATGCAGTCGATGCAGGCGAACGCCTTCGAAATCCAGTCCTCGCAGATCGCCCTGTCCAAGTCGCGCAACCCGCGCATTCGCTCCTACGCCCAGGAAGTGCTCCGTGACCACCGCGCCGCCAACGTCGCCCTGGCCGGCGGCCAGATGAACGGCGTCGCCGGCGATCCCGGCCTCGGCGGCCTCGTCACCGCCCCGATCGCGGTGGCGGGCAGCGCCGTGGGCGCAGGCGTCGGCGCGGCGACCGGCGTGGTCGGCGGCACCCTGGCGGGCGGCCCGGTCGGCGGCCTCGAGGGCGCGGGTGCCGGCGCGGCGCGCGGCGCCGCCGCGGGCGGCCAGATCGGCCGCGGCGACGTGATGGCCACCGGCGCCTCGACGATGGTTCCGCCGAACCCCGAGCAGCAGGCGATGCTGGCCCAGCTGTCGGCCGCCCCGGCCGGCGCGCGCTTCGACCGCCTGTACGCCTCCCAGCAGATCCAGGCCCATCAGATGACCATCGCGATGACCCAGGCCTACGCCCAGGGCGGCCCGAACCCGGCCCTGCGCAACTACGCCCAGCAGGCCCTGCCGGCCCTGCAGATGCACCTGCAGCAGGCCGAGCGTCTCCCGGGCGCGATGTAAGCGTCACGGATTTCGGCGGCCCGGCCTCGCCCGGGCCGAACGAGAAGGCGGCGGGCGCGAGCCCGCCGCCTTTCTCATGTCGATGGCCCTTCGGGCCGGGAATGTCGATGGCCCTTCGGGCCGGGATGATCGCGGGCCGACCGCGGCGGACGACCTTCGCGGACGCGCCGCGCCGGCGCGTCCCAGCAACGTCGGATCCGGGACCGGCCGACCGGTCCCGGATCTCAGCGCCCGCGCTACGCGCTCACTCGCACGCGATGGCGGCGACGGAGCGGACGGCTTGGCCGGTCGTGTCGATCGGCGCCTTGAACACGCCGGATTGCGGGTCGCGCACCAGCAGGGAGCCGCTGGCCACGCCGAAATGCGCGCCGTGGATCTCCAGGCGGCCGTCGTCGACGCGCTCCTTCACGAACGGGAAGGTCAGCAGGTTCTCCATGCTCTGGACGACCACGGCGTGTTCCAGCTTGGTCAGGTAGTCGGGCGCGCCGGGATCGCCGGCCTTGTCCTCGGCCTGACCCACGAGCGAGACCCACTTGCCGATGAAGTCACCGGGCGAGAGCGGCTTGGCCTTGTTGGCCCAGGCCTTGATGCCGCCGCAGGTGGCATGCCCGAGCACGACGATGTGCTTCACCTCCAGGGCCTGCACGGCGAATTCCAGGGCCGCCGAGGTGCCGTGGTACTGGCCGTCCGGCTGGTAGACCGGCACGAGGTTGGCGACGTTGCGGATCGTGAACAGCTCGCCCGGGCCGGCATTGAAGATCGCGCTCGGGGAGACCCGGCTGTCGCAGCAGCTGATGACCAGGATCTCCGGATTCTGCGTGGAGGCGAGTTGCGCGAAGCGCCGGCGCTCGGTCGGGAAGCGATCGAGGAGGAAGGACCGGTAGCCTTCGGTCAGGTAGACGGGGAACATAAAGTCGTCTCCAGTTAGACAAATCCGCGACAGCGGGAGTGAACTCAAAGTTCTCGCCAAGCAAGAACGCGCGGCTGGGCCGGAATAGTCCCGCGCGCGAGATCGGATGCGAGGTCCGCGAGCCCGGCCGGCTCGACGTGCTCGCCGCTGGCGCGCAGCTCGTCGATCGGCCACCAGCGCGTCCCGATCAGCGGGTTGTCCTCGGTCTCGGCGAGGCGGCTCGTGTCGACCCGGTCGTCGGGCAGGCGGACGAGGAAGTAGCGCTCGCGGGCGTCCCGCGCCTGCCGGAACAGGTGGAACGGGCCGTCGCAGGCCGCGACCTGCGGGCCGATCACGGCGTCGCCCCGGCCGATCTCCTCCTCGAGCTCCCGACGGCAGGCGGTGACGTGATCCTCGCCGGGCTCCAGGCCGCCGCCGGGCATGAACCAGAACCGGAGCGGCGCCCCATCGGGCCCTCTCGCGTGGACCGACGTGTAGGCGATGAGCAGGATCCGGTCCCGCGGATCGAGGACGATCGCGCGGGCGATGTGGCGGACGGGCAGGGGGTTCGCGGCGCTCATACAGCCAGAGCTAGAGCACGCCCAGGGGACGGACACCGGCCGCGCGCACGCCCGCGTGCAAAACAGCACGTTGGGGCCGATGGCGCGCCGGGCGGCGGTGCGGGGCGCCGGCTCAGGAAGGCGGGCGCGGCGCCGGTGCCCAGATCACCGCGGGGAGCCCGAAGGCGTCGCGCTCGGGCGGATCCGGCAGCGGCTCGGCCCGTCCGAGGCTCATGTCGCGGGCCACCACCAGGGCGGCCAGGGCGTCGAGATGGTCGTCCTCCGGGACGCCCTTCGCCCGGGACGCGATCAGCGCACCCGGCAGGCCGGCCGCCGCGAGGAGCGCCCGCCGGAGGTCGAGACCCTCCCGGGCGCGCCTGCCCTTCTTGGGCAGGCCGAGCGGCCGGCCGCCGTTGAGGGCATGGAAGGCGACCTCGGGATGGACCTCGTGGACCCGCGCGCGCGCCTCCGGACGCTCGCGCAGGAGCGTGTCGACCGCCCGGACGTAGGGGAAGATGTTGTAGCCCTGGATGGACGGCGCGAAGGGCGGGTCGCTCGCCGCCCGCGAGGCGGCCTTCGCGGCCGCGTAGTCGGGGGCGTAGACCGCGCACCGCGGCGGCATCGGGAACACCGACGCCCGCGCCGGCCCGAGCCGGGCCCGGGCGGCCCGGTCGGCGGCGCGGCCACCGCCGGTGATCCGGTCGGGCAGCCCGATCGGCACGTCGATCCCGACGATGCCGGGCCGCTCCGGCGCGTCGAGGAGCGCGGCGACGTCGGGGAACAGGGCGCAGCGGTGCCGGTCGGGGTCGTCCAGGTCGAGGAGCGCGCCCGCCCAGGCGCCGCGGCAGCCGTCCAGTCCAGCGATCCAGCGCGCCATGCCCGTCCCCCGTCCCCCGTCGCCGTCAGCGCGGCCGGCGTTCTTGCCGGCGTTCTTGCCGGGATGCGCGCGGAAAGCTATCCGCGTCGCCGAGGGCGCCGCCGGCCCGGGAGAAGCGTGATGAGCGAGATCCGTCCCCGTCGCAGCGTGCTGGCGATGCCGGGCTCCAACGCCCGGGCGCTGGAGAAGGCGCGGTCTCTCCCCGCCGACGTGATCCTGATCGACCTCGAGGACGGCACCGCCCCCGCCGCGAAGGCGGCGGCCCGCGCCCAGGTCGCCGCCGCGGTCGCCGCGCGGGGCTTCGGCCACCGCGAGGTCGTGGTCCGCATCAACCCACCCGAGACCGAGGACGGCGAGGCCGACCTCGTCGCGCTCGCGCCGGCCGCCCCGGACGCGATCCTGGTGCCGAAGGTCCGCACCTCCGACGCGCTGATCGCCGTCGGCTCCCGCCTGCGCCGCCTCGGCGCGCCGCTGGCGACGCGGGTCTGGGCGATGATCGAGACGCCGATGGCGGTGGTGAACGTCGCCGAGATCGCGGGCGCGGCCCGGGACGTGGACGGCCGGCTCGGCGCATTGGTGATCGGCCCGAACGACCTCCTGAAGGCGTCCCGGATCCGGCCACCCGGGCGGGCCGCGCTGATGCCCTGGCTGATGAACGTCCTGGCCGCCGCCCGGGCCTACGAGATCGAGGCGATCGACGGCGTCTTCACCGACCTCACCGACGCGGCCGGGTTCGAGGCCGAGTGCGTCCAGGGCCGCGACCTCGGCTTCGACGGCAAGATGCTGATCCACCCGAGCCAGATCGGCCCGGCCAACGCGGCCTTCGGGCCGGATGCCGGGGAGATCGCGCAGGCGCGCCGGCTGATGGACGTCTTCGACACGCCGGAGAACCGCGGGCGCGGGGTCGTCGCGGTGGACGGCAAGATGGTCGAGCGGCTCCACGTCGAGGCGGCCCGGCGGACGCTCGCCATGGCCGAGGCGATCGCGCGGCTCTCCGCGTGAGCGACCTGCCCGAGGTCGGCCTGCGTCTGCTCGACCCGCGCCTGCCGGGCTGGGGCTTCCCGCGCTGGGGCTCGTCGGCCGCCGCCGGCCTCGACCTGCATGCCTGCCTCGACGCGCCCGTGGTCCTGCCGCCTCAGGGCAAGCCGGTCCTGATCCCCGCCGGCTTCACCGTCCTGATCCGCGACCCCGCCTGGTGCGGGCTGATCTTCCCCCGCTCCGGCCGCGGCCACCGCGAGGGCCTCGTGCTCGGCAACGGCACCGGCGTGATCGACGCGGATTACGAGGGCCCGCTGATGGTCTCCGCCTGGAACCGCGACGCGTCGGAGCCCGTCCGGATCGAGCCCGGGGATCGGATCGCGCAGCTCGTCTTCACGCGGGTCACCCGGCCGGCGCTGACTGTGCTGGAGGGGGCGCCCGGCCCCGGATCGGAGCGGGGCGCGGGCGGCTTCGGCTCGAGCGGGCGCTAGGCCACCGTCAGTCCAGCGTCTTGCCGAGCCGCCCGGCCAGGTCCTGGATGAACTGGAAGGCGGTCCGGCCCGAGCGCGAGCCGCGGGTCGTGGCCCATTCGAGGGACTCGGCGCGCAGCTGCTCCGGCGGCACGGCGAGGCCGTAGCGGTCGGCATAGGCGCGGATCATCGCCAAGTACTCGTCCTGGCTGCACTTGTGGAAGCCGAGCCAGAGGCCGAACCGGTCCGAGAGCGAGACCTTCTCCTCCACGGCCTCGCCGGGATTGATCGCGGTCGAGCGCTCGTTCTCCACCATGTCGCGGGCCAGCAGGTGCCGGCGGTTCGAGGTGGCGTAGAACAGAACGTTCCCCGGACGCCCCTCGATGCCGCCGTCGAGCGCCGTCTTGAGCGACTTGTACGAGGTGTCGTCGGCGTCGAAGGAGAGGTCGTCGCAGTAGACGAGCCAGCGGTGCGGGTCGGGCCGCAGCAGGGCCATCAGGTCCGGCAGCGCCTCGATGTCCTCGCGGTGGATCTCCACGAGCTTCATCGGCAGGCTGCCGGCGGGCCGGCGGGCGTTGATCTCGGCGTGGGCCGCCTTGACCAGCGAGGACTTGCCCATGCCGCGGGCGCCCCACAGCAGGGCGTTGTTGGCCGGCAGGCCGCGGGCGAAGCGCTCGGTGTTCTCCACCAGCGTGTCGCGCGCCCGGTCGATGCCGGTGAGCAGGCCCATCTCCACCCGGGCGACCTGCGGCACCGGGGTCAGACGGCGCTCGGGCCCCCACAGGAAGGCGTCGGCGGCGCTCGGGTCGAAGGCCGGCGGGGCGGCGGGCGCGGCCCGCTCCAGCGCGGTGGCGATGCGCTCCAGGAGCGGCATCAGGGTGTCGAGGGTCACGGGGCTCGTCATCGGATCGGGGGGTTCGCGTGCGGGTCTGTCAGGCCGCCGGTTCTACGGGGAAGATCCGGGAAAATCATCTGGATCCGCTCGCATGGCGCGGTCCTCCCGAACGCGAACCGGGATCGGGCGTTGATCCTCCCGGCAGGTCGCGCCGACACGTCCGCCGGGGAGCATCGATGGCAGCGGAACCGACGATCCGGATCACCCAGGTCGCGGATTACGTCTTCACCGTCGATTTCAGCGCGGCCCTTCCGGCGCTCCGCACCGACGAGGCGCCGCCGATCGGCGGCGGGACCGGGCCGTTCCCCGAGCAGCTCCTGATCTCCGGGGTCGCGAACTGCCTCTGCGCGAGCCTCGTCTTCGCCCTGGGCAAGTTCCGCCAGGACGCGCGCGGCGTCGCGGCCGAGGCGTCCTGCCGGCTGGAGCGCAACGCCGAGGGGCGGCTGCGCGTCACCGGGATCGGCGTCCACATCCAGCTCGGAGCCGCCGCCGCCGACATGCCGCGGATCGACCGGGTCCTGGAGCAGTTCGAGCGGTTCTGCACCGTCTCGGAGAGCGTGAAGGCCGGGATCCCGGTCGCCGTGTCGGTGGCCGACCGCGACGGCACGCGCCTGAAATGACGCGCGCCGGGGAAAGATCGGCCGCCCGGCGCATTGCCGCAGCACCGAACGGCCGCCAGGACCGGAAGAGGAGACGCCATGACGGACCAGACGCGAGAGCCGGCCCGCGCCCCCGAGGCGCTCGCCGCCCTGTTCAACCGGCGCGTCAATGCCGGCGACGTCGAGGGCCTCGTCGCCCTCTACGAGCCCGACGCGGTGCTGGCGGCGGGCCGCGTCGTCGCCACGGGCCACGCCGAGATCCGGACCTTCTACGCCGACCTGCTCGCACGCAAATCCGACTTCCCGGCGCCGGAGACGCCGCCGCCGCTGCGCAACGGCGCGCTGGCCATGACCTTCGCGCGGCTGCCCAACGGCGCGTTCTCGGTGGAGGTGGCCCGCGAGCAGGCGGACGGCACGTGGCTCTGGGCGATCGACCAGCTCAAGCTCGCGCCGCCGAAGAGCTGACGGTCGGCGCGGACGCTCCCGCGCGCTTGTCCCACTGGACGCGATGCGGCAAAGCGGGGCCCGCGCGCTCGACGCCGCGCAGAAGACCCGAGCCGACTCGATGCACGACATCCGCGCCATCCGGGAGAACCCGGACGCCTTCGACCGCGACCTCCAGCGCCGGGGCCTCGCGCCGCTCTCGGCCGAGCTGATCGCCCTCGATGAGGCGCGGAAGTCGTCCGTCTCGGCCGCGCAGGCCAACCAGGAGCGGCGCAACGCCCTGGCCAAGGAGATCGGCGGCGCCAAGAAGGCCAAGGACGAGGACCGCGCCGCCGCCCTGATGGCGGAGGTCGCGGCCTTGAAGGCGGCCGAGCCCGAGCTGAAGGCCGCGCAGGACGCGGCCGACAGGACCCTGGCAGACCGCCTCGCCGCGATCCCGAACCGGCCGAAGCCCGACGTGCCTGAGGGCGCGGACGAGCACGGCAACGTCCTCTACCGCAGCCACGCCGCGACCCGCGAGCGGCTGACCGAGGGCCGCGAGCATTTCGAGCTCGGCGAGGCCTCGGGCCTGATGGATTTCGAGGCGGCGGCCAAGCTGTCCGGCTCGCGCTTCGTGGTGCTCAAAGGCCAGCTCGCCCGGCTGGAGCGGGCGCTCGGCCAGTTCATGCTCGACCTGCACACGCAGGAGCACGGCTACCTGGAGGTGGCGCCGCCGGTGCTGGTGCGCGACGCCGCCATGTTCGGTACCGCGCAGCTGCCGAAGTTCGAGGACGACCAGTTCTCGGTCTTCAAGGGCCTCGACTACGTCAGGTCGCTGCAGGGGCAGGCCGGCGCCGACACCGCCCCGGTCAGCGACGAGCATTTCTGGCTCGTTCCCACAGCCGAGGTGCCGCTCACGAACCTCGTCCGCGAGGCGATCCTCCGCGAGGAGGAGCTGCCCCTGCGGTTCACCGCGCTGACGCCCTGCTTCCGGGCCGAGGCGGGGGCGGCGGGGCGCGACACCCGCGGCATGCTGCGCCAGCACCAGTTCAGCAAGGTCGAGCTGGTCTCGATCACGACGCCGGAGGAATCCGCCAACGAGCACGAGCGGATGCTGACCAGCGCCGAGGCCGTGCTGAAGAAGCTCGATCTGCCCTACCGGGTGATGACGCTCTGCACCGGCGACATGGGCTTCGCCAGCCAGAAGACCTACGACATCGAGGTCTGGGTGCCGGGCCAGCGCACCCACCGCGAGATCTCGTCCTGCTCGGTCTGCGGCGACTTCCAGGCGCGGCGGATGAACGCCCGCTACCGCGGCAAGGACGGCAAGCCGGCCTATGTCCACACCCTCAACGGCTCGGGCGTGGCGGTCGGTCGCGCGCTCATCGCCGTGATGGAGAACTACCAGAACCCGGACGGGAGCATCACGGTCCCGTCGGTGCTCCACCCCTACATGGGCGGGCTCAACCGGATCGAAGGGGCCCGCTGATGCGCATCCTGGTCACCAACGACGACGGCATCCACGCGCCGGGCCTCGCGACCCTCGAGGAGATCGCCCGGGAGCTCTCGGACGACGTCTGGGTCGTGGCGCCGGAGAGCGACCAGTCCGGCGTGTCGCACTCGCTCTCGCTCAACGACCCGCTGCGGCTGCGGCAGGTGTCGGAGCAGCGCTTCGCCGTGAAGGGCACGCCGTCGGACTGCGTGATCCTGGGCGTGCGCCACATCCTCGGCGATCACGGGCCGGACCTCGTCCTGTCGGGGGTCAACCGCGGCCAGAACGTCGCCGAGGACGTGACCTATTCGGGCACGATCGCGGCCGCCATGGAGGGGACGATCCTCGGCATCCGCTCGATCGCGCTGAGCCAGGCCTACGGGGCGGGCGGGCGCGGCGCCCTCAAGTGGGACTGCGCCCGGACGAACGGTGCGAAGGTCGTCCGGAAGATCCTCGAGACCGGGATCGAGCCCGGCATCCTGGTCAACGTCAATTTCCCGGATTGCGAGCCGGCCGACGTGCAGGGCGTCGCGGTCGCCGCGCAGGGCTTCCGCAATCAGGCGCTGCTGTCGATCGACGCGCGGGTCGACGGGCGCGGCAACCCGTATTTCTGGCTGGCCTTCGCCAAGGCCCGGTTCGAGCCGGGCCACGGCTCCGATCTCAAGGCCATCGCCGAGAAGCGGATCTCGGTGACGCCCCTGCGCCTCGACCTCACCGACGAGCCGACGCTGACGCGCTTCGCGCAGGCCTTCGCCGAGTGATCGATCTGGGCAGCCTGGAGGAGGCTGCCGGCAACGCGGCCTTCGTGATGGCGCTCCGCGGCCGTGGCCTGCGGGACACCGCGGTGCTGCGGGCCATGGAGCAGGTCCCGCGGGACACCTTCGCGCCGCCGCCGCATCGGGAGCACGCGCGGCGCGACATCGCCCTGCCGCTGTCCTGCGGCGCGTCGATGACGGCGCCGTCCACGGTGGCGCTGATGCTGGCGCAGCTGCGGCTGGAGCCCGGCCAGCGCGTCCTGGAGATCGGCACGGGCTCGGGCTACGTGACCGCGCTGCTCGCCCAGCTGGGCGCGGGGGCGGTGCTCAGCCTGGAACGCTACACCTCGCTGGCCGGAGCGGCGACGCGGCGGCTCGCGGCCCTGTCCGAGGTGCATGTCGTCCGGGCGGACGGGCTCGCCCCGGACCTGCCGGACGGCGGCTTCGACCGCATCCTCGTCCACGGCAGCGTCCCGGCGATCCCGCCGCACTGGCGCGCGGCCCTCGAACCGGGCGGACGGCTGGTGACCGGCATGGGCGGCGGCGGCGCTTGCCGGATCGCGGTGCTGACGACGCCCGAGGCCGACCCGGAACCGGGCGCGCCGGTGCGTCTCGCAGCGCTGGTGCCGGGGCTGGCGCGCGTGCTCTGACAACGCGCCGTCATCGCGAGCGCAGCCAAGCGACCCAGGGTAGCGCACCGCGTTCGCGAGCGTGGCGCCGCTGGATCGCGCCGCTCCGCTCGCGAAGACGCCGAAGCCGCGGCTACCCCACCCGCCGCGCGGCGCGCCACAGGCGCCACAGCCGGCGCCAGCGCGGCAGTTCGACGAGCGTGTTGAGCGGGTCGTAGGAGGCCCGCTCCATGACGGCGAGGTAGGGCTCGACCAGGGCCACCGGCAGGAACGCCGCCCCCGCCGAGGGCGCGATGGTCGGGCGCGCCGCCTCGAAGGCCTTGAGGTGCTGCCGGGCGATGCCGCGCAGGTCGGCGCAGGCCCGGCGCAGGCCCGGGCCCCCGCGGCCCGTGACGATGTCCTCGCGGGTGACGCCGTAGCGGCCGAGGATGTCGGCCGGCAGGTAGACCTGCCCCGAGCGGGCGTGCCACGGCAGAGCGCGCAGGAGCCCGGTAATCCCGTAGGCGACCCCGGCATGCCCGGCCGCGCCCGCGCCGCCGGGCTCGGTGCCGTTGCCGATCACGAGGCTCGCCAGCCGGAACAGCGCCGAGGCGGTCTCGCCGCAATACCCCTCCAGGTCGTTCACCCGGGGCATCGGATCCTCGTAGAGGTCGAAGACGCGGGCGTCGATCAGGTCGACGAAGGGCTGGCGGCCGAGGCGGTTCGCCCGGATCGTTTCCTCCAGGGCCGCCGCCACCGGGTTGGCGCGCACGTCGCCCCGCGCCTCGCCCTGCAGGGCGTCGCGCCACCATTGCAGGCGGATCTCGCCGGCCATCGGGTTCGAGACGGCCTCGCGCACCCGCGCGATGGTCAATGAGAAGGCGTAGAGGGCGAAGAGGTGCGGGCGGGCGGCGGCCGGCGCGAACAGCGTGGCGTAGTAGCGATCCGGATCGCCGTCCCGCACGAGGCCCTCGCAGTGGGACTGGGCGAAGGCGAGCCCCGTCTCGGCGGTCTGGCCCTCCACCTCGGGCATCAGGCCACCGCGATCAGGGCGGCCGCGACCTTGCGGTTCTCGGCCACCAGGATGTTGTAGGTGCGGGCCGCGGCCCCGGTCTGCATCACGTCGAGGCCGACGCCGAAATCCTTGAGCCAGCCACGCAAGGCCGGATCGATCGCCGCGATATCGAGACCGGTGCCGACGAGCAGCAGCTCGATCCCCGCGGCCTCGGCTTGGATCGGGCGCAGCGCCGTCCGGTCGATCGCCCGGGGCTCCGTCACGTCCCAGGCTCGGACCCCTGAGGGCAGCATCAGGATCGAGCCGCGATGCGACATCCCGGCGAAGCGGAAGCCGCCGTTGCCGTAGGTGTCGATGATGTGGCGCCCCGGCACGAAGCCGGACTCGAAGCTCTTCGGACTTGGCTGATCGGCCATGTTGGAAAAAGGACTACTCCGCCGGTTGCGGGACGCCCGACCGCTCCGACGCCGCGCGGGCGCCCGAGAGCATCAGGCCCAGATAGATCAACACCGGCGTCGAGACGAAGATCGCCGAGTAGGTGCAGATCAGGACGCCGCAGAGCATCACTACGGCGAAGCCCTTGATCGCCTCGCCGCCGAACAGCACCAGCGCCAGCAGCGACAGCGCGGACGAGATCGACGTCATCACGGTGCGCGACATGGTCGAGTTGATCGACAGGTTGAGGAGATCGACCGTGGGGATGGTCTTGTAGCGCCGCATCAGCTCGCGGGTCCGGTCGAACACCACCACGGTCTCGTTGAGCGAGTAGCCGACGATCGTCAGGATCGCGGCGATCGAGGTCATGTTGAACTCGATCCGGCTGATGATGAACACGCCGACCGTCAGAACGATGTCGTGGAGCGTCCCCACGATGGCGCCGAGCGCGAGCTCCCGCTCGAACCGGAACCAGAGGTAGAGCAGCACCGCCACGACCGACAGCACGACGCCGAGCGTGCCGGACTGGACGAGCTCGCCGGAGACGCGCGGGCCGACGGTCTCGGTGCGGCGGAAATCGTAATCCTTGTCGAAGGCGGCGTGCGCCTTGTTCATCACCGCGGTCTGGCCCTGCTCGCCGGGCTGGAGCGGCAGGCGGACCAGCACGGTGCCCTGGTTGCCGAGTTCCTGCACCTCCGGCTCGCCGAAGCCGAAGCCCGCGGCCGTGTGCCGGATCGACGCCACGTCCGCGGTGCCCGACTTCGCCTGCAGCTCCACCAGGGTGCCGCCCTTGAAGTCGATGCCGAAGTTCAGGCCGATCGTCAGGAACAGCGCCACGGTCGCGAGCGACAGCACCGCCGAGAGCGGGAAGGTGAAGCGCCGGAATCGCATGAAGTCGAAATGCGATTCATCGGGCCAGAGGCGGAGCAGGCGCATTTTTTCGGACCTAACGTTGGGAAGATCGCAGCACCGGCCCGATCGCCTGTCCCACCCTCGACCTCATCCTGAGGTGCCGGAGCGCAGCGGAGGCCTCGAAGGAGGGCTCCAGGATCCACGGCGCCTTCTGGAGGGCTCCTTCGGGGCCCACTGACGCGGGCACCTCAGGATGAGGGCGGTGGTTCGGAACGGGCTTGTGCCAGGGGTGATGCGTCTCCCGATAGTGAGCGCGTTCAGAACGGCAGAGTCTTCGGCCGGAACGTGTTGTACCACACCGCGATCATCATCCGGGTCAGCGTCACCGCGGTGATGACCGTGGTGAGGATGCCGAGGATGAAGACCACGGCGAAGCCCTTCACCGGGCCCGAGCCGAGGAAGAACAGGATCAGGGCGGCGATCGCCATGGTCGAGTTCGAGTCGATGATGGTGGCGAAGGCCCGGTCGAAGCCCGCCTGCAGCGCCGAGATCAGCGAGCGGCCGGCCCGCTGCTCCTCGCGCATGCGCTCGTAGATCAGCACGTTCGAATCCACCGCCGTGCCGATGGTGAGCACGATGCCGGCGATGCCCGGGAGCGTCATGGTCGCCTCCAGCACCGACATCAGGCCCAGGATCAGCCCGACATGGACCATGAGGGCGATGTTGGCGATGAAGCCGAACGTCCCGTAGGTCGCGAACATGAAGGCCACCACGAGGCCCGCCGCCACCAGGGTCGCGAGCTTGCCGGCCTCGATGGAGTCGCGGCCGAGACCCGGGCCGACGACGCGGCGCTCGACCACGGTGAACTTCGCCGGCAGCGCGCCGGCGCGCAGCAGGACCGCCAGGTCGTTGGCCTGCTGCACGGTGAAGTTGCCGGTGATCTGGCCCGAGCCGCCGGTGATCGCCGAGCGGATCACGGGCGCCGACACGACCTCGTTGTCGAGGACGATCGCCATGCGCCGGCCGATATTCTCCGAGGTCGCCTGCCCGAAGCGCTGCGCGCCGCGCAGGTTGAACTTGAAGCTCACCATCGGCTCGTGGGTCTGCTGGTCGAAGGCCGGCTGCGCGTCGGTCAGCTCGCCGCCGTCGGCCATGACCCGGCGCTCCACCGGGACCTTGGCGCCCTTCTCGTCCTTGGAGGGCAGCATGTCGACGTCGCCCGAGGGGCTGTCGGCGAGCATGCGGAACTCGAGCTTGGCGGTGGAGCCGAGGAGCTTCTCCAGGCGCTCCGGGTTCTGCTCGCCCGGCACCTGGATCAGGATCCGGTCGGCGCCCTGCTGCTGGATCGACGGCTCGGTGGTGCCGGTGGAATCGAGGCGGCGCCGGATGACCTCGATGCCCTGGCTCACGGCCCGGCGGGTCCGGTCGGTGATGCCGGCATCGGTGAGGGTCAGGCGGATCACGCCGCCGGGCTGCTCGGAGACGTCGAGGGTGCGGGCCGCCGTCTGGCCCAGGGAGGTGGTGATCGGCTGCGACAGCTCCTGGAGCTTCGGCAGGACCTTGGCCCGGGCGGCGGCGTCGTCGATCTTCACCTGGACGCCGCGCTGGAGCAGGCCGATGCCGCCGTCGGCGCGGACATTCTCCTGCTGGAGCACGCGGCGCACGTCGTCGCGCAGCGCCTTGGCCTGCGAGGCGATGAGCTCGTTCTGGTCCACCTCGAGCAGGAGCTGCGAGCCGCCCTGCAAGTCGAGGCCGAGCACGATGGCGCGCGTCGGCACGACCCAGCTGGGGAACCAGGAGGGCAGGCCGGCAACGAAGCTCTTGCGCTGCTCGGGCGAGAAGAAGCTCGGCACGGCGAGCGTCAGCCCCACCAGGATCAGACCCAGTGTCGCGATGATCTTCGCACGGGAGAAGCGCAGCATCGGCCGTTTTTTCTCTCTTGGGCCGGCGCACGGCGCCGGCCAGTTCAATCGGAAATCAGGCGGCCTTGACCGTACCCTTGGCGCGGACCTCCGAGATCATCGACCGGACCACCCGCACGCGCACGTTCGGGGCGATCTCGACCTCGATCTCGGGCTGGTCGTCCGAAGCCTTGGTCACGCGGCCGACGAGGCCGCCGTTGGTGACGACCGTGTCGTCCCGGCGCACGGACTTGAGCAGCGCCTGGTGGTCCTTGACCCGCTTCTGCTGCGGTCGCAGGATCAGGAAGTACATGATCACGAAGATCAGGACGAACGGGACCACCTGAAAGGCGATCTCCGCTCCGCCAGCGGCCGCACCGGCCCCTTGCGCGAAGGCGGGGGTGATCAACGAGCGTCTCCTGCGAATGGCGCGCAGGCCTGCCGCCGGATGTGGCGCCCGCAGACCTGTCGAAAAGCGCGCGGACTATAGCCAGGGGCTTCCCGAAAGCAACGGCGAAGCGTCGGGCATCCGCGGCGCGCTCAAAGCAGGGCGCGGATCGCCGCCGCGAAGGCGTCCGGCGCCTCCTGGGGGAAGTTGTGGCCGACCCCCGCGACGATCTCACGCCGGTACGGGCCGGTGAAGTGGCGGGCGTCCGTGTCGGTGGCGGGCGGCGGCCCGACGCCGTCGTCGGCGCCGAGCAGCACGATCGACGGCACGGCGATGGCCGGCCGGGCCGCCAGCCGCGCCTCGATCGGGGTCAGCGCCGGGTCGCCCGGCACGAGGCCAAAGCGGTGGCGGTAGGAATGCACCACCACGTCGACGAAGTCGGGGTTGTCGAAGGCGCGGGCGGTCTGCGCGAAGGTCTCCGCGTCGAACGCCCAGGTCGGCGACCAGAGCCGCCAGAGCAGGCGGCAGAAGGCGTCCCGGTTCTCGGAGAGGCCGGCGCGGCCGCGCTCGCCGTGGAGATAATACTGGTACCAGAGGCGGTGCTCGGCCTCCGGCGCGACCGGCCGCCCGGCGGTCGGGATGTTCTGGATGTTGTAGCCGACGCCGCAGCTGACGAGGCCCCGGGCCCGGTCCGGCCAGAGTGCGGCCACCACGCAGGCGGCCCGGCCGCCCCAATCGTAGCCGGCGAGGACGGCGTTCCCGATGCCGAGGGCGTCGAGGAAGGCGAGCAGGTCGGCCCCGAGCGCCGCCTGCTCGCCGGAGCGCGGCGTGGCGGGATCCAGGAACCGCGTCGGCCCGTAGCCGCGCAGGTACGGCACGAGGCAGCGCACGCCGTCGGCGGCGAGTTGCGCGGCCGCGGCCGCGCAGGCGCGCACATCGTAGGGGAAGCCGTGGAGGAGCACCGCCGGCGGCCCGTCGGCCGGTCCGGATTCGAGATAGGCGACCTCCAGGACGCCGGCCCGCACGCGCTTCATCGATGGCTCCCGGATTCGCGACGCCGGGATCCTAGCGGGTTCGCCGCGCAATTGCCGCACGCGCTTGCCCTCGCCGGTTCGCGCCCGACTTCACCCTGCGACGAAGAAGCGCGACGGTGGAGAACCATGGGCCTGCTCGACGGTGCGAAGACCCTGATCGGCGATGTGGTGGCGGCGGCCGACCGGGCCTTCGAGGAGACCGGCAGCGGCAAGCTCGCCCTGTCGCTGGCGAAGTTCTATCCCGGCGGACTCCCGGCCTTCCTCGACCGCCTGCGGGAGACCGGGCACGGGGAGGCGGTGGGATCCTGGCTCGGCTCCGGCGCGCGGCAGACGGTGCCGGCGAGCGCCATCGCGGCCTGCCTGCCGGAGGGCGTGATCGAGCGGCTCGCCTACGACCTCGGCGTTCCGGAGGCGCGCGTCCCCACGGTGCTGGCGGAGTTCCTGCCGGCGGCGGTCGCCGACCAGAGCGAGAACGGCAGCCTCAAGCCGCAGCCGAATTTCAGCACCCAGGTCCGCTGATCGCCCACCTCACGGGACGGCGCACTTCATCCGCGGCGGCGCGGTCGCGCAGCTCAGGTAGCAGCTCTGCCTGGCGAAGCAGAACCACGACAGTTCGCCGCTCTTCAGGCAGGAGCCGCCGCAATGGCGGTACGTGCCATAGAGCGGCCGAACGAAGACGGCATCCGCCAGAGGGCGCTCCTGAGCAAAGCGCTCCTGCGCCGGACGCGCCGATTCGGCGTCCGGCAGGGCCGCGGTGACGGACGCGACCGCGAGCACGCATGACAGCGCCAGGGATCTCATGAGAGCCGACCGCGGACCGATGTCCCGGCCGGCATTCCGGACCATAGGCCGATCGCTGTCGACTAAATTGCGGTTCACACCGGCGCGTCGCGGACCACAGGCCTCTCCCGCTTCGCGAAGATTTCTCTAGACTCCCGCCACTGACCATTCGACGGGGGTCCACATGCGTCTGCTCAACACCCTCGGCGGCTCGCTGGGGCAGATCGCGCTGAAGGCATTGCCGGGCGTGATCCAGCAGGTGCTGCCCGGAGGACTGAACGCGCTGCTCGATCAGCTCCGGCGCTCCGGCTACGAGAGCCAGGTCAATTCCTGGCTCGGCCGCGGCCCGAACGAGCCGATCACGGCCGAGGACCTGCGCAAGGTCCTCGACAACGAGCAGGTGCGCCAGATGGCGGAGAAGCTCGGCGTCCCGATGGACCAGCTGTTCCCGACCCTGGCGCGGGCCCTGCCCGAGACCGTCGACCGTCACAGCCCCGACGGGACGCTGCAGGCACCGAAGGCTTAGGACAGCCGGCGCGGGTCGCGAGCCGGGGCGGCCGGACGGCGGACGACGACGCGAAACGGCGGCCCCGTCCGGGACCGCCGCCGCGTCTTGCCGTCTCGTTCGGTGCCGCGCGGGCCGGCCTCGGCCCCGCGCCGTCCGCCTCAGTTGCTGGCGAGCTGGGACATCGGGTCCACGGGCGCGCCGCCCTTGCGGATCTCGAAGTGCAGCTGCGGCGAGGTCACGTTGCCGGAAGCGCCCGACTTCGCGATGGTCTGGCCGCGCTTGACCTTGTCGCCGGGCTTCACGTCGATCTCGCCGTTGTGGGCGTAGGCCGAGACGTAGCCGTTGGCGTGGCGCACGAGGACCAGCTTGCCGTAGCCCTTCACGTCGGACCCGGCGTAGGCGACCGTGCCCTCCTCGGCGGCCTTGACCGGGGTGCCCTCGGGGACGGCGATGTTGATGCCCTCGTTGCCGGAGGTGCCGTAGCCGGAGATCACCCGGCCCTTGGCGGGCCAGCGGAAGTTCTCCGTCGCCTCGGCCACCGAGCCGGTGGCGGCGGGCTCCGGCTTGGCCGGCGCGGCGGCCGCGACCGGGGCCGCCTTCGGCGCCTCCTTGGCGGCAACCTTCTCGACCTTCTCGGCGGCGGCGGCCTTCTGGGCGGCCTCCTTGGCGGCCTTCGCCTCGGCGAGCTTCTGGGCGGCCTCCGCCTTCGCGGCGGCCTTCGCCTCCGCCTTGGCCTCCTGAGCCTTCGCTTCGGCCTTGGCCTTGGCCTCGGCCTTCGGATCCGCCTTCTTCTCGTCGGCCTTCTTCTCGTCCGCCTTGGCGACCTGTCCGGGACGCACGTGCTTCGGCTTCTCGCCCTCCTTCAGGGCGACGTCCTTGCGGGACTTGGCGTCGGCGACCTTGCGGGCGGCGGCGTCGCGGGCGAGCGCCTCCTTGCGCTCCGCCTCCTTCTCGGCGGCGGCGGCCTTCTGCGCGGCTTCCTTGGCGGCCTTCGCCTCGGCGAGCTTCTGGGCGGCCTCCTTGGCGGCCTCCTTGGCCTCCTCGCGCTTGGTCGCGATCTTGTTCTCGACCTGCTTGGCGTCCTCGCGCTTCTCCTCGGCGGCCCGGGCCGGCCGGGCGGTCATCGGGGACGCGGCGGGGTTCAGCCCGGAGGCGTTGTAGACCGGGATCACGATCTGGCGGCCGGGCGTGATCTGGTTCGCGTTGCTCAGGCCGTTGGCGGCCAGGATCGCTGAGGCGGGCACGCCGAAGCGGGTCGACATCTGGTTCAGGCTGTCGTTGCGCGACACGGTGATCTGCGTGCCACCCTCGGCGCTCCAGCCAACCTTGCCGGTCGAGGCGACGCGGGTCGCGGGGGCGGCGGCGTTGGTCTGGACCGGCGTCGCGGCGGCGGACGGCCGCGCGGCGGCGGGCGCGCCGAGCGCCTCTGACTGGATGCGGCCGGTCCGGACCGGCGGCACGGATTTGAGGCTGCCATCCGGCAGGCTGCCGGTGGCGGAGGGTTCCGAGTCGAACGGGTTCGAGAACGGGTTGGTCAGACGCGACGCGTCCGAGGAACAGGCGGCAGCCGCACCGCCGATGATGCCGATGAGCGCGACGCGCGACAGCGTCCGCAACATCTGACCCGTACCGCGCACCCGCATCGACGCACCCGTTTGCCTGACGCAACCTGATGCGCCAATGAAGACGGATTCAGGTTAAGCAACCGTTCCCGTTCAGGCTGTCTGCGACCCTGGAGCGAAGGTAGGCGCAACGTTTTCGCGCGGTGCCGGGGATGATTCCCGGGCGCGGGATCGTCCCTTTTCGTAACCGGCCGGCACCCCACATCGAATCCATGTTTACCATCCGCGGCGCGCGCGACACCTTGGCCGACCTGCCGGCGATCGAGACGGCGCGTCTCACGATCGCCGCCCTCCGGCCCGCGGACGCGCCGGCCGTCCGCGCGCTCACCGACGATCCTGCGATCACCGCGGCGGTGGATTTCCTGCCGACGCCGTTCACCCTGCAGGATGCCGAGGACCTGATTCGCAGCGGCGCGCGGGGCCGGGACTGCTTCCTCGGCGCCTGGACGCGGGACGGCGCGCCCGATTCGGCCGGGCGCGCGCTCGTCGGCGTCTTCGGCACGCACCTGCGCGGCGCCGGCACGATCGAGATCGGGTACTGGGTCGGCGGCGCCGCCCGCGGGCGCGGCTACGCCTACGAGGCCGTCTCGGCGATCCTCGGGCTCCTCGGCGGGCGCTTCCCGGCGCGCGTCGTCGTGGCGGAGTGCCGCCCCGCCAACGTCGCCTCCTGGGGCCTGCTGGAGAAGCTCGGCTTCCGCGACACCGGCGAGGAGGGCCACCGGCCGGGCCGGCGCCTGCTCAGGCGGGCCTGACCCCCGGGGATCGAGCCGGGCCGGGATCGATGGCGCGGCCATGAAAAAAGCCCCCGGCCTGAGGCCGGGGGCTCGCTGACGGGCGGCGTCCTGAGCCGGACCGGGCGGTCCGATCAGAAGGTGATGCCGGTCTCGACCATGTAGCGGTCCTGCGAGGTGCGGTTGCCGGTGCGGCCGAAGCCGGTGCCGAGCGTGCCTTCCGCGAGGTTGCCGCGGGTGATCCCGCCGAGCTCGACGTGGGCGTACTCCACCCGGAAGAAGTAGCGGTCGAAGGTGAAGGTCGGCGTGACGGTCACAGAGAAGGCGTTGCTGCCCGCGCCGAAGCCCAGCAGGTTGGTGCCGCCCGAGCCGCGGACGCCGGTCTGCTCGGTGTACTCGACGCGGCCGGCCAGGGCGAAGTTGTCGGTGAAGGAGTAGGCCGCCAGCAGCGCGCCGCCGTAGGTCGAGGCCGAGTTGGCGATGCCGACGCGCAGGTCACGCTCGACGTTGGTGAACTGGAAGTACGGCGAGATGATCCACGGGCCGTTCGCGTAGGTGTAGTTGATGTTGAAGATGCCGCTGTTCTGCTGGAGGTTCGGCGTCGCGAACTGGTAGCGCGGGCTGCGGTCGAGGGCGTTGGTCCGGCCGAGGTTCAGGCCGCCGTTGACGCCGATCGTGTTGTAGTCGTCGAGCTTGTAGGCGACGTTGCCGGTGAACCACGAGATCTCGTTGGAGAAGAACCCGTCCGTGCCTGCGACCGACACCGAGAGCGGCCCGCTGCTGTAATTGACCTGCACGCCCTGGTTGATGAAGTTCTCCTGCACGAACAGGAGGCCGCGGTTGATGTTCAGGTTCTGGTAGGTGAACAGCAGCTCGGTGCCGATCATGGTGAACATCCGGCCGCCCTGGACCGACCATTCATCGTTGATCTGGATCTTGCCGTAGGCGACCGGGACCGGGCCGAACAGAAGGTCGGTCTGGGTGAAGGTGCTGAGGGTCGGGAAACCGAGCTGCGGGATCGAGTAGCCGCCGGCCTGGATGTAGAACTGGAACGCGCCCTCGGGCTTCTGGATGATGCCCTGCACGTTCGAGAAGTCGAACCGGGCCGCGCGGTCGCGGTCGTTGGGGGCCGCCGGGGTCGAGAACGACGCGAACGGGTTCGACTGGGTGTAGCCGTAGCCGGTGATGGCGCCGCCCACGTAGAGGTCGCCGAGCGGTCCGGCCGAGAAGCAGCTCGGATTCGGGTTGGCCTTGATCACGCCGCCGTAGGCCGGGCCGAGGAGCGTGGCCTTGCAGGGCTCGGCAGGGGGCGCGACGGGAACCGGCGCCGGGGCAGCCAGATCGGCCGCGAGGATGCTGGTCGAGGACAGCAGCACGGTGGCCAGGCCGGCCAGGGTGGATCGCTTCAGCATGGTGTCGCAGCTCGTTCGGATTCGTCCACGGCCAAGCTGACATCGCGACGCGATTGACACAAAATCAAACATGAAGCAGTTGCATAATTTTTAGGCAGTTCCGTATCGCTGATCACGTTCGATGCGGAAATGTGACTTTGCCGCCACATTTGTATCGGAACCCCGGCCCTTTCCTTCCGCGCGGGGCCGGACGACTTCCGCCGGGCTCGCCAATTCTACCGAGTCAGTCGGCGGGTCCGATCGGATCGCAGCGAAACCCTCCGAAGTCCTGCCGGGCGAGGCGTTCGGCGAGCGCCGGCAGGAACAGCATCGCCTCCTCGGCGAGGCGCCAAGGCGGGTTAACCACGATCAGGCCGCTGCCGGTGAGCCGCGTCGGATCGCCCGGCCGGTCGATGAGCAAGTCGAGGCGCAGGGCCGGGCGGGGCAGGGCGGCGCCGAGGTCGCGGACCATCCGGTCCAGGACCGCGGCGTCCTTGATCGGGTACCAGGCCAGGAACAGCCCGGTCGGCCACTTCGCCACCGCGCGGGCGAGATGGGCGCCGAGGCGCTCGATCTCTCCGGGCACCTCGTAGGGGGGATCGATCAGCACGAGGCCGCGCCGCTCCGGCGGCGGGATCTGCGCGTTGATCGCGGTCCAGCCGTCGAGGTTCATCACCTTGGTGCGGGCATCGCGGGCGTAGCGGCCCTGCAGGGTCGCGGCGTCCGCCGGGTGCAACTCGACGAACACGCCCTTGTCGCCGGGGCGGAGCGCCTCGCGGATCACGGCCGGCGAGCCCGGATAGGCGGTGTCACCGTGGCGCGCCCGCACCGCCGCCACCGCGGCGCGGTAGGGCGCCAGCAGCGCCTCCACCTCCGGCGCGAAGGGCGCCGCCATCCGGCCCCAGCCGTCCCGCCACTCGCCGGTGCGGGCCGCCTCGTCGGCCTCGAGATCGTAGACGCCGAGCCCCGCGAAGGCGTCCAGCGCCCGGAACGGCTTGTCCTTGAGGCGCAGGTGGTCGAGCACCCGCGCCAGGACGAGGTGCTTGAGGACGTCGGCGTGGTTGCCGGCGTGGAAGGCGTGCCGATAGTTCATGGCAGCGCGCTCAAGCCGATCCGGGGCGCCGGGTCCAGGGTCCGGCGCGCGAAAGGCCGAAAAAACTCAGCGGGCGGCGTCGAGACTCACTTCGGGCGCCCGGCAATTGCCGCGGGCGACCTCGGGGCAGGGGGTGAAGCCGCGCAGGTCCTTGCCGAAGCAGATTCGGACCTCCTGCAGCTGCCCGCGGGTGCAGGTGACCGCCATCATGTCGGGGCGCAGGCCGCGATTGGCCGTCACGAACTGCCGGGCGATCTCGATCGGCGCGAGGCTCTGCGGCGGGGCACCGCCCTTGAGCGCGTCGGGGATCGTCACCGCGAGCCGCGCCGCGCGGGCGGCCGCGAAGTAGGCGGCGGGATCGAGCCCCGAGCAGGTGCCGTGCTTGCGCCACTCGTAGCGGGCGAGACCCTCGCTCGGGTAGACCTGCCCGGCGACCTCCATGGCCTGCCGGGTCGGCGCGCGGTTCACCGCCGAGCAGTTCTGCGGGTAGCCGCTCGCGTATTGCGGCCACAGGCCGTGGACGACGAAGCCGAGGCCGCGCCCGGGGGCGCACTGGACGTCGTCCTGGCGGGCGCCCGGCCCCGCACAGTAGGTCGGCGACCAGGACAGGGCGAGGACGTAGAAATCGAAGTCGCCCGGCGTGCCGCGCCGGGCGAAGCCGCCGTAATCCTGGGCGACGGCCGGGGCGGCGACCGACCCGGCGAGGAGCAGGCCCGCGAGGCCGGCGGCGCGCCCGCGCATGGTCAGGGACGCGCCATCCGGCAGGCGGTGGCGTAGGCGTAGGAGAGGTCCCGGTCGAGCCCGTGGATGCAGAACTCGACGCCCCAGGTCGCCCCGATGATCCCGAGGCTCTCGCGCACCGAGTAGTCGACCTTGCGGCGGACCCCGTCGGAGGTGGTCACGGTCGCGGTGCAGAACCGGCGCGGATAGGTGTCGAGGCCCCAGGGTCGCCACGCGGTGCGCTCGATCGTGTCGAAGGACAGGATCGTCATCGACGAGTTCCAGAACTTCGCCTCCTTCTCGGCGAAGTTGGTCGAGACCCGCTCCAGCACCGACGGGTCCTGGCAGCCCGGGATCTGCGCGTCGAACGGGAAGATCCGCTCCTCGGCGGGCTCGATGTCCTCCCGGGCCGAGCGGGCGAGCGCCGGCTGGGCCAGGGCGAGAAGGGCCAGCCCGAGGGCGAAGCCGTGAAAGACCGGGCGCATGGCGCGTGCCTCGACGGATGTGCGATCCTGCATCCGCGAACGATGGCTTGGCCGCGCCGCCAGTCAAGCTCCGGCAGCCCCGCGCCGGCGCTTTGACGGCCTGTGCGGCGCGGCCGCTACAGTCGTCGGTCGAGGTCAGACGCGGGACCGGTGCTCGGCCGGATCCGGCTCCGTCCTCCCGGGGGCGCATCCGGGCGGATGGCCTTCGGACCGGCGCCCGGCGCGGAGCCGGGGAGCCGCGCCCGTCTCTCAGTAGATCGGCTCAGCGCTCGGCGGCGCGCCGAGCTGCAGCGGCTCGTCGTAGTCCTGCGCGGGCTCCTCGTGGGCGGCGGCGACCCGCGGCGCCGGCCGCACGGGCGGCGCCGCGGTGTAGGCCGAGGCCGCGGCCGGGCGGTCGAGGGGCCGGGCCGGCGCCCGGGCGACCTGGGTCGCGCTCCCGGCCTTCGACATCGGCGACACGCCGTAGGGATCGTCCTCCTCCACGTCCACCGGTGCCTGCGGGCCGGCGGGCTGGCGCTGCGGCGGGACCGGACGGCTCAGCGGCCGCTCGGCGCCGGTGCCGAGCTGCGGCGTGAATTTGATCAGCGGCTTGCAGATCCGCCGCAGACCGCGCGGGTCGTGCCGGGCGAGGTCGACGTGGATGTGGTCGTAGTGGAACACGTTGGAGCCCGGCGCCAGCACGGTGGTGAAGCGCTGGCAGGCGCCCAGGAAGATCTCGCGCAGGAAGCCCTGCTCGGCCTCCGTGCCGCGCCAGCCGCCCTTGACGGTGATCACGTGGCCGTCGGCGAGCTTGATCGACATCACGTCGATCGCGTTCCCGAAACCGTGCTCGGAGAGCTTGGCGCCGGGCTGGTTGTTGCGGCCGCGGCACGAATAGGAGCCGGCGTTGATCTCGGCCACGGGTACGCCGAAGTAGAGGTTGGCGGCCGGCTGGATCGTGTCGGCGAGCCACGCCTCGGCCTCGGCCAGCGCCGGGCAGCCCAGCGTCATCCGCTGCTTCAGCAGCACGGAACCGCCGCCGAGCCGCGTCACCCGGAAGGGCTGCTGCATCCCGCAGGGGCCCGGGCCGTCCATCGCCGCGATCGGCGTGATGTACTCCGAGGGCTCGACGAGCTTCTTGGCCAGGCAGACCTGCTCCGCCTGGTCGCGCCACGGTTCGCGTCGCTCGAAATGGTTGATCGAGCACGCGGTGAGGCCCGCACCGAACAGCGCCAGGGCCGAGAACAGGGATACGCCACGCCACATGACCCGGACGATGCGCACGGTCGCGTAAAGCGTTCGTCAACGGCGTTTCGGGAATGCCGCGGGCTGTGGCGTCTCGGTTGACAGCGCCGCGGACCCCGGACTGAATGCATTATGCTCTCGCTTCTCGACATCCGCGCCCGCATCTCCGCCGGCACCCTGACGCCCGCGGGCGCGATCGACCTGTGCCGCGCCGCGATCGCCGCGCGGGAGCCGGACCTGCACGCGCTGGTCACCCTCGATCCGGCTCCGGCGGTCCCCGAGACCGGGCCGCTCGCCGGCATCGCGGTCGGCGTGAAGGACATCATCGACAGCGCGGGCCTGCCGAGCCAGATGGGCTCGCCGATCTACGCGGGCTGGATGCCCCGGGGCGACGCCGCGGTCGTGAGCCGGCTGAAGCAGCTCGGGGCCGTCGCCCTCGCCAAGACCACCACGACGGCCTTCGCGAGCAGCGATCCCACCGAGACGGTCAACCCGCACGATCCCGGCCACACGCCGGGGGGCTCCTCGGCGGGCTCGGCCGCTGCCGTCGGCGCCGGGATGCTGCCGCTGGCCCTGGGCACGCAGACGGCGGGCTCGGTGATCCGGCCCGCGAGCTTCTGCGGCTGCGCGGCGGTGAAGCCGTCGTTCCGGCTGATCCCCACGGTCGGCGTGAAGACCTACTCGTGGGCCCTCGACACGGTCGGGCTGTTCGCCGCCGGGGTCGCGGACGTCGCGCACGCCCTCGCGCTCGTCACCGGGCGGCCGGAGATCGAGCGGGCGGAGGCGGGCTCGGCGCCGCGCATCGCCGTGGTGCGGCAGGACTTCGCCGGGGACCCCGAGCCGGAGGCCGAGGCCGCGCTCACCCGCGCCCGGCAGGCGGCCGAGCGGTCCGGGGCGCGGGCGAGCGACCTCGTCCTGCCGCAGGAGCTGGCACAGGCCTGGGAGCGCCACCGTCTCATCCAGAACTACGAGGGCCGGCTGGCGCTGGCCTGGGAGTACGACACGCAGGCCGACGCGCTCCCGCCCCGGACCCGCGCGCACCTCGATGACGGGGCGGCGATCAGCCCGGCCCAGTACGACGACGCGCGCCGCCACGGCCATCACGCCCGGCGGGTGCTGAAGGGCCTCTTCGCCGATTACGACGCGATCCTGACCTTCTCGGCGCCGGGCCCGGCACCCGCGACCCTGGTCTCGACCGGCGACCCGCGCTTCAACCAGCTGTGGACGCTGATGGGCGTGCCCTGCGTGAACGTGCCGGTGCCCGGCCACCGCCTGCCGGTGGGCGTCCAGGTGATCGGCCGCTTCGGCGACGACGGCCGGGCCCTGGCGGTGGCCCGGATGATCGAGGCCGCCCTGCGCGGCTGACCGGCCGCGCCCGTCGACGCGGCCACGCGCCGTCCGTCCGGAACTGCGGAGCGGAGCCCGGACGGACGGCGCGGGAGCCCGGGACGCTCAGTGGCTCGGCTGCTCGTGGAGCGTGTCCTCCACGTAGAGCTGCTCCAGCAGGACCTTGATCACTGCCATCAGCGGCAGGGCGAGGGCGATGCCCCACAGCCCGAAGATCACGCCGAGGATCAACTGGCCGGCGAAGATCGTGGCCGGCGGGATGTCGAGCGCCCGTTTCTGGATGAACGGCGTCAGGCCGTAGCTCTCCAGGCACTGGACCGCGAGATAGACGCCGATCGCGCCGATGACCGCCTTCGTGCCCGAGGCCAGGGCGGCCAGGACGATGACGAGGCCCGCCACCAGCGGCCCGACCGTGGGCACGAAGGCGAGCAGCCCCGCCTGCAGGCCCAGGATCAGCGCGCCGCCGATGCCCAGGAAGGCGAGGCCGGCCCAGGTGCACAGGAAGATCACCGCCATGATGATCAGCTGGCCGAACAGCCAGTGGCGAAGGGTCTCGCCGGCCCCGTCGAGAACCTGGCTGGCGCGCCAGCGCTTCGCCGGCGGCACGAACCGGACCGCGCCGTCGCGGTAGGCCTTCGGGTCGGCCGCGAAGGCCAGCCCCAGGAAGGCGATCACCAGGACGTTGCCGAGGGCGTCGAACAGGCCGAGGATCACGGCCGCGGCCGGGCCGAGGACGCTGCCGGCATCCGAGACGATCGAGCTGCTGCCCTTCAGGAGTCCGTTGGCGAGGCCGCCGAGTCCCCCCTCGCGCTGGCCCGAATCCGTCGAGCCGTCCTTCCCCCCGCCCTGCGGCGCGAGGCTCGGCACGTCGATGCCGCGCTCGGACAGCCAGCCCGTGACGGTTCCGGCCTGATCCTTGATCGTCGTCCCGAGGTCGCGGCCCTGCTGCACGATGGTGGCGCCGCCGTAGCTCCCGAAGCCGATCACCGCGACCGCGACCGCGACGCTGGCGATGGACAGCCGCACGCCCCGCGGCAGCGGCAGGACACGGCCGAGCCCGCGGGTCAGGCCGTCGAGGAACACGCCGAGGAGGACCCCGGCGAAGATCAGCAGCAGCGTGCCGGCCGACATCCAGGCCAGGGCCAGCGCCGCCACGAAGCACACCACGGCGATCCCGGAGGCCGCCAGCGGCGCCGCCCCGCGCCAGGGCCCGACCGGGCCGTCCAGATCCTCGAGCCTGCTGTCCGACATCGTCACTCCTGCACCGCGGGCTCACGAACGCCGCGGGCCCTCGGGGGTCAAGTGCGGGCGCGCGGGTGCCCGGGGTGATGCGCCGCGAAAAGGCCGTTCCGCGCCGGTGAGCGACGCCTCCGGCTCGCTCGGCGCCGCGGAATATCCTGATCGACCGTCTCTCCAGCGCCGCGGCGGCGCGCCGCCCCTGGGACCGGACGGCTCCCCGCGCGTTGTCCGCGCACGCAGCCGGAGCGCAGGCTCCGGCCGATCAGGAGGATCCCCATGAGCAACCACGGCGACACGTACGTTCGTTCCCTCGGCCCGGGCCAGACCGTCGATACCGGCGATCAGCTCAGCAGCGTGGTCCTGCTCGGGATCGCGGTCGCCGGTGCCGCGGCCGCGGTGCTGCTCAACGCGCTGATCGTGTAGCGCCCGCCGCGGCCCGGGACACGGCCCTCAGCCCCAGCGGCCGGCCGCGACCTCGTCCTGGGCCGTCGCGTCGACCCAGCCGCCGGTCGTGCCGTCGGCGAGGTGCTCCCGCTTCCAGAACGGGGCGCGCGTCTTGAGGTAGTCCATCAGGAAGTCAGCGGCCTCGAAGGCCGCGACCCGATGGCTGGCGGCGGTGACCACCAGCACGATGCCGTCGCCCGGGCGGACCAAGCCGTGCCGGTGGATCACCCGGAGGGCCTGGAGCGGCCAGCGGGCCATCGCCTCGTCGGCAACCCGCCGGATCTCCGCCTCGGCCATGCCGGGGTAGTGTTCCAGCTCCAGGGCTGTCAGCCGCCCGCCCTCGTCGCGGCACAGGCCGGTGAAGGTCACGACGGCGCCCGCCCGGCCCCCCAGCGCGGCGCTCAGGCCGGCGATCTCGGCGGCGGTGTCGAAGGGCTCGGCCTGGATGCCGACGCTCGGGACGGGGGCGCTCATGGCCCGATCCATAGGAGTCCGCGGCTTCGCCGACCAGCCCCGTCCCTGTCACACCCGGTCCCGCCTCTATATGACACGGTCCGTCGCGCCCTGCCGGCCCGGCGCGCGGCCCGCCATCGTCCGGATGTCCCCGCGCGCTCCGGACGGCGCTGGAGAAGGATACCCGCGTGACCCCCGACCTGATCCTGCCCTACGACGGCGTGCAGCCGGACTTCGCCAGTCGCCCCGTCTGGTGCGGCCGCGGCAGCACGGTGATCGGCGCGGCCCGGATCGGCGCGCAGGCCTGGATCGGCGACGAGGCGGTGATCCGCGCCGACGGCCAGACCGTCACCCTCGGCGACCGCTTCTGGCTCGGCCACCGCTCGACGGTGCACATCGCCACCCGGACGCACGGCACGCGGGTGGGCGACCGGGTCACGGTCGGGCGGAACAGCGTCGTCCACGCCTGCACCCTCGGCTCCGACGTGGTCGTCGAGGACGACGTGGTGATCCTCGACGGGGCCGAGATCGGCGACGGCGCGGTGATCGAGGCCGGCGCGACGGTCTTCCCCCGGGCGACGCTGCCCGGCGGCTTCGCCTACGCGGGCAGCCCGGCCCGCCCCAGCCGCGCGATCGGATCCGACGAGGTCGCCGAGCGTGCCGAGCGGGTGCGCGAGCGGATGGGCGACGGGCCCGCGCTTCCGCCGGGAGACGCGCCGGAGATCGAGGACAGCGTCTTCGTGGCGCGCACCGCCCGCCTGCGCGGGCGGGTCAGCCTCGGCGCCGGCGCGAGCGTGCTGTTCTGCTGCGACCTGAACGCGGAGGTCGGACCGATCGTGGTCGGCGCGGACACCAACATCCAGGACAACACGGTCGTCCGGACCCGGGCCGACGGGGTGGTGATCGGGCGCGATACCACCATCGCCCACAATGTCCGGATCGCCGATTGCCGGATCGGGGCGCGGGCGCTGATCGGCATCGGCGCGACGATCGCGTCGGGGACCCTCATCGCCGACGACGTCATGCTGGCGGCCGGAGCCACCACCGATCCCGGGCAGATCCTGGAGGCCGGCTACCTCTGGGGCGGCCGCCCGGCCCGCATCCTCGCGCCCCTCGACGCCGAGAAGCGCGCCCTGATGATCCGCATCGTCGAGGGCTACTGCCGGCACGGCCGGGAATACCGGGCCGCGCAGGAGGCGCTGGCCTGACGCTCCGCCGTCAGTGCTGCAGGATCTTCGACAGGAAGGTCTGCGCGCGCTCGGAGCGCGGGCTGCCGAAGAACTCGTCCTTCCGGGCATCCTCGACGATCTCGCCGCGATCCATGAAGATCACCCGGTCGGCGACCTTGCGGGCGAAGCCCATCTCGTGGGTCACGACCATCATGGTCATGCCTTCCTTGGCGAGCTCCACCATCACGTCGAGCACCTCGCCGACCATCTCGGGGTCGAGGGCCGAGGTCGGCTCGTCGAACAGCATCACCACCGGGTTCATGGCCAGCGCCCGGGCGATGGCGACGCGCTGCTGCTGACCGCCCGAGAGCTGCCCCGGGAACTTGTTCGCGTGGGCGCCGAGGCCGACGCGGGCGAGCAGGTCGAGGCCGCGCTTCTTCGCGTCCTCGGCGCCGCGGCCGAGCACCTTGCGCTGGGCGATGGTGAGGTTGTCGGTGATCGACAGGTGCGGGAAAAGCTCGAAGTGCTGGAACACCATGCCGACCCGCGAGCGGAGCTTCGGCAGGTTGGTCGCCTTGTCGGCGACCTTCGTGCCGGCCACCGTGATCTGGCCCTTCTGGAACGGCTCCAGGGCGTTGACGCACTTGATCAGGGTCGACTTGCCCGAGCCCGAGGGGCCGCAGACGACCACGACCTCGCCCTTGGCGACCTGGGTGCTGCAGTTCGTCAGCACCTGGAAGTCGCCGTACCATTTGCTGATGTTGTCGATGGCGATCATGGTCTCGCCGGGGGCCGCCGCGGGCGCGCCGGAGATCAGGCTGCCCGGCTGCAGGCCGCCATCCTTCGGCGCGTGGCTGGCATCGGCGACGGGTTCGGCGGCGGTGGGGGCCGGCATCGGGGACGAGGTCATGACACGGTCTCCAGTGTCGGTCAGCGGATGATGGCCACGCGGCGCTGCAGGCGGCGCACGAGGTACGAGGCCGAGAAGCAGATCGCAAAATAGACCACCGCGGCGAAGACATACATCTCGACGAGACGGCCGTCGCGCTGGGCGACCTTCGAGGCGGCGCCCATGAAGTCGGTCAGCGAGAGCACGTAGACCAGCGACGTGTCCTGGAACAGGATGATGGTCTGCGTCAGCAGCAGCGGCAGCATGTTGCGGAAGGCCTGGGGCAGGATCACGTTGCCCATGGTCTGCCAGTAGTTCATCCCGAGGGCCTGGGCGGCGGCCGTCTGACCCTTCGGGATCGACTGGATGCCGGCGCGCATGATCTCCGAGAAGTAGGCCGCCTCGAAGGCCATGAAGGTGATCAGGGCCGACGGGAAGGCGCCGACCTGGATCGGCGTCGTGGAGCCGGTCAGGTAGGCGCCGATATACGGCACCAGGAAGTAGAACCAGAAGATCACCAGCACCAGCGGCAGCGAGCGGCAGAGCTCGACGTAGCCCTTGGCGAGGTGCCACAGGCCGGGAATGCCCGACAGGCGCGCCATCGCCAGCAGCGTGCCGATGATCACGCCGCCCACGGCCGCCATGGCGGTGAGCGTCACGGTGAAGACCATGCCCTGACCGAACAGGTAGGGCAGGGACGAGACGATGACGGAGAAGTCGAAGTTCGAGAGCATCGGGGCCTGTTACCGGTGGCCGTCGGGCGGGGTGGCGGAGCGGAAGCGGGCGGCCCTCAGCGCTGGCCGGGGATGGCGACCGCCTTCTCCAGGAAGGTCGCCGCCGTGACGACCACGAGGTTGATGATCACGTAGAGGATCGTCGCGGCCGTGAACGCCTCGAACACCTGGAACGAGAATTCCTGCATCGAGCGGGCCCGGGCGGTCAGTTCCAGCAGGCCGATGGTCAGCGCCACCGACGTGTTCTTGAGATTGTTGAGGAATTCCGAGGTCATCGGCGGCAGGATGATCCGGTAGGCGTTCGGCAGCAGCACGTAGCGGTAGGTCTGGTAGGTCGTGAAGCCCATGGCGGTGCCGGCCATGCGCTGGCCCCGGGGCAGCGACTGGATGCCGGCGCGGACCTGCTCGGCGACGCGGGACGCGGTGAAGAAGCCGAGGCAGACCACGGCCGTGTAGAACGGCGCGTCCGGCAATTGCTTGATCGCGTCGCCGATCCGGGTCGGCACAACTTCGGGGAGCACGAAGTACCAGAGGAACATCTGCACCAGCAGCGGCACGTTGCGGAACAGCTCCACATAGGCCGTGCCGATCGCGTTCGCGGGCTTCGACGGCAGGGTGCGCAGCACGCCGATCAGGGAGCCCAGGAAGAACGCGATCACCCAGGAGCAGAGCGCGGTCGTGATCGTCCACATGAGCCCCGAGAGCAGCATGTCGAGATACGTGCCGTTTCCTTCCGGCGAGGCGTCGAAGAAGATCCGCCAGTTCCAGTTGTAGTTCATCGCGCCGCTTCTACTGTGAACTTACAGAGACGCACCGCGGGCCGGAGCCCACGGTGCGCATCATGGCATGAAACCGTACCGAACGGATCTCAGTAGGCCGCCGGATCGGGGCTCGAGATCGGGGTCGTGAACTGCTTCTTCATCTCCGCGCTCATCGGCAGGTTGAGGTTGATGTTGCGCGGCGGGATCGTCTTGGTGAACCACTTGTCGTAGAGAGCCTTGCCCTCGGGGCTCGTGTAGAGCTTGGCGGTGGCGTCGTCCGCGACCTTCTTGAACTCCGTGTCGTCCTTGCGGAGCATGATGCCGTAGGGCTCGGGCTTCGACAGGGCCTCGGTGGAGATCTCGTAGGCCGACGGGTCCTTCGACGAGGCGGCGAGCGAGAGGAGCAGCACGTCGTCCATCACGAAGGCGGCGGCGCGGCCGGTCTCGACCATCAGGAACGCCTCGGCGTGGTCCTTGGCGGGCAGGATCGTCAGGCCGAGCTTACGCTCCGTGTTGGCCTCGTTGATCTGCTTGATGTTCGTGGTGCCCGAGGTCGACACGACGGTCTTGCCCTTCAGGTCCTCGATCGTGTGCAGGTTGGCCGACTTCTTCGAGACGTAGCGGGTCGCGGTCAGGAAGTGCGAGTTGGTGAACCACACCTGCTTCTCGCGCTCGACGTTGTTGGTGGTCGAGCCGCACTCAAGATCGATCGTGCCGTTCGCCATCAGCGGGATGCGGGTGGCGGAGGTGACCGGGTTGAGCTTCACCTCGAGGTTCGGGAGGTTGAGCTTGGCCTTCACGGCGTCGGCGATCTTGTAGCAGATGTCCATCGCGTAGCCGATCGGCTTCTGATCGGCGCCGAGATACGAGAACGGCACGGAGGCGTCGCGGTAGCCGATGACGATGGCGTTGGCGTCCTTCACCTTCTTGAGGGTGCCGGTCAGCTCCTCCGCCCGGAGGCTCATCGGAGCGAGGGCGAGGGTCAAGCCCAGCGCCGCGGCGACGCCGCGGCGAGCGATATCAGACTGCATCGGTACGGAACTCCTGGATCGAGCCGAATGGTGTCGGCCGGCGGCGGGATACGCGGGCCCGCCCGCTCGGGCGACGCCATTGCAATGATGGTGCCGGGAGAAGGGTCGAAACGCCGCGCAAGCCTGCGGCTGAGTACGGACAAGTTGCGGCCAAGCTCCTGCGCGCGTCCGCAGGTGCGGTCCCCGCCGTCCTCATGGCCTCCTCCCAAGCGCTGAGCCGGCCTCACGCTCGCGCCGGCGGCATCATGCACACTTCTTAGGCGGACGCACGGGGTGCGGAGGACTGATCTGCCCGGAAGGCTGACGAATCCACGGTATAGAAATCGACGACGCCGCCCCCGCGGTATCGGGGGGCGGCGTCGGGCCGGAAATCCGGTCTGTGGCCGCGGCTTACTTCGTCAGCTCATTGCCGCTGTAGTCGATCTTGCCGTCCGGCCCCTTCTTCCACTCGTACATGACGTAGTCGGGCCGGGTGATGTCGCCCTTCTTGTCGTAGGCGATGGGTCCGACCACCGTGTCCACCGGCTTGCCCTGGTGCAGCCACTCGGCGAGCTTCTTGCCGTCGCTGGAGCCCGTCTCGGCCATCGCCTTCGCCAGGACCTGCACGGCCGCGTACGAGTAGAGGGTGTAGCCCTCGGGATCGATGTTCTTGGCCTTGAACGCGGCGAGCGCCGCCTTGGCGTTCGGGTTCTTGCGGGCGTCCGGCGGGAAGGTGGTCAGCGTGCCCTCGGCGGCGGGACCGGCGATCGCCACGAGCTCGCGGTCGACCATGCCGTCGCCGCCCATCATCGGCGCCTTCAGGCCCTGGTCGCGCATCTGGCGCAGGATCAGCCCGGCCTCGGTGTAGTAGCCGCCGAAATAGACGACGTCGACGTTGGCGGACTTCAGCTTGGAGACGAGGGCGGAGTAATCCTTCTCGCCCGGGTTGATGCCCTCGAACATCACGTCCTTGCCGCCCTTGGCCTTGAGGGCCTTCAGGGTCTCGTCGGCCAGGCCCTTGCCGTAGGGCGTCTTGTCGTGGACGAAGGCGATCTTCTTGCCCTTGAAGTGCTCGGCCAGGTAGCTGCCCGCCACCGCGCCCTGCTGGTCGTCGCGGCCGCAGGTGCGGAACGTGTTCCACATCCCGCGCTCGGTGAACTTCACGTTCGTGGAGGCCGGCGTGACCTGGATGATGCCGGCGTCGAGGTAGACGTCGGAGGCCGGGATCGAGACGCCGGAATTGTAGTCGCCGACGACCATCTTCACGCCGTCGCTGGCGAACTTGTTGGCCACCGAGACGCCCTGCTTCGGGTCGGAGGCGTCGTCGCCGACCGTGACGGTCAGCGTCGTGCCCTTCAGCGTGCCGGCCTTGTTGAGGTCCTCGACCGCCTGGCTCGCACCGTTCTTGAGCTGCGCGCCGATGGCGGCGCTGTTGCCGGTGATCGGCGCGGCGACGCCGAGCTTGACCTCGGCGGCCTGCGCGGCCGTCACCATCGCGCCGAGGGCGAGCCCGGCCAGCAGAATCGATCTCATCGCGTACTTCCCCTAGATGTCAGGACCGCACGTGCGGATCCGGCCGCACTCATCGGACCTCGCCGGCCGCGGGCGCCCGCGCGCGCCATGTCAGCGGTGAGGTCTTCTCGTAGAGCCAGCGGTACTGGCTCGTCATCTGGCGCGTCCGCGTGTAGCGGAAGCCCGCCGCGCCGATGATCATGACGACGACCGCGTCGACCGCATAGTAGTGCAGCGACAGCAGGGTGCCCGAAAACAGGGCGTAGTGGATGAAGCGCACGGCGGCTGCCACCAGGAGCAGCGCCGGGGCGCATTGCCAGAACGGCCGCCAGCCCCGGGCGATGCCGCGGGCCGCCATCCAGCCGGCCCAGCCGCCCATGACGACGGTCACGAGCAGGAACAGCCAGGCCGACGGCTCCTCGTACAGGATCCCCTGCAGCATGCTCATGTCCCGACCGGGCCGGCATGGCCCCCTTCCAGATAGGCGGCCTGAACGTTCGGATCGTCGAGCAGCGCCCGCCCGGTCCCGCTCATGGTGACCCGGCCGTTGACCAGCACGTAGCCGCGATGGGCGAGCTTGAGGGCGTGGTAGGCGTTCTGCTCGACGAGGAAGATCGTCATGCCGTCGGTCCGGTTCAGCTCCCGGATCGCGTCGAAGATGCCCTTCACCACCAGGGGCGCGAGGCCGAGGGACGGCTCGTCGAGGAGCAGCAGCCGCGGGCGGCTCATCAGCGCCCGGGCGATGGCCAGCATCTGCTGCTCGCCCCCCGACATGGTGCCGGCGCGCTGGTTCAGGCGCTCCTTCACCCGCGGGAACAGGGTGCAGACCTTCTCCAGATCCTCGGCGAAGAAGCGCCCGTCGTGGAGCGCGGCGCCCATCTGGAGGTTCTCGTAGACCGTCATGCGCGGGAAGACCCGGCGCCCCTCCGGCGACTGGGCGATGCCGAGCCGGGCGATGGCGTGGGTCGGCAGCCGGGTGATGTCGCGCCCGTCGTAGGTGATCGTCCCCGACCGCGCCTGCGGGCTGCCGAAGATCGTCATCATCAGGGTCGACTTGCCGGCGCCGTTGGCGCCGATCAGCGTGACGATCTCGCCCTCGGCGACGTCGAGATCGACCCCGCGCAGGGCGGCGACGCTGCCGTAATAGGTCGAGACGTCGCGCACCGCGAGGAGCGGCGGCTTCTTCCCCGCCTGGATCGCCCGGGTCTCCTCGACCAGGACGTTGATGCCGGCGACGCTCATGCCGACGCTCCCGTGTGCGCCGCGTCCCCGTGCGGCACGGTGATCCCGACCTCGGCCTCCACGGCCTCGACCTCCTCGTCCTCGACGCCGAGATAGGCGGCGATCACCTTCGGGTCGGCCCGCACCTCGGCCGGGGAGCCGTCGGCGATCTTCACGCCGTAATCGAGCACGACCACGTGGTCGGAGATCTCCATCACCACCGACATGTCGTGCTCGATCAGCAGCACCGACGTGTCGTGCGCGTCGCGGATGTGGCGCAGGAGGCCGTTCAGCTCGGCCGATTCCCGGGGGTTGAGGCCGGCCGCCGGCTCGTCGAGGCAGAGCAGGACCGGGTCGGTGCACATCGCCCGGGCGATCTCCAGGCGCCGCTGCGCGCCGTAGGGCAGGGCGCCCGCAGGATCGTCCGCCCGCGCCATCAGGTCGATGCGCTCGAGCCAGGCCTTCGCCCGCTCGATCGCGGCGTCCTGCGCGTCCCGGTAGGTCCTGAGACCGAGAAGCCCCAGGATCGTGTAGCCCGACGCGCGCATCAGCGGCGCGTGCTGGGCGACCAGCAGGTTCTCCAGGACGGTCATGCCCTGGAACAGGCGGATGTTCTGGAAGGTCCGGGCGACCCGCGCGGTGCGGTTGACCTTGTGGTTGGGAAGCCGCTCCAGCAGATGCGACGTGCCGTCGGCGTGCGCCAGCGTCAGCATGCCCTCGGTCGGCTTGTAGAAGCCGGTGATGCAGTTGAACACCGTGGTCTTGCCGGCCCCGTTCGGGCCGATCAGCGCGGTGATGTCGCCGCGGCGCGCCTCGAAGGACAGGTCGGAGACGGCGGTGAGGCCGCCGAACCGCATGGTCAGGTGCTCGACCGTGAGCACCGGCGGGGGGAGAGGTGACGTCGCCATCAGCCGTGCCCCTCGCTGACGTGGGCACCCGAGACCGCGCGCCGCTGGCCCAGCGACACCGACGGCATGCGCTCGGAGATCAGGCCGCGGGGTCGCCAGACCATCATGGCGACCATGGCCAGCCCGAACAGGAGCAGGCGGTACTCGCTGGGGTCGAAGCCCTCGCCGAACACGGCCTTCAGGAAGCCGAGGTTGCGCAGCATCTCCGGGCCGCCGACCATCGCCACCGCGGCTATGGCGACGCCGACCTGGCTGCCCATGCCGCCCAGCACCACGATCGCCAGGATGATGGCGCTCTCGAGGAAGTTGAAGCTCTCCGGGCTGATGAAGCCCTGGCGCACGGCGAAGAACGAGCCCGCGAAGCCCCCGAAGGCCGCGCCCAGCGCGAAGGCCGTGAGCTTCGTGGCCGTCGTGTCGATGCCCAGCGACCGGCAGGCGATCTCGTCCTCGCGCAGGGCCTCCCAGGCCCGCCCGATCGGCAGGCGGCGCAGGCGCAGGGTGACGAAGTTGGTGATCAGGGCCAGCGCCAGAATCAGGTAGTACAGGAAGACGAGGCGGTGCATCGAGTCGTACGGGATGCCGAAGGTCGCCGCGAACCCGCCCTCGCCCGCCGTGAACGGGATGCCGAAGAAGGTCGCCCGCGGGATCGACGAGATGCCCGCGCCGCCGCCGGTGACGTCGGTCCAGTTGATCAGGACGAGGCGGATGATCTCGCCGAAGGCCAGGGTGACGATGGCGAGGTAGTCGCCGCGCAGGCGCAGCACCGGGAAGCCGAGGATCATCCCCCACAGGCCCGCGAACAGGCCCGCCAGCGGCAGGCAGACCCAGAACGACAGGCCGAAGGTGGTCGAGAGCAGCGCGTAGGAGTAGGCCCCCACCGCGTAGAAGGCGACGTAGCCGAGGTCGAGGAGGCCCGCGAGGCCGACCACGATGTTCAGGCCCCAGCCGAGCATCACGTAGGTGAGGATCAGGATGCCGAGGTCGATCCAGTAGCGGGCCGAGGACAGGCCGCCGGTCGCCAGCGCGGAGATCATCGGCAGGGTCAGCGCGACGAAGATGAACAGCCAGAGACCGACCTTCGAGGTCTTCTGCCCGGCGTCGGGCTCGCCGTGCACCGCCTCGGTGGCTTGGGCCGGGGCGGGGGTCAGCGCCCGCCGCGCGTCGCGGCGGAGCAGCACGAGGCGCTGGACGAGGCGCAGCACGAAGATCGCCGCGCAGAGCGCCGCCACCAGCCCCCAGCGCGGCACCAGCACCAGCTCGGTCCCGGGCCCGGGATCGGTGCGGAAGGCGATGATCGGGACGCAGAGGCCGAAGGTGACGAGGGCGTAGAGGGCGGCGTCGCGCAGGATGCCGGCCATCGCGGAGCCGGGGAGAGCGTTCTGCGAGGCGGCCATCAGACTTTCTCGACCTCGGGCCGGCCCAGGATGCCCGACGGCATGAAGATCAGGACGATCGCCAGGATCGAGAAGGCGGCGACGTCCTTGTACTCGATGGAGAAATAGGCCGACCAGAAGGTCTCGATCAGGCCGATGATCAGGCCGCCGAGCACCGCCCCGGGCAGGGAGCCGATGCCGCCGAGCACCGCCGCCGTGAAGGCCTTCACGCCGGGCACGAACCCGTCCGAGAAGGACACGACGCCGTAGTACATGAGGTAGAGGACGCCCGCGACGGCCGCGAGCGCCGCGCCGAGCACGAAGGTCAGCGAGATCGTGCGGTCGACGTCGATGCCGAGCAGCGCCGCCATCTTGCGGTCCTGCTCGCAGGCGCGCTGCGCCCGGCCGAAGGGCGTGCGCTGCACGAGGTACCAGAAGCCGGTGAGCAGCACGGCGGTCACCGCCATGATCAGCACCTGCTTCCAGGCCAGGAACACCGCGTAGCCGTCGCGCTCGAACAGGGTGATGCCGCCCGACAGCATCGGCGGGGTCGGCTTGTTGCGCGCGCCCTGCACGACCTGCACGAAGTTCGACAGGAAGATCGAGACGCCGATCGCCGAGATCAGGGGCGCCAGCCGGAACGAGCCGCGCAGCGGCCGGTAGGCCACCCGCTCGATCGCCCAGCCCCACAGGGCGGTGAGCGCCATGGCGACCACCAGCACCACCAGGAAGGCCAGCGCGATGGAGCTGACCCCGAGCCAGACCGTCAGCAGCAGGAAGGTGATGAGCGCGATGAAGCAGGAGACCATGAAGACGTCGCCGTGGGCGAAGTTCACCATGCCGATGATGCCGAACACCATCGTGTAGCCGATCGCGATCAGGCCGTAGATCGAGCCGAGCGTCAGCCCGTTGATGAGCTGCTGTACGAAGACGTCCATGAACTCTCGCGCGCAGGTTGCTTGGGCCGCCTACGGAGAGCGCAGGCAGCTTGGCGGGGCAAGTCTCGTACCGCAGCCGTAGCACACCGGCCACAGGTTTCATCGCCGCCCGAGCGTCGCGTGAAAACAGTCGACCACGCCAGTAACGCCCCCTGGTCGGGCTTGCGTGTGGCGCAGTTCCTGCGACACGTTAACGAATTGAAATGCTCGATCATCCCGGGCCCGTGCGAGGAGCAGTACCGATGGCAGGGTCGCGACTCACGACGATGATCTTCGTCGGCATGCTCCTCGGAATCGCCGTCGGCTACGCCTGCAGCATCACCTGGCCCGACCCGCAGACCGCCAAGGAGATCGCCGGCTACATCGCGCTGGTCTCCGACGTGTTCCTGCGGCTGATCAAGATGATCATCGCGCCGCTGGTCTTCTCCACGCTGGTGGTCGGCATCGCGCATCTCGGGGACACGGCGTCGGTCGGCCGGGTCGGCGGCAAGGCGCTGCTCTGGTTCGTCGGCGCCTCGTTCTGCTCGCTGATGCTCGGCCTCATCATGGTCAACCTGATGCAGCCCGGCCACAACCTGAACCTGCCGCTGCCCGATGCCGGGGCCGGCACCGGGCTCAAGGCGGCCTCGCTCTCGCTCAAGGAGTTCGTGACGCACCTCGTGCCGAAGAGCGCCGTCGAGGCGATGGCCAACAACGAGATCCTGCAGATCGTGGTCTTCTCGATCTTCTTCGGCGTGGGCCTCGCCGCCCTCGGCGAGAAGGGGCGCCTGCTCGCGCAGGGCATCGAGGGCGTCGCCGACGTGATGCTCAAGGTGACGGGCTACGTGATGATGTTCGCCCCCGTGGCGGTGTTCGCCGCCATCGCGGCGACCATCACCACGCAGGGCATCGGCGTGCTGATCACCTACGGCAAGTTCCTCGTGGAGTTCTACATCGGCCTCGGCGTGCTCTGGGTGCTGCTGATGGGGGTCGGCTTCCTGATGCTCGGGGCCGGCGGCATCGCGCGGCTGTTCAACCTGATCAAGGAGCCCTTCGTCCTGGCCTTCTCGACCGCGTCGAGCGAGGCGGCCTACCCGAAGATGCTGACGAACCTGGAGAAGTTCGGGGTGCCGAACCGCATCACGTCGTTCGTTCTGCCGATGGGCTACTCGTTCAACCTCGACGGCTCGATGATGTACTGCACCTTCGCGGTGATGTTCATCGCGCAGGCCTACAACATCCCGCTGAGCTGGGGCCAGCAGCTCACGATGCTGCTCCTGCTGATGGTGACCTCGAAGGGCATGGCCGGCGTGCCGCGCGCCTCGCTGGTGGTGATCTCGGCGACGCTGTCGCACTTCAACATCCCGGAGGCCGGGCTGCTGCTGATCATCGGGATCGACCAGTTCCTCGACATGGGCCGGTCGGCCACCAACGTGCTGGGCAACAGCGTCGCCACCGTGGCGGTCGCCAAGTGGGAGGGCCAGCTCAGCACCACCGACCAGCGCCTCGACCATGTCGGCACGGTGGCCTCGCCCGCGGAGTAGGGGCCGGTCCCGGGAAATCTGCGCGCGCCGGGATGGCGGGCGCAAGAAGGCCGCTCTCATGAGCGCTCTCACGGGTGCCCGGAATCGCGGCGTGGCTTGTGCGGTGCCCTTCGGAGGCCGAGTGATGACGATGCGACTCGTCGCGGTTGTGGTGCTGGCGCTGGCGGCGACGCCTGCCTCCGCCGTCGAGGTGCTCACCGGGACACTCAGGAGCGTCGCCGAGCGCGGGGAGATCGTCCTCGGCTACCGGGAGAGCTCGGTGCCGTTCTCCTTCGTGGAGGGCAAGCAGCCGGACGGCAGCCCCCGCCCGATCGGCTACGCCATCGACCTCTGCGGCGAGATCGCCGACGACGTCCAGGCGGCGATCGGCCGGCCCGTGAAGATCCGCTACGCGCCGGTCACCGCCGAGACGCGCATCGAGGCGGTGACCTCCGGCAAGATCGACCTCGAGTGCGGCTCGACCACCGCCAATGCCGAGCGCCGCAAGCAGGTCGCCTTCTCGCCCGTGGACTACATCAGCGCGACGCAACTGCTGGTGAGGCGCGGATCGGGCATCGCCTCCTACCGGGATCTCGGCGGGAGGACCGTCGTGGTGACGGCCGGCACCACCAACGAGAAGGCCGTGCGCGACCAGCTCGCCCGCCTGAAGATCAACGCGCAGGTGGTGACCGCCCCAGACCATGCCGCCTCCTACGCGATGGTGAAGGCCGGCAAGGCCGACGCCTTCGCCACCGACGACGTGCTGCTCTACGGGCTGATCGCGACGGACGCGAAGGACGGGGCGGACTACACGGTCCTGCCCGACAAGCTCTCCTACGAGCCCTACGGCATCATGTTCCGCAAGGACGACCCGGAACTCGCCGGCCTCGTGCAGCAGACCTTCACCCGGCTCGCCGAAACCCGGGCGCTGCGCTGGACCTACGAGCGCTGGTTCCTCAAGCGGCTGCCCAACGGCGAGCGCCTCGACATCCCGATGTCGAACGACCTGCGGGTGAGCTTCCAGCTGATGGGCCTCGACGGGGGCGAGTGACCGGCGCGGGGTCGGTACGGCGCCTCGCTTTCGCCCAACCGGCGCGCGAGGAGATCCGGCCTGACCGCCTCCCTCCGCGAGCGTGCCTCCGCCCATGCCGATCGCCGCGCACTGTCCGAAACCGCCCGCCCTTCTGCTGGCCGCCGCCCTCGGCTGCGCCGCCTCGGCCGCCGCCGCCCACCCGCATGTCTGGGTGACCGCCAAGGCCCAGCTCGTCTACGAGGGCGGCAAGCTCGTCGGCGTCCGCGACACGTGGAGCTTCGACCCCGAGTACACGGCCTTCGTCACGCAGGGCCTCGACACCGACAAAGACGGCAAGCTCAGCCCGGAGGAACTCGCCGGGCTCGCCGCCGAGAACACCGCCAACCTCGCCGAGTTCGGCTACTTCACGAAGCTGAAGGTCGGCGGCAAGGACCAGGCCTTCGGCGATCCGAAGGAGCCGGCGGCGCATATGGACGACCGGGCGCTGGTCATGACCTTCCTGCTGCCCCTCAAGACTCCGGTCCAGCAGGGGCGGGGGGTCGCCGCGCTGGAGGTCTACGACCCGACCTACTTCGTCGCCTTCTCGTTCGCCGAGGGCGCCGACGCCGCGACCCTCGCGGGGGCGCCCCAGGGCTGCGCCGCCACGGTCACCCGGCCGAAGACCGAGCAGCCGAAGACGGCCGATGCCGGGTCGCCGGGCATGACCGAGGCCTTCTTCGAGGCGCTCACCGCCGCCTCGACCTACGGGGTGCAGTTCGCCAGCCGGGTCCTCGTGGCATGTCCGTAGGCGTCGGGATCGTCGCCCCCGCCGGGGCGGGGCGGCTGGGGCTGAGGCTCGGCCTCATGGCCGCGGCCATCGCGCTGGCCGCGTTGCTGGCGGCCGCGATCGCGTGGCTCGTCGCGCCCGGCCTCGCCGCGCCGCCGCCGCGCTCGCCCTTCGGCATCGGCTTCCGGGAGGCCGCCCCGGCCGCCACGGGGCTCGGCGGCGTGATCCTGGCGCTCCAGGCGAGCTTCTCGCGCAGCCTCAACGCCGCGGTGGCCGCGCTGCGGGGCGGCGGCAGCTGGACCCCGCTCATCGGCCTCGCCTTCGCGTACGGCGTGTTCCACGCCGCCGGCCCGGGCCACGGCAAGGCGGTGATCGCGGGCTACATCCTGGCGGGGGAGCGGGCGCTCCGGCGCGGCGCCGCGCTGAGCGTCCTCGCCGCGCTGCTCCAGGCCTGCGTGGCCGGGGCGATCGTCGGGCTCGGCACGCTGGCCCTCAACGCCACGGCGGCGAGCATCACCCGGGCCGGCACCCTGATCGAGACCGTGAGCTTCGCCCTCGTCGCGCTGATCGGGCTGGTCCTGACGTGGCGCAAGGCCGGCCGCCTCGCCAATCTCGGCGCGGGCTGCGGACCGGGCTGCAACCACCTGCCCGGTCCGCAGGCCCTCGACACCCTCGACACGTGGCGCGAGCGCGCCGGGGTGGTGCTGGCGGCGGGCACGCGCCCCTGCGCGGGGGCGGTGCTGGTCCTGGTCTTCGCGGTGTCGCAGGGCGTGCCCGGGGCGGGCGTGCTGGCGGTCCTGGCGATGGCCCTCGGCACGGCGGTGACCACGACCGCGCTGGCCTGCCTCGCGGTCTTCGCCAAGCGGATGGCACTGCGCCTCGCGGGCGGACGGGGGCAGGCCGGGCTGCTGGCGCTCGGCGGCCTCGAGCTCGTCGCCGCCGCCTTCGTGCTGGTCCTGGGCACCGCGATGCTCTCCGGCCTCGCGCCGGGCCTCGGCGGATGAAGGGCCTCGCCTTCCGGGGCGCGGCGTGCCACGCTGCGCGACCGAGACGGAGAGCGCGCCGATGCATCCCGACTTCGCGACGATCCTGAACTGGCGTCTGCTCGCCGGATCGCATCCCTTCCCCGGCCCCGACGGCGGGACCTGCATCAACGAGGCGGCGATCGTGGCCGCGGGGCTGCCCTACCGGGCGATACGCTCCAGCGCCGACTGCCCGCCCTGCTTCTCGCGGCCGGCCGCGGCCTACGCCCTCGGGCTCAACGACGCCATGCCGGACGAGGCGCGGCCCCAGCTGATGGCCTTCGTCCTGCGCCTGTCGGGCAGCGCCGACACCCCGGAGATCGAGGCCGCCCGCACCCGGCGGCTGGCGCTGGAGAGCGTCCGCCGCATCCTGGCGCCGCTCTGCGCCGTCGCCGGCCTGGCGGCGGACGCGGAAGCCTGCGCGGGCGCGCCGGACTGGCCCGCGGCCCTGGCGGCGGCGAACGCGGCCGCGTG
>Ga0209909_100105_pt1 | contig 157033 bp, 150 predicted proteins | sample FECB22metaG_FD_188302 | JGI IMG/M metagenome (GOLD analysis project Ga0209909, IMG submission 188302) | Cyanobacterial communities from the Joint Genome Institute, California, USA - FECB-22 (SPAdes) (version 3) | ecosystem: Environmental > Aquatic > Thermal springs > Hot (42-90C) > Microbial...
CTGAAGGTCGTAGGTTCAAATCCTACCCCCGCAACCAAATTTACGAAGTAAAATCAATCGCTTACGCGAACGCCCCGGACCCGCGTCCGGGGCGTTCGCATGTCAACTCCGCAATACCTCCGCAAATCGGGGGCTGCTGCGGTGGAGTCCCTATCGTGGGCTCCCCACACCAACGGCGCTGTGACCTGCCCCCCGCCGGTCCCTCATTCATTGTGAGAGCCCAGGGGTTTGGTAGCTGATCTCCATCGCCGGCGGTAGCGGCCGGGCGGTGGAGCTGATTACGTTGCGCAACCGCCCGGCCGCGGGGTTCAGCCGCACGGCTTCGGGGGTAAGCCCGCCGTGCGCCGAGTGTGGGCGCACGTGGTTGTAGTCGAGCCGCCAGCGCTCGATCACGGCGCGGGCCTCGGCCAGATTGGCGAAGACCTCCTCGTTCAGACACTTGTCGCGCAGCTTGCCGTTGAAGCTCTCCACGAAGCCGTTCTGTTGCGGCTTGCCCGGCGCGATGTAGTGCCAGTCGACGCCGGTGCGATTGGTCCATTCCAGCATCGCCCGGCTGGTCATCTCGGTCCCGTTGTCGCTGACGATGGTCGCCGGCTTCCCCCGCCGGGCGATCAGGACGTCCAGCTCGCGGGCCATGCGATGGCCGCCGATCGAGGTGTCGACCACCAGCGCCAGGGCCTCGCGGGTGAAGTCGTCGACGATGCACAGGATCCGGAAGCGCCGGCCCCAGCTCAGGGTGTCGGCCACGAAGTCCAGGCTCCAGCGCTGGTTCGGGCCATCCGGCAGCGCCATCGGCGCCCGTGTCCCGGTCGCGCGCTTGCGGCCACGCCGCCTTCGCACCGCCAAGCCCTCTTCGCGATAGAGCCGGAAGAGCTTCTTCTTGTTCATGCTGACGCCTTCACGCTCGAGCAGGATGCCGAGCCGCCGGTAGCCGAAGCGGCGTCGTTCCGCCGCCAGGTCCCGCAGCCGCTCCCGCACGTCCGCATCGCCTGGATCGGCCACGCGACGCACCGTCTTGGGATCGACCTGGACCAGCCCGCAGGCGCGCCTCTGCGAGAAGCCGCGCTCCGCCATCAGGCGAAGCACAGCCTCCCGGCGCGCTGCAGGCCCGATCAGTTTTTTCCCAGAAGGTCCTTCAGGGCCGAGACGTCCAGCATCGACTCCGCCAGCAGCTTCTTCAGCCGCCGGTTCTCGTCCTCAAGCGTCTTCAGCTTCTGCGCGTCCGACACGCTCATGCCGCTGTACTTGGCCTTCCAGCGATAGAAGGTCTGCTCGCTGATCCCGTGCCGCCGACACACCTCCGCCGTCGGGCTTCCGGCCTCCTGCTCCCGCAGCACGCCGATGATCTGCGCCTCGTTGAACCTGCTCTTCTTCACGTCCGTCTCCTCTAGGTGACGGACTCTCACTCAAACCGAGGGATCAGGAAGGGGGCAGGTCATCGGAAACCTCATGCGGCGATCGCGCGAGCCACCGCTTGAGCGACAGCGCGGCCCATCGCTAGCGGAACGCGGTTCCCCACCGCTTTGACCTTGGCCGCGACGGTAAACGGCGGCAGATCGAAATCGTCCGGCAGGCCTTGCAGGCGACAATGGTTTCGGAATGCGTCGGCCGTCTTGTAGCCGTAGTTTCGCAGGGCGCTTCTTGCACTTCGCTTCTTCTTTCCGGACCCGCCGATGGCGACGGGCACGGGACGACTGCCGCCCGACGCCAAGGCGGAATGTTCCGGATCGGGCTTGTGCAACGCGAGGGTTTCGACATTCAATCGCCGGCCGTCGTGCGTGCCGAAGGAAAACCGCCGAAGATCGGTGAGCCAGAACAGCTTCGTCACCTTCCAGCGCCTTTCGTCTGCCGTGCGATGGCGATGGCAGAGAGATCCTTTGCCATGTCGATCGGCGCGCCCGCGGCCTTGCGCTCGGAGTAGCGGTCGGTCAGCGTCCGGACATGGGGGCGCAGGAGCACCGTGAAGCGCACGAGTTCCTCGACGACGTCGACGATCCGCTCGTAGTAGCTCGATGGCCGCATGCGTCCGTTCTCGTCGAATTCCTGGAACGCCTTGGCGATGCTCGACTGGTTCGGGATGGTGAACATCCGCATCCAGCGGCCGAGAAGGCGCAGCGTGTTGACTGCGTTGAAGGATTGCGAGCCGCCCGAGACCTGCATGACGGCCAGGGTTCGTCCCTGAGTCGGGCGCAGGCCGCCGATGCTGAGCGGCAGGTGGTCGATCTGCGTCTTCATCACGCCCGTAATCTGCCCGTGCCGCTCGGGGCTACACCACACCTGTCCCTCCGACCACATGGCGAGTTCGCGCAGTTCGCGCACGGCGGGATGATCATCGCCTTTGACCTGATCCGGCAGCGGCAGGTCAGACGGATCGAAGATGCGCGGCTCGGCGCCGAAATGCCGTAGCAGTCTCGCTGCCTCTTCGACCACAAGACGTGAATAGGAGCGTTCGCGGAGCGAACCGTACAGCAGCAGGATGCGCGGCGGATGGCCCAGCCCGCCGTTCGGCAGGTCGAGCGCCGGATGACCCGGAGCGTAACGCCGGTCCAAGGCGGGAAGCGTGTCAGGATCGGGAAGCGTGCGCGTTCTCATATCTTTTCCATGTCGTGGGGGCCACTCGAAGGCGCCTGGTGCCTTCGCGGCCCTTGATCGCTCCGGATCGTGCCAATGATGTTGCCCAGAACCGGATGACGTCCCCGCCGGCCACGCTGCTTGACCATGTCGATGAGCACGAAGGCGGAAAGGCCGAGGAGGCCCGCCACGGCCACGCTCCACAACGAGGTTTCGACGGCCGTTCGCGACATCAGGAGGGCAAAGGCAAACGGGCCCAGAGCCGAGGTGAACTGGCGCGCGGCGGAAACCCATCCGAGCCTGGCGCCATAGCCGTCGCGGCCGAACAGCTCCAGCGGCAGCGTGCCGCTCACGATGCTGATGAGACCCGAGCCGAGCCCGAAGAGGACCGCGAAGAGGACGGCACCGGCCAGCCATGGGGCCGTCGCGGCGAGAATGGCGACGCCGAGCGCAAGAAGCACGGCGGCGATGGTGGCGAGATGCGTCTGAGCCAGCCGGCCGCCGAACAGCATGTTGACGAGACGGCTGGCGACCTGCGCCGGTCCGAACAGCGTCGCGATGAAGAGCCCTGCAGCGCCAAGTCCGAGCGTCGCCATGAGGGGCACCATGTGCATCAGGAGCGCCGAGAGGACGAAGCCTTCGATGGCGAAACCGGCAAGCATGAGAAGGAAAGCCGTCCGCCGCGAGCGCGCGTCGAGCGTGCTGCCTTCGTTTGCCGCCGGTCCCGCAACGGGGGCCACCTCGGGAGGAGAGGGCGCCAGTCGGGACCCACGGCGCGCGATGCGCAGGAGAGCCCAGTGGATCGGCATGCACAGGCCAAGATTGAGGGCGGCGAACACGCCATAAACCTCCCGCCAGCTCAAGTGAGCGTGAAGGGCCGATGTCAGGGGCCAGAACAATGTCGAGGCAAAGCCGGCGATCAGCGTCAAATGCGTGATGCTGCGCTGAGCCTGTGGCGAGCCCGCCTGCACGATGGCAGCGAAGGCCGCGCCATAGAGCACGAAGCAGGAGGTGAGCTCCATGGCGAGAAGAGCGGTCACGAAGGTCACGCGCCCGGGCGCCAGGGCACATAGGACAAACGCCAGCGCCGCGGCAGCCGAACCGATGGTCATGAGCCATGCAGCGCCGACGCGGTCCATCCAGCGCCCTGCCGTCGGGGCAAGCAGGCTGCCGGCAAGGAGGGACGCCGACAGCGCCGCGAAGATCCATTGTTCCGAAAGAGTGAACTCCCGCGCGATCGCCGGCGCCAGGACGGGAAAGCTGTAGTAGAGCGTGCCGTAGCCGATGATCTGGGTCAGGCCCAGAGCCCAGATAGCCCAGACGGGAAATGCGCGATCACGCATCGAGCACCGCCGATCGGGCCGCAGAACCCTGCGCCCCGCATCCGCAACCCGCACGCCCCGACCGTTTGGCCTTGGCATCGGCGACGCAGCAGGCCTCGACGTCCTCCGGCGCCGGACCGCCGCAGCAGCCGGCGGCCGTTTGCGTGGCCCCGACAACCTGCGTCGTGCACACGCCCGTCTCCGGCAGCACGAGATGCACGTCATCCGCCGCGGCCATGTCGCCGGCAAGCGCGGCGGCCACGGAGCGGACCTGCTCGTAGCCAGTCAGCAGCAGGAAGGTGGGGGCGCGCCCGTAGCTCTTGATGCCCACCGTGTAGAAGCCTGGCTCGGGGTGGGAGAGCTCGCGGTGACCATGCGGCGGCACGGATCCGCAGGAATGCACGTTCGGGTCGATGAGCGGACCGAGCGCCCGGGCGCTTTCCAGCCACGGATCGAGATCGAGACGCAGTTCGTGCGTCAGCGACAGGTCCGGCCGCTGGCCCGTGGCGGCGACGATGCGGTCGACGGGCCCGAGACGGCGCTGACCGTCGGCTGTCTCGCCGGTCACGACGAGGCGGCCGGCCTCCTCGTGCAGCCCGGTGATGGCAAAGCCGGTGGCGAGGGCAACACGGCCGCTTGCGACGAGCCGGCGCATCTCGGCGCCGAGTTCGCCGCGCGCCGGTAGCTGATCGGCGCTGCCGCCACCGTAGACGCGGGAGAGATCACGGCCGCGCGTCGCCCACAGGATCGATGTCGATGGCTCGGCCTCGGCGAGACGGGCAAGATCGAGCAGCACATTGGCCGCGGAATGGCCGGCGCCGACCACCAATGTGGTCGCTCCGGCGAAGAGGTCACGTTCCCGTCCGGTTACATCCGGGATGCCGTAGGCGATACGCCCGGCGAAGGCCGCCTCGCCCTCCACCGCGATGCCGCTGGCTCCGAGCGGATTCGGCGTTCTCCAGGTGCCGGAGGCGTCGATGATCGCCCGGGCAAGGTCCTGTCGGCGGCCGCCGGGTGTTTCGACCGTCATGACGAACGGACGCTCCGCCCGGCCGCGGCTGACGACCTTGTCGAGACCTTGCCGCGACACAGCCGTGACGCGGGCATCGGTCTCGATGACGCGTGCAAGCGCCGGCACCGCGGCCAGCGGCTCGAGATAGTGGGCGACGATCTCGCCGCCGGTCGGGAAAGCCTCCGCCGGCGGCCGGTGCCAGCCATGCCTGGCGAGGAGAGCGGCTGCCGTCTCGTCGACGCAGTACCGCCAGGGTGTGAAAACCCGCACATGACCCCACTCGCGCATGCTGGCGCCAACGGTGGGCCCGGCCTCATAGAGTTTCACCGGCACGGCGCGGGCGATGAGATGGGCCGCCGCGGCAAGGCCGACCGGACCACCGCCGATGATGGCAACGGGCAGGGTCTCGATGGACATATTCGATCCTCCCAAAAATATCGAATTAGCGGATGTAAAAAGACAGCCTCAGGCCGCCTTTCCCTCTTCCCTGGTGCAGGCCGACTCGATGCAGCATTCCTCCGTAAGGAAGCTGATGAGGCTATCCATGGCCGGATAATGCGCCCGGCAGATGAGCGTCGTTCCCTGGCGCTCCTGCGTCATGAGCCCCGTTGCAATGAGCCGGTGCAGATGGTGCGACAGGGTGGAGGCTGCAATCCCGAGCCTCTCCTGCAGGCGGCCGACCGGTAATCCCACGCCGCCCGCGCGCACAAGCGTTCGATAAACCTCGAGCCTGGTCGGATTGCCCAGCGCCTCGAGTTGCTGGGCTGCTTCTTCGATCTTCATGGAAATAAGCTATGCTTCCGGCTGAGCCGCGTCAATAGTTATTTCGATATAAGTCGAATTTTTATGCAGTCGCCGCGCGCCCCGCCAGGCGCCTCGAGCCCTTATCCGCTGCAATGGCTACTGGGGTTCGCCGTCCGCTGCGAAGGACCGCAGATAGGCCGTAAGATCCCTGACCTCCTGCTCGTTCCTGATGCCGGCGAAGACCATCTTCGTTCCCTTGATCGCGCCGCGCGGGTCCTTGATGTAGTTCGCGAACGTCTCTTCGGTCCACGTGATCCCGGATTGCTTGTTGGCCGGCGAGTATGTGTAGCCTTCGACGGAGCCTGCGGTGCGGCCGAACAGCTTGTTGAGCTGCGGGCCTATCTTGTTGGGCGCGTTCGGCCCGACCGCGTGGCATGCGCTGCATTTGTTGAAGACGCGTTTTCCCGCCTGCGCATCCTGCGCGACGGCGAGGCGGGGGTCCAGGAGAAACATGGCGGCGAACGCGAGCGTGAGCAGTCTTGTCATCGGGAGCCTGTGCTTCAAGGGACCGGAAGGCGCGATATGCCCGCCTGAGCGACGGGCACGAAGCCCACGGGTGCCGAAGCGCCCGTGGGCCGCGAAGTTGCGGGAGGATCAAGCTGGGCTCGCCGGATATTCCGGCGACTTGAACGACAGATGCCGAACACCGTCCGGTGCATCCGCGATCTTGCGGATATTGCCCCAGGTCTGCTTGTAGTTGGGGATGATGAACTCGTTCACGCCGGCCGAGACGACATTGCCCTGCACGCCGGCGGGATAGGCAAAGAGCATGAACACCTGTTTGCGCCGTGCCGTGGGGGTCGGATAGACCATCGCCTGGGTCGAGCCGTTGTCATTGTAGACCTCGACGAGGTCGCCTTCCTTCAACGTTAGCTCCGCCATGTCCTGCGGGTTCATCTCGATGAAGGGGTAGGGCCAGCGGTCCATGACGAACTCGTTCTCGACGTCGAGATAGGCGCTCTGCCACACGTCGTTGGTGCGGCCGTTGTTGATGAGAAAGGCGAACTTCTCCTTCTCGGCCTCCTTTCCGGCCGCCTGGAGGCCGCGCCATGCGGTCTCCATGAACTGCGCCCTGCCGTCGGGCCGGTTGAACTTGCCGTCGGCATAGAGCCGCTTGGTGCCGACGATCCGGCCATTCTCGACGGCCACCGCCGGCTCCTGGAAGCCGTTGGTGCCCATCGCCCGCAGCCGCTCGTAGGTGACGAACGCGCCGCCTTTCTCATGGGCGTGGTAGCCGTCCATGAAGGCGTCTTCCTCGCTCTTCCAGTCGAAGCCCTTGAACTTGTCGGCGGTGTCCGTCTTGCCCGCAGCGCGGAAGACGCGTTCGAGATGGTTGGCGAGCCGCGCTGCGATCAGGCAGTCGGGCAACGCCTGGCCCGGCGGATCCATGTAGCGCTCGGTGAGCCGCATGCGCCGCTCGCCGTTCATGGAGGTGAGGTTCATCTCGCCGGAGGTGGCCGCCGGCAGGATGACGTGGGCCGCCTCGCCGATTTTCGTCGGCACGATGTCGACGTCGACGCTGAACAGTCCACCCTGCCGGATGGCGCCCATGATCGCGGCGACCATCGCCTCTCGATCACCATAAGGGACGGAATTGATAGCGTCTTTCACGAGGTCGGTGCGCTTCTTGTAGACGCGCTTGAACTCCATGGCGTTGAGCGTCGTCTTGTAGTGGTCGCAGGCCCAGACGTGATGGACGCCGCCCTTGCCTTCGATGAGGAGCTTGTCGACATAGGCCGCCGGCCGGCCGACATGGGCATCCGACGGGCGTGAATAGCCCTCCTGGTGGCCGCCCATGCGCACGCAGCCGCCGCCCGGCCGCCCGATGTTGCCGGTGGCGAGGGCAAGGTTCACCAGTGCGCCATTGGTGCGGTAGTTGTCGTTGCCCCAGATCAGCCCCTTCTCATAGGCGAACATCGTACGCCGGCGGACGCCACCCGCTTTGGGCCGGGCGATCCATTCGGCGGCCTTGACGATGTCCCCTGCGGCGAGGCCCGTGATCCGCGCCGCCTCCTCGACGGTCATCCTGTTCGCCGTCAGTGCCTTTTCGAAGCCACTCGTCGAGGCGTCGATGAAAGCCTTGTCCGTCCATCCCTTGTCAGCGATGTGGGTGAGCAGCGCGTTGAACAGCGCGAGGTCGGTGCCTGAATTGATGGCAAGGTGCAGGACGTTGTCCTTGCCCGCCTCCACCTCGCAGGCATTGACCGTGACCGTGCGGCGGGGATCGACGATGATGATCCGGGCGCGGTCCACCGGCTCGCTGCCGAACTCGGCCTGCTTTTTGGCGAGCGACGTGCCGCGCAGGTTCGGCACCCAGTGGTTGAGGAAATAGTTGGTCTGCGTCTCGAGCGCATTGGTGCCGACGGCGACGATCGTGTCGGCGAGTTCGGCATCCTCGTAACAGTTGTTGAGTTCGCCGACGCCCATGTCGCGGCTGGCGTGGACCTCCGAATTGTAGGCCGGCCGGTTGTGAATGCGGATGTTCTTCACCTTCATAGCGCCGAAATAGAGCTTGCCGGTGCCCCAGGTGTTCTCGTAACCGCCCCCCGCGCCGCCGTGGTCGAAGGCCGAGACGAAGAGCCCGTCCTCGCCCTGCTCGTCGATGACCGCGGCGGTTACGCGCGCCACGAGGTCGAGCGCATCGTCCCAACTTGTCGGCTGCAGTTGCCCGTAGCGCCAGACGAGCGGATCGGTGAGCCGGTGCAACTGCGTGTTGCGCTGGCGCGAATAGCTCATCTCCGCCATGCGCGCCCCGCGCACGGAGCCGAGGCCGGAATTGACGACGCACTCCTTGTCCGGCTTGATGACGAGATGGACGTCCCGCCCGTCCTGCCGGACGATGTTGTACATCGACGGCGCGTACCAGGCGGCGGTCTCCGCCTCCTGCTGCGCGGTGAGGTCGGTGCCGAATTTGTTCTCGGATGGAGCCGTGCCGCCTTCGTAGCGCGCATCCCAGGTGTAGGCCTTGTAGCCGCAGCCGACGATGCAATAGTGGCAGACGACGTTGTGTTCCTTTGCGTCGGCCGGGACGATGGGCAGCCGGCCGATCTGACGCTTGTAGGCCATTCTCCCCTCCCTCACAGCACGTTCGACAGGCGGCCGTAGATGAGCTCGTCGACGCCCTCGGCGTAGATGTCGCCCTTCTCGTCGACGCGCAGCGCGTATTGCGGCAGGTTCTGGGTCGCGTGACCCCAGATCTGCTGCCCGCCGCGCTCGCAGTCGAAGCGCGAATAATGGCCGGGGCAGTTGAGCGTCTTGTCCGCGGCGTCGTAGGCCATGGGGAATCCTTTGTGCGGGCACAGGATGGTGAAGCCGACAATGTCGCCGTCGGGACCGACGCCCGCCGGCACACGCGTGCCGAGCTTGATCAGCACGCCCGGCGCTTCGTCATCCGGATAGGCGACGTCGAGGGGTTCGTTCACCTTAAGGTCGCTCACATTGGCGAGCCGGTTCGGTGGATAGCTGACGAGGGCGGCGCCGGGTGCTGCCTTTGCCTCCGGCGCCAGCACCGACGCTGCCGCAGCCCCCGCCGTCATGGCGCCCGCCCCGGTCAGGAAGCGCCGCCGGCCCACGTCGATCAACCTGTCGCATCGTTTCATCGCTGTCCCCTTCGGCATGGACGATCATGGTCGGGGAGGCTTCTGCAGGATGTGGGCCAGCGCGAAAACGATTTACGTATCAGTCGGATGGGCGGCGAGGGCGCAGGTGGCGCCCGGTCTTGTGTCCGGGTTTCCGAACATGGTGCGGTGCCGAAGGTTCGGGATGCCGAACATGCTGCCTGCTACTGCACCGCGATGCTGAGGCGGCGCATCTTTTCCCACAGCGTCGTGCGGCCGATGCCGAGGAGCCGGGCAGCCGCAGCGATCTCGCCCCCGGTCGCGGCAAGGGCCCGCACGATATGGCGACGTTCCGCCTCGAGCCTCGCATCCTCGAGGGAGCCGAAGCCGGACAGCCCCGGCCCGCCGTATTCCGCCAGGTCGGGAAAGAGATCGCCCGGCATGAGCCAGGCACCGAGCGCCAGGGCCATCGCCCGCTCCATCCGGTTGCGCAGCTCGCGGATGTTGCCGGGCCAGGCATGGGCCCGTGCCGCTTCCTCCGTCAGGGCGCTGATCCCCTTCACCGATGTCTCGTGACGTTCGGCGAATTCCGTGAAGAAGCGGTTCATCAGCCACGGAATGTCGTCGGGCCGGTCCCGGAGCGCGGGCATGCGGACGGTGACCACATTGATGCGATAGTAGAGATCCTGCCGGAAGCGCCCGGCTTCGACGAGAGCCGGCAGGTCCGCATTGGTCGCCGCGAGGATACGGCCGTCGAAGGCGACCGGCCGCTCGCCGCCCACCCGGTGGAAGCTGCGCTCCTCGATGAGACGCAGCAGCTTGGCCTGCAGCTCCGGACGTAATTCGCCGATCTCGTCGAGGAAGAGGACACCGCCGGCTGTTCGCTCCGCATAGCCGACGTGGCGCTGAATGGCGCCCGTGAAGGCGCCCTTCTCATGGCCGAAGAGCTCGCTCTCCATCAGGTCGGCCGGGATGGCGGCGCAGTTGACGGCGACGAAGGGCTTCGCGGCAGCCTCCGAGCGGGCATGCAGGAAGCGGGCGGCGACATCCTTGCCCGTTCCGGTTTCGCCGCAGATGAGGACGGGCGCCGCCACGCGGGCGAGGCGGGACAGCAGCCGCTCGACCTCGCCCATGGCCTGCGATACGCCGAGGACAGGCGTATCGTCGCCTGGGGTGGGGCGGACGAGTTCCGTCAGCCGCACGAGGAAATCCTCGAGGTCGAAGGGTTTCGTCACGTAGTTGGCGGCACCGGCACGCATCAGCCGCACGGCCTGGTCGATATCGCCGAAACCGGTGATAAACAGGAACGGCGGAGCATCCGGCCGTCGGGCGATCTCGCGAAAGAGGGTCTCGCCGTCGATATCCGGCAGCCGTATGTCGCAGACGACAGCCCGAACACGGGCTTCCCTCAGGGCCGAGACGGCCTCGCGCCCGCGCTGCCACCAGCGGACGGTGAGACCTTCGAGCGAGAGGCGCTGCACGAGGCTCTCGCCCATGATGGGGTCGTCCTCGACGAGCGCGATGGTGACGGGCTCAAGCGACATCGGACAGTTCCTCGCCGGATCGCAGCGGGATAATGAGCCGCAGCACCGTGCCGCCTTCCCCGGGGCGGTCGACCTCGATACGGCCGCCAAGCTCGCTCACGAGGCGCCGGGTCGTCCAGAGGCCGAGCCCGAGCCCGCCGTCGCGCAGCGGCGTCGCTGCTGCCGGCCCCGTAAGAACCTGCGCGGCCGCCTCCGGCAGGCCGGGACCTCGATCACGCACCGACGCAACGAAAACGTGGCCGCTCACCTCCGCTGACAGGAAGACGCTTGCCCCTTCGGGTGAGGCCGCCACGGCGTTCAGCAATAGGTTGAGGATGGCTTGCCGCACGGGCGTACTCGGCAGCGGCACCGTGCCGTCGAGGCCGTTGTCGAGCAACACGCCGACAGCCTTGCGCCGCGCCTCCGGTGCAATCAGAAGTTGAAGATCGGCGAGATCCGACGCGGCGAGGTCGCGCGCACGCTTCTCCTCGCGGTAGGCGGCCAGCGTGGTGCGCACCACGTCTCGGATGCCGAGAAGACCGCGGTCGAGCAAGCCGATGGAATTGGCGCGGACATGTGCGAGATGGCCGTGGGTTCTGAGCGTCGCAAGGGCGTTGAAAAGACCGCCGAGCGGGTTGTTGATCTCGTGCGCAAGGGCCGAGGCGAGGCGCCCGAGGCTACCAAGGCGCTCCTCTTCGGCGAGCTTCTTCACGAGCGTCTCGCGCTCATCCATGGATGCCGCCAAAGCGTTGTAGGCGCGGAAGAGACGGCCGAATTCGCCACGCTGACGCATGACGACATCCTCGGCGATGGGCACTGCGGAAACGCTGCGAGCAAGCCCCAGATGGTTGGTGAGGATGGTGACCGGCCGCATCATGCGCGCCATGAGGAACCAACCACCGGTTGCCAGGACGAGCGTGAGCAGCCCGTTTGTCGCAACAAGTGCGAACATGACGCTGCGCCGCTCGGCGGCGAGATGCCGCGTGTCGAAGACCGCCTCGATGAAGCCGACCGTCTGCCCCGGATAGGACAGCTTGCGCACGGCCGTCGCCGTGTCAGCCCCTGCTTCGAAGCTGAAGCTGTCGGCACCGGCCACCTGCACGCGCTGGCGCTCCTCGTTCAATGATCCCACAGGATACCGACGCGGATCGGAGGCGGCGATCACCCGGCCGTCGGCATGGCTGACGACCGTCTCGAGCGGGCGCAGGCTCCTGTGCAGGTCCCGTGCGCGTTCGATCGCATCGAACACCTCCCAGGTATCGTCGCGCAGCATGGAGGGCGCGACAGCCGAAGACAGGCCGTCGAGATAGCTCTGGGCGAGATCGCGCAGGTGCCGCTCCTGCGTGTCGGCAAGCCGGGCGAGGACGCGTTCGGAGAGGATGAGGCCGACGAGCACCATCAGGCCGGCGACGGCCAGCGGCACCTTCGCTGTAATGGGCCAGGAGCGCGGATCGAGGCGGCCGAGCATCGTTCAGCCCGCCCGCGCCAGAAGGTCGACCTTGGCGGCAATCGCATCGAACAGGCTCGCTGGTTCGCGGGCGAAGCCGTCAAGACGCAGCATGGCGAGGACCGCGTGGCCGTCCGGATCCGCCGGCATCGCAAGGAGCGCCCCGGCGAGCTTCGCGAGCCGGGTCTCGTCGAGTGGTGTGCGCGGCGCCGCAACGGGCGGAAAGGCAAGCCATTCCGATCGCCGCAGAACGCGCGTGCGCCCCGTCAGCTCGGGCTCGATCTGGACCATGACCTCATAGACATAGCCGTCGACCGAGCCCGATCCCGCGAGGCCGCTCGCCACAGCGCGGATGACGTTGCGATGGCCGTAGGTGAAGAATGCTCGGGCGAAGAAGCCTTCGGGCCGCACGCCCATCTCCGCCAGCAGGGCGCGCGTGACCAGGAAGCCGGAATTGGAATCGGGATCGGAGAAGGCGTGGATGCCGCCGGCGAGATCGGCGACGCTACGTGCCTCGCTGTCATTGCCGACGATGACATAGGATTGATACAAAGGGCGCGAGCGCCACAGCGGCACGGCGACCAGCTGCAGTTCGCTGCGGTGCGTGACGAACGGGTAGCCGCAGATCCACGCCGCGTCGATCTGGCGCGTGGTCAGGAGCGCCGTGATTTCCTGATAAGTCCGCCGCGTGATGAGCCTGACCGGATGGCCGGTGGCACGTTCGAGATAGCTCTGAAGCCGGGCGAGCAGCTCGAGATCGTTGTTGAGGAAGACCGGCGTCAGGCCGAAGCGGATCTCCCCGATGGGCGCGGCCTCGCTCGCGCCGGCCCGGCAAGCCACGAGGGCAGCGGCCAGAACGGCAATAACCCGGCGACGATCCGGCGGGGCCGAACCTTCCGCGCGCATGTCGCCTCCCCTCGTTCTTTGTTAATTGTACAAAATGATAGCCCCGACCATCCCAGACGGGAACCCCGGACAGTGCGCGACCGAGAACACTTGCGTCGCAGGTTCGAGGCCGCCGTCGGGGACTGACTGGCGAGCGCGTCCAGTGGCTCGGGCGAGGTCATGCAAAGTGGTCCGCAGCCTCGTTGCGGAGTCTCGGCACGACCGACAGCGTTGAGGACTGGCAAAGCTGCCTTGCCCTGGCGGATCGGCTCGGCTGGCGCCGCGTCGGGGCGAAGCTGGCTCCGGCATCTCAGCGGCCGATCAGGCGCATCTGACACACCGATGTGCGGCGGGGTCGATGTCCAGCCGCCGCATGCCGATTTCCTCGCCGCATTCGGTGCAATAGCCGTATTCCCCGGCTGCGAGGCGCGTCAGCGCGTGCTCGATGCGGACCTTCTGGGCCTTCAACCGGCGCTCGTAGGCCTGGGCCATGGCCTGCGCCTGCATGGCGTCCATGCGGCTGAGCCGCCCGACACTCTGCTGGTCGAGCTCGACAGGTGCCACATTGGCAGCCTGGGCGTCGATCTCCGCATTCGTTTCCTCCAGCGCCCGTTCGAGCCGGGGACCGAACAGTGCGCGCATTGTCCTGTCGTATTCCTCTCTCAATGGATCCTCCCTTGCCTTGCCATCCGTCCCGTCCGCGTCTGCGGGTAATGCCGAACTTCTCGCGCTTTCCAAAATAGATCGATTATTGCTCATAATTGTGCATTCTGCAGGGCATGTCGTCCGGTTTGTTTTAGCCTAAGTTTGAGCAAGAAATTGGTTTGTGGTTCAGAATAACACAGTGACCGGGTGTGAAAGGGCGTGTTCACCGGTGAGCCTCATGCGGCTCGACGCGTGATGGACTGGGATGGACTGCTTGTTGTTGTATCCGTGCGTTGACATGTTCGATGCCTCGATTGCGGTTGGGCCTCAGTGGCGCCTGCTGTTTCGGCTCGTTTCGCATCTCGTCCGCATGGCCGACGTCCCCTGCCAGATGCGACCGTCGTCCAATCCGGCAAGTACTCCGCCGTAGCGCGCTGAACGCCGCCTGCGTCCTCACCTATGCCCGGAGATCACGATGATGAATGCGGCCCCGCAGCCGCAAACGGCACGCATTGCACGCGCCTGCCCTTTGTGCGGAAACGAGAGGAAACGAAAGAAGCTGCAGCGCTATTCGGATGAGCGATGGTCGGTCGTCGCGTGCCCGATCTGCGACTTCGTGCATCTGTCGCACGCGCCGCCGCTCAAGGCACTGGAAAGCGAGCTTGCCTGGGAGAAGAGCTTTCATGTTGAGCGCGACAGGCGCAGGAAGCGCAATCCGCTGTGGCAGGCGCTGGATCATGCGACACGATGGAGGCTGAGACTCGGCCGGGCAGCGTCGCCTGCTGGAAGGATCGCGCGCTCCGCCGCGCGCGGCGCCGTGCTCGATCTGGGCTGCGGCACGGGACGCCATCTGGAAGACCTGCCGGAGGGCTACACACCCTATGGCGTGGAGATCTCGCGCGAGCTCGCGGAGATATCGGACCGGCTCTTTCGCGCGCGCGGTGGCCGCACGGTGCAGGCCTCGGCACTCGACGGATTGCGGGAGTTCGATGATGGCTTCTTCTCGGGAGCTCTGTTGCGTTCGTTCCTCGAGCACGACATCCGACCGTTGCCAATTCTGGAGGAGCTCAACCGCGTGCTCGTGCCGGGCGGTGTCGCGCTGGTCAAGGTGCCCAATTTCGCGAGCATCAACCGATTGATCGTGGGGCAGCGCTGGTGTGGCATCCGTCTTCCGGATCATGTCAATTACTTCACGCCGGGAACGCTCAGGCGTATGGCCGGTGCGGCCGGCTTCAACGTGCCGTTCGATCTGCTGACGCTTGTGCCGACCTCGGACAACATGTGGGCGACATTGGTGAAGCCTCCCATCGCGTAGCGGTCGGCCCTTCTCGCTGTGTCCTAGAATCGCGCCAGCCGACGCAGTCGCGGCATGAGCACTCCCAGGCATGCCGCGGCGGCAAGAGCATAGGCCACCATGGCGAGATATTGCAGAGCAAGCGGCGCGCCCAGATCGAGCAGAACGCCCATGAGCCCCGGCGCGAGTGCCGAGGCAATGACCTGGGCCGCAAAGGCGACGGATCGGATCGCGCCGAGATGGCGCGTGCCGAACAGCTCCGCCCATAGCGCGCCGAGCAGCGTCGAGGCGCCCCCGTTGGTGAGTGCGCCGAGGGCCATGAAGACCGGCACACTCCATGGCGAAGCCGACAGGGCGAGGACGGTGACGGCGCCCGCCATCGGCAAAAGGAAGAACGGCAACAGCCGGATCGAGCCGAAACGGTCGATGAGCCAGCCGGTGGACAGTGCCGTGACCACGCTCACGCTCGCATAGACCGGGAACCAGCCGGCGAACCAGGAAAGCGTCCAGCCCTTGTCGTCAACGAGATAGGCCTGATGAAAGAATATCCCCGTCATGACGAAGGAGGGCGCCACGACCGCGACCAGGGCGGCAAAGAATTCGGGACGGCGCAGGACCTCCCCGCGGGTCCACTGTTTCTGGCCGATGCCCTGCGCCTCGCCGCCGGTCTCGGTGTGATCGTGCCGCGGCTCCCGACGCAGCAGGGCGAGCGTGAGCGGAACGGACACGGCACAGAGGACGAAGGCGCCGACGAGCCACGTCTGGCGCCAGCCTATCGCCGCCATGAGGGCGACGGCGGTCGCCGGCATGAACGCTTCGCTCACCGGAAATCCCAGCACCGCGAGCGACATCATGCGGCCGCGCCGCTTGATATACCACCGGCCGACGCCGGTGAGCGCCAGATGTCCCATTGCGCCCTGGCCGAACAGGCGCAGCCCGAACAGGATCGGAAGCAGCAGCCATGGCGAACGGACTTGTGACATTCCCATGCACATCGCGGCCAGGGCAAGAAGCGCGAGCACCGCCAGTCCGCGGATCCTGAAGCGGTCGGCGATCTTCCCGCCCCACATCAGAACGCAGGCGCTGGCGATCGTGCCCAGGCTGTACAGGGTGCCGAAGCCACCGTCGGAGAGAGCGAGGTCGGCTTTCAGCCACGGCGCGAAGACCGCGATGAAATAGGTCTGCCCGAAGGCGGATGACATGGTCATCACGATGGCGGCGACGACGAATTCGGTCGGCGCCGGAGCGCGCTGAAGACCAGCCGACCGAAGACCCGGTGCGGGGCGGGCCGCGCCCGCCTGCGGCCCGGCGGTGCCTGGTACATCAGCCATGGTCGAGGCCCACCGCCTGACGGGCCACGGTGCCGGAAGGGACGCAATGACGACCGGCGCCGGCTCCCGCAGGAGCGCATCGGACAGGAAGCGGTGCCGCGCGTACGCTGCAAGTTGGGCAGCCGTTGTCGAATGGTGGCATGGCCGTGAGCCTAGACAGGGGCGCGCCGGTAGGGCAGTACGGGCAAGGCACGTCTGCCCTGCCTCCCTTGCAACCCGGAGCGCATCCTCCGCTTCCCTGATGCCCTACCGGAACATCATGATCGGGATCTTGCAGGAACGGACCATCTCGACGGTGGTCGAACCGACAATGAGGTTGCGGATGCGGGAGTGGCCGTAGGCGCCCATGACAAGGAGGTCGATGCCCTCGCGTTCGACGCTCTGGGCAATCACCTGTTCCGGCTGGCCGGGCACGAGGTCGGCTTTCGGCATGTAGCCCGCGGCGGCGAGCTGGGCCACGGCGCCGTCGAGTTTCTTCCGCGCGTCGGACGTCTCAGCGCCCACCATGAGCAGCCGGCAGGAAAGCCCGGCGAACATCGGGCTGCGCGCAATGTGGTCCACCGCCTTCAGAGCACTGGCGCCGCCGTCGAAGGCGACGAGGACGCGTTCGATTGGCCTGAAGGCGCGCGCCGCGACAAGTACCGGGCGGCGGCTGGCGCGCACCACACGTTCCAGGTTGGAGCCGAGGTGCAGCTTGGCGAAATCCGCTGCCTCGCCGCGCTTGCCGATGACCACGAGTTCGGCGTCCATCTCGCGCTCGGCGACCGTTTCAGTGAGATCGCCAAGGCGCAGGCTGGTCACGGCATCGATGCCGGCAGCGGCAAGGCGCGCCTTCGCTTCGTCGAGGACGAGACGACCGCGCTTCTGGGCAAGGCGTGCCTTCTCCTCGTCCAGGGCGGCGAGTTCGGCGAGCAGGGTGTCGCGGGCATCCGCCGAGAGGCTGCCGGTATAGTCCGCGGGAATGCTGGAGGTGTCGCGTCGGCCCAGGACATGCAGCACCTCGACTGAGGCGTCCAGGCGGGCGGCCGCCCAAGCGGCATGGTCGCAGACGCTTTGCGCATAGACGGAGGCATCGATCAGGGCGAGAAGCTTCGTCATGGCGTTTCCCCTCAATGGCCCATCAGGCGCTCAAGGGCGCCGGGCTTGTCATGGATGGCGAGCCGGTCGACGATGGTCTCGCTCGCTTCGTTGAGCCCAAGGATCTCGACCTCGGCACCCTCCCGCCGGAATTTGAGCACTACCATGTCGAGCGCTGCAACGCTGGAAATGTCCCAGATGTGGGCGCGCGAGACATCGATTGTGACCTTCTCCAGCGCCTCCTTGAAATCGAAGGCATCGGTGAAGGCATCCGCAGAGGCGAAGAAGACCTGGCCCTCGACGACATAGGTACGGTGGGTTCCGTCGGGCGACAGATGTGATGTGACGCGGAAGATCTGGGCGATCTTCCAGGCGAAGAAGATGCCGGACAGCAGCACGCCGATGAGAACGCCGATGGCGAGGTTGTGCGTGGCGATGACGCCGAGGACGGTCGCCACCATGACGATGGAGGACGAGCGCGGATGGGTGGCGAGGTTCTTCAGCGACACCCAACTGAAAGTGCCGATCGAGACCATGATCATCACGGCGACGAGGGCGGCCATGGGAATCTGCTTCACCCAGTCGCCGAGGCCCACGCACAGGACGAGCAGGAAGACGCCGGCACAGAAGGTGGACAGCCGCCCGCGGCCGCCCGACTTCACGTTGATGACGGACTGGCCGATCATGGCACAGCCCGCCATGCCGCCGATGAATCCGGTGGCGAAATTGGCGATGCCCTGGCCGATGCACTCGCGGTTCTTGTCGCTCCTCGTGTCGGTCAGTTCGTCGACGATGGTGGCCGTCATCAGGGATTCGAGCAGGCCGACGGCGGCCACCGCTGCCGAATAGGGCAGGATGACAAGAAGCGTGTCGAGATTCAGCGGCACGTCCGGCAGGAGGAAGACGGGCAGCGTGGACGGCAGTTCGCCCATGTCGCCGACGGTTCTCAGATCGAGTCCGAGGCCGATCGAGACGGCGGTGAGCACGACGATGCAGACGAGCGGCGAGGGGATCGTCTTCGTGATGAGGGGCAGTAGGTAGATGATGGCGAGCCCCGCCGCCACCATCACATAGGTGAGCCACGGCACATTGGTGAGCTCCGGCAGCTGCGCCATGAAGATGAGAATCGCGAGGGCGTTGACGAAGCCGGTCATGACCGATTTCGAGACGAAGCGCATGACGTAACCGAGCCGCAACAGGCCAGCGCCGACCTGCAAGACGCCGGCGAGCACCGTCGTGGCGAGCAGGTATTGCAGCCCGTGTTCCTTGACGAGCGTGATCATCAGTACGGCCGTTGCCGCCGTTGCCGCCGAGATCATGCCGGGGCGCCCGCCCGTGAAGGCGATGATGACGGCAATCGAGAAGGAGGCATAGAGCCCGACCTTGGGGTCGACGCCGGCGATGATGGAGAAGGCGATGGCCTCCGGGATGAGAGCCAGGGCGACCACGAGGCCGGCGAGAATGTCGGCGCGGATGTTGCCGAACCATTCGGTTCTGAGCCGCGAAAGGGAGGAGGACATAGAAACAGGGCTCCGTGCAGGCGCGCCGTTGGTCCGGCGCGGCAAGAGAGGTCAGTTTGTCGTGAAGGAACAGGAGAGAACGGGATGTCGCAGCGGCCGCCTGAGAGCACGCGATCGCCGACACGGCGCGGCCGAGCGGGGAACGCAGATACAGGCAGGAGAGCGCGTAGCTTACATCGGCTCGTTCGTCTCTGGGAACAAAGGCTGCTGCAGCGCAGCATCGATGGTGCGTGCATAGACAGGGCGGCGTGTCATTGCAAGCCCGTTGATCGGGCGGTCGGCAGCAAGACCAGGGCAGACCGGTCCCGGTGGCTGCGCCGGAGCGGCGGATTGCCAGGCGCAGGCTTCCCGACACGGCTGCAGATGAACGTTTCAAGGTTTCCCTTCACGACGCCCACACCCATGCCCGGCGATCGGCATTGCCGCGGGCCGATCCTGCGGCTTACCGCCTGACAACGATCGCGCTCCGACTTGGGTCGACACGAAGGCCGGCGGCAGCAGCAAGCATGGCGGCTGCCTGTAAGTTGTGTTGTTGTGCCGCGTTGTCTTTCGAACGTATATCACTTGTCATAAAAGTCGTTCGGGGTTCTGATATGCTGACGGTCGCCATGAATACATTATTCTTCACGCGTGAGATGACACGACAGTTTTATATATTTCGAACTTGAGTTCTCTGCGTTTGGTTGTGAACGTCCGGGCGGGTCGGTCCGGGAGCGGCGTTCCGGATGGGACGCAACATCCCCCATCGCTGTTTGTCGCCTGGTCTGTAGCGGCATTTCGAATTGCGAGTGAAAGAATGATTCCAGCATCCGTTTTCAACAACCTGTCCCTCGGTATTTCCATGACAGCCGATCATCGGGCGCCGTTCTTGCCGCAGAGGCCGGGTGTGGGGCCGGGCAACGTAGGTTCGCCGGCCTTCCATCCTCCGGCTCCGGAGGTGGGGGCCAGGCTCGAGGAACAAATTCGAGAGGCCGCAACCTTCATCAATCAGATGTTTCCTGAGACCCGCGCCTGTTCGGATGTCGCTGGCGATGCGGAGCTGCGCCGGGAGAGGGCCGTGGATGGGGCGCGCAAGCATCGCCCGCGCCATCGCAAGATCTATCAGGTGTCGCGCAAGAATGACGACACTCCCGACAAGCTGCCGTCGTGGGACACGACGCACGGCGATCCCGTCTTTCGCATCGGTGCGGATGGACAACCACGTCAGGTCGGCTGGCGCACCGCCGACGGCACTTTGAAGAAGCTGGGTCTCGAGACGGGCGAGCCGAAAGGTGCCGGCAACCAGATCGGTCAGCCTCGCCGGGGCGGCGGGAGGCTCTACGAGACGATCAAGTGGGAACTGGACCATCCGCCGCCAAGGCAGTCCGTCGGTTCAAAGGATAGCATCTTCCTCGTCCACCCGAATGTTGCCAAAGCCCTCGGCGGCGAGATCGGCGATCCCTCGATCCAGAGCAGAATCATAGATGCCATTCAGAAGAAGGGGATCGAGCCGGTTGCCACCGACTTTGAGACCTTTGCGCCCAACGTTCCGCTGAGTTGGGATTTCAGGTTCGACTTCAACGGCCACGCGCCGACGGGTGCGCAGGATCTGGCGCGCCGGGATGGGCGCCGCTTCCGGGATGACCTGGCTCTCTACATCTATGAGAACAATCGTAATCCCCACAATCGCCCCATGGTTATCGACTCCGCAACGACGTACATACTTGTTTCTGATGTCCCTCATGGCGTCATCGGTCAGGCCGCTCCTGGCAGGGCGTACATGATGATCGCCTTCAATCATCTCGATGATGGTGTCCTCAAGCATGAGTTCGGCCATAAGTATGAACTGATGCACGACGATGACGATGGGGTCATGTATCCCTTCGTCCGGAAGCATCAGAACACGAACTATACCAATCAGAACAAGGCTGACATGGTCGGCCCGCTATCGAGGGCATTGGGCTATGATCCGGAAACGGGAAACGCGCCGCCGAACGGCTGATCGCCGCGAGGGAGGCGCCAGCGGCGCCGGCGATAGGAAAAAGGTGGCGAGGCCGAGCCCCCTATCGTCCATGCGATGACAAGGTTGGGAACGGAGCCGCTGCTCGATGCCCGAGCCGGTCGCCGGAGCCGGCGCGGGGGTGTTGCGGAAACCCGCTGGGGAGGGCTGCGCTTGCCTCACAGGCCGCCGACGCAGACGTATTTGATGTTCAGGTAATCGTCGATCCCATATTTGGAGCCCTCGCGCCCGACGCCGGATTCCTTGACCCCGCCGAAAGGCGCGACCTCGGTGGTGATCAGCCCCTCGTTGATGCCGACGAGGCCGTATTCGAGCGCTTCCGAAACGCGGAAGGCACGGCCGAGATCGCGCGTGTAAAAGTAGCAGGCGAGGCCGTATTGCGTGTCGTTGGCAAGCTGCACGGCCTGTGCCTCATCCTTGAAGCGGAAGAGAGGGGCCAGCGGTCCGAATGTCTCCTCGCGGGCCACGGCCATGGCCGGCGTTGCGTCCGCGATCACCGTCGGCTCGAAGAAATTGCCGCCGAGGCTCTGGTGGCGCCGGCCGCCCGTGAGCATGCGCCCGCCCTTGGCGAGGGCGTCGGCGATATGCTCCTCCACCTTGGCGACCGCCTTCTCGTCGATGAGCGGGCCCTGCACGACGCCGTCCTCGAAGCCGTTGCCGATCTTCATGGCGGCCGAGGCCTTGGCGAGGCGTTCGGCGAAGGCTTCGTAGATGCCCTCCTGGACGAGGAAACGATTGGTACAGACGCAGGTCTGGCCGGCGTTGCGGTACTTGGCAATCATGGCGCCCTCGACGGCGCGGTCGAGGTCGGCGTCGTCGAAGACGATGAAGGGCGCGTTGCCGCCGAGCTCCATCGACACCTTCTTCATGGTGCGCGCCGCCTGTTCGGCGAGCTGCTTGCCGACCTCCGTCGAGCCGGTGAAGGTGATCTTCTTAACGAGGGGGTTCGACGTCAGCTCTCCGCCGATCTGCCGCGCCGCCCCGGTGAGAATGTTGACGACGCCGGCGGGAATGCCGGCCTCCTCGCTGAGCACGCCCCAGGCGAGCGCCGAATAGGGCGTCTGCGAGGCTGGCTTGACCACGATGGTGCAGCCGGCGGCGAGCGCGGCGCCGAGCTTGCGCGCGATCATGGAGGAGGGGAAATTCCACGGCGTGATGGCGCCGACGACGCCCACCGGGTCCTTCGTGACGAGGATGCGCCGGTTCTGCCACGGCGAGGGGATGACGTCGCCGTAGATGCGCCGGCCCTCCTCGGCGAACCACAGCACATACGCAGCCGACATGCCGACCTCGCCGCGCGCCTCAGCGAGCGGCTTGCCCTGCTCGGCTGTGAGGATGCGGGCGAGATCCTCCTTGTTGTCGGCGATGAGTTGGGCGAGGCGGCGCAGGTGATCGGCCCGCTCGGCCGCGGTCTTTGCCCGCCAGGACGGAAAGGCGGCATCGGCGGCCGCGATGGCTCGGGTGGTTTCGGCCGCTCCGGCGTTGGGCACTGTGCCGAGGAGCCGGCCGGTCGCCGGATCGGTGACTGCGATGGGCTCGCCGGCCGAGCTGTCCTTGACCCATTCGCCGCCGATGAGATTGGTGGAGCGGAAAAGCTCGGGGCGCTTCAATCGGGGCTCTGTCTGCATGGTTGTTCTCTCCAACTGCGCTCGCTTGCCGGCGCGCGCATCTCGACGGCACTGGCGGGCGGACGTGAGGGCAGCGCGCTTCCAGCATCCTCGAAGGGCAATGTGGCGCTGGCAAGGGCCATGAAGACAATCGGGACCTGCGCCCTCGGCGTGGGCAGGAGCTACGGGTCCCGTTTTTCAGCCGGCGACGGATCCTCGAAATAGACTACCATCCTGAGATGGCGATGTTCATCGACCGTCAGCACCTCGTGACGAAAAGTGCGATGCCTGCCGTGCGGATCGATGACGGCGCTGATGCCGCGGCTGTAGCTGTCCATGGTCGGCTGCTCGAACCAGCGCCGGAAATCCGCCGACAGGCTCTTGAGCTCGCCGATCAGCGATGCGAGCACCGGGCTCTCCGGCGCGGCGGCGACATCGTAACGGAACTGGGCGAGCAACCTTGGCGCATCCCGATGCCATGCCGGCAGCCGCCGGCGCAGGTCGGGGTCGGCGAAGAGCATGCGCATGATGTTGCGGTCCGCCTGCTCGCGGCCGGAGAGGCCGAGCAGCCGGTCGATGGCCGCATTCCAGGCGATCACGTCCCAGCGCAGGTTGACGACACAGGCCGGCCGCGCGGCGAGATCGTCCAGCATCTGCTGGATGAGCGGGCTGACCGAGAGCCACTGATAGTCTTCGAGCGGCGGTGGGCGCCGATGCGCCAGCAGAAAGAGGTGGCAGCATTCCGCGTCGTCCAGCCTGAGGGCCTTCGACACCTTAAGAAGGAAATCCTCGGAGACCTGAATGTCGCGCCCCTGCTCGAACCACGTGTACCAGGTCAGTCCGACGCCAGCGAGGGCAGCAACCTCCTCGCGCCGGAGACCCGGCGTGCGGCGCCGACCCGTCGAGGCGAGGCCGACGTCGGCAGGCGTCAGCCTGCGGCGGTGGCGTATCAGGAAGTCCGACAGGTCGCTTCGTGTGCGGGCGAGGGTTCGGTTCGTCAGGGGATTGCTCCAAGTAACAAGATAACTTCCAATATTGTAACAGGATGATGTCGTGCCGACAGTCCTCCGACAAGGAGGCAACATGACATCTCGCTGCGACATCGACATTTCTCTTCCAGACGCGGTCCTGGGCGACGCCGCGACGGTCCCGTCCTCGGCGCGGCTGCGGGAATGGCTGGGCCTTGCCCTTCTTTCCCTGCCGACGATCTTACTCGGGCTTGATCTGACGCTGCTGCATCTGGCGCTGCCAGCGCTCGCCGCCGACCTGCAGGCAACGAGCACGCAGGCGCTCTGGGTCATGGATGCCTACGGTTTCCTGATCGCGGGCTTTCTCGTCACCATGGGCACCCTGGGTGACCGCATCGGGCGTCGCCGACTCCTGATGATCGGCGCTGCCGCCTTTGCCGTCGCTTCGGTCGCCGCAGCCTTCTCGCCCTCCGCGCCGATGCTGATCGGGGCGCGTGCGGCGCTCGGGATCTCAGGCGCGACGCTGATGCCGTCCACCCTGGCGCTCATCAGCAACATGTTCGTCGCCCCCCGCGAGCGGGCGTTGGCGATCGGTGTCTGGGCCACCATGTTCGCGGTCGGCATGGCTCTGGGACCGATCGTGGGCGGCGCCCTGTTGGCGCATTTCTGGTGGGGCGCCGCATTTCTCTTGGCCGTCCCCGTCGTTGCGCTGCTGCTCGCCCTTGCCCCGGTCCTGTTGCCGGAATACCGCGCCCCGCGCGCTGGCCGCCTCGACCTTCCGAGCGTCGTCCTGTCACTCGCCGCCATGCTGCCGGTCATTTACGGCGTCAAGCGGTTCGCGAAGGACGGGCCCACGCCCGAGGCAGCCGTCGCCGTGGGGCTCGGGGTGCTCGTCGCGCTCATCTTCGTGCGGCGGCAGCGGCGTCTCGCGGACCCGCTCGTCGACATGAGCCTGTTCGCCGAAAAGGCGTTCGGCATTGCGCTGGTGGTGCTGCTCTTCGGCCTGGTCGCCGTCGGGGGCACCATGCTGCTCGTCACGCAGTACCTGCAGCTGGTGGCCGGCCTTTCGCCGCTCGTCGCCGGTCTCTGGATGGGACCGCCGGCCGTGGCCATGGTCGTTGCCGGCATCGGCGCGCCGCTTGTCGCGCGGCGCGTCAGGCCGGGATATGTGGTCTCCGGCGCGCTTGCCCTGTCTGTTGCCGGCTACCTCATGCTGACGCAGCTCGACGGCGGCGGTTCGGACCTGGGACTGCTGGGCGCCGGCTTCTCGTTGGCCTATCTCGGGCTCGGGGCGATCGCGGCGCTCGGTACGGATCTCGTCGTCGGTTCGGCGCCCCCCGAGAAGGCGGGGTCGGCGTCTGCATTGTCGGAGACAGTGCAGGACCTCGGCGCCTCCCTCGGCGTCGCCGCGCTCGGCAGCCTCGCCACCGCTGTCTATCGCGGCGTAATGGCGGGGCGGGGGATGGAGACGCTCGCCGGCGATGCGCGCGAAGCGGTTGCGGACAGCCTCTGGGCGGCCTCCGCCATCGCCGGCAGGCTACCGGCCGGGCTGATCGACGAGGCGCGGGCCGCCTTCATGGCGGGCTTCACCGCTGCCGCTGTCGTCAGCGCCGTATCAGTCGCCATTCTCGCGGTGCTTGCCGCCGTGGCGCTGAGGCATGTCGGCCGCCCGGGCGATTGAGCGACCGAACGGGGTGCGCCTCAGGCCGATTGCAAGCGATTGGGTTTCAGGCACCCGTATCGGGGGCATCCCGAATGGCAGGCAGGGGTAAGCGGGCATTGCGATCAAATCGCGCGATTATATCGAGCGGGAGGACTGGGGACGCCTTGCATGGCCGCAAACAAGGATACGCATCGCGGAAGTCAGCCTGACGTCGGCGGGCTGCAACCTCGCCCACGAGGCGGCCTGCGTGCCGGCGAGGATCTTGGAGATGACCGGCATGTCGCCGGGCGAAGTCGCTGAGAGTCGTCGAGCGCTGGCGGCGTTGCGCGAAAAGCTGCACGTTGGTTTGCCGGACAGGGGCTGACGCAGCAGCGGCCGGCGCGGCGACCGGAGCATGGGACAATGATGAGGGGCGAGCCCTGCCACGGACGGCTGGGCCCGCCCGGATGAGCTTGCCGTCAGGCGGCGCCTACCGGCTGACGGTGGATGAACCACAGCTCGATCGCGGCGAGGACGGCGACGATCACGCCCGCGATCACGTGCGGATAGAACGCCGCAGCGATCCCGGTGAAGCCGAGCACCCACGGCGAGATCAGCGCCCAGATGCCGAGCGCCAGGTTCGCCCATTCCTCCCATTCCGCGAAGGAGACGAGCGCGCCGATGGCGATGAGCGCGATCGCCGCCCCAACGAGCCAAGCGTTCCAGGAGGCCGCTGCCTCCATGGTGAAGCCCAGCACCCAAGGGCTGAGTGCGAGGCAGACGCCGACGAGGGCATTGCCGACGTCGAGCGCCGTATGCTCCGTCTTCCTCATCATTCTCGCTGGCATGACACTGCTCCTTCCTTGACACACCGGTCGCCCGTGACGCGCGCAGCCGGCCTTCGCCGTGGCAGGGCCGCAAAGCCGCGCCGCCGGCGCGGCCAGCGAACATGCAAGGTGAAGGAGAGGGACACGTACTGCGTCGTCCTCATGGCCACATCCTCCGGTGGAGGACCGTGCATGGGCGACATCTCCGGACCCCGGTCCGGCTGCGGCCCGTGTCACGGTGACCGCTTGCTCTTCATTTAGCCGGGAAAGCCTTACTTTTCAAGGGTTATGGGGATCAGTCCATCACGGCATGGCCCGGTTCGCCCTTGCGGTCGGCAGGTCCGGCCGGCGCATTATCAGGAGCTGTAGCACGGACAGGAGCAGCACGGTCGTCATGGTCAGCGTCGCGACCGAAGCTCCTGTGTCCAGTAGCTCTCGTTCCAGAGCGAATAGGCGAGCATCATGATACCCGTGAGCATCAATGAGACGCGGGTCGGGCGAAGACAGCCGGCCGGCGACGAGCATGGCGATCATGGTGCCGACCCCGCGCGGCGCCATCAGGAGCCCTACGGTCGCAGCCGAATAGCCGTCGAGCATTCGCAGATAGGGCGAAAACGATCTGCAAACAGCGCTATTGAAGCGGTTGGAGCATGCCTCCACTGGCTCGGCGTCCCCGCGATGGCATGGTTCAGCATTGGCTGGAGGCGGACTTTCCATGCGGCAGGATGGGCGCGTCCTCGTCATCGAGTACACGTTCGGCCGCGCCGTCGAGATCCTCGTACTGGCCGCCGCGCAGCGACCAGAGGAAGACGGCGAGCCCGACGAAACCGAGGCCCAGCGACAGCGGGATGAGGTAGAAAAAGTCGCTCATGCACGTGCCTCCGACATCCGGCCGACGCGCCGGCCCGCCTCTCGGGCGCCGCCGTCGGCACGGCCGAGGCGCAGCGCATTCGCAACCACGATCACCGAAGAGGATGACATGGCCACGGCGGCGAAGAGCGGTGTCACGAAGCCGAACACCGCGAAGGGCAGGGCGATGGCGTTGTAGATCAGCGCGAGGGCCAAGTTCTGGCGGGTCAGCGCTTGCGCCGCGCGGGAGAGGCCGAGGGCCGCCGGCACGGCCTCGAGCCCGTCGCGCAGGAAGACGAAGTCGGCTGCGTTGCGGCCGATGTCGGCGGCCGTGGCCGGTGCCATCGACGCATGCGCGGCGGCGAGCGCCGGCGCGTCGTTGAGCCCGTCGCCGACCATCAGCACCTTGCGGCCGTCGGCGGCGAGCGCGGCGAGGATCGCCACCTTGTCGCCCGGCACGAGGTCACCGGCGCATTCGGTAATGCCGAGCTCGGCGGCAAGGCGCAGGACCTCATCGCTGCGGTCGCCGGAGAGGAGGACGATCCTGAGCCCCTCGGCCTTGAGCGCCCGCACCGCCTGCTGCGCGCCCGGCCGCAGTCGGTCGGCGAATGAAAAGCCGGCGACGAGGCGGCCGTTACGCGAGAGGACGGTGCCGGTGATGCCGCTGGCGTCGCGGAGCGCCCAGGCCGCGCGGCCGAGGCGGTAGACATGGCCGCCCGCGGTCGCCTCGAGCCCGAGGCCGGGATGTTCGCCGACGCTGTCGAAGACGGGCGCCAGCCGCACCCGGTCCTGCGCGGCGGCGGCGATGGCGCGCGCGTGGGGGTGGCGCGAATGGGCGGCGATGGCCGCGGCGACCGCAAGTTCGGCCGGTGCAATGTCGCCGGCATTCGTAAGCGCGAGGATGCCCTGCGTCAGCGTCCCCGTCTTGTCGAAGACGACGGTGTCGATCTCGGTGATGCGCTCCAGCGCGCCTCCGTCCTTGACCATAATGCCGGCCTCGAAAAGGCGGCGGGCGGCGACCACCTGCACCATCGGCACGGCGAGCGCCAGCGCGCAGGGGCAGGTGATAATGAGCACGGCGACAGCGACGGTGAGCGACTGGTGCCAGCCGCCGCCGACAAGCATCCAGCCGAGGAAGGTGACGAGCGCAGCCGCATGGACGAAAGGCGCATAGAGAGAGGCCGCGCGGTCGGCGAGCCGCCGGTAGCGCGAGCGTCCACCTTCCGCCGCCTCCATGAGGCGCAACATCTCGGCGAGGAAGGAATCCTTTGCCGCCGCCCGTGCCCGCATCGTCACCGGCCCGGTGAGGTTGAGCGTGCCGGCCTCCACGGCGGTGCCGGGGCCGGCCTCGCGCGGCAGGCTCTCGCCGTTGACGAGCGAGCAGTCGATGTCCGATTGCCCGGCGATGATCTCGCCGTCAACCGGGATGCGTTCGCCCGCGGCCACCATCAGCGTCATGCCGGGAGCGATTTCGGAGAGCGGCAGGTATTCCTGCCGTCCGTCGCCACGGACCACATGGGCGCCGCGCGCGGCGAAACGCGCGAGGCCCTTGACGGCGGTGCGTGCCCGCTCGCGCATGACATGATCGAGCGTGCGGCCGATGAGCAGGAAGAAGATGAGCGATACGGCTGCGTCGAAATAGGCATGAGCACCGCTGTTCAGCGTGTCGTAAAGGCTCATGCCGAAGGCGATGAGGATGCCGATGGAAATCGGCACGTCCATGTTGGTGCGCCCGTGGCTGAGTGCGTTCCAGGCGGAGCTGAAGAAGACGCGACCGGAATAGGCGATGGTCGGCAGGGCGATGGCGGCGGAGATGAGGTGGAAGAGGTCGCGTGCGCCGGCCTCGGCGCCGGACCACACCGCTACTGACATCAGCATGATGTTCATCGCGCCGAAGCCCGCCACCGCGAGCGCACGCACGAGGCTGGAGAGCGTCTCGTCGCGCTCGTCGGCTGCCGGGTCGTCGAGATGGGCGGGATAGCCGATGGCCGCAAGCGTCGGGACGAAGGCGCTCGGGTCCGCCGCCTCGCGCCAGCGCACCGAGACGCGGCGCGTGGAGAGGTTGACGCGCGCGCCCTCGACGCCGTCGATGCGCCCGAGCGCGTTCTCGACCGTGCGCATGCAGGCACCGCAATGCACGGCCGGAACGGACAGGTCCGTCTGCCACAGGCCCTCGCCGATGCGATGGCTGGCGAGGACGATCTCCTCCCGCGAGGGCCCTCCTTCAGCGGCCGCGGGCGCGGCGGCGAGGGCGAGCGTGGCCGGCCCGCAGCAGCTCATGGGGTCATTCCTCCTGCGCGATGGCCTTGTAGGCGTGCCAGGTGCCGTGGCCGAGCACCGGGAAGGTGATGATGAGCCCGAGGAGGCCCGTGACGAGGCTCGCTAGGAAGAGCGCGAGCACGATGGCGCCCCAGGCGAGCATCACGGGCAGATTGTTCCACACCAGCGCCATGCTCTTGCCCATGGCCGTGAAGGCATCCACGCGCCGGTCGAGCAGCATCGGGATTGAGAAGGCGCTGATGGCAAAGGAGAAGGCAGCGAACAGTGCCCCGACGAGGCTGCCGACGACGAGCATGGCAAGGCCGAGCGGTGTGCCGAACAGCATCGCCGTGATCGGCCCGAGGCCGGGTACGAAGGGCTGCCAGCCGAAAAACAGCGCGTAGATGATGACGGCTGCACGCATCCATACCAGCATCAGCATCATCAGGAGCGCGCCGGTGAAGAGGATCTGCCCCGTCGAGGCCGCCTTGACGAAGATCATACCGGCAAGGCTCGCCCTTCGCCCCTCGGCAAGGCGCCGGCTCTTTTCGTAGAGGCCGATGGCGAGCACCGGTCCGACCACCATGAACCCGGCCAAGGCTGGGAAGAGGATGTAGTCGAATCCGAAGGCGAACAACCCCCAGATCGTGATGACTGAGACGGCGAAGACGAGAACGCCGTAGGCGAGGCTCGCCCCTGGCTGCACCGTGAAGTCCCGCCAGCCCTTCCGGAGCCAAGTGAGGGCCTCCGACGCAGGCAGTCCGCGATCGAGATCGACGCGGGCGGGCTTGACCGGCGCTTCGTGCGCGACTGTGCTCATGTCCTTTTCCCTCGCTCCGTCCGCTCAGCACGATGACTTGGCCGCGCGGAAGGCGCCTTCGCCCCCGCCCGGCGCCTTCAGATGGGCGACGCAGTCCGGCTGCGAGGACAGCGCCACCGCGACGAGATGCGCGTTCGCTCCGATGATCACCGCGGCCGCCACCGCGACGATGAGGAAGGCCGTGAGGCGCCCCCGCGACAAAGGCTTGCGGGCCGGATCCCGATGTCGTGTCCTCGCCGTCATGGGTCACTTGCCTCCGCCGAGGTCGAGCACGTAGAGCGTGAGGATCTTGCGGTCGAGCTCCGAGAGCCGCGTCTCCCACGCCGGCATGTGGCCCTGGCGACCACCGTAGACGGTATTGAAGATCGACTGGCGGTCCCCGCCGTAGATCCAGAAGCCGTCCGTCAGGTCAGGAGCCCCCACGTCGGTGCTGCCCTTGCCCTCCGGCCCGTGGCACGAGGCGCAGTTGGCGTCATAGACCTCCTTGCCCGCGACAATCACTTCTTTTTCCGGCCCGCTCGCGAGGGTCGGATCGCTCAGCGACTGCACATAGGTGACGACGTTGAGCACGGCCGCCCTGTCGAGCATCTGGTCGCGGCCGAAGGCGAGCATCTGTGCGATGCGGCCCTCGGGATGGCCGCTGTTGATGCCGACACGGATCGTCTCGGCGATCGCCTCGGGCGTGCCGCCCCACAGCCATGCACCGGCCGTGAGGTTAGGATAGCCGGGCCCGCCCTTGCCGGCGGTGCCGTGGCAGACCGCGCAATTGTCGCCGAAGAGGGCGCGGCCGCTCTCGCGCACCTTCTGCATCAGGCCTGCATCCGCCTGGATGGTGGCATAATCGTCCTGCGCGATGCGCTGCGCCCAGCTGCGCTGGCGCGCGGCCTCGGCGACGCTCTCGCGCACGATCTCGCGCTGGTCGATACCGAGCAGGCCCTTCGTATAGGTCACGCCGAGCGGCCAGGCCGGCATCAGCACCCAGTAAACGAAGGCGAAGAGGGCTGTGACGGAGAGGAAGAACCACACCGCCTTCGGCACTGGGGTGTTCAGTTCCTTGATGCCGTTCCACTCGTGCCCGGTCATCCGCTGACCGGTGTAGGGATCGTGCTCGCCTACCGACATGGCGTGTCCTCGTCGTCGATGATGCTCTTGGCAGCTTCCTCGAACCGCTCCTTGTTGGAGGGCCAGAAGGTGTAGGCGACGACGGTGATGGCCATCGCCATGAGGTAGAAGAGGCCGTAGGATTTGGAGAACGCGACGAGCGTGTCGTGGTCGATCATGGCTTCGCCCCTTCGGTCGATGCGGTCTGCTGGTGGGCGGCGTCCGTGAGGCGGCCGAGCACCTGCAGGTAGGCGACGAGCGCATCCATCTCGCTCACCCGCTCGGGCTTGCCATCGAAGGCGCGCACGTTGGTAGCCTCGCCGTAGCGGGCGGTGACGCCGGCCGCGAAGGGGCCGTCCGGCATCGCCTGGCCATAGGCGTCGGCGGTGGCGTTGGCGATCATCTCGTCCGTATAGGGCACGCCGACCACGCGCTGGGCGGCGAGATGGTCGGAGAGGTCATTCACCTTGAGCGGCGTCTCGGCGAGCCAGCGGTAGGCCGGCATGATCGATTCCGGCACCACGTCGCGCGGGTTGATGAGATGCGCAACGTGCCAGGCATCGGAATACTTGCCGCCGATGCGGGCGAGGTCCGGCCCCGTGCGCTTGGAGCCCCAGAGCATCGGGTGGTCGTATTTCGACTCGACCGCCAGCGAATAGGGTCCGTAGCGCTCCACCTCGTCGCGCAGGGTGCGGATCATCTGCGAGTGGCAGGCATAGCAGCCCTCACGGATGTAGATGTTGCGCCCCGCGAGTTCGAGCGGCGTGTAGACGCGCATATCGGGCGCCTCCTCGACCGTCTCGTCGATGGTGAAGAGCGGGGCGATCTCCATGAAGCCGCCGATGCTCGACACCACGATGATGGCGACGACGAAGCCGATGGCGTTGCGTTCGAGCTTTTGATGGATGCCGAACATCTCAATCATTCTCCCGCTTGGAGCGACCGGGCGAGGGCGGGAACGACGGGCGCGTCGGGCGCGTCGGCCCGTTCGGCCGACGCCTCGCGGATGGTCATCCACACGTTGTAGAGGCCGACGACTGCGCCGATGACGAAGAGGAGGCCGCCGATGGCACGGGCGATGTAGTAGGGCCGCATCGCCACGAGCGAGTCGATGAAGGAATAGGCGAGCGTGCCGCCTTCGTTGTAGGTACGCCACATCAGGCCCTGGATGATGCCCGAGTTCCACATTGCGAAGACGTAGACGAGCGTGCCGGCCAGCGAGAGCCAGAAGTGCACCTCGACGAGCTTGTTGGAATACATGGCCGGCCGCTTCCAGACCCACGGCACGACGGCATAGATCGAGCCGAAGGTGATGAGCGCTACCCAGCCGAGCGCGCCGGCATGCACGTGGCCGACCGTCCAGTCCGTGTAGTGCGAGAGCGAGTTGACGGCGCGGATCGACATGAACGAGCCCTCGAAGGTCGAGAGGCCGTAGAACACTGCCGCCAGCATCATGAAGCGCAGCGTGGCGTCATCACGCACCTTGTGCCAGGCGCCGTTGAGGGTGAGCAGAGCGTTCGCCGCCGCCATCCACGAGGGCACGATCAGCATGATCGAGAAGGTCATGCCGAGCGTCTGCACCCATTGCGGCAGGGCCGTGTAGTGCAGGTGGTGCGAGCCCGCCCACATGTACATGAAGGTGATGCCCCAGAAGCCGAGGATCGACATGCGGTAGGAGAACACCGGCCGGCCCGCGCGCTTGGGCAGGTAGTAGTACATCATCCCGAGGAAGCCGGCGGTGAGGAAGAAGGCGACCGCGTTGTGGCCGTACCACCACTGCGTCATCGCATCCTGCACGCCCGAGAAGGCCGAGTAGCTCTTGGCGCTGCCGAAGGAAATCGGCACGGCGAGGTTGTTGACGATGTGCAGGATGGCCACGACCAGGATGAAGGCCATGTAGTACCAGTTGGCCACGTAGATATGCGGCTCCTGCCGGCGCATCAGCGTGCGCAGGTAGATCGAGAAATAGACGACCCACACGACGACGAGCCACAGGTCGGCGTACCACTCGGGCTCGGCATATTCCTTCGACTGGGTGATGCCGAGGAGATAGCCGCTCGCCGCGATGAGGCAGAAGAGGTTGTAGCCGACGAGCACGAACCACGGGCTGAACTGGTCGGGCAGGCGGGCGCGGGACGTGCGCTGCAGGACGTGGAAGGAGGTGGCGATGAGCGCGTTGCCGCCGAAGCCGAAGATGACGCCGGAGGTGTGCACCGGCCTGAGGCGGCCGAAGCTCGCCCAGGCGGCGTCGAAGGTCATGTCTGGATAGACGAGCAGCCAGGCGACCCAGTCGCCCACGCCCATGCCGATGACGCCCCAGATCATGGCGAGCACGACGCCGGCCTTCGTCGGCGTGTCGTAATACTGGGCGAGGCGCTCCTCGCCCGGCTCTGGCGCATAGAAGCCGGCGATGACGAAGAACATCAGGATGACGGCCGAGGCCATGATGAGCCCGCCGTGCACGGCAAGAATGTCCCCCCGGCCGGCGATGGCCAGGGCAAGGCCGAATGTCGCCACGGCCGTCAGCACGGCAAGAGCCAGCCGCCTCTCGCCCCTCGTCAGTTCCGATATCATGGTGGCGTTGCTCCCGCTCCGCTCCTGGTCCCTGCGACGGGTGCGGAAATCCGCCCGTCTCACAGGCCATAGGACGAGCCGGCGGCCGATTGTTTGATGCGGATCAAAGAACGCCGGATTCGGCTGTGCCGGGCGCCTGTCTTGGCCCGGTTCCCCCACGCGGCCAGAGGCCCGGCCCGCAACGCCGCTAGATACATGGTCGCGGGGCGGGGCACCGATTCGTAATGCAACTCGTTTGCACTTGCGCCGCGGCTGCGCGTCGCCTATATCTGCAATTGCAATTCATTCGCAATAAGGAGAGGCGTTTCATGCCCGATGCGACGCGACGCGGCCTCATGGCTATGGTGGCTGCTGCCCTGCTTGGTTTCATGGTCGCAGCCGGCCCGGCCGCGGCGCAAACGCCGCCGGCTCGCAAGCTCGTCATCGTTGCCACGACCGGCATGATCGCCGACGCCGTGCGCCAGGTGGCAGGGGACCGGGCCGAGATAAAGGCCCTGATGGGTCCGGGCGTCGATCCGCACACCTATCGCCAGACCCGTTCCGATATTGTCGCCATGACGCAGGCTGACGCCGTGATGTGGCACGGGCTCTACCTCGAGGCCCAGCTCGAGGCCTTTTTCGTCGACCTTGCGAAGCACAAAAGGGTTTTCGCTCTTGGCGAAACTCTGCCGAAGGCTGAATTGCTGGCGCACGAGGACTACGAGGGCCGCTACGATCCGCACGTCTGGATGGCACCGCGCATCTGGAAGGGGGTCGTTCTTGCCGCGCGCGATGCGCTGATTGCGCTCGACCCGGCCGGCGAGGCGACCTTTCGCCGCAATGCCGATGTACATCTAGGCGAGATCGATGCGCTCGCCGCCTATGGCGAGAAGGCCATGGCCAGCGTACCGGCGGAGGCTCGCGTCCTCGTGACCGCGCACGACGCCTTCCGCTACTTCGGCCGCGCCTATGGCTTTGAGGTGCTCGGCATCCAGGGCATCTCGACCGAGAGCGAGGCGGGGCTCAAGCACATCGAGGATCTTGTCGGCACGTTGGTCGAGCGCAGGATCGGCGCCATCTTCGTCGAGACCTCGGTGCCGGACCGCAACGTCAGGGCCCTCATCGAAGGGGCGGCGGCGCGCGGCCACAAGGTGGTCATCGGCGGCGAGCTCTATTCCGATGCCATGGGTCGGCCGGGCACCTACGAAGGCACCTACGTCGGTATGATCGACCACAATCTCACGACGATCGCCCGGGCGCTCGGCGGCGACGCGCCGGCCAGGGGCTTTCAGGGCAAGCTCGACCCGGTCGATTGAAGAGGCATGACGCCATGAGTACCCCGACCCTGATCGCCGACAACGGCCGCACGCTCGGCGAGAGCCATCCCGACAGTCCGCTCGCCATCAACGGGCTGACGGTCAGCTACGGCGAGAAGCCCGTGCTGTTCTCGATTGACTTCGTCGTACCGAAGGGGGCGATGGTTGCCATCGTCGGCCCCAACGGTGCCGGCAAGTCGACGCTCATCAAGGCGGCGCTCGGCATCGTGCCGCGCATCGCCGGCGAGGTCACGGTTTTCGGCGCTCCTTATGAAAAGGCGCGCCACCGCATCGCCTACGTGCCGCAGCGTGCCAGCGTCGACTGGGACTTCCCGGCGACCGTGCGCGACGTCGTGCTTATGGGGCTCTACCGCGAGATCGGTTTCCTGCGCTTCGCCGGCCGCCGCCATCGCGAAAGGGCCCTCGCCTGCCTCGAGCGCGTCGGCATGGCGGCCTTCGCCGACCGGCAGATCGGACAGCTCTCCGGCGGCCAGCAGCAGCGCGTCTTCCTCGCCCGCGCGCTCGCCCAGGAGGCGGACCTCTATGTGATGGACGAGCCCTTTGCCGGCGTCGATGCGGCAACGGAACGCGCCATCATCGCCGTGCTCAAGGAGCTCAACGGCGCCGGCAAGACCATCGTCTGCGTGCACCACGACCTCGCTACCGTGCCCGACTATTTCGACCATGTCCTGCTCGTCAATGTGCGTAAGATTGCTGATGGGCCGGTCGCCACCACCTTCACCTCGCACAACCTGCAGGCGACCTACGGCGGTCGTCTCGCGGCCGCCCATGTGGAGGAGGTCGCGGTCGGGCGGGAAGCGGCGGGGGAGGGGCGATGATGGCCTTCCTCACGGCGCTCGCCCTCGGCGCGGGCTACAACACCGCCCTCGTCACCATCGGTGCTGCCATCCTCGGCGGCAGTGCCGGGGCCATCGGCACCTTCGTGCTCCTGCGCAAGCGCTCGCTCGTCAGCGATGCCGTCAGCCACGGCACGCTGCCGGGCCTCGCGCTCGCCTTCATCCTGATGGCGCTCCTGACCGGCGACGGACGCAACATCGTCGCGCTCATGGTGGGCGCAGCGTTCAGCGCCGCCCTCGGCCTCTTCTGCGTCGAGTGGATCACCCGCCGCACGCGTCTCACCGAGGATGCGGCCATCGGTGCGGTCCTGTCCGTCTTCTTCGGCTTCGGCATCGTGCTGCTCACCGTCATCCAGTCGCTGCAGACCGGCGGGCAGGCCGGCATCGCCGGCTATCTCTTGGGCTCGACCGCCGGCATGCTGCGCTCGGAGGCGGAGACCATCGCCGTCGCCGCGCTTGCCACGGGGGCTGCCATCTTCGTCCTGCGTCGGCCCTTCACGCTGGTGTGCTTCGACGAGGGCTATGCCGCGACGCGCGGCATCGACGTGCGCCTCACTGACCTTGCCATGATGGGCGTGCTGCTCGCCGTCACGGTCATCGGCCTCAAGGTGGCCGGCCTCGTGCTCATCGTCGCGCTCACTATCATCCCGCCGGTGACGGCGCGGTTCTGGACCGACCGGCCGGAACGCATGGTGCTCATCGCTGCCGCCTTCGGCGCCGCCGCAGGCTATGTCGGCGCCGCCATCTCCGCCTCGGACCGGGGCCTGCCGACCGGGGCGGTCATCGTGCTCACCGCCGCCGCTTTCTTCGCCGTCTCGCTCGTCCTGTCGCCCGTCCGCGGGCTGATGTCCGGCCTTGCCACGCGCCTGCGTTTCCAGCGGCGCGTGCACGAGCGTCAGGGCCTGCTCGCGCTCGCCCGTGGCGAGGCCATCTACGATCCCCTGACCATCAAGGTTCTGCGCCGGGCCGGACATATCCGCGCCGATGGCGTCGCGACGCTCGAAGGCCGCGCCGCCGCTGCGGCCGCCGTGCGCGAGGAGGCCTTGTGGGGTCTCTACCGCCGGCTTCATCCCGATGAGGCGGGGGCCCTTGATCATCAGGGGCTTGCGCCCATCGCGACGGCCTTGCCGCCGGACGTTGTGGCCGATCTTGCCACGCGCCTCGAGCCGGCCGATACCGGAGTACGCTGATGGGTACCGATTTCGTTGTCCTCAGCCTGGTGCCGCTCGCAATCGGCATCCTCGTCTGCGTTTCCTGTGCGCTGCTCGGCAATTTCCTCGTGTTGCGTCGCCAGAGCCTCATCGGCGATGCGGTGAGCCACGTAGTGCTGCCGGGGATCGTCGGCGCCTTCATCGTCACCGGCACCGTCGCGGCCGGCGCCATGCTGCTGGGCGCCGGCATCGCCGCCGTCCTCGCGGTCCTCCTCATCGAGATCGTGCGCCGGGTCGGTCGTGTCGAGCCCGGCGCGGCCATGGGCGTCGTCTTCACCACGCTCTTCGCCGCGGGCGTGCTGCTGCTCGAGCAATCGGACACGAGCTCCGTGCATCTCGACGTGGAGCACGCGCTCTACGGTAATCTCGAGAGCCTCATCTGGCTCGCGGGCAGCGCAGGCTGGGCGGCGCTCCTCGATCCTGCCGCGCTCGCGGCCCTGCCGCCGCAACTGCCGCGCCTGGCACTCGTCACGTTCGCCGTCGTCTTGTTCCTGCTCGTTTTCTGGAAAGAACTCGTCGTCGGCACCTTCGATGCGACATTCGCGGAAAGCGTCGGCGCACGGCCCGGGCCCGTGAGCTTCGCCCTCATCGTCATGGTGGCTGTGGCGGCGGTGGCGGCCTTCGATGCCGTAGGCTCGATCATCGTCATCGCCATGTTCATCTGCCCGCCGGCCAGCGCGCGGCTAATGACCGACCGGCTCGTGCCGCAGCTGGCCTGGAGCGTCGTATTCGCCGTGGTCTCGGCCATCGCCGGCTATGTTCTGGCCGGCTACGGCCCGCTCTGGCTGGGTGCCGCCTACAGTGTCAGTGCCGCAGGGATGATCGCGACTGTCGCAGGGCTGATCCTCGCGCTCGCCTGCCTGGCCGGGCCGCGGCGCTTCGGCACGCGCACGGCCGCCCGTCGGCGGCGACCGCCCCCAGGGCGGGCATCTCACCACCAGTCGTCGATCTCGAATTCCTTGCAGGTATAGCCAATGAAGCAGCTTGGCGTGTCCGCGGCGCGCACCCAGGCGGGGCGGGTGACCTGTGTCGGGAAGCAGAAGCTGCCGTTGGCGACATAGCGGTCGTAGGTCGTCCGGCTGGTCGAGACGACGACGGCGCCGCGCGAGGCGACGATGCCGGCAAGGGCGCGGCACGTGAGCGCGGGCGCATAGGGGCGCGACTGTGCGAAGGCCTGGGTGGCCGGAGCAGCGACGGACGCGGCCATCAACAGGGCAAGGGTGAGGGTGCTGGCTTTCATCGTCTCGCCTCCACATGGGCGCCGGGCGCCGGACGAACAACAAATTATAGCTCGCCTGAAACAGAATGGCCCCTTCGCGCGTTTCCATGGCACTCGCTTAAGTCAAGGGGTGGAACGCCATGTCCACGATACTCATCGTCATACTGATATTGTTGCTCATCGGCGCTCTGCCGAGCTGGCCCTACAGTGCAGGCTGGGGCTATTACCCGAGCGGCCTCCTGGGCCTCATCCTCATCGTCATCCTCATTCTCGCACTAATGGGGCGCTTGTAGCGCCCGACAGGATCAGGCGTTTTCGGGTCGGCCGCCGGCGCACGTTCTCCGCGCCGGCGGCGGCGTGACATTCAGGGTCACAGGGAGAGAGAACATGGAGTTGACGATCCAGCTTCTTGGTGTGCTCGGTTCCATGATCGTCTTCGTGACGATCTGCGCTCTCGAAGGGGCAAGCTGAACGAGCCCGCTCCCGATCGATTTTACGGCACTGCCGAGGGCAGGGGGTCAATCGCCCGCGCGGCGAATGCGTGTTGCCGCCTGTGAGAGATGGTAAAGCGCGATTCCGCTCGTCGTCGCCACGTTGAGGGAATCGAAGCCCTGTGCCATGGGGATGGTCACCGTGCGGGCGCGCGCCATGACGCCGGCCGGCAGGCCCGGACCTTCCGTGCCGAGCAGGATGGCGGCCCGGGCCGGACGCGCGAGCTGCGCAAGTGGCGTTGCGCCCGACGGGCTCAGCGCCAAGGGAACGAAGCCGTGCCGCTCCAAGAGGGCCACGACGTCCTCGCTCGCGCCGATGCGAGCCGAGGGCACGATAAGGCTCGCGCCGACGGAGACGCGGATCGCCTTGCGGTAGAGCGGATCGCAGCTCGCCCCGTCGAGCAGCACGCCCGCAGCGCCGAAGGCGGCTGCATTGCGGAAGATGCCGCCGACATTGTCATGGTTGGCGATGCCAAGCCCGACGACGACGAGCGCCTCCTCAGGCAGTTGGTCGAGGAGCTCGGCCGCTCCCGGCATCGGCGCCCGCTCGCCGAGCGCCAGGATGCCGCGATGAATATGGAAGCCGACGATGGCATCCATCACCGCCGATGAGGCGCGGTAGACGGGCACCGCCGCCGGCACCAGCGCCAACAGGTGGCCGAGATTGTCGAAGCGCTTGGCTGTCACCAGCAACGAGCACGTCCGGTGGACGGCGCGCGTCAAGAGCACGCGCAGCACCACCTCGCCCTCGGCGACGAAGTGGCCCTGCCGGCCGACGAGATCGCGCTCGCGCACGTCGCGATAGGCGGCGATGCGGGCGTCACCCGGATCATCGATGTCGATGATTTCAGCCAAGGGCGGCTCCCGCACGGCCTTGTGCGCCGCAGTCGCCAGCCATGCGCTCGCACGCATGGCTTTTCCTGTCGTTCGCTGGCATTGTCCCTTGCCTCATTGGAACAGCCATAAGAAAAAGCTCGCTCACGCTCAAGGACGGCGCCGCAGGGCGCCAGGATATGGAAGACCCGATGCCCAGCTATCGCTCGCGAACCTCCACCCACGGCCGCAACATGGCCGGTGCCCGCGGCCTCTGGCGCGCCACCGGCATGAAGGATGGCGACTTCGGCAAGCCGATCATCGCCGTCGTCAATTCCTTCACCCAGTTCGTGCCTGGCCATGTGCACCTGAAGGACCTCGGCCAGCTCGTGGCGCGCGAGATCGAGGCGGCGGGCGGCGTCGCCAAGGAATTCAACACCATCGCGGTCGACGACGGCATCGCCATGGGCCACGACGGCATGCTCTACAGCCTGCCCTCGCGCGAGATCATCGCCGACAGCGTCGAATACATGGTCAATGCGCATTGCGCCGACGCCATGGTCTGCATCTCCAACTGCGACAAGATCACGCCCGGTATGCTGATGGCGGCCATGCGCCTCAACATCCCGGCCGTCTTTGTCTCCGGCGGACCGATGGAGGCTGGCAAGGTCGTCCTGAACGGCAAGGAAAAGGCGCTCGATCTCGTCGACGCCATGGTCGCGGCCGCCGACGACACCGTCTCGGACGAAGATGTGAAGGTCATCGAGCGTTCCGCCTGCCCGACCTGCGGCTCGTGCTCGGGCATGTTCACGGCCAATTCGATGAACTGCCTCACCGAAGCGTTGGGCCTCGCTTTGCCCGGCAATGGCTCCACTCTCGCCACCCACGCCGACCGCAAGCGCCTCTTCGTCGAGGCCGGCCACCTCATCGTCGATCTCGCCCGCCGTTATTACGAGCAGGACGACGCCTCGGTGCTGCCGCGTGCCATCGCGAGCTTCAAGGCCTTCGAGAATGCGATGACGCTCGACATCGCCATGGGCGGCTCAACAAACACGGTTCTCCATCTCCTCGCCGCGGCGAATGAGGGCGAGGTGCCGTTCACGATGAGCGACATCGACCGCCTGTCGCGCCGCGTGCCCGTCCTGTGCAAGGTGGCGCCGGCGGTCGGCCACGTGCACATGGAGGATGTGCACCGCGCCGGTGGCATCATGGCGATCCTGGGCGAGCTCGATCGCGTCGGCCTCATCGACACCAGCTTGCCGACCGTGCACAGCACGACGATGGCTGAGGCGCTGGAGCGCTGGGACATCGCACGCACCGACAGCGAGAGCGTGCGCACGTTCTACAGGGCCGCGCCCGGCGGCGTGCCGACGCAGGTCGCTTTCAGCCAGGACCGGCGCTGGGACGACCTCGACCTCGACCGTGAAAAGGGTGTCATCCGCGCCGCGGAGCATGCCTATTCGAAGGACGGCGGCCTCGCCGTGCTCTACGGCAACCTCGCCGAGGACGGCTGCATCGTGAAGACGGCCGGCGTCGATGAATCGATCCTGAAATTCTCCGGCCCCGCCCGCATCTTCGAGAGCCAGGATGCGGCGGTCGAGGGCATCCTCGGCAACAAGGTCAAGGCCGGCGAGATCGTCCTCATCCGTTACGAGGGGCCGCGCGGCGGCCCGGGTATGCAGGAAATGCTCTATCCGACGAGCTACCTGAAGTCGAAAGGGCTCGGCAAGCTCTGCGCTCTCGTCACCGACGGGCGCTTCTCCGGCGGCTCCTCGGGCCTGTCCATCGGCCACGTCTCGCCGGAAGCGGCCGAGGGCGGCACCATCGGCCTCGTCGAGGAGGGGGACATCATCGAGATCGACATCCCGAACCGGCGCATCCATCTCGCCGTGGGGGAGGAGGAGATCGCCCGCCGCCGCGCCGCCATGGAGGCGAAGGGCGACGCCGCTTGGCAGCCGGCCGCCCCGCGCAAGCGCGCCGTCTCGGCCGCCCTGAAGGCCTACGCGGCCCTGACGACCAGCGCCGCCCGCGGCGCCGTGCGCGACGTGAGCGGCCTCAAGCGCTGAAAACGTTTCGGCGGGTCGCAGGGCTGGAGCGCCGCTGCCCCCTCCCCATTACATGAGGGAGGGGGCGCCAAGACGCCGCCCGCCATGGCATCGCCAGCGCCGGGCGCTCGGGCCGTTGCGTCGCTACGCCTGCGTGACGATGGCCTCCAGAAGCCGCATCGCCCGCGCCCCGGCGGCGGCGTCGGGCACGTCGCGCTGCTCACCTCGTACCACCGCGAGGAAGTCACCGATCAGGGCGTAGTAGCCCTTGTGGTCCTCGTTGGCGGCGACCGTCAGGTTCGGCTCCCAGACGAGCGTATCCTCGCCGTCGACGAGGCTCGCGTCCGTGCGGCTCACCTTGAAGGGCGGGGCGCGGTAGTAGCGGACCTCGTGCACGTTGCGCACCTCCACGCGCTGGTGGTCGGCCATCACCTGCCACCATTCCATCGGCGTGCCGCGCGACTGGTGCGTGCCCATGACGAGCGTGCCGAGGCCGCCGCTCGCGAAGCGGAAATCGACGTGCAGCAGCAGCTTTCCGGGGGCGAGTTCGTGCCGGCGCGCGCCGACTTGGGCGACCTCGCCCATCAGCCACGGAACGAGGTCGAGATAGTGCACGCAATGATGCAGGTAGAAGCCGGTGTAGTCCGGGTCCTTTTCGAAGTATGTCGGCGCCGTCATGTACTCGCCGAGGAAACTTGCCGGCGTGCCGAATTCCGGCTTGGCGACGACATTGGCGGCGATCCGGTTTGCCGTTGAATAGCGTTTCATGAAGCCGAGCACGACGGGTACGCCCGCGGCCTGCGAAGCCTTGGCAAGTTCCTCGGCCTCGCGCGCCGTCGCTGCCGGCGGCTTCTCGACGAAGACGGGCAGCTTGCGTGCCATCGCCGCCATGCCGACAGCGAAATGTACGGCAGGGCCTGCAGCAATGCCGATGGCATCGATGTCCTGGCGCGCCAGCAGCGCCTGCCAATCGCGCATCGTGTTCTGCACCGGGATGCCGTAGCGTCTCGCGGTCTGAGCGAGCCGCGCTTCGTCGGTGTCGCAGAGCGCGGCGATGGTGACATCGTGGCGGATGAGCTGCGGCAGCAGCATCTCGTTGGCATGCGTGCCGCAGCCGATCCAGCCGATGCGAATGGTCATGGCTCATGCCCTCCCGGCGAAGGCGAGCGCGGCCTTGAGATAGGCCACACTGTGGGCGAGTTCTCCGTCTTCGTTGCGCTGCGGTGCACGCCATTGGGCGAGCGGCACCCCCGGCCGCTCGTCGTCGCGGCGGAAGGGCTCGAGGGTGATCGGCCCAGCGTAGCCGACGTCGACGAGGGCACGCGCCACCGCCGGCCAGTCGATATGGCCGGAACCGACGAAGCCGCGGTTGTTCTCGTTGGCCTGGAAATGTACGAGCCGCTTGCCCGCCAGTCGGATGGCGTCGGGGATGGAGGGATCCTCCATGTTCATGTGGAAGGTGTCGAGCATCACGCCGAGCGCCGGCGAGGAGACCGCCTCCGCGATGGCGAGGCCGTGGCGCGTGGTGTTGGCGATGTCGGTCTCGAAGCGGTTGAGCGGCTCGAGCCCGAAGGTCACGCCGGCATTCTCGGCGCGCAGGCTCGCCTCCCTCAGGCCGCTGACGACGCGATCGATGCGCCGCTTGCGCTCCTCCTCAGCGACCGGTGCCGGCGGGCGCCCGGCGAAGACCATCGGCGCCCCGTAAAGCGGCCCGCCGACGATGGTTGCGCCGAGCGCCGTCGCGGTCTCGACGCAGGTGCCGAGATAACGGATGCCCGCCTGTCGGGCGCCCTCGTCAGCACTCGAAATGTCGCGGGCAAGGCTGACGCGGGCGGCCAGCACCACGCCGAGGCCGCTGTCGGCGAGCGCGGTCCTGGTCTCGGCGAGATTGAGCTCGCCGGGCTCGGGCACCAGCAGTTCGACGAAGTCGCAGCCGGCCTTCTTCGCTCGGGTGAAGGTTGCGAAATGTTCGCGGCCGAACGGCCGGGCATAGAACATCGAGATGACGCCGATCGGGTTCATTTGCTTGGTCATGACTTCACCGCACCGGCCGTGAGACCGCCCACGAGCCGCCGTTGCACGAGGAGGAAGAGGATGGTGACGGGGATGGCGACGAGCGTTCCGCCCGCCGTGAGCAGGCCCCATTGCACCGTGAACTCGCCGATGAAGAGCTGCAGGGCAACCGTGACGGTGCGCACGTTCTGGCCCGACAGCATCATGGCGAAGAGGTATTCGTTCCAGGAAGTGACGAAGATGTAGATGCCCGTCGTCACGATGCCGGGCATGACGATCGGCAGGATGACGAGGCGGATGGTTTGCAGACGGCTGGCCCCGTCCATGATCGCTGCCTCGTCGAGTTCGGGCGGGATCGCATTCATGTAGCTCGTCATCATCCAGATCGAGAATGGGATCGCGAAGGTGGAATGCCCGGCGATGACGCCGAGGAAGGTGTCGAGCAGCCCGAGGGCGCGCATCAGCACGAAGAGCGGGATGATGATGAGCACGATCGGGAACATGTTCACGACGAGGAACTGCACCATCAGGAAGCGCCGCCCGCGGAAGCGGAAGCGCGAGAAGGCATAGGCCGCCGGCACGCTGACGAGGAGCCCGACCGTGACCGCGCCGACGGCGACGATGAAGCTGTTGAGGAGGTTGCCGGCGAAGGTCGTGCGGGCGAGGAGGTCCCGATAATGCTGCAGCGTGCCCTCGCTCGGCCAGTACGCAACCGGCCATTGGGCGATCTCCTCGTTGGGCTTGAAGGAGGTGATCACCATCCAGGCATAGGGCGCGAGCGCGAAGAGCACGATGGCGAGGACCGGGATCTCCACCTGGACGACGCGGGCGAGACGGGAGCGGCGTTCGATCATCGGCTGAGCTCCCGCGCCACGCGGCGCACATAGATGAAGACGACGACGAGCAGAAGCGCTGTGAGCACCAGCGCGAGCGCCGCGCCATAGCCGAATTCCATGCCGCTGTAGGCTTTGAGGAAGGCGTAGAGCGGCAAGGTGTGGGTGGCGTAGCCCGGCCCGCCGCCGGTCATGACGAGGATCACGTCGAGCGAGTTCGCCACCCAGATGGTGCGCAGCAGGAGCGCGGTCGCGATCACCTCGGAGATCGACGGCAGCGTGACGTAGACGAGCTTCTGGAAGCGGCTCGCCCCGTCGATCTCGGCCGCCTCGTAGAGCTCGGCGGGGATCGTCTGCAGGCCGGCGAGCACGACGACCGCGAAGAAGGGAAATCCCTGCCAGATGAGGGCGAGGATGACGGCGTAGAAGGCCGTATCGGGATGGGCGAGCCAGGCGACCGGTTCGGAGATGAGGCCGAGCCGCAGGAGCCCGTCGTTGATGACGCCGACATTGAAGTCGTACATCCAGGTCCACATCAGGCCGATGATGACGCTCGGCAGGGCCCAGGGCACGATGATCAGCGAGCGGGCGATGCCCCGCCACCAGAAGCTCTCGTTGAGGAGGAGCGCGGCGCCGAGCCCCAGCAGGAACTGGAAGCCGACGACGAGCGCGATCCATAGGAAGGAGTGGCCGAGCGAGATCCAGAAGACCTCGTCGTTCCACATGCGTTGGAAATTGCCGAAGCCGATGAAGGGCACGTCCTTGGGGCGGAAGAGCACGAAATCGTGCAGGCTCATCCACGCCGTCTGCAGGACGGGAACGAGGATGACCGCCGCCGTGACCACGAGGGCGGGCAGCAGAAAGGCATAAGGCGTCATAAGCGCGCGCGAGCGCGCTCCCGCCGTCACGAGGCTCGTCACGGGCCGAAACTCCGGAAAAGGTGGGTGGAGGCGGTATTGCGCCGCGCTCCACCCGGGTCGGCAGGGGCCAGGGGGGACCCCCGCCACCCATCAACCGTGGAAGTGCTTCTCGATGGCCTGCATCATGTCGTCGGGGCTGATCTGTCCGAGCAGCGCGCGCTGCATGTTGGTCGGCCAAACGGTGCGCACGAAATCCGCCGTCTTGGGGCTATCTGGCAGCACGCCGGCCATGGCGAGCGACTGCTCGCTGGCCTCGACGAAGCGCTTGGGATGCAGCTTCCAGTTCGCCATGCCCGAGGTGGTCACGGTGAGCTGGCCGGTGAAGCCGTTGAAGGTGACGTTGTTCTCGGCGGTGGACAGGAAGGTGATCCACTTGAAGGCGGCCTCCTTGTTGGCGCTTGCCGCGAAGACCGCGTTCGATTCGTCGCCAAAGGAGGTCCAGCCGTTGCCGTCGGGCGCGCGCGGCACCGGCACAGCGGAGACCTTGTCGCCGAGCGCCTCAACCATCTCGTTGGACGAGCCGACGTGGTGGATGGTCATGGCCGTGCGGCCCGCCTTGAAGCCGTCGATGATCTGGCGGAAGCCGTCGGTCGGTGCTGACGGCGGGAAGACCTTCTCCTTGGTACCGAGATCGACGAACCAGCGGTTGGCGGCGAGCGCCTTGTCGCTGACCATGCCGCCCTTGCGGAAATTGGCGCCGCCGCCGAGGACGAATGGCCCCCAATGGTCGTGGCCACCCGCTCCGCCCCGCATGCCGAACCCGAAGACGCCATCCCTGGTCAGTGCCTTCGCCGCCTTGAGGAAGTCGTCGAAGGTGTGCGGGGCTGCGACGCCGGCCTTTTCGAACAGATCCGGTCGGTAGTAGAGATAGAGCACTACGTATTGTAGCGGCAGGTAATATTGCTTGCCATCGCTGGCCCTGTTGAGCTGCCAGATGTCCTCGGTGATGTCGGTACGCGCGTTCCAGCCCTTGAGCATGTCGTCGAGCGGCTCGAGCGCTCCCATCTCCACGAGGCGGGCCTGGTTGTTGAGCTTCACCATGGCGCAGTCGGGCGCATTGCCCGCGACGAGCGCGGCGAAAAGGCGCGTGTAGTAGTCGTTGCCGCCGCCCCACGGAATGCTTTCGGCGACGACCTTGATGCCGGGATTTTCCTTCTCGAACTTCGCGACGAGCTCGGCCGGCGAGTGCTGCGGATTGTCGAAATGGTACCACCAGCGCACCGTCACGCCTTGCGCGACGGCCGGGGCGGGAAAGCTGCCCGCGAAGGGCGCGGCAAGCGCGCCCGCGCCGGCGAGTTGCAGGAATCTGCGCCTCCCGATGCCCTTTTTGCGGGTCATGTTGTCCTTGGTCATGTCCTCTCCTCCGGTTCTTTGCGTGTTGTTTCTGGGGTACCGCCCTGGTCCCCTTTCGCTGCAAGGGGGAAATTGCCGTCTCCTATCGGCCGAGAACCTCCCTGATATGCGCCGCGCCGGCCGCGATGGCCGCCCTTGCCGCCGGCAGCTCGCGCGTCATGCGCAGAAAGCCGTGGACGACGCCGGGCGTCACGTCGAGGCGGAAGGCAATGCCGGTGTGGGCGAGTTTGTCGGCCAGCAGCAGCGTGTCGTCGAGCAACGGATCGAGCCCCGCGGCATTGAGATAGAGCGGCGGCAGGCCGTCGAGTTCGGCGCGCAGCGGGACGGCGAGCTCGGTGGTGTCCGCCGGCAGGGTGCCGAGGAAGTTGCCCCAGTACCACTGCATGATCGCGGTTCCGAGAAAGAGGCTGCCGTCGCCAAGGCGCTCGTGGCTTGCCGTGTCGAAGATCGGCGCGTAGCAGCCGTAGAACAGGGCGGCCGTTGCGGGCAGCGCCTGTCCCTTGTCGCGCCGGGCGAGAAGCGCGGCGAGCGCGAGGTTCGCCCCGGCCGAATCGCCGGCGAGCGCGATGCGCGCCATGTCGACGGGCTGGCCGAGGCCGCCATCGGCCGCGAAGGCGAGGGTGGCGAGGACATCGTTGAGCGGTGCCGGGAAGGGATGTTCCGGAGCGAGGCGATAATCCATGCTGAGGACGGCGCAGCCCGAGGCCTTGGCCAGGTTGCGCACGGTGCCGTCGTGCGTGTCGATGGAGCCGAAAGTCCAGCCTCCGCCGTGCACGAAGACGACGAGGCCGTTCGTCAGCGCGTCCGCCTGCGGTTCGTAGAGACGGGCCCGCATGCCGCCGGCAGCCGTGGGGACGGTGAGCTCACGCACCGCCGCCAGCTCCGGCGCGCCGGCGTTCCAGGGCTTCGCCAGCTCTTCGAAGGTCTGTCGGGCCTCACCCATCGCCATGGTGCGGTAGTCGACGGCGGGCGCAGCGCGCATGCGCTCGTAGATGGGCCGGAAATCTGGATCGAGGGGCAGGGTCATGCTGACTGACGCTCCGAGGAAACGTCGACGATGGTGTCGATGTGGTGGCCGAGCGCCTCGGCAAGGCCGGCGCCGTCGCGCGCGGCGAGGCGCTCGTAGATGGGCTGGTGCCTGCGCGCCGTCTCGAGCAGGGGGCGGCGATGGCGCGGCTCCCACAGCTTCTGCCGGTGCGAGTGCAGGATGCAGCGCACGAGGATCTGCTCCAGCGCCTGCAGGCCCGCGAGGCGGAAGATGGCGAGGTGGAAATCGGTGTCGAGCTCGATGAGCCGGTACTGGTCGCCCGCGCTCGCCACCCGCTCCATCTCGTCCTGCAGGGCCTGCAGCTCCTGCAGCGCGCTGTCCATCACCGCGGCCGCGGCGCGCACGGCCCCGCGCATCTCGATGCGGCGCCGGAGCGCGATGATTTCGTCGGCCTCTTCCGGGTCGAGCGGCGTGACGGTGGTGCCGCGGTGGCCGCTGCGGATGACGAGGCCGTCCTCCTGCAGGCGCAGCAGCGCCTCCCGCACGGTGCCCTGGCTGCAGCCGAGCTCGCGCGCAAGGCCGAGCTCCGTCAGGGTGATGCCGGGCTGCAGGTCGTTGAGGATGATGCGGCGTTTGACCGCCGAATAGGCTGCCTCGCGCGGGCGCACGGTCCGAAGCCTCCCCTGCACTTCTTATTATCAATATTGATATTGATAATCGAAACGGCGTAGCCTGACAAGATGCCGCCGGGCGGCTGGAACGATCGAGGTGGCGATGGCCTCAGGACGCGGCGGCCCGCGGGGCGGGCTGGCTTTCCGCCTGCCTGGCGGGCGCAGTCCAGCCGAGCGCGCGCGAGATGGTGTCGGCCGTCTCGATGACCAGCTCGCCGAGCACGGGGATGCGCGCCGGCGAGATGCGTTCGGCGGGGCCGGAAACGCTGATCGAGGCGAAGACGCTGCCGGAGGCGTTGCGGATCGGGGCAGCGACGCAGTTGAGGTTGCGCTGGTGCTCGGACCAGTCGATGGAATGGCCGCGCTTGCGCGTCGCCGCCATCTCCTCGCGCAGCCGCTGGGGATCGACGATGGTGCTCTCGGTGAAGGCCTTCAGCCCGGCCGCGATGACGCGCTCCAGCGTCGCCTCGTCCTGGAAGGCGAGGATGGCCTTGCCGACCCCGGTGCAATAGACCGGTGCGCCCTCGATGGTCATGACGAGCGAGCTCGGTCCGCTGTCCATCTCCTTGCGGTCGACGAAGACGGCGTGGAGGCCGTCGAAGATGCAAAGATGCACCACCTCGCCGCTCAGCTTGGCCAGGCGGTCGACATGCGGCTGCGCCTCGCGGTGCAGGTCGAGGTTGGCGAGATAGAGGCTGCCGAGTTCGAACAGCTTGAGGCCGAGGCGGTAGCGCTCCCGGTCGCGGTCCTGCTCGATGAAGCCGATCTCCTTCATCGTCGCGAGCAGCCGGTGGGCCGTGGCCTTGGGATAGCCCGTCCGCGCCTGGATCATGCCGAGCGTCAGCGTCCGGTCGTGCTTGGTGAAGCACTGCAGGATGCTCGCCATCTTGCCGAGCGAGTTGACCAGATCCTTGCGCTGGGTCCGCGTCACGCCTTACCTCGTTCATTCCACGATGCGGAACATATCGGCAAATTCAGCGGGGACGTCAAGCGCTTTCGAACCGTGCTGGGGCGTTGGCGCGCGCGAAATCCGATTCCGTGTTGACGGCTCGCTCGCGGGCTCGATAAAGTCTGCTATGCGGAATAATGATCCGATATTCGGACTAGGGAGCTGAAATGCACACGAAACTCGCAGGTGTCATTCCGCCGATGACGACGCCGTTCCGGACCGATGGGGCGATGGCGCTGGAGGCCGTGGCCGGGCAGGTGGACTTTCTCGTTGCGGCCGGCGCGCACGGCCTTGCCGCCGGCGGCTCGACCGGCGAGGGCCACACGCTCGACCCGGAGGAGTTCCGCGATCTCATCGGCGCGACGGTCGCCGCCACCGCCGGGCGGGTGCCGGTGATCGCCGGCATCATCGTCGACAGCACGCGCGACGCGATCCGCCGCGGCAAGCTGGTGCGCGACATGGGCGTCGCCGCCCTGCAGGTCACGCCGGTGCACTATCTCTTCAAGCCGGACGACGAGGCGATGGTGCGCCACTTCCGGGCGCTCGCCGACGAGACCGGCCTGCCGATCATCATCTACAACGTGGTGCCCTGGACCTATCTGTCGCCGAAGCTGCTCGCCCGCATCATGCGCGAGGTGCCGATGGTGGTCGGCGTCAAGCAGAGCGCCGGCGATCTCAAGCTCTTCGCCGATCTCATGGCCGAGAACCTCGCCGGCAAGCTGATCTTCAGCGCCGTCGACGCGCTCATGTATCCCTCCTACACGCTCGGCGCCCATGGTTCGATCGCCGCGATCCTCGCCGCGGCGCCCAAGGCGTCTGTCGACCTGTGGGACGCGGTGAAGGCCGGCGACCACCCGCGCGCGCTCGATCTCCACGTCAAGCTGCTGGCGCTGTGGAACGCCATGGTCTCGGACAACCTGCCGGCCTGCACGAAATACGCCCAGAGCCTGCAGGGCGTGAACGCCATGGAGCCGCGTGCTCCGATGCCGTCGGCCTCGCCCGCCCAGCGCGAGGCGATCCGTGCGGCGCTCGCGGGCCTCGGCGTCGCCGTGAAGGCAAAGGCGGCCTGAGGGCCGCCTTCCTGTTCAAAAAAGCAAAAGCACATCGGGTCGGAGGAAAACGTCCATGTTCTCGCGCACATCCTTCTCGCGCATATCCCTGACGCGCCGGGTCGCCATGGCTGCGGCGGTCTCGCTCGCCGTCGTCGGGCCGGCGCTCGCCGCCTGGCCGGAGCGGCCCGTCACCATGATCGTGCCGTGGAGCGCCGGCGGCGGCACCGACGCAACGGCGCGCATCGTCGCGAGCCTCCTCGAGAAGGAGCTCGGCAAGCCCGTATCGGTCGTCAACCGCACCGGCGGCGGCGGCATCGTCGGCCATACCGAGATCGCCAATGCCAAGGCGGACGGCTACACCATCGGCGTCATCACGACTGAGCTGTCGATGTATCACTGGCTCGGTACCTCCGCGCTCAGCCACGACAGCTACAGCCTCATCGCGCTCTACAACACCGATCCGCAGGGCGTGCACGTGCGCAAGGATGGCCCCGCCACGATCAAGGACCTCGTCGAGGCGATCAAGGCGGCTCCCGGCAAGCACAAGGCCTCGGGCGCCAACCAGGGCGGCGCGGCGCATCTGTCCTTCGTTGGCCTGCTCAACGCCATCGGCCTCAAGGCCCAGGACGCGCCGTGGGTGCCGACGGACGGTTCGGCGCCTTCGCTGCAACTCCTCACCTCGAAAGCCATCGATATCGTCACGACGACGATGCCCGAGGCGCAGACCATGGTCGATGCCGGCGAGGTGAAGACGCTCGCCCTGATGCGTCCCGAGCGCGATCCCGCCTTCCCCGACGTGCCGACCGTCAAGGAAACGCTCGGCGTCGACTGGAGCCTCGGCGCCTGGCGCGGCGTCGCCGGCCCCAAGGGCATGCCGGAGGAGGTCGTCGAGACGCTCTCGAAGGCCATGGCCAAGGTCGTGAAGGACCCAGAGTTCGTTAAGTTCATGGATGCCCGCAAGTTCGGCATCGAATATGCTGGCGGACCGGATTTCGCGAATTACCTCAAGCGGATGGATGAACGCTTCGGCGAGGCCATGAAGGCCGCCGGCCTCGCCAAGCAATAGGGCCGGGACTCCTTCCATGCGCAAGGTGGATGTCGCCGCGGGCTTGCTCTTCGCGGCCTTCGGAGCGGGCGTCGTCGTTGAGGCGGCGTCCATTCCTCCGATGATCGGGCAGGCCTACGGGCCTGGCTTCTTCCCCTCGCTCGTCGGCGGCGGGCTCGTCGTCGCCGGGCTCATCATCGCCCTGCGCGGCCTCTTCACCGCGCCGGAAGCGGTGGTGGAGGGGGCGGGGCGGCCCGCACCGACTGCGACGTGGCCCTACTGGGGAGCGCTCGCCTGGCTGGTCGCTGGGCTTGTCGTCATCATCCGGGCTTTCGAAGCCATCGGCTTCGTGCCGCTCCTTGGCATCTATCTCGCCGGCTTCATGCTGCTGCTCGGTGTGCGGCCAGTGCAGGCGGTCGTTCTCGGGTTTCTCCTGACCCTCGGCGTCTATTTCCTGTTCGTCCGCCTGCTGCTGGTGCCGCTGCCGGCCGGGCTGCTGCAACCCCTTCTCGGGTAAGCGCTCATGCATTCGGTCATTCAGGCGCTTGGGCTGGTGCTCGATCCGCAGGTGCTTCTCACGGTGGTGCTCGCCTCGCTGTTCGGCCTGTTCGTCGGCGCCGTCCCCGGCCTGACGGCGACCATGGCGACGGCGCTGCTCGTGCCGATCACGTTCTTCATGGATCCCCTGTCGGCCGTTGCCGCCATTGTGGCCTGCACGGCGATGGCTATCACCGCCGGTGACATTCCGGGCTGTCTGCTGCGCATTCCCGGCACGCCAGCCTCGGCCGCCTACACGGACGAGACCTTCGCCATGACGAAACGCGGCCTCGGCGCGCAGGCGCTCGGCGCGAGCCTCGTTTCCTCGGTCATCGGTGGCATCGTCGGCACCGTCGTCCTCATCCTCGCCGCGCCGGCGCTGGCGCGCATCGCCCTGCAGTTCTCGAGCTTCGAATATTTCTGGCTCGCGCTCATCGGCCTGTCCTGCGCCGCCTTCGTGAGCTCGGACGACGCCTTGCGCGGCTTCGTCTCCCTGCTCATCGGCCTCTTCATCGCCAGCGTCGGCATGGACGGCGTCAGCGGCACGCCGCGCTTCACGCTCGGCGTCACGGAGCTCCTGGGCGGCATCAGCTTCATTCCCGCCATGATCGGCATGTTCGCCGTCTCCGAGATCCTGAACAGCCTCGTCCGCGGCACGGCGCGTGAGCGCTTTGCCGCGACGCAGAAGGTTACCGGCATCTTCCGCGGCATCCTCGGCCTCATCCGTCACTACTGGCGCAACGTGGCGCGCGGCTCGGTCACGGGCACGCTGATCGGGGTCCTGCCGGGCGCCGGCGGCGACATCGCCGCCTGGATCTCCTACGCCACCGCCAAGCGCTTTTCGAAGACGCCCGAGAAGTTCGGCACCGGCCATCCCGAAGGCGTCATCGAGGCAGGTGCGGCCAACAACGGCGGTCTCTCAGGCGCGTGGGTGCCGGCGCTCGTCTTCGGCATCCCGGGCGATGCGGTGACGGCGATCGCCGTCGGCGTCCTCTTCATGAAGGGGCTCAACCCCGGCCCGCGGCTGTTCGAGGCGCAGGCGGAGATGCTCTATGCCGTCTTCATCATCTTCCTCATCGCCAACCTGCTGCTCCTGCCCTTCGGCTGGGCGGCGATCCGGCTCGCGAGCCGCATCCTGACCGTGCCGCGCCCGCAGCTGATGGCGATCATCCTGCTCTTCTGCGTCGTCGGCTCCTTCGCCATCAACAACACCGTCTTCGACATCGGCCTGATGCTCGGCTTCGGCATCCTCGCCTTCCTGCTCAACCTCGCCGGCTTCCCCGTGGCGCCCATCATCCTCGGCATCGTGCTCGGGCCGCTGCTCGAGCAGAACTTCCTGACCTCGATGGTGATTGCGGGCGGCGACATCACCGGCTTCTTCGAGCGCCCGGTCGCCGCCGCGCTCGGCGTGGCCGCCATCCTCATCTGGGCGGTGCCGCTCGGCCTCACCGGCCTGCGCCTCCTGCGCGGCGGCACGCGCGCCGCAAAGCCCGCGGAGAACAACTCATGACGAAACGCGTGATCGCGGTGGGCATCGCGGTGATGGACAAGATCTTCTCCGTGTCCGCCATTCCGGACGAGCCCATCAAGGTCTTCGCCACCGGCTACAGCGAGATCGGCGGCGGACCGGCCGCCACCGGCGCGGTGACGGTGGCGCGCCTCGGCGGCGAGGCCGTGCTGTGGGCGCGCGTCGGCGATGATCCCGTGGGCCGGCGCATCATCGAGGAACTGGGCGAATGGGGCGTCAGGCCCGCAATCCGCCTCCTCCCCGGCGCCCGCTCCGGCGTCTCGGGCGTGCTCGTCGACAAAGAGGGCGAGCGCCTGATCATCGCCTTCGCCGACCCCGGGCTCGATGCCGATCCTGCATGGCTACCTCTTGCGGAGGTCGCGGCGGCGGATGCCGTCCTCGCCGACATGCGCTGGCCGCGCGCGAGCGAGGTCGTGCTTGATGCTGCTCGGGCGGCCGGCGTGCCGGCCGTGCTCGATGCGGACTTGGCGTCCGACGACGTCGCCCACCGGCTCGTCGCGCGCTCGGACTATGCCGTCTTCTCCCGCCCGGCGCTCACACGCTTCGCCGGGACGGACGATGTCGCCGAGGGGCTCCGGGCGGCGGCGCAGGTCTGCCCCGGCCGTGTCGGCGTCACTCTTGGCGGCGAGGGCTTCGCCTGGCTGGAGGGGGAGAGCCTGGCCCGCGAGCCGGGCTTCACCGTCGAGACGGTCGACACCCTCGGCGCGGGCGACGTCTTCCACGGCGCCTTCGCCCTCGCCATCGCGGAGGGGCGCGACATGCGCGCCGCGGCGCGCTTCGCCAATGCCGCCTCCGCTCTCAAATGCACCCGGCGTGGTGGCCGTGCCGGCATTCCGGATCGGGCCGAAGTTGAGGCCCTCATGTCTTTGTCCGAGGAGGTATGATGACTGTTTCCGCAGGCAAGTTGCGCGGGTTGAAGAGGCTCGCCGACGACAGCGGGCGCTTCAAGATGGTCGCCGTCGACCAGCGCCCGCCCATCCTGAAGGTGCTCGGTGAGAAGCTGGCGCCGCGCCAGCCGGGCTACGACGAGGTCAGCGCCGTCAAGGCGCTGCTCGCCCGCGTGCTGACGCCGCTGGGCTCGGCCGTGCTGATCGATCCCGACTACGGCTACAGCCGCGCCGTCGACCACATCCCTGCCCGGCGCGGCCTGCTGATCACGCTCGAGGATTTCCGCTTCGAGGAAGACGAGCGCGGCCGCCGAACGCGGCTCTATCCCGGCTGGGACGTCGGCAAGATCAAGCGCATGGGTGCAGACGGCGTCAAGCTGCTGCTCTGGTATCGCCCCGACGCGGCGCGCGAGGTCGTCGCCCACCAGCAGGCGCTGGTGCGGCAGGTGGGCGAGGCCTGTGCGCGCTACGACATCGCCTTCCTGCTGGAGCTCCTCGTCTATCCCTTTAAGGGCGCCAGCAATCACACGACGGATTACATCGAGGATCGTGAGAAGCGCCCCGATCTCGTGCTGCAGAGCCTCACGGACTTTGCGGACCCGGCCTATGGCGTCGACATCTACAAGCTCGAAAGCCCGGTGCCGGCCGGCGCTCTGCCGGATCCCGCAGGCAGCGATGCCGCGGTGGCTGAGACGGAGCAGCTCTTTGCGCGCATGGCCGGGCTCATCGACAAGCCGTGGGTGATGCTGAGCGCCGGCGCCGGGATGGAGGAGTTCCGCCGCGTCCTCAGCTATGCCTACCGGGCCGGCGCCAATGGCTATCTTGCCGGCCGCGCTATCTGGTGGCCGGCCTTCCGCCATTACCCCGACCTTCAGGCAATGGAACGAGAGTTGGCGTCGGACGGCATCGGCTATATGAAAGATATAAATCGATTAACAGACGATTCCGCCCGGCCGTGGCAAACGGCCGCTGCGTTTGGAGGCGCGCCGGGGCTGGCCGACGCGGGACATGATTTCCCCGGGCGCTACGCGGGCTTCGGTTCGCAGGCTGCCTGAGGTGCGGGGCCGGAGGCGCGCCGCCTGCGTGGCGGTTCGCGCCGAACCGATGGAAAACGATCGCCGGAGAGCTGTGGGTGAGCCGCGCCGGCGGTCCAGGCTAGGGAGATGAGACCGATATGTTGAATGATCTCAAGGGCAAGCGCGTCCTCATCACGGGCGCGAGCACCGGCATCGGCGCGGCGACGGCCGTGGCGTTCGGCCGGCTCGGCAGCCATGTCGTCGTTCACTACAATTCGAGCGAGGACGACGCCAAGGCCGTCGTCGAGGCCATCCGCAAGGCGGGCGGCAAGGCCGATATGCTCAAGGGCGACGTGAGCACCTCGGCTGAGGCGATCCGCGTCGTCGACGAGGCGGCCGGTGTCCTCGGCGGGCTCGACGTGCTCATCAACAATGCCGGGGCCCTCGTGCAGCGCATGTCCCTGACCGAGATCACGGACGATTTCTACGACCGGGTGCTCGACCTCAACGTGCGCTCGGTGGTGATGGCCTCGAAGGCGGCCGTGCCGCACCTCAAGAAGGCGGGTGGCGGCACCGTCATCAACACCAGTTCCATCGCCGCGCGCAACGGCGGCGGGCCGGGCGCGGCACTCTACGCAAGTTCCAAGGCCTTCGTGTCGAACCTGACGCGCAACATGGCCAAGGAATATGCCAGCGACAACATCCGCGTGAACGCGGTCGCCCCAGGCGTCATCATGACCCCGTTCCACCAGCGCTTCTCGACGGCCGAGATGCTTGAGGCCATGCGCAAGACCATCGTCATGGGGCGTATCGGCGAACCGCAGGACTGCGTCGGCGCCTATGTCTTCCTCGCCTCGCCCGCCATGAGCGGCTACATCACCGGCCAGGTCATCGAGGTCAACGGCGGCCAGCTGATGCCCTGATGTGCCAGGGGAACAGGGCAGGCTTTCCCGGCGAGCATAAGGTAGCCACGAAGCGGTCCGGTCCTGCAGGATCGGGCCGCTTTTCTTCGGGCAGGGGACGGTCGCTCAAAAGCTCACGCGACAACCGCCTTGCCGTCGCCGCGCAGGCGGCTTTCACGCAGCGCACCGGCCTCGTCGAGGATGGGGTAGGCGACCGACGTGATATGGGCGTTGATCTGCTTGAGGTCGCGCAGGACGTCGAGGTGCAGGGTGCTCGACTGGATGCTCTCGATGCGTCCTTCGCGCAGGCGCTCCAGGTGCCGCTCGGCCGACAGGCGTTCCATGTGGCGCACGTCCACCTTCACCTCCACCAGCTTGCGGGCGAGGTCGATGTCGCGGCTGATGAAGATGCTCTGCGCGATGCGCAGGTTCTCCAGCGTGCGCGCGTGCAGTTCCTCGATCTCTCCCATGCCCTCGCGCGAGAAGCGCAGGCCGTACTTGATCTTCTTGGCGATCATGTCGAGCAGGCTCTTGTCGATGATGTCGCCGATGTGCTCGAGGTTGATGGCGTAGGAGATGATCTCGGTCGCCTTGCGTGCATCCTCGTCGTCGAGGCCCTCGTGCCCGAGGCGCGAGAGATAGAGCTTGACGGCCTGCTGCAGCGCATCGACCTCGTCGTCCATCTTGGCGATTTCGTTCTTGAGCTTGGCATCGTTGTTGCGCAGCGCCTCAAGACTCTTGACCAGCATCACCTCCACCACGTCGCCGATGCGCAGCGTCTCGCGGGCAGCGCAGCTCAGCGCCACGACCGGCGTATCGAGGGAGGAATCGTCGAGATAGCGCGGCCCCAGCCGGTCGATCGGCTGGGGTGGCATCAGCCGCTCTGCGAGGCGCGCGATGAGACCGACGAGCGGCAGGAAGAGGAGAGCGAGCAGAATGTTGAAGGCAAGATGCACGTCGACGGAGAAATTGCCGGTCAGCGCCGCGGCCCGGGCGAGATAGCCGTCGATGGGGCCGATGAGCGGCAGGGCGAGCAGGCAGCCGGCGCCGCGCACCGCGAGATTGCCGAGGGTGACGCGCCGCGCGAGCGGGCCATAGCCCGCCGTGGCCAGCGCGGGCGGCACCGCCCCGCCGAGATTGGCGCCGAGGACGAGCGCGACGACGAGCCCCGCATCCATGTTGCTCGAGGCGGCCAGCGAGGCGACGAGCAGCACGATGGCGAGGCTCGACGAGGCGACGAAGGCGAGCACCGCCGCCACGAGAAGGCCGATGACGGGCGCGGCGCCAAGAGCGGCGAGCAGGCTCTGCAGTGCGGACGAGGCGCGCATCGGCTCCGTCGCCGCGCCGATGAGCTGCAGCGACAGGAGCATGAGCCCGAGGCCTATGATGGCGCGGCCGATGGCCTTGGGGCGCGAACTGTCGCTCGCCATGAAGGTGGCGACGCCGCACAGGATCAGCACTGGCGAGAGCCAGTGCAGATCGAGCGCGAGAAGCCGCGTCACCAGCGCCGTGCCGACATTGGCGCCGAGCATGATCGCCTGCGCCATCGCCGTTGTCATCAGCTCCCGGCTGGCGAAGGAGGCGGTGATGAGGGCGGTGGCCGTGCTGCTCTGCACGGCGATGGTTGCGGCGAGGCCGGCGAAGAAGGCCTTGAAACGATTGGTGGTGCCGAGCGCGATCCAGTGCCGGAGGCTCGAGCCGAAGGCGCGGGTGACGCCGGTCTTGACCATGCGCAGGCCCCAGAGCAGCAAAGCCCCCGCGCCGAGAAGGTCGATCAGCACCAGATTTGCCGACATTCAACGCTCCCTTGTCGCCAAGCCGGCCCTGTCCAGTTGCTTCGACCGGTGTCCGTTCCTTCTGCCGGTGCCGGCATCTTACTGTAAGCCGGCTATTTGACCATGCTTTGCCAGCGCGCCACGGTTGCATCCTCGAGCGGCGCGTGCGCGAACCAGCAATGCCGGACGATGGTGACGTGGCCGCTGTCGATGGCGGTGTTCTCGTCGCCGGGCGACAACGTGTGCGGCCGTCCGCGGCGGATGCGGCAGGTGATTCGCTCGCCGTCCTGTGCGGTCACGTCCATGGCCGCGGCGATCTTGTCGCGGCCGATGCACGCGCCGGCGAGCGGGGCCGGCAGGTCCTTCGGCAGGTTGACCGAGAGCCAGGTGCCCTCGTGGTGCCAGTCGTCGCGCGCCGCCCACAGGAGGTCGATGAGCGCCCCCACCGCGTCCTGCTCGCGCAGGCCCATTTCGCCGCCCTTCGTGCGCGAGAAGGCAAGGGCGGGCAGGCCCCACATGGCCGCTTCGCGGGCGATGGCCATGGTGCCGGAATAGGCCATGTCCTCCCCCACGTTGCGCCCGTCATTGATGCCGGAGAGGACGAGATCAGGCGGTGTCTCCGCCATCAGCACCGACAGGGCGGCGACGACGCAGTCCGCCGGCGCGCCCGAGCAGGCATAGGTACGGATCTCCCGGCGCGTCAGCACGATGTCTGTGTCAAAGGAGAGCTGGTGGCTCGCCGCCGTCCATTTCCGCTCCGGCGCGACGATCCACACCTCGTCGCCGCGCGCCCGTGTGGCCTCGGCGAGAAGCGCGAGGCCGGGAGAGGCGATGCCGTCGTCGTTGGCGATGAGCACACGCATGGAGACCTTCAGATGTCGAGGCTCGCGCCGGTCGCAAGATCGGCACGGAGGAGGGGAATGTGCGCGGCCAGGGCGCGGAGCATCGCCGGGTCGCAGGAATGGCCAAGGACGATGCGCGCGCCGCTGGTGGCGACGATGGCGCGGTTCTCCCCGAGCGTCGGGTGGGTCGGCAGGCGGTTCCAGGCGGCGCGCCCGGCCTGCACCATCCTGTCGCCGGGGCTACCCTTCGGCAGGTGGCCGGTGAACAGCACAGGATGGTCCTGCCGTTCGGCGAGGGGCAGGATCGTGGCGGAGGGGCCGGACATGCCCATGCCGTCATGGCAGAGGAGGGCGGCCTTCGGCAGCGGCTCGCCCTCCCGCCAGTCGGCGGCAGCCGCGAGGCGTTCGGCGAGGCGGTCCCGGATGCCGGGGTGCAGCCATTCCTGCGCGGCAAGCTGTGCGGCAAGGGATTCGCGCATGTCGGGGGCGAGCGCGATCGGTTCGGGCAGGATGGCGAGCAGCTCCAGCGAGCGGCCGGCCAGCGGCGTCGGCAGCACGCAGCCCTGCGGATGCCGCGCCACGAAGGCGGCGACCTGCCGCGCCCGCTCGCGCGCCGGCACGTCGTCGTCGCCATAGGAGGCGTCGATGGCGATGGCGTCGCAGGGCGGCAGCGGATCCATCACGAAGACGGGGCTTTCGGGCACCACATCGCCGCAATAGGCGAAGCGCCGCGCGCCGTCGTCGATGACGCACCAGGATCCGCCGACGATGTGGCCCGAGCGGCCGGTGGTCACGGTGAAGGGGCCGAGCGCGACGGTGCCGCGCGCCGGCAGGGTCTCGACCGCGGCCGCGCGCGCCCGCTCGCGGTCCGCCGGCGCCGCATAGCCAGCCCATGCCAGGTCCGCGTCGCGCACTGTCTCGGCGCCCATCAGGATCCGGCCGGCAAAGCCCTGCGCGATGGCCCAGCCGAGCGCCGTCACATGATCTTCATGGGCATGGGTGATGATGAGCGCATCGGTGGCCGCGAGAGCGGCGGGGGAGACGCGCGGGTAATAGTCCGCGTCGTCCATACGCACGCTCGTGTTGATGCCCGCGTCGAGCATCAGGCGACAGCCCTTGCTCTCGATGGCGAGGCTCGTGCGGCCTTTTTCCCCGAAGCCGCCGAGAAGGTGGATCCTCATTGGCTTGAGCTTTCGGTCTCCGCCGGCAGCACCCAGCCATCGTGCACGGCGATGTCGACGACGTCGCCCGGGCCGTGGTGGAAGGGCTCCGGTACCTCGAGATGCACGGTGATGTCGGGCGCCCGCACGAGGCTTGCCTCGAGCCGGAAGAAGCCGCCCTGGTAGACGGTCCGCACGATATGCGCCGCAAGGCCGGGTTCACCCGGCCCGGCGATCGCGAGATCGCGCGCCCTGAGGCATACCTTCGCATGGCCAGCCTTCTGCAGGGGCGAAGCGCGCAGCGAGAGCTCCAGGCCGTGGATGCGGCCCCGGCAGCGGCCTTCGCTGTCGGCGGCAGCGACCTCGGCGGGCAGCACCATGCCCTCGCCAATGAAGCGGGCGACAGTCTCGTTGGCCGGCTGGCGGAACAGGTCGGACGGCGTCGCGAGCTGCAGCAGCCGGCCCCGGTCCATCACCGCGATGCGGTCGGCGAGCGCCATCGCTTCGGCCTGATCGTGGGTGATGTAGATCATTGTCGTCGCCGTGCGCTCGTGGAAGCGGGCGAACTCGTCCTCCATCGCTGCGCGCAGATGCACGTCGAGATTGGCGAGCGGCTCATCGAGCAGCACGAGTGAGGGTTCGGTAACGAGGCAGCGCGCGAGCGCGACGCGCTGGCGCTGGCCTCCGGAGAGGAGGCCCGGGCGGCGCTCGGCGAAGGTCTCGAGCCCGACGAGCGCGAGTGCCTCCCTGACGCGGCGCGTGCGCTCGGGGTCCTTCACCCCCGCCACCTTGAGGCCGTAGGCGACATTGTCGAACACGCTCATGTGCGGCCACAAGGCGTAGGACTGGAAGACGATGCCAACGCGCCGATGCTCCGGCGGCACATGCTGGCGGGTGCCGGACACGACCGTGTCGCCGATGCGAATCTCGCCGTCGTCGATCTGGTCGAAGCCGGCGACCTGCCTGAGCAGCGTGGTCTTGCCGCAGCCGGAGGGGCCGAGCACGGCGAGGAATTCCCCGTCACGGACTTCCAGCGAGACGGCGTCGAGGGCGCGGTAGTTGCCGAAGTTCTTGGAGACCCGGTCGATGGTCAGTCGCGCCACGGCAGTACTCCCTGGGGCAGCTTGCGAGCGAAGAGAAGGGTGGAGAGCATCAGCGCCAGCGTGACGATGACCGTCAGTACCGCGAGGGCGGCCGCATAGGTCGAATCCCCGCCCTGCTCGAAGGAGAAGACGACGACACCAAGCGTCTCGTTGCCGGACGACCACAGGAGGGCCGAGACCGTGAGCTCGTTGAAGGCGGTGAGAAAGACGAGGAGGGCACCTGCCGTTGCTGCCGGGGCGACGAGCGGCAGGATGATGGTGACGAGCCGACGGATGAGCCCGGCGCCCGCGACCTGCGCCGCCTCTTCCAACGTGCGGTCAAGCTGGTGATAGCCGCTGGCGACCGGGCGAAGCCCGAGCACGAGGAAGCGCGCCACATAGCAGAAGAAGATGATCCAGATGGTATTGTAGAGCGAGATGCCGAAAACCGGCAGCGGCTTCAGGAAGATGAGGATGGCCGCAATGGCGAGCACCACGCCCGGCAGGGCATAGGGCAGCTCCGCCGCGAGGTTCAGCAGGCGCAGCATGCGCGAGCGCCGCCAGACGAGGAAATAGGCGAGCGGCACCGAGACGACGACGATGACGAGCGCGGCGGCAGCCGACAGCCCGAAGCTGTTGGCGAAGGCGCGCTTAGAGCCGGCATGGTCGAACATCACGTATTCGTAGTTCTCGAACGTCGCCGTCGCGGCATTGAGCGGCACGCCGTAGCCCGGCACGAGAGAGGTGGCGAGAAGCCCGGCGAGTGGCACCACGAGGATGAGCAGGACGAGCCCCCATAGCAGGATCTCGCTCGGCAGCCGCCAGCCTCGCAGCTCGAAGGGGCGCGCCGCCGTCGAGGTCGTGGTGATGCGGAAGTCGCGCCGGCGCAACATCACGTCCTGCAGGATGATGCCGGCCATGGCGATGGCGCCGATGAGGGTTGAAAGGACGGCCACTTCGGAGAGGATGCCCGGGCCGAGCCCGGCGAGGCGCTGGTAGATCAGCGTCGGCAGCACGAGGTAGTTGGCGGGAATGCCGAGAAAGGCCGGAATGCCGAAATTGCCGAGGCTCGAGACGAAGCATAGCGCGATGCCCGCGACGAGCGGCGGCGTCATCAAGGGCAGGATGATGGTGCGCAGCACCGTCAGCTTGCCGGCCCCGGCGGCAAGGCCCGCCTCGATCAGTTCCTTCGGCAGGGCACGCAGGCCTGCGCGCAGCGTCAGGAAGACGAGGGGGGCATACTGGATGCCGAGCAGCAGGATGATGCCCTCGGCCGAATAGAGCGGGTTGCGCGTGCCGAGCGGCGGGGCAAGCCCCAGCATGTTGAGGAGGGCGCTCGACGGCCCCGTCACCTGTAGCCAGGCGAGCGCCGTGACCTGCGGTGCGATCATCAGCGGCAGCACGAAGCAGAAGACGAACGCATTGCGCGCCCGCATGTCCGTGAGGGCGACGAAACAGGCGACGATGCTTCCGATGACGACGGCGAGCAAGGTGCCGCCGAGCGTCGTCACCAGACTGTTGCGAACAGCCGCCCAGGTGGTCGGATCGGAGAGGACCGAGCCGACGACGCCCGACGAGAGGGCGCCGCCCGGCGCGATACCCTCGATGACGAGGCGTGCGAGCGGCAGGATGGAGAGGATGGCGACGAGGACGACGAGCCCCCACAGGAGTGTGAGATCCCCGCCGCGCATGGCCTTGGCAGCACTGCCGCTCATGGTGTCCGCGACCCATCCGGCTCAGTTGCCGAACATGTCGGCGAAGCGCTTCTTGTCCGCCTCGGTCGTCTCGACGACCTTGGCGATATTCGTCGCCATCAGCTGGATCTTCGTGCCTTCCGGCAGCCATTCGGGATTGGCGATGCCGGCCTTGGCGGGCACGTAGCCCATGGAAGCGGCGAGCTTCTGGCCCTCGTCGGAGAGGATGAAGTCGACGAAGGCCTTGGCGGCGGCCTCGTTCTTCGTGGTCTTGAGGATGGCGACCGGCTCGGTCACCGCCGGCACGCCCTCGGCCGGGAAGACGAAATCGACCGGCGAGCCCTTGGCCTTGGCATTAAGCGCCATGAAGTCGACGAGAACGCCATAGGCCTTCTCGCCGCTCGCGACCGACTTCAACACCGCGCCGTTGCCGCGCACGGCCACTGCGTCATTGGCCTTCAGCCCCTCGTAGAACGACCAGCCGAGATCGGGATTGTCCACGATCGTGCCGAGCATGATGGCGGCCGCGCCCGAATAGAGCGGGCTCGGCATGGAGATCTGGCCCTTGTAGGAGGCCTTGGTCAGGTCCTTCCACGACGTGGGCTTCTCGGCCGCGCCCGTATTGTAGGCGATGCCAGTGGTGATGAGCTTGGAGCCGAAGTAGGTCTTGTCGGCGTCGTAGGTCTCCTTGTCGAAGCCTTCGACCTTCGCCTCGGCGTAAGGCAGAAGACGGCCGTCCTTCTTCAGCGTCTGCATGCTGGCGGCATCGGCGATGAGCAGGACGTCGGGGCGCGGGTCGCCAGCGGTGAACTCGGCCGCGAGCTTGCCCATCACTTCGGTGGTGCCCGACCGGAAGATCTCGACCTCGACGCCAGGATAGGCCTTCTTGAAGGCCTCGGTCGTCAGGCTCGCATCCTTCTCGGGCTGCGAAGTGTAGAGGACGAGCTTGCCGGACGGCGCCTGCGCGAGGGCGGGGGCGAGGGCGGCGGCGAGCACACCGGCGACTGCGAGGGTGTGGCGGGTCAGCGTGTTCATGAATTCTCCTCCCATTGTGGGCCGGGCTGCGCAGGATGCGCGAAGCCGGCATTCCTATCGTCCCGGCATATTGTTTTTGTGACGATGGATTCTCTTATATTTCTGACGGTTATCTCACAGAAGCACCTCCGGGTATTCGATGGCCTCGCGAAGGTCCGCCATGAAGCGTGCGGCCGTGACACCGTCGACGATTCGATGGTCCGACGACAGCGAGAAGGTCGCCATCGGTCGAAGCACGATCTCGCCGTGGCGGCCAACCGGCGTGTCCACCGTGCGGCCGACGGCGAGGATCGCGCTCTCGGGCTGGTTGATGATGGCCGTGAAGCTGTCCACGCCGAACATGCCGAGATTCGAGAGGGTAAAGGTGCCGCCGCGCATGTCCGCCGGCTGGATGCTGCGGCTCACCACCGCCTCGCGCAGGCGTCGGAAGTCGCGCGTCAGCTCCGCAAGGGTCTTGCCTTCCGCGCCGCGCAGCACCGGCACCACGAGATCGCCGTCGCGCTCCATGGCGATACCGATGTTGACGGCGGCGTGAAGGCGGGTCGCATCGCCCTCGACGCTCGCGTTGAGCATGGGGTGGCGCGGCAGGATGCCGGCGACGACGCGCGCGAGGAGCACCGTGAGGCTCGGCTTGACGCCTGTCATCTTCTCGATGCGCGGGCCGACGCGTTTCAGCAAAGCCTGCAGGGCGCTCATGTCCATCTGCGCCGTCATGTAGAAATGCGGCGCGACCCGCATGCTCTCGGAAAGGCGGCTCGCGATAATGCGGCGCACCGGGCCGAAGGGGACGAGTTCGCCTTCCGTCGGCGCTTCGGCCGGCGCCCGTGCCGCGACCGGCGCAGGCGCGGGGGGGTGCGCCTTCGCGAGATGGGCGAGGACGTCCTTCTCCGTGATGCGCCCGCGCGGTCCCGAGCCCGACACCTCGTCGATGGCGATGCCGTTGAGGCGCGCCGTCCGGCGGGCGAGCGGCGTCGCGCGGATGCCGTCGCTCTTGGCGGACGCAGGCTGGCCGTTCGCCGTCCGCGCAACGGTCTCCCCTCCCCCTTGTGGAGAGGGGGTGGGGGCGGGGGGCGTGACGGACGATGATGGCGGCCCGCCGGGCTGCGCCACTTCGCCCGGGGTGAGGGACCTGCTCGGTACTCGCGCCGACGGCGCGGCAGCTGCGCCCGCCTCCTCACCCTCCTGAAAGATCCACGCCACGGGCGTGCCCACTGCGATCGGCTCGCCGGACGCGGGCACGAGGTTGCGGATGATGCCGCTCGCCGGGGCCTCCACCTCCATCACGGCCTTGTTGGTGCCGATCTCGAAGAGGATGTCGCCCTGCTTGACGGCATCACCCTCGGCGACCTTCCAGGCCTCGATGGAGCCGGTCTCCATGTCCATGTCGACCTTGGGGAGGATGACCTCGACGGGCATCAGGCATCTCCCCTGGCAAGGCGACGCGCGGCGGCGAGGATATCCTCTTCCTGCGGCACGGCTGCCTTCTCCAGCACCGGGTTGTAGGGCAGGGGCACCTCCGCCCCGCCGAGGCGGACGATCGGCGCGTCGAGGAAGTCGAAGGCGTCGCTCTCGGCGATCATGGCCGATATTTCGGCGCCGATGCCCATGGTCTTAACGCCCTCGTAGACCACCATCAGCCGGTGCGTCTTGCGCACGCTCGCGGCGATGGTGTCGAAATCGATGGGGCGCAGGCTGCGCAGGTCGATGACCTCGGCGTCGATGCCTTCCTCCGCCAGCTTCTGCGCGGCAGCCGCGGTGCGCACGGCCATGATCGACGAGCCGACGATGGTGAGGTCGCGGCCCTCGCGCCGGACCGCCGCCTTGCCGATCGGCACGCGATAGTCGCCCTCCGGCACATGGCCCTTCGTCTTGTAGAGCAGCTTGTGCTCGAAGATGAGGACGGGATTGGGATCGTCGATGGCGGACAGCAGCATGCCCTTGGCGTCGTGTGGGCTCGACGGTTGGATGACCTTGAGGCCCGGCACGTGGGCGAACCACGCCTCGAGGCTCTGGCTGTGCTGCGCCGCCGCGCCGGTGCCCGAGCCGCCAGGCAGGCGCACCACCATCGGCACCTTGGCCTTGCCGCCGAACATGAAGCGGATCTTGGCCGCCTGGTTGACGATCTGCTCCATGGCGAGCGTCACGAAATCCGAGAACTGGATCTCGAGCACCGGCTTCATGCCGGTGATCGCCGCGCCGACCGCCGCCCCCGCGATGCCGAGCTCGCTGATCGGCGTGTCGATGACCCGCTCGGTGCCGAAACGATGCACGAGATCGCCCGAGACGCCGAAGGCGCCGCCGTAGACGCCGACATCCTCGCCGAAGAGGAAGACGCGCTCGTCCGCCTCCATGGCGATGGCCAGCGCCTCGCGAATGGCTTCGGCATAGGTGAGTTCGCGCACCGCGCTCTCCACGGCGGCCTCAGTCAGCGTAGACATCGCGGGTCAGGTCCTTCGGATCCGGGTCGGGGCTCGCCTTGGCAAAGTCGAGCGCAGCGTCGATCTCCGCCTGCGCCGCCTCCTCGATGGTCATCAGCGCCTCGGGCGTGAAGCGCTCGTGCGCCGTAAGCTCGGCTTCGAGGCGGCGGATGGGGCAGCGGCTGCGCCATTCCTCGATCTCTTCCTTGGTGCGGTAGAGATTGCGGTCGCTCTTGGAATGGCCGCGCAGGCGATAGGTCTTGCATTCGATGAGCGTCGGCCCGCCGCCGGCCCGCGCCCGCTCGGCCGCCTCGCGCGCCACCGCCGCGACGGCGGGCAGGTCGTTGCCGTCGACGACGACGCCCGGCATGGCATAGGCCACGGCGCGGTCGGCGACGTTGGGCACCGCCATGGCGCGGCCGATGTCCATCGACATGCCGTACTTGTTGTTCTCGCAGACGAAGAGGATCGGCAGCTTCCAGATCGAGGCCATGTTGAGCGCTTCGTGGAAGGCGCCCTCGTTGGAGGCACCGTCTCCGAAGAAGACGACCGCGACCCGGTCGAGCTTCTGCGCCTTGATGCTCATGCCGACGCCGACAGCGATGGGCAGGCCGCCGCCGACGATGCCGTTGGCGCCGAGATTGCCGCCGTCGACATCCGCAATGTGCATGGAGCCGCCGCGCCCGCGGCAATAGCCGTTCTCCTTGCCGAAGAACTCGGCGAACATGCGCGCCGGTTCCGCCCCCTTGGCGATGCAATGGCCATGGCCGCGGTGGGTGGAGAGGATATAGTCCTCGTCCATCAGCGCCAGCGTCGCCCCGACAGCGCTCGCCTCCTGCCCGATCGACAGGTGCATGGTGCCGTGGATGAGGCCGCGCATGTAGCTTGCCTCGGCCGCCTCCTCGAACTTGCGGATGAGGTGCATCTTGCGCAGCACGCCCCGCATCGTCTCGTCGTCGATGGCCGCCAGCTCCGGCCGCTGGTTGGGCCGCCTGGCGGAGGTGTCGGTGTCTGCTTTCATCGCGTTTCCAACTCGCAGCTCGTTTCGGCCCCTATGCGCCGATGCTCCCTCTCCCCGCCTGCCGGGAGAGGTGCTATCCGTCGGCGTCGTCAGTCTCACCGCCCCTCGAGCCCGGCGACGAAGGCGTCCTGCTCCTTGCGCACCTTTGCGATCATAAGGCTCTCGTCGGGAGCGCAGTTCTCGTAGGTGAGATACTCGCCCCTGCGCACCGGCCGGGTGACCTTCGCCCCTTGCGCGAGGCCGATGGGGAGCGCCTTCAGCGAGAGCGCATCCGCTCGGGAGAGAGCGATGCCGCGGTAGCAATACTCGCCGATGGCATCGAGCGTCTCACCCGCGGCGAGGTCGCGCTTGGCGACGGCGCCGACTTCCGCGCTTGGCACCGGCAGCGGCCGCATGAGGCTGCGGCCGTAGATGACCGCGTTCGCCGCCGACAGCGGCACCTCGATGCTGGTGAGATGATAGGGCCGGTAGAAGGTGTAGTAGGGCCCTTCGCCGAGGTGCAGGTCCTCCATCCGCTCGCGGATGCGCGGATGGCGCATCTCGGCGATGACGAAGACCCCCGGCGCGACGCCGCGCGCCACGGAGAAATCGACGACGCCGCGGCGCGACAGGAGGCCCCCGTCCTCCCGCGGGCACAGCACCTTGTGAAGCTCCTCGCGCGGCGCGGCGGGGCCGTGCATGCCCGGCAGGTCCGGTACCAGGCCAGCGGCATTGGCGACGGCGACCATCTCGACCATGGTCTTCGAGCCATCGACGAACTCCACCAGCATGCGCGGGTTCATATTGCGCCGGTGCGCCTCCTCCTCGTAGGCGTCGGGCGTGGCGTCGAACTTCAGCGGGTTGTTCTTGCCCTTGCCGGCGGCGACGACGGGATAGCCGAGGCTGCGCACGAAATTGATCAGCTCCATCGTGCAGCAGGGTTCGTCGCCGGCGGCGAGCGTGTAGACGACGCCCTTCTCGTCGGCCTTGGCCGCCAGATAGCTGCCGACGGTAATGTCCGCCTCGACGTTCATCATCACGATGTGCTTGCCGGCGGCGATGGTGGCGAGCGCGACCATGGCCCCGACATTGGGATTGCCCGTCGCGTCGATGACGACGTCGACGCCCTCGGCGGCGCACACCGCTTCATAGGACGGGGCGACGGCGAGGTGGCCTTCGCGGATCGCTGTCGCCACCTCGGCCGGGTTCGCCGCGGTCGTCGGCTGCCGGGCGCTGCCGCCGGCGATGGCGCAGGCCTCGCTGACCCGCTCGGCGATGGCATCGGCCGCAGCGACGATCTCGATGCCGGGCATCTGCGTCGTCTGCACCACGATGTCGGTGCCCATCTGGCCGACACCGATGAGGCCCACACGGACCGGCCGTCCCTCGCGCTCGCGGCGCAGGAGGGCATCGACGAGGTAATCGTCGCTGGCACGCCCCGCAGGCGTTCTGGTGTCCATGAGCTGTTCCCCTCTCAACGGCGCTTCCGTGACGTGCCGCGACCGGCACATTTGTACATTGCAACGAACATAAATTCATGAACGATTGCGCGTCAAGCGGGATGCAATGTACGCCGCGCGCTTGCCTCCCGCCGCACTTGCAGTCACTGTCGCGACCGATTGGATGAATGGGAAAATTGTTGCCGATGCGTGCCGAAAAGCTTGCCCGCCAGGAGGTTCAGCCTTCGTCCGACATGAAGGTGCGGGCGGCTTGGCTCTATTATGTCGAGGGCCTCACGCAGGAACAGATCGCGCAGACTATGAACATCGGCCGCATCAAGGTCGTGCGCCTGCTGGCAGCGGCGCGCGAGGAGGGGCTGGTTCGCATCCGCATCGAGGCCAAGGGCGCCGAGCAGATCGCGCTGGAGCGCCGCCTCGTACGTGAGCTCGGCCTCGGGGAAGCGATCGTGGTGCCGGCGGCCGCCGACGAGGCCGACACCGCGACGCTCGTCGGCCACGCGGCCGGCAGCTATCTCAACGACCAGGTGCGCGACGGCATGTCCATCGGCATCGGCTGGGGCGCCACCCTGCACATGAGCCTCAAGGCCCTCGGCAACGGCCGCTACGACAATCTCTCCGTCATCTCGCTCATGGGCGGGCTCACCCATTCGCGCACCATCAACCCGTCCGCGGTGGCCCGGCGCGTGGCCGATGCCTTCGGCGCCGAATGCTACCAGCTGACGGCGCCGATCTTCGTCGCCAATGAGGCGGTGCGGGCGCTCCTCTGGGAGGAGCCGGGCCTGAAGGAGCTGCTCGACAGGGCGCGCCGCGTCGACATCGCGCTCGTCAGCGTCGGCAACGTCAGCGAGGAGGCGACGCTCTTCCGCCAGGGCCTGCTGCCGCGTTCGCAGCTCGAGAGCCTGCGCAAGGCCGGCGCCGTCGGCGACGTGCTGTGCCATTTCCTCGATGCCGAGGGCAATGTGGTCGACCATCCCTTCAACCGCCGCATCATGGCGATCGACCTCGACGACATCCGCCGCATCCCCAAGGTCGTCGTCGCCGCCGGCGGCTACAGCAAGGTGCGCGCCATCCGCGCCGCGCTGAAGGCGACCTCGGCGAGCGTCCTCGTCACCGACGAGCCGGCGGCTCTGGGGCTGCTCGAGGGCTGAAGGCGGATAACGCCGTCGATTCTCGGCCTTCTCATTCCGGACAGCCGCGACAGCCCGCCCTTCACGCCTGGCGCACCCTCGTGCCCCGGACGCGCCGCAGCATGAAATGATGCGGCGCAGAGCCGGGGCCTATTCATGCGGGCCTTCGGCACATTCATGTGCTGGTTTCCGGGTCGCATTCCGCTTCGTGGCATGCGCCCGGGAAACGCGGTTGCTTTCGGTTGCCGCGGCGTGAGGTCCGCCCGACTGCCGACTGCCACATCAAACACATTGACGACCGTATAAACAAATGTACACTCATTTGTGCAAGACACGAACAAACGTGCGGCATAGGGGAGGAACGCATGAATTTCTGGCAAAGCGCGCTTCTCGTTCTCGGCGTCCTGTGGGCGCTGCAGAGCCTCGGCACCTACCTGCAGATGCGCCACTACCGCCGCATGCTCGGCGACATCACCACGCGCTGGGCGGACGGTTATGTCGGCGTTGGCGTCGCCAAGGCGAGTTTCGGCCGCGGTGTCATCGCCATGCTGGTCGTCGGCGCCGACGATCTCGTCCGCGAGGCCCTCGTCATGGAAGGGCGCAGTGTCTTCGCCAAATTCACGCCCCTGCCGGATCTGACCGGCATGCCGACTGCCGAACTGCGCGTGGGCACGCCCTTTGCCGGGGCGGCCAACCGCGCCGCCGCCTTCCGTCAGGCACTGGAGCAGGTCGATCGCCTGCGCACGGGACGCGCCGAGGCGCCTGAACCGGGCTGCGTGGCCGTGCCGACGCCGGTCATCGCCTGACGCGGGGCGCCGGGAAGCCCTCGGCGGTGGTCACCGCGAGGGATCGATCAAGCAAGGCAAAATGTCTGGGGAGGGTGAACCATGTTGGAATGGCTGGCCGGAGGCGCCGAGGCTTTCATCGGCGTGTTCAACGAGGGCGGAAAGGTCTTCATCGCCTTCGTCACGGGTATCCTGCCCACGCTGATCGTGCTCCTGACGGCGGTCTACGCCATTATCGAGCTCGTCGGCGAGCAGCGCGTGCACAAGGTGGCGCGCTATGCGGCGGGCAACGTCTTCACGCGCTACACCATCCTGCCGCTGCTGGCGGTCTTCTTCCTCACCAATCCGATGGCCTATACCTTCGGCGTCTTCCTGGAGGAGAAGCACAAGCCGGCCTTCTACGATTCGGCCGTGTCCTTCGTGCACCCGATCACCGGTCTCTTCCCCCATGCCAATCCGGGCGAGCTCTTCGTCTGGCTCGGGGTTGCGGCCGGTATCACCAAGCTCGTGGAGAACGGCACCGCGCCCTTCTCGCTCGCCAAGCTCGCGCTCTTCTACTTCGTCGTCGGCCTCGTGGTGATCCTGCTCAAGGGCATCGTCACCGAGTGGATCACGAAGATCATCGCGCGCCGCGAAGGCGTGACGCTCTGAGCCGCTGTGCTCGTGACGCGAAAGAAGGAGCACGGACATGTCGGACAGGCAGTTCAAGGCCGTCAGGATCGAGCGCGGCGCGCGCGGATGGGGCGGGCCCCTCGTCATTCAGCCCACGGCGGAGCGTGACAAGGTCGTCGCCGTCACCGGCGGCGGCATCCCGGAGGTCGCCCGGCGCATCGCCGAATTGACCGGCGCGACGGCGATCGACGGTTTCACCGCGCCGCCCCTCGAAAGCGAGATCGCCGTCGTCGTGGTCGATTGCGGCGGCACCGCCCGCTGCGGCGTCTACCCGCGCAAGCGCATCCCGACGGTGAACCTCACGCCCGTCGGCCAGTCGGGGCCGCTCGCCCAGTTCATCACCGAGGACATCTATGTCTCCGGCGTGACGGTGGATTCGATCCACCTCGCCGACGGCAGCGAGGCGGCCGCGCCGGCCGCCGCAGGGGCGCCGCCGGCGGGCGCCAACCCCTTCGCCGCGCCGGCCGGGGCGGCCATGCCGGCGGCGGAATCGGGCGGCCTCGTCGGCTTCATCACCGGCATCGGCCGCTCCATGGGCCATGTCGTCGGCGTCCTGTTCAACAGCGGCCGGCGCTCGATCGACCAGGTCATCCGCAACGTCCTGCCGTTCATGGCCTTCGTGACGATGCTCATCGGCGTCATCAACGCCACGGGCATCGGCAATTGGCTGGCGCACCTGCTCGAGCCGCTGGCGGGCAACATCTTCGGCCTCCTGGTGCTCTCGGCCATCTGCGGCCTGCCGTTCCTGTCGCCGGTGCTCGGGCCGGGCGCGGTCATCGCCCAGGTCATCGGCGCGGCCATCATCGGCCCGGCCATCGGCAACGGCACCATTCCGCCCGCCATGGCCCTGCCGGCGCTGTTTGCCTACAACACCCAGGTCGGCTGCGACTTCGTGCCCGTGGGCCTCGCGCTCGGCGAGGCAAAACCCGAAACCATCAAGATCGGCGTGCCGGCGGTTCTCCTGAGCCGCCAGATCATGGGGCCCGTTTCCGTGGTCATTGCCTGGCTCGCCAGCTTCGCGCTCTGAAGAAAAAGGAGATCCGCCATGATGCAGCTCTATCGCACGGTGATCACGACGATCGGGCCCGATGTGGCGGATCTCGCCGAAGGGGGCGTCGTCATCCTCTTCGCCGAGGGGGCGCCGCCGGAGCTCGCGGAAGTCGCCGTGCTGCACCGGGCGGAGGGGGAGGCCGGCGCCGCCCCCGCTCCGGGCGACGTGCTGCGCATCGGCGGGCGGGACTTTGCCATCACCGCCATCGGCGAGACGGCGTGGAGGAAGGTGGCCGACATGGGCCATGTCGTCTTCAACTTTTCGGGCGTCGCGAGCCCCGACCGTCCGGGCGAGATCTGTCTCGAGGAGACGGAAGGGGCGGCCGTGCTGCCGCTGCTCGTTCCCGGGGCTGCCATCGAAATCCTGGCGAGGACGTGAACGATGGCGGGGCAGGCAACCGTGGAGCAGGTGATGGACGTCGAACGGACGGCGGTCGTGCGGCTGGAGGAAGGACTGCACGCGCGGCCCGCCGCGCGCGTGGTGCAGTTCGCCAAGGGCTTCTCGTCCGACATCGAGATCGTCAAGGGGGAGCGCTCGGCCAATGCCAAGAGCACGGTCAAGCTCATGCTGCTCGCCGTCAAGGAGGGCGACGAGATCGTCATTCGCGCCCGCGGCGACGATGCCGAGGCCGCCGTCGAAGGCCTCGCCGCCATCGTCGCCGGCGAGGCGGACGCGCTGACACGAGCGGCCGCGCAGGCGACCCCACAAGAACAGGTGCCTGCCGCGCCCCGTGAAGCTGCGGCGCCGGGAGAACTCGTTGGTGTCGCCGCGAGCGAGGGCGTGGCCATCGGCCGGGCCTTCGTCTATCTGCCGCGCGAGCCGCAGCCGGAGCGCGGCCGCATCGCGGCGCAGGAGGTGGAGGCCGAGACGCTGCGCTTCCGCCGCGCGGTGGAGACCGTCTGCGCCATGCTCGAGCGCAAGGCCGACAACGGCGATGCTGCCGCCGCGACCGCTGCCGACATCATGGCGGCGCTCAAGGACGTCGCGCAGGATCCCGAGTTCCTCACGGCCGTCGAGGTGCGCATCGGCGCGCAGGAGGATCCGGTCGCGGCGGTGCTCGCCGTCGGCGCGGACCTTGCCGAGCGCTTCACCCACATCGACGACGCCTATTTCCGCGCCCGCGCCGAGGACGTTCGCGGCGTCGCCCGCCAGGTCGCGAACGTGCTGCTCGGCCGCGACGAGATCGACCTTGCGGCGCTCGCCGAGCCGGCGATCCTCGTCGCGGGGCACCTGAGCGCGCTCGATCTCGCGCGCCTGCCGCTGCGTCTCCTCCGGGGGCTGGTCACGACGGAGGGTGGGCCGACTTCGCATATCGCCATTCTCGCCCGCTCCTTCGGCTTTCCTGCCGTGGTCGGCGTCAAGGCCGAGGAGGCGGCGCTGCGCTCGGCGAAGACGGTTGCCATAGACGGCGGCCGAGGCGTTGCCGTCGTCAATCCCGATACGGCCGTCGCCGCAGCCTATGCTGCGCGGCTCGAAAAGGCGGAAGCCGAGCGGCGCGCGCTCGCCGCCTTCACCCATGTCGCGCCGAAGACGCGCGATGGCCGCGCCATCGAGGTGGCGGCCAATCTCGGCTCGGAGGCGGAGATCGACGGCGCCCTCGGCTTCGGTGCCATGGGCGTCGGCCTCTTCCGCACCGAGTTCCTGTTCATGCACGGCAAGACCCTGCCGAGCGAGGACGAGCAGTTCCGCATCTATGCGCGCGTCGTGAAGGCCTTCCACCCGCATGCGGTCATCTTCCGCACGCTTGACATCGGCGGCGACAAGGCTCTGCCCGGCATAGCGCCCGAGCGGGAGGAAAACCCCTTCCTCGGCTGGCGCGGCATCCGCATGTGCCTCGACCGGCCGCATCTGCTGAAGCCGCAGCTGCGCGCCATCCTGCGCGCCGCGGCCGTGGGGACGGCGCGCGTGATGTTCCCGATGGTGACGGATATCGCCGAGGTGACGGCGGCGCGGGCGCTCATCGATGCCTGCCGGCAGGAGCTCATGGACGAAGGCCGCGAGGCCGGCCCGCTCGAGGTCGGCATCATGGTCGAGACGCCGGCCGCCGCCCTTTGCGCCGCGACGCTCGCCCGCGAGGTCGACTTCTTCTCGATCGGCACCAATGACCTCACGCAATATACGATGGCGGCGGACCGCACCAACGCCCGACTCGCCCATCTCAACCGGGCCGACCATCCCGCCGTGCTCGCCATGATCGAGATGACCTGTCGGGCCGCGCGCGAGGCCGGCATCAAGGTCGGCGTCTGCGGCGAGGCCGCCGGCGAGCCGGACATGATCCCGCGGCTCCTCGGCTGGGGCGTGAGCGAGCTCTCCATGAGCCCCTCGCTCATCCCGCGCGCCAAGAAGATCGTCAGCGAAACGTGATCGGATCGGGCGCTGAGGCGCCCGGCTTCAAAGGGCTCTTCCCCTGACTGGAATGCCCGCCGGAAAGCTTCCGGCGGGTTCTTTTTTGTCGTTCCCCTCCCCCTTGCCGGGAGGGGCGGGGGGAACAAGTCGTGCGCGTTCGAGCAGTGTGTATTCGAGCCGGTGCAGTTGGCTCGGCTTGATCCTTCCCCTTGAGGGGAGGGTGGATCGCGCAGAAGGCGCGAGACGGGCGGGGTCAAGGCCAGAAACGGCGCTGGTCATGTTCGCCGCGTGGCCCCCTCCATCGCCACTGCGTGGCGCCACCTCCCCCGCGGGGGAGGATCAACGCGCACACCAGCTCAAAGCCATCATGCTTTGATCGCGACCCCTTCCCCTTCACCCCCGCAGCGCCGCCTCGATCTTGTCGAGCACCTCGGCCTTGCCGATGCCGGTGAGGAAGGCGAGCGTGGTGATGACCGGCTTGTCGAGGTCTGGCGGCACCGGTGTCGTCGAGACGACGAGATCGACGTCGTCGATCAGGCCCGGCACCTCGGTTGCCTTGCACTGGCGGATGTCGACCGCGATGCCGCGCTCGCGCATCTCCTCCTCGATGGCATTGGCAACGACGGTCGACGTCGCGACGGCCGTGCCGCAGGCGACGAGGACGACTTTGGTCCTTGGCATTCTTCTTCCTCCCGTTCCTGTAAGGCGATGCTCGTCGCCGGGGGCGGCAAAGGCAAGGCGGACCTTTCCGCGCCCCCGCGTCAGGCTCCCAGCACTGCATAGATTTCGTCCGGCGACGTCGCGGCGGCGAGCGCCGCGAGCGCTCCTGGCCGCTGGATGAGCTCCGCGACCTCGCGCAGCATGTCGATCTGCGCGTCCTTGTTGTCGAGCGCCAGCATCATCACGACGCCGACGGGGATCTCCTCGTCCGGATCGTCCATGCTGCCGAAGCCAACGGGCCGCGCGAGGGTTGCAAGCGCAAGCGACGGCTTCACCACGTGCTCCGGGTCCGTATGTGGCACGGCGACGTTGAGGGCGCCGCCGAGCGGCAGGCCGGTCGGCATGCTTGCCTCGCGTGCGAGGACGGCGCCGACGAAGCTCGGCCGCACGCGGCCGAGGGCGGCAAGGCGCCCGGCGAGCAGGTCGATGACGTCACGGTTCGATGTAGCCTCGACCCCGAGGCAGATTGCCTCGGGGTCGAGATACCGGGAAATGCTGTCGTGCATGGGGCCTCGTCACTCCGCGGGCGTGGCGGCGGGGGCTTTCGCTGGTGCCGGCGCGGGGTCGTCGCTGCCGGCGAGCCGCTCCCAGGCGGCCGGCCGGCGGTGGAAGGCGATGAAGCAAAGGGCGATCACCGCAAGGAGGGCGAGGAGGCCGACGATGCCCAGCCCCGCCACTGCTTCGACCACCACATAGGACACCCACAGGAAGCCGTCGACGATGCTGGTGATCTGCGTCGTGCCCTCCGGCAGCGCGAAACCGGCGGCGACCGCGGCACTGGTGAAGAGCGGCGCGAGCCCCGTCGCCACGTAGAAGCCGACCGCGAGCGTGATGGTGCCGATGATCACCATGCGCAGCACGTTGCCGCCGACGACCGGCGCGGCCATGGCGACGAGGAAGGGAATGACCGCGAGATCGGCGAAGAGGATGACGCGGTTGCCGGGCAGGATGATCGACAGGACGATGGCGATCGGCACCAGGATGAGAGCGCTCGAGATGGCTGCCGGGTGGCCGATGAGGATGGCCGAATCGAGCCCGACGAGGATCTCCCGGTCGCCGGCGCGCTTCTGGACGAAAGTCCGCGCCGCCTCGGAGACGGGGATGAGCCCCTCCATCAGGATCTTCACCATGCGCGGCAGCAGGAACATGACCGCGGCGAGGTTCATGCCGGTCTGGAGCACCTTGCTGACCACCGTCGAGGCGTCGCCGGCGTCGTAATAGCCGATGGCGCCGAGCACGAGGCCGATGGCGAGGCCGAGGATGACGGGCTCGCCGAAGACGCCGAGCTTCTTCTGGATGACGTCGGTGTCGAGGTTGATCGCGTTGAGGCCGGGGATGCGGTCGATCACCCAGTTGACGGCGATGGCGATGGGCAGGATCTGCGCCGAGGCGAGATGCGGCACCGATACGCCGGGGATGCCGTAGAAGCGCTGCACGGCCTTGGCCGTCCAGTCGGCGAAGAGGAGGGCAAGCGCCGCCATCAGCGCCGCCGCGACGAGGCCGTAGAAGAGGCTGCCGGTGGCCGCGACGACGAGCGAGCCGATGAAGGCGAAGTGCCAGAAGTTCCACACGTCGACATTGAGCGTGCGCGTCATCCGCGTCATCAGCAGCAGCACGTTGACGGCGATGCCGATGGGGATCACCCACAGCCCGACCGAGGAGCCGAAGGCAATCGCCGCCGCGGACGGCCAGCCGACGTCCACCACGTCGCGCGTGATCCCGGTGTTCTTCACGATCGCCTGCGCCACGTCGCTGAGGCTCGTGAACATCAGGCCGATGACGAGGTTGATGCCGATGAAGGCGACGCCGATGGTCACGCCCGCGCGGAAGGCGCGGCCGGGCTTCGCGCCCAGCACGACGGCGATGATGAAGATGACGATGGGGAGCAGAACGGTCGCTCCCAGGGAATCGACGACGGTCTTGAGACCGCTCAGCAGCCCATCCATGACCTTTCCTCCGGCGGCGCCGTCGTTCCGCCGTCGCGGCGGGCGCCGTTGTTATGGCGTTGTCCTCGCGCGGGCGCCTGGGGCGGCCCGCGTCCTTGGTCCCATCCGGCAGCGGGCGGAGGCCTTGGCAGCCCCTCTCGTGTATCCGGAGCCGGCTTCCCTGCAGCGCTTCGTCGGCCTCCGGTGATATTGAGCTGTCGGCGAAGAGCTGAACAATCGTGCGCCGCGCGCACACAAGCTCATGATGTCAGCCTTTTTGCTATCGTCAATTCGTGCGATCTGTGCACGATCGTGCAGAAAAGGGAGGAGTGATGAGCGAGGCGGGGCGGGGCGATCAGGACCTCATGGTGCGCGCGGCGTGGCTTTATTACGTCCATGGCAAGGGCCAGGAGGAGGTGGCGCGCGACCTCAAGATCTCGCGCTTCAAGGTCACGCGCATGCTCGCCCAGGCGCGCGAGGCCGGTATCGTCAAGATCTCCATCCAGCACGAAACAAGCGAAACCTTGGCGCTGGCCGACTGGCTCGCCGCCCGCTACCGCCTTGCCGAATGCATCCTGACGCCACCCTTCGACGAGCAGACGGGAAGCCTCGACGACGAGACGGCGGACCGGCTGGCGCGGCGCGGCGTCGGCCTGGCCGGGGCCAACTATCTGACGCGCCGGCTGCTCGGCACCCCGCGCCTCACCATCGGCGTCGGCTGCGGCCGTACCATGACGGCGGTGGTCGACGCCTTCACGGCATTTCCCAAGCAGAACGTGCGCTTCGTCTCCGTCATCGGCTCGCTGACACGCGACGTCTCGCTCAACAATTTCGAGGTCGTGCGCCTTGCTGAGGCCTGCAGCGGCGAGGGCTATTTCCTGCCCGCCCCCCTCGTCGTCGACGAGGCGGGCGATGTTGATGCCGTGCTGCGCCAGCGCCCGGTGCAGGCGTCGCTCGCTTTGGCACGCGAGGCCGATTTTCACCTGATGAGCTTCGGCGACTGCTCGCCCGAGGCCTTCCTTTTCCGCCACGGGCTGCTCTCGCCGGGCGACCTCGCCGAACTGCGCGCCGCCGGGGCCGTTTGCGAGCTTGCCGGCAAGTTCTTCGACCGCGAGGGCCGGCTGGTGGAGTGCGGCGTGAACGCCCGCACCATCGGCATCGCGCCGGAGGATCTGCGGCGTACCGAGGTCGTGATGCTCGCGGCGGGACGCTCCAAGGCCGATGCGTTGCAGGCCGTGCTGAAGACGGGCGTCGTCAACCGCCTCATCATCGACGGCGAGCTCGCCGGCCGGCTCGTCGCCGCGATGCCGCTGCGGGAGAGGCGTTAGGAAACGACGGCGCCATCAGTTCCCCATCCACGCCGGGCGCTTGTGTTTGGAAACGCGAAAACGGGGCGCCCGCTCGCGATCCACGCGGGCGCCAGTATATTGCAGTAATTCTTGTAATATATTTGGATTTGGTTTTGCGGCAATGTATAATGGCGGTTTCTTTTGAAAGGTCGATTGTTTCTATATTTATTGCAGTAAGAGGTGGGATATGTCGCTCCCGGTCAGTTATCGGAATGGGCATCTAGAGAGATACGTTCAGCCGCTTCCGAAGAATCCGGCGAGTATTCTGTTCGATCGCAATGCGCCGCCTTCGGCTTCCGCCGCGCGGGATGCTGCGCGCACCCTTGGCAGTTCCGATGCAAGGCTCAAGCCGAGATCGCAGGTCTCGGTGGAGAACGGCTACGAACATCCGAAAACCTGGGGGGCTGGTGAGCTTATCGAGGATTACTTCGCCAAGGTGTGGAAATACAGTCCCGTCATGATGTTCCTGAATATTCTCGAGGGCAAGGGGCTGCTTGATCCTCGCAGCAAGATCGGGAAGGTGAACCAGCTTTTCGACAGGGATTTCGATGATGTGAAGCGTCGGACGATCGAGGCCATGATGACGCTGTACCGGGATTCGCTGCAGCAGCTGCCGGATGGCGATCCCGTCAAGAACGCTTTCGCCGGAAAGGCGGATATCGGAGAGAGGCGTCTTCAACTCGCGGCCACCTACCGCAAGGTGGTTGGCGGGCCCTGGGACGGGCAGGTTTCGGGGCTCGAGTTCTATGTAAAGCCCAGACACAATCCGGCCCCCGGGCTGAAGGTCGGCGGCGAGATCGATGCGATCGAAGAGGCGGAGCAACAGCATGCCTACAAGCGATATACGTTCAGCTTCTCGACCGGGGCGCTGCGCCGGTTGAGCCGGGACGGCATGAACGGCCCGGATGCCGCGGACAGCATCATGGTCGGCCATCCGGCTCGGGAAAGCCTGAAATTCCTGTCGATCAGCGGTGACCTTGCCCAGCCCGGGAAGATCCCGGAAAAGGTCTTCGAACTGAAAGACATCGATTCGGCGCTGGCGAATATTCTGAATGCTTATGTGGAGACGTTCCGCGAGCCGCTTCGCGAGGCGAGTCCGGCGGAGATCATCGTTGGCGTTCTCGGCGGTATGGTCAACAATCTCGCTCCCTTCATCGGCGCGGTGGAAGCGCTCACGGAGGGCGACCTCAAGGGCTTCGCCACCGAGCTGGGCATCGACCTCGCCATGATGGCGACGCCCGGAGGGCGGCAACTCGCCTCCCTCCTGAAGCGTGGCTGGAAGCTGGACGATGTGGCGCGCACCCTTGCAAGAGGGGCGAAGGAGCATCTGCCGCCTCTCGTCGCAGACGTGATTGCGCCGATGTCCGCCCAGGATGTCGCCTACCGCAGCGGCGGCACGGGTTTCGGGCGCATTGCACAGTTCGGCTACAATCGCTCGCAGGATCTGAAGGCCTATTTGAACGGGCCCGCCGAACTGCAGGCAACGCGGGCGGCGAATTATGCAGACCGGGTCGAGCATCTCGTGCGTTATCTGAACGATCGTCCCTCCAGCCCGCCCCTATCCCGCGACGGCAATGGGAGCCTGGTGCCTGTCCAGCTCTTCGGCCATGCCTACAATCGGGCAGCCGCGGTGGATGCTGACGAAGGGGTGGCGCCGCAGCCGATGCCGGATCGCCGGGAGAGTCCGCACGCGCCTGGCCCCGAGCGCGCTCGCTGGTCATCGCCGGGGCGGGTTTCGTCCTGGCAGCCGCACCAGCGCTCCGGCCGCTGGGAGAGGCTTCCATCCGCCGCTGGGAAGGCGCATTGAGCCATTCATGCAGCTGCGGCGCGGACGGATCCGCTGGCCGGGCGCTCAAAGCGCCTTCAGCTTTCCGCAGCGGAGCGCGCAGCAGGTGACGGCGCCGGTGCACTGCCCCTTACTGTCCGGCGCCAGACCATGCGGGCCTCGAGCTCCACGGCTGCGGGGCGCCGTGTTGCCTCCTCCGGCGTCAGCCTTAGCCATGCGAAGGCTTCGCGAGCGATGTCGGACACCGGCTGGGCGAAGGTCGTCAGGCTGTAGGAGGACCAGCCCGCCTGCTCGATGTCGTCGAAGCCGGTGACGCACAGGTCCTCCGGCACGGCGAGTCCGAATTCGTGCCGCGCCGTGTCGAGGAAACCGCAGGCGATGAGGTCTGTCGCGCAGAAAACGGCGTCGGGCCTTTCAGGAGCAGTGAGGAGGCGTCGCGCCAGTTCGCGCCCGCTATCGTAGATGCTCGGGCCGAAACGCTCCACGGTGACCGTCAGGCCGATGGTGCCGGCCGCCGCGAGGAAGCCGCGCTCGCGTGCCATCAGGCTCGGGGTGCCCGCCTCGGAATTGGCGAAGGCGAGGCGCCGGCAGCCGGCGCGCAGGAAGGCGATGAGCGCGCGCCGCGCCGCCTCGTCATCCTGGAGGTTGATGCGCAGTGGCCCTTCCTGATCGTCATCGCGGTTGATCAGCACGATGCGCTGGCCGTTCTCGAGGCACAGGCGCGTGATCGACTTGTCGGGCAGGCCCGACAAGATGATCGAGGCATCGGCGCGATAGTGCAGGGCCTGCCTCAGGGCGGCGCCGACGCTCGCATCCGAGCGGTCGGTGTTGATGACCATGGCCACCTTGCCGGCATCCTGCGCCGCCTGGGTCATGGCCTTCACAAGGCTTGCCCGGTAGGGCGTGCCCAGTTCCGAGCCGACAAGGCAGACGATGCCGCTCTCCTTGAGCGACAGCCCTCGGGCGAGATGGTTGACGTGGTAACCGAGCTCATTGGCCGCGTCCAGGACGCGGCGGCGCGTATCCTCGGAGACGCTCGCCCCGGGTGTGAAAGCGCGCGACACGGCGGAGCGCGACACGCCGGCACGTTCGGCCACCTCACGGGCACTGACGAACTTTCGGGGCGATGGCATGGCAGTCCTGCGGCCGTCGTCAGGGAACGCCTTTCGTATGCACCGCCGTGCAACAGCGTGCAACCATGTCGCAGGGAAATTTGTCGGCGGGTTTGCAGCCTTGTTTCTTGACAGCGGGCATGGCTGCATGGAACCCTTGCACACGGTTGCAAATAGAGATGCCGCGATAACAGCGGCGCGCAAGGGGGAGGAAGACATGCGTTCCGGTTTCGTCGCCGTCGCGGCTGTGGCCGCTGCCGTCCAGTTCACGCCTGCAGCGGCGCTCGCCCAAGGCTCGCTCAATCTCATCTGCTCGGCCGACGTCGTCATCTGCGAGCTGCTCGAGAACCGCTTCGAGAAGGAGACGGGCATCGACGTCAACATGGTGCGCATGTCCTCCGGCGAGGCCTATGCCAAGGTCCGCGCCGAGGCACGCAACCCGAAGACGGACGTCTGGTGGGCCGGTACGGGCGACCCGCACCTTCAGGCCGCGTCCGAGGGGTTGACGCTCGAATACAAGTCGCCGCGCCTTGCCGAACTGCAGACCTGGGCCGTCAGGCAGGCCGAGAGCGCCGACTACCGTACTGTCGGCGTCTATGCCGGTGCGCTGGGCTGGGGCTACAACGCCGACATTCTGGCGAAGAAGGGCCTGAAGGAGCCCCAGTGCTGGGCCGACCTCCTCGATCCCGGCTTCAAGGGCGAGATCCAGGTGGCCAATCCCAACTCCTCCGGCACGGCCTACACGGCGCTCGCCACGCTCGTGCAGATCATGGGCGAGGACAAGGCCTTCGATTACCTCAAGAAGCTCAACGCCAACGTCTCGCAATACACCAAGTCCGGCTCGGCGCCGGTGAAGGCCGCGGCGCGCGGCGAGACGACGGTCGGCATCGTCTTCATGCATGATGCCGTGGCGCAGGCGGTCGAGGGCTTCCCCGTGAAGGTGGTCGCCCCCTGCGAGGGCACGGGTTACGAGATCGGCTCCATGTCTATCGTCAAGGGCGCGCGCAACCTCGACAATGCCAAGAAGTGGTACGACTGGGTGCTGTCGCCGGAGGTGCAGTCGCAGATGAAGGAGGCCAAGTCCTTCCAACTGCCGTCCAACAAGAAGGCCGAGGTGCCGCCCGAAGCGCCGAAGTTCGAGGATGTCCGGCTGATCGACTACGACTTCAAGACCTACGGCGATCCGGAGAAGCGCAAGGCCCTGCTGCAGCGCTGGGACCGCGAGATTGGCACGCTGGCCAACTGAAGGCGAGGCACGCCTGCCGTGCCAGTTGCGGAGGAAAGGGAAGACTCCCTCTCCCCGTTGACGGGGAGAGGGCCGGGGATGAGGGGCCGGGGTTGACCCAAGCCTGAACCCTCGTATCTGCGGAAACAGTTCCCCTTACCCTCACCCTTTCCCCGCAGGCGGGGAGAGGGGAGGCCTTGCTCCTGCCTGCGATGGCCGGTGCATGCCCCGACGGAACCTCTCCAGTACGGAACCTCTCATGGAGCATCGCAACCGCAGACTGGACATGGCGCTCGGCCTCGGCCTTGCCGGGTTCGTGCTCTTGCCCTGGTACAGGATCGACGAGGGGTTCTACGCCTTTCGCTGGCCGGCGCAGTTCCCCTTCGGCGCTGAGGAGGCGCCGGCCCTGGTGCAGATGGCGGCGCAGGGCCGCTGGTGGCTCGCCGTCGTCGCCGCGCTGCTCCTTGCCGCGGCCGCGGTCCGCTTCGCCGCTCCGGCCGTGTCGCGCGGACGCCTGCTCGTCGCTCTCGGCGCGGCCGGCATGGGCTTCCTCGTCCTGCAGGGCTTCGCAATCACCTTCGGCGGCTGGAGCTGGAACATCGGCGAGGCGCTGTTCGGGCCGCTCGCCATCGGCCAACCGGCCATGGGCGCCGGTGCGGTCCTCGCGGGGCTCGCCTTCCTGTTCCTGTTCTCGGCGGGGCTCGCCGAGCAGGGCGTGATGAAGGGCGATTTCTTCGTCATCGCCGCCATCGCTCTTCTCGTCGCCCTTGTCGCCGTTTTCGTATTCTATCCGGTGCTGAGCATGTTCGTCGGCTCGGTGCAGGACTTCGACGGTTCCTTCGAGCCCTCGGGCTTCGTGCGCAACATGCAGGACCCGGCGATCTGGAGTCTCGATTGTGTCATTGGGGGAGGGCGTTGCGGTGTCGCCTGGCGCACGCTGTGGCTGGCGCTGATGACGGCCACCGGCTCGACCGTTCTCGGCCTCGCCTTCGCACTCGTCGCCACACGCACGCGCTTTCCCTTCAAGAAGGGCCTGCGACTGCTGACGGTGTTGCCGATCATCACGCCGCCCTTCGTCATCGGCCTCGCGCTCATCCTGCTCTTCGGCCGCGCCGGCGTGGTGACGACCTTCCTCTCCGACCTTTTCGGCGTCGAGCCGGGGCGCTGGCTCTACGGGCTCACCGGCATCTGGATCGCCCAGATGCTCTCCTTCACGCCGATCTCGTTCCTTGTTCTCATCGGCGTCGTCGAAGGCGTCAGCCCCTCCATGGAGGAGGCGTCGCAGACCCTGCGCGCCGACCGCTGGCGCACCTTCTGGCGCGTTTCGCTGCCGCTCATGAAGCCGGGCCTCGCCAACGCCTTCCTCATCGGCTTCATCGAGAGCATGGCCGATTTCGGCAATCCGCTGGTGCTCGGCGGCAGCCACGGCGTGCTGTCCACCGAGATCTTCTTCGCTGTCGTCGGCGCGCAGACCGATCCATCCCGGGCGGCCGTGCTCGCCATCATCCTGCTCTGCTTCACGCTGTCGGCCTTTCTCGCACAGCGGCTGTGGCTCACGGGCAGGAACTTCGCGACCGTCACGGGCAAGGGCGACGGCGGCGTGCATCCGGCGCTGCCGCGGCCGCTCGCCATCGGCGTCAACGCGCTCGTCATTCCCTGGACGGCATTCACCCTCGTCGTCTACGGCATGATTCTCGTCGGCGGCTTCGTGAACACCTGGGGCCTCGACAATTCGCTGACCTTCGCCCATTTCGAGCGCGCCTTCTCCTTCGCCTTCCGCGACGGCTCCATCGCATGGACGGGCGTCGCCTGGGATTCGTTCTGGACGACGATGATGATCGCGCTCGTTGCGGCGCCCCTGACGGCCGCGGTCGGCCTCATGACGGCCTATCTCATCGTCCGCCAGCGCTTCGTCGGCCGCAACGTCTTCGAATTCGCGCTCATGATGAGCTTCGCCATCCCCGGCACGGTCATCGGCATCAGCTACATCATGGCCTTCAACCTGCCGCCGCTGGAGATGACGGGCACGGCGCTCATCCTCATCGCCTGCTTCGTCTTCCGTAACATGCCGGTGGGCGTGCGCGGCGGCGTCGCGGCCATGACGCAGATCGACGCAAGCCTCGACGAGGCCTCGCTCACGCTGCGCGCCTCGAGCTGGCGCACCATCCGCCACGTGGTGTTGCCGCTGTTGCGGCCGGCGATCGTCGCGGCGCTCGTCTATTCCTTCGTACGGGCGATCACCTCCATCAGCGCCGTCGTCTTCCTCGTCAGCGCCAAATACAATATGGCCACCGCCTATATCGTAGGCCTCGTCGAGAATGGGGAATACGGCGTCGCCATCGCCTATTCCTCCATGCTGATCGTGGTCATGCTCGTCGTCATCGCCGGCTTCCAGCTCGCCGTCGGCGAGCGGCGCCTGCGACGCGAGACGCGCATCGCCGCCCCGGCTGTGGCCCGGCCGATGTCCGCCGAGACAATCAAGGAGAAAATCGCATGAACGGGTTGAAGACCGGCTCGGTCGTCTTCGAGCACGTTCGCAAGACCTTCGGCTCCTTCACCGCGATCCACGACCTGTCGCTGACGATCGAGCCGGGTACGCTCGTCACGCTGCTCGGCCCCTCGGGCTGCGGCAAGACGACGACATTGCGCATGCTCGCCGGGCTCGAGCACCCGACCGACGGACGCATCCTTATCGGCGGCAAGGACGTGACCATGCTGCCGGCGAATGAACGCGACGTGTCCATGGTCTTCCAGTCCTATGCGCTCTTCCCGCATATGACGGTCCTCGAGAACGTCGCCTACGGACTCGAATCCTCGGGTCTTCGGAAGGCGGAGGCGCGCGAAAAGGCCGAGGCAGGGCTCGCCCTCGTCGGCCTCGCCGGCTTCGGTGCTCGTCTGCCGGCCGAGCTCTCCGGCGGGCAGCAGCAGCGCGTCGCGGTGGCACGCGCTCTCGTGCTGGAGCCGCAGGTGCTGCTGCTCGACGAGCCCTTGTCGAACCTCGATGCGCGCCTGCGCCGGCGCGTGCGCACCGAGATCCGCGAGTTGCAGCAGCGCCTCGGCTTCACGGCAGTCTATGTGACGCACGACCAGGAGGAGGCGCTCGCCGTCTCCGACCGCATCGTCGTCATGGTCGAGGGCCGCATCGCGCAGGAGGGGCCGCCGCGGGCGCTCTACGAATCGCCCGCCTCCTCCTTCATCGCCGACTTCATGGGCGAGGCGAACGTCGTGCCTTGCGAGGTCGTCGGCGTTCAGGGAGCCGAGGCGGTGGTGCGGCTCGGCTCCCTCGAGCATCGCGTGCCAGGCCGCGCGGCCCAGCCGGGACCGGCCAAGCTCGCCATCCGGCCCAATGCCATCCGCCTCGCCCCGGCAGATGACGGCGGGCTCAAGGGCCTCGTGCGCCATGCGGCCTATCTCGGCGACCACGTCGAATATGAGGTGGAGACGGAAGTCGGAACGCTCTATGTCGTCGATCCTGACGTGGAGCGGAGCCTTGCTGCGACGACGCCCGTCGCGATCGGGCTTCACAACCGCGGGGTCGCCATCATCACCGCGTGAAGGTGCTACGCGCCCTTCACGAGACAACGAGGACATGCATGACAGTCGATGCCGCAGACGTCGAGGCGCGCCTGGCGCTCGCCCGCACGCTCGCCCGCGATGCGGGGGCCGTGGCACTAGCCTATTTCAATGCGCGCGAGACCCTGGTCGTCGAGGCCAAGGCCAACCCGCAGGATGTCGTTTCCATCGCTGACCGGCGGGTCGAGGAGATGCTGCGCGCTCGCATCGCCGAGGCTCATCCCGGTGACGGCGTGCTCGGGGAGGAATACGGCCTCACCGAGGGCACGTCCGGCTTCACCTGGGTGCTCGACCCCATCGACGGCACCAGCCCCTTCGTCAACGGCATGCCCAGCTGGTGCGTGTCGATCGCCGTGCTCGCCGGCGAAGAACCGGTGGTCGGCGTCATCTACGCACCCTGCGTGGACGAGCTTTACGCGGCCGGCAAGGGGCAGGGCGCGACGCTCAACGAGGCGCCCATGCACGTGTCGTCCGGGCGTTCCCTGCGTGATGGCGTCGTGGGCCTCGGCGCCAACCACCACGTCGCGCCGGCCGAATTCGCCGGCATCGTGGAGCGCCTGCTCGGCATGGGCGGCAACTTCATCCGCAACGGCTCGGGCGCGCTCATGCTGGCTTATGTCGCGGCGGGACGTCTCGTCGGCTATTACGAGCCCTACATGCACGCCTGGGATTGCCTTGCCGGCTATTGCCTCGTCGCCGAGGCGGGCGGGGCGCTGCTGCCGTTCCCGGCGGTCGGCGAGGGGCTGACGCGCGGTGCGCCCGTGATGGCGGCCGCGCCCGGTGCCGTCGCCGATCTCAGCCGGATCGCCGGCTTGCCCCGCGCGGCCTGAAGGCGTCAGTACCGCGCGATATGCGTCAGGGCCCGCGTGATTGGCTCGGCCCCCACACTTTGCTCGCCCCGGAAGGGGTAGTCGAGTATGACGAGTAGGGCGATGAGCAGGGCGATCGCCGCCGCATAGCCGGCCTTGGGCACCACGAGGTTCCAGTCGAAGCGGAAAAGGAGCGCTTCGGCGGCCAGCAGCACGATGAGGCTGCCGAGGACATGCCAGAAGATGGCCGGCAACCCTGTCGTGGCGGCATTGAGGCGCAGGGCCCGGATGTCCACGAGTTCGTCCGCCGCGTCATCGACCGCCTCGCGTGTGGTGGCCTCGATGTCCATCCGCTGGTGCACGGCATGAATGCTCTCGATGAGAGTGTTGAAGAGTGTCTGCGTCGCCGCGCTTTCCTGTCCTTTCTTGAGCGCCGGCCATTCCTGCGCGACGACGGACTGGCCATAGGCAGCAAGCGCATCGCGAAGCGGCGCCGCGTCCGGGCCGAGCCGGCGCAGCGCACGGTCGAGTTGCGTGATCTCGGTGGCTTCCCGCAATACGAGTGTCTCGGCCTCGCGGTAGCGGTTGATCGCTTGCAGCAGCGTGAAGGCTGTGAAGATGGCGATGACCGGCCCAATGAGCTTGAAGGCGTCGAGCGCGAAACCCGCCCTGGCCGTCGCTTGCTCCTGCCTCAGGAGGCGCGTGCCGATCAGCGGCAGCAGAACCGATGCGGTGACGGCCGCGCTGACGAAAATAACGACGAGGATGTTGTTGGAAAACCGATAGATCACGTCGGTGAAGGGCATTGCGGGCGCTCCGGCCGTCTTCGCTCGCGACACTCTGGGCCAATCGCCGCCATGGCACCATATGCCGCTGCGGCTGCTCAGTTGACGGGCAGGGCGCCCAGCTTCTCGCGCAGATCGCTGAAGATCTCGCGGATGCGCCGCCGGGTGATGGTCGAGGCTTCCGCTGCCCGGTCAAGTTGGTAGCTGCGGGCCTGCTGCCCGGCCCGGTAATGGGCCTCGTCGAAGCGCGCCTCGATCAGGTCGAGCAGCCGCGAAGGGTCGCCGCCCTGGGCTCTCAGGGCATGGGCGAGGGCCTCGACCGTCTCCAGCAGGGCTGCGGTGACGAAGCCCTCGGCCATGACGGCTGGCGGGATGGGTGGTTCGCGCAAGAGCTGCATTCCTTCCTACGTCGAACGCCGGCGCTGTTCGCCCGGAGCCGGGTCATCCGTCGCGACTGGAGGATTCCGGCGCCCGTTTGCCGCTGCGCGGAGGCGAGCCGTACGAAAGGTGGTGTGACCGCCGAAAATCCTAGGGGCCGACGGTCGAGCGTCAGGCCGGGGCCGTGCCGACCATTCCGTCCTGTTCATGACCGGCAGGCGCTTGCCCGGGCCTTGAGCGGTCGCTCTTGTCCGCGCGCGCCGGCACGTGTCCCTCGTCGCCGTCTGGCGACAGGAGGTGATTGATCGATGTGCGCTTCTCGTCTCATGGTGCGATCCCCCCTGATCGCGGTCGTCTCACCGCCCCAGCATTCCGCTGGGGAAGTGGCGGTTGATCATCACGTCTAGCAGGTGAACCTTGCCTGAAGGCGTCGGCCGTCCGCCTGCTTCGTCGGGCACGAAGCGCGAAGCCGATGCTGCAGACGGCGCGATGCGGCCGGCGGCATTGCCGCCGGCCGCATCGCTGTCGTCCTGTCTCGCAGATCAGGCGACGAGGAGGCTGCTCTCGAGCGTTGCCTTATCGATGCCGAAGATGGCGATCTGCGTGCCGTTGTGATCGAAATAGACCCCGCCGTCCGTGTCGGCGAAGAAGGAGGCAGCTTCGGCCACACTCGTGAAGCCGAATCCTTGCAGGCTCACATAGTCGATCTCGCCGCCCACGTTGAAGTCCATGATCCGGCTGAGACCCTCGTCCGGCCGAAAGACGAAGGTATCGTGCCCGGCTTGGCCGAACAGCCAATCGTCGCCCGCTCCGCCGGCGAGCATGTCGTCTCCCGTGCCACCGATCAGTGTGTCATCGCCTTCGCCGCCCTCGAGCGTGTCGTTGCCAGCACCTCCGTAGAGTTCGTCGTTGCCGCCCCCGCCGGCGAGGACGTCATCGCCTTCATGGCCGTCCATCACGTCGTTGCCGGCCTCGCCTAGCAGGGTGTCGTTGCCCGCCTGGCCGAAGACAAGGTCATCGCCATCGCCGGCTGCGATGTAGTCGTTGCCGTCGCCGCCGAGGAGTGAATCCCTGCCGGCTCCGCCGATGAGGCTGTCGTCGCCATCTCCGCCGTCGAGCCAGTCGTCGCCGATGCCGCCGTCGAGCGTGTCGTTGCCGGCGCCGCCATGGATGGTGTCGTTGCCGGCTTCGCCGTAGACCGCATCGTCGTCCTCCTCGGAGGAGATGACGTCGTTGCCCCCGCCGCCATAGATGATCTCATTACCGATGCTGCCGAAGATGGTGTCGTTGCTGTCGTGGCCGAGGATGGTGTCGTTGCCGGCCCCACCGCTCATGTAGTCCTCATCGGGCGTGCCGACGAGGATGTCGTCGTCGGGGGTGCCGATGACGGGATTGGCAAGGCCGAAGTCCCCCGATCCGAAGGCGTCGAGGGTGGTGTTCCTGACTGTCAGGCTCTGCCCCGCGCCGAAGGTGAAGACGACGTCATTGCCCACCTGCTGGGCCGTGGCCATGATGTCGGCGAAGGTGGTGAGGCCGGTTGCCGAGAGATCGATGACGTCGCGGTTGCCGGCCACGCGCGAGAAATCGGTGATGGTGTCGGCGCCGTCGAGATAGACGAAACGGTCGTTGCCCGTCCCGCCGGTGAGCGTGTCGTTGCCCTGGCCTCCGGAGAGCGTGTCGTTGCCCTGGTCGCCGGAAAGGCTGTCGTCGCCATCGCCGCCGTCGAGGCTGTCGTTGAAGTCGCCGCCGTTGAGCGTGTCGTTGCCGGCCCCGCCCCAGAGCGTATCGTGACCACCGCCACCGTCGATGCTGTCATTGCCGTCGCCGCCGTCGATGGTGTCATCGCCAGTGCCGCCGGTCATGGAGTCGTCTCCGGCGCTTCCCGTACCCGGCCCGGCGACATTGACGAGCAGCATCTCTGGCGTGAACTGGGCTTTCGTAAAGTTCTTCACGAGCACCGACGTATTGGCATTGATGGTGAAGAGTACGTCGCCGTTCTGCTCGGTGGCGATCGCCATCAACGCATCGAAGGTGGAGTATCCCCAGTAACGCAGGTCGAGATAATCCTCGGCCGTGAAATCCTCGACGACGACGTGGCCGCCGCGGTTGAGGAACACATCCCGCCCGGCGCCCCCCACGAGCGTGTCGGTGCCGTGATGGCCTACGAGCACGTCATCGCCGCTGCCGCCGTTCAGTGTCTCGTCGCCAGCCGTGCCTTGCAGGAAAGTTGCGTCGGGGCGCCCTTCCGATGAGAACCCGAAAACTTCGGGAGCAATATGTTCGAAGTATTTATGATAGAAGCTAAATCCGCCGCCGATATATACGCTGGTCGATGTCCATCCTGTTGGGTCCCAATAGTTAACGGAAAGCGCCTTGAGATGATTATAGCTCAGAACGGGGGCATGAATATCAACCCGGTCATAATTCCCTTCTTCATAGGAAATATCCCGGATATCCATCGACCCGGCGAGCGGATTGAAGACAAAGGTATCGTTCCCGGCGCCGCCGGTCAGCTGGTTGAATCCTTCGCCGCCGTCGAGCGTATCGTCGCCGCTGCCGCCATCGAGCGTGTCGTCACCCTCTCCGCCGAGCAGCAGATCATTGCCGTCTCCACCATTGAGCGTGTCGTTGCCGCCGTGGCCGCGCAGAGTGTCGTCGCCTCCGGTGCCGACGAGGAGATTGCCATCCTCGTCACCGTCGAGTTCGATACCGGGGACCGAGGCCTGCAAAAGGAAGAGATCGTCGGGCTGCGAGACGGCATCTGCGTTGCCTGACCCCGCTGGAACACCGCCACCTCCTGGATCGTGCTCTTGTTCAGCCTGTTCTACGGCGCCCTCGAGGAAATCATCCCCATCCATGGCCATGTCAGTTCTCCCGTAAAGTTTGAAATAGATCGACCGTAAGACGAATAGGATTGCTTGATGATCGGCCCCGTTAGCCTGCGATGGCTGCGGGCTGTCGGTTGTCGTGGTAGCCCGGATCGCTGGTTCTGAATTTATGCGGCGGGGATTGACAAGGGAATCGGACGCGCGCGCGTCTTGCATGCATATCGTGCCAATTTCTTATATTTGTTAAATTATATTAATATTATCATTATCCGTTGCGAGTACGTAGTGGGGATTGAATCAGAAAATATAGATCGAATACGATGAGCCTTCGAACTGGCCATGGCCAATAGGGAGATCGCGAGGGGCCGCCCCCGCCGAGGCGTCCGGGGGCGAGGGCTGGAAATGACGCAAGCCAACGTCCACGCCTGCAGCCTTTCCATGTCCAGCGCCCGTGACAGCGACCCTCTCGCGACGTCCGTTGCCCTGCCGACATGACTTGGTCCGTTGCCTTGCGTCGCAGCCGGCCATAGATTGGAAATATTCCAATCTTAGGGGCGGTCATCGATGCTTTCCAGGGTTTTCGGCTTCGGGCGCCGCTCCTTCGATTCGCTTTCCGAACAGGAAATCCTGGCGCTCGCCATCTCCTCGGAGGAGGACGACGGGCGCATCTATCTTGCCTATGCGGACGGTCTGCGTGAGGCCTTTCCCCAGTCGGCCAGGGTTTTCGAGGAGATGGCGCGGGAAGAGGACCGGCACCGGCAGGCGCTCATCGATCTCTACCGGGCCCGGTTCGGCGATCACATCCCGCTGCTGCGCCGCGAGCATGTGAGGGGCTATTACGAGCGCAAGCCGGACTGGCTGGTGCGCCCCCTCGGCATCGACAAGGTGCGCCAGCAGGCGGAGGAGATGGAGGCGCAGGCCCATCGCTTCTATGTGGAGGCGGCCAAGCGCGCCGGAGACGCCTCGACCCGCAAGCTGCTGGGTGATCTGGCGGCGGCGGAGCAGGTTCACGAAAGCCTCGCCAGGCGGCTCGGCCTCACCCACGCGCCCGAAAGCGTGCAGGAGGAGGAGCGGCAGAGCGAGCGCCGCCAGTTCATCCTGACCTTTGTCCAGCCGGGCCTTGCCGGGCTGATGGATGGCTCCGTCTCGACGCTGGCGCCGATCTTCGCCGCCGCCTTCGCCACTCAGGACACCTGGCAGACCTTCCTCGTCGGCCTGTCGGCCTCTGTCGGCGCCGGCATCTCCATGGGCTTCACCGAGGCGGCTCACGACGACGGCAAGCTCTCGGGTCGCGGCTCACCCGTCAAGCGCGGGCTCGCGTCAGGCATCATGACCGCCATCGGCGGGCTCGGCCATGCCTTGCCCTATCTCATTCCATCGTTCTGGACGGCGACGATGATCGCCGTGGCCGTGGTCTTCGTCGAGCTGTGGGCCATCGCCTTCATTCAGAACCGCTACATGGAGACCCCGTTCCTGCGCGCGGCCTTCCAGGTCGTGCTCGGCGGCAGCCTCGTCTTCGCCGCTGGCGTCCTGATCGGCAACGCCTGAAGTCTGGCCCGAAGGACGTTTCCGAAGCGAAGGGGCGGCATCATGCTAGCTGGTGCTGCCGGCGAGGATTGAACTCGCGACCTCTCCCTTACCAAGGGAGTGCTCTACCACTGAGCTACGGCAGCAGGGCCCCGAGGGGGCCAAAGCGCGCGGACACTGCCACAAGGGGGGCGTCGGCGCAAGCGCCGTCGGCGCGGCATTTTCGTCCGGGCCGACAGCCTGTGGATGGTCGCTCGCGGCCGGTCTCAGGCGGCCGCTGCGCGGTCGACGAAGGGCAGCTTCAGCGCCTTCCACACGGCGACGAGCGAATCGGTGAGATGCTCGATCATGGCCGCGTCGTGGAAGGGCGTGGGCGTGATGCGCAGGCGCTCGGTGCCGCGGGCCACGGTCGGATAGTTGATGGGCTGCACATAGATGCTGTGCTCGGCGAGCAGCATGTCGCTCGCCTGCTTGGCGCGCTCAGGGTCGCCAACCATCACCGGCACGATATGCGTCGGGCCGGGCTTGACCGGGAGGCCGGCAGCCGCGAGCGCGCCCTTGGTCAGGGCGACCTGCCGGCGGTGGCGCTGGCGCTCCTCGCCGCTCTCCATCAGGTGCCGCACCGAGGCGGTCGCTGCCGCGGCCACGGCCGGCGGCAGGGCCGTCGTGAAGATGAAGCCGTGGGCGTGCGAGCGCACCGCGTCGATGATGTTGCGCCGCGCCGCGATATAGCCGCCGACGCAGCCGAAGCCCTTGGCGAGCGTGGCCTCGATCACGTCGAGGCGGTGGAGGGCGTCCACCTCCTCGGCATAGCCCGCGCCGCGCGCGCCGTAGAGGCCTGCCGCATGTACCTCGTCGATATAGGTCATGGCGCCGTAGCGCTCGGCGAGATCGCAGATGGCGTGGATCGGGGAGACGTCCCCGTCCATCGAATAGACGCTCTCGAAGACGATGAGCTTGGGCCGGGTCTTGCCCGCCTGGCGCAGCAGGTCCTCGAGATGCTCGAGGTCGTTGTGGCGGAAGATGACCTTCTCGGCGCCGGAGCGACGCACGCCCTCGATCATGGAATTGTGGTTCTGCGCATCCGAGAGGATGAGACAGTCCGGCAGCAGCTTGGCGATGGTGGCGATGCCGGTCTCGTTGGAGACATAGCCCGAGGTGAAGACGAGCGCCGCATCCTTGCGGTGCAGTTCGGCGAGGGCGCGCTCGAGGCCGACGATCGGGGCGCTGTTGCCGGCGATGTTGCGCGTGCCGCCGGCGCCGGCGCCCATGCGCTGCGCCGTCGTGACCATGGCGTCGATCACCTGCGGATGGCGACCCATGCCGAGATAGTCGTTGGTGCACCACACCACGACGTCCCGCGGCCCCTCGTCGCTGTGCCAGACGGCCCGCGGAAACCGCTCCGCGTCGCGCTCGATGGTGATGAAGACGCGATAGCGGCGCTCCTTGTGCAGAAGGCCGAGCGCTTCGTCGAAATAGCTGTCGTAATCCATGATCGCATCCGTCTGCCGCCGTGGCGGCAGACCAAGTTTGGAACTGGTCCAGTGAACAACCGGAACCGCGCCGGGGCAAGCGGTTCTCGTCGCATGTTCGTTTATATTGCTCTCGTTCCATAGTGCGTCCGGCTGCACAATGGGCCGCATCGCCGCAGTGCGGCGGCGCACCGCAGGTTTGGGACGGTCCCTGCAACGTCGCCTGCAGGCAGGAGGGGAAGCCGGCGCTTGTCCTCGAGGCCGATGCCCGCTATCGATCAGCTTCGAGGAACCCGGGTCTTCGACGAACATGTCGCACGCACCGCCTCCCGACAGGAAGGAGCGCCTGGCCGCAGCGCTGCGGGAGAATCTGAAGCGGCGCAAGCGGCAGATGCGCGAGCGCGCGGCGGAACCGCGCGGCGAGGCGGCGCACGGCACCAGGGAAGCCGCGCCGGGCGCCGGCCCCGACCCGAAGGACTGATCGCCGGCGTCTCCGCTACTGGCTCCGGTCAATCAAGGAACGACACATGGATCGCATTCGCATCGTTGGCGGCCACAAGCTCGATGGCGTCATTCCCATTTCCGGCGCCAAGAACGCGGCCCTGCCGCTGATGATCGCAAGTCTCCTGACCGACGAGACGCTCGAGCTGCACAACGTGCCGCGCCTTGCGGACGTGTCGCTGCTGTTGCGCATCCTGTCCAACCATGGCGTTGATCACGGCATTGCCGGCAAGCGCCCGGGCCAGACGAGCGAGACCGGCCAGTCCATACGCTTGCGTGCCCGCGATATCATCGACACCTGCGCACCCTACGAACTCGTCTCGAAGATGAGAGCGAGCTTCTGGGTCATCGCGCCGCTTCTGGCCCGCATGGGCGAGGCCCGCGTGTCCCTGCCCGGCGGCTGCGCCATCGGCACCAGGCCGGTCGATCTCCTGCTCATGGCGCTGGAGAAGCTGGGCGCCGAGGTCGAGATCGACGGCGGCTATGCGGTCACGCGGGCGCCGAAGGGACTCCGGGGGGCCGAGTTCGCCTTTCCGAAGGTGACGGTCGGCGGCACCCATGTCGCCCTCATGGCCGCCAGCCTCGCCCGCGGCACCAGCGTCATCGACAATGCCGCGCGCGAGCCGGAGGTGGTCGACCTTGCCGATTGCCTCGTCAAGATGGGCGCGCGTATCAGCGGCGCCGGCACCTCGCGCATCATCGTCGAGGGGGTGGCGCGCCTCGGCGGCGCCGAGCACAACGTCCTGCCGGACCGAATCGAGACCGGCACCTATGCCATGGCCGTCGCCATAACGGGTGGCGACGTGCTGCTTGAGGGTGCGCGGCCGGAGCTGCTGCAGGCGGCCCTCGACGTGCTGTCAGGCGCTGGGATCGACATCTCGTCCACCAACGCGGGTGTGCGCGTGCGTCGCAACGGGGTCGGCATCGAGGCGGTGAATGTCACGACGGAGCCGTTCCCTGGCTTTCCGACGGACCTGCAGGCCCAGCTCATGGCGCTGATGACGCGCGGCAAGGGCACGAGCCGCATCCGCGAGACGATCTTCGAGAATCGCTTCATGCACGTGCAGGAACTGGCCCGCCTCGGCGCCCGAATTCGCCTCGACGGCGACACTGCTTATGTTGACGGCGTCGCGCGACTGAAGGGTGCCCCTGTGATGGCGACGGACCTGCGCGCCTCGGTTTCGCTCGTCATCGCGGCGCTCGCTGCGGAAGGCGAGACGATGGTGAACCGCGTCTATCACCTGGATCGCGGCTTCGAGGCGCTGGAGAAAAAGCTCGGCCGGTGCGGGGCTGAGATCGAGCGCCTCTCGGGTTGAAAGGCGAAGACCCGGCACGGGGCCGGGTCTCCTCGGGTACCGTCAGGCATGGCGCCCTCAATAGCCGATGGCGCCACGCTTTTCGCCGAAACCGGGGATGAAGCAGCGGCAGGGCGTATTGCGCGGCGCGCGGAAGCCGGCGTTGCAGTTTCCGCGCGATGTGACGCAAACGCTGCCGTAGCGCTCGCCGCGCGGGCGGGGGCGCCCCCAGCCGCCTCGGTCCCAGTCGTCGTCGTCGCGCCAGCGGCGCGGCGGCGGGCGGCGCGGGCGCCAGTCGTCATAGTCATCCTCGTAGCGCGGCGGGCCCCAGCCATAGGGCTGGGCCGAGGCCGGCGGAGGGGTGATCAGCATCAGCGCCGCGACGGCAGCGAGTGCAATCAGAACGATCCTCGTCATCATCGTCTCATCCAGGCGCCGCCCGCGGCCTTCGGCCGCCTGTGCCTCGGCGCGTGATCATCAGATAGCACGATGGAAGCTGAACGCTTCATGAAGGCGAATGGTTTCCCCGGTTGCCTGTCTTTCGGGCTTCGCCGGCAGATCGGTTGTCAGCGGCATGCGGCACCGATAACAACAGGGGACCGGATGCAGCCGAGGCAAGCGGTGGGTCGTGGAGCCGTTGGAGATGGAGCCGTTGAAGCTCGTTGCGCTCGATGGGCAGGACCTCGCGGTCCTCTCAGCCCATGTGCAGGATGCTGTCGTGCGCGCACGCGATCTCGTCTATCTGCCGCGCGAGCGGCGCTTTGCTCTGGAGTTGCGGCGCTACGACTGGCAGACGATGCCGGGTGAGCCTCCGCGTCGGCGCCTGTCGGCATTGCATTTCGAGCGGGTGATGGCCGCCCGCACCCGGGCCGTCGCGCCGCGGGACTCGGATGCCGTGCTCAGCCTTCTGGCCGTCACCTTCGATGAGCGTGACGCACCGGGCGGCACCGTGACGCTGCATTTCTCCGGGGGTGGGGCCATCGCGCTTGATGTCGAGTGCATCGAGGCGCAACTGATGGACCTCGGTCCGGCCTGGGAGGCGATCGGCCGCCCCCACCATCCCCTTGACGAGAACGATGAAAGGCAGGCCTGACGATGGCGCTGAGGATCGACAGTCGCGCGCCCGATTTCGAGGAGGCCCTTGCGCGCCTGCTCGCGATGAAGCGGGAGGTGTCGCAGGATGTCGACGAGGCCGTGCGCGCCATCATCGCCGATGTGGCCGCCCGGGGCGATGCCGCTGTCATCGACTATACGCGCCGCTTCGACGGGCTTGCGCTGACGCCCGGGATGTTGCGCGTCGCGTCGTCGCAGATCGAGGAGGCGCTTGCCCGGTGCGATGCCAGGACCCTCGCGGCGCTCGAGACGGCCAAGACCCGCATCGAGGCATTCCATCGGCGCCAGCGCCCGGAGGACCTCACCTTCACGGATGATCTCGGCGTCACCCTCGGCTGGCGCTGGACGGCCGTCGAGGCGGTCGGGCTCTACGTGCCCGGCGGCACGGCGAGCTATCCCTCCTCCGTGTTGATGAACGCGGTGCCGGCCAAGGTCGCCGGTGTGCCGCGCATCGTCATGGCGGTGCCGGCACCGCGCGGCGAGCTCAATCCGCTCGTGCTCGCGGCCGCGCATCTTGCCGGCGTCGACGAGGTCTACCGCATTGGCGGCGCGCAGGCCGTGGCGGCGCTCGCCCTCGGCACGGCGACCATCGCGCCCGTCGCCAAGATCGTCGGGCCGGGCAATGCCTATGTGGCGGCCGCCAAGCGCCGCGTCTTCGGCACGGTCGGCATCGACATGATCGCGGGGCCCTCCGAGGTGCTGGTGCTGGCAGACGGTTCCGCCAATCCGGCCTGGATCGCGGCCGATCTGCTCGCGCAGGCGGAGCACGACACCGCCGCCCAGTCGGTGCTGATCACCGACGATGCCGCCCTCGCCGATGCGGTCGAGCGGGCGGTGGAAGATCAGCTAAAGACCTTGCCGCGGGCCGATATCGCCGGGGCGAGCTGGCGCGACTTCGGCGCCGTGATCGTCGTCGAGCGCCTCGCCGAGGCGCTCCCCATCGTCGACCGCTTCGCCCCGGAGCATCTCGAGATCATGGCCGAGGATGCCGATCGCCTGGCGGCCGGGGTGCGCAATGCCGGCGCCATCTTTCTCGGCGGCCACACGCCGGAGGCCATCGGCGATTATGTCGGCGGCTCCAACCACGTCCTGCCCACGGCTCGCTCGGCCCGCTTCTCGTCCGGACTCGGCGTGCTCGACTTCATGAAGCGCACCTCGATCCTGCGCTGCGGCCCGGAGGGCCTCAGGGCGCTCGCGCCGGCGGCGATCGTGCTCGGCGAGGCCGAGGGGCTCGACGCGCATGCCCGCTCGGTCGCGGTCAGGCTCAACCGGTAAGGAGTGGAGGAGCCCTTGAAGGCAGCCGAGCCGACGAAGCGTTGCACGCTGACTGCCGTCACGCTCGACGAGGGCTCGCTCGGCCGCGGCAATCCGGATCAGGAGCACGAACGTGCCATCGCCATCTGGGACATCCTGGAGCGCAATTATTTCGCGGTGCCGGGGCACGACGGCGGGCCTTATGCGCTGCATGTGGCGCTGGTCGAGAAGAAGCTGACACTCGACGTCCGCAACAGCGGCGCCGAGCCGGTCGTGACCCATTTCCTCTCGCTGACACCGTTCCGCCGCGTCATCAAGGACTACGAACTCGTCTGCGAGAGCTATTACGCTGCCATCCGCACCGCTTCGCCGGCACAGATCGAGGCCATCGACATGGGTCGCCGCGGCCTGCACGACGAGGCTGCGGAACTCCTGCGCGAGCGCCTCGCGGGCAAGATCGAGGTGGACTTCGACACCGCTCGCCGGCTCTTCACCCTCATCTTCGCGCTGCACTGGAAGGGTTAGGCGCATGGCGCCCGGGGCCGCTGGCGGACGCAGCGTGCAATCCGTCCTCTTCATGTGCGCCCATAATGCGGTGCGCTCGCCGATGGCGGAGGGTATCGCACGGCATTATTTCGGCGCCTCGATCTATGTCGCTTCGGCCGGTGTACGTCCCGACGAACTCGATCCCTTCGCCGTGGCGGTGATGGAGGAGATCGGCATCGACGTCGCGCGCCACCGGCCACAGACCCTGGAAGATCTCGAGGATGCCGGCTTCGACCTCATCGTCACCCTGTCGCCGGAGGCGCACCATCGCGCCCTGGAACTGACGCGGACCCTCGCTGTCGATGTGGAATACTGGCCGACGCTCGACGCGACTGTCGTGCACGGCGCTCGTGAGCAGCGTCTCGAGGCCTACCGCAGCGTTCGCGACGGTCTCGTCGAGCGCATCAGGCAGCGTTTCGCGCGCCGTTGAACGCGCCGGCGGCAAAGGCCGGCGCCGTCGCCGGCCTTTGCCGGGGCACGTACCGTTCGGGTCAGTGCGTCGCCGGGCTGCGGTTGAAGCGCGTCACCACGAGACCGATGGCCACGACGACGGCCGCGCCGACGACGGCCGCCAGGTAATGCAGGGTCCTTGTGACGCCGCCGATCTGCTCGATCACCCAAGGGTCGGCGACAAGCATCTCGCCCGCGATCCAGCCCAGCAGCGCCGCACCCGCCCACACGAAGATCGGGAAACGCTCGATCAGCGCCATGATCAGTGTCGAGCCGATGACGATGAGCGGGATGGAGAACAGCAGGCCAAAGGTGAAGAGCCAGACGTTGCCGTGCGAGGCGGCCGAGATGGCGAGCACGTTGTCGAGGCTCATCACCGCATCGGCGATGGCGATCGTGCGCACGGCCTCCCACAGGCTGCCGCTCTCTTTCACTTCGTGATTGTCGTCGTCGCCCTGGATGAGCTTGACCGCGATCCAGAACAGCAGCGCGCCGCCGACGATCTTGAGGAAGGGCAGCGCGAGCAACTGGGAAATGATGAGGGCGAAGAGAATGCGCAGCGCGATCGCCGTGCCGGCGCCGAGGACGACGCCGAGGCGTCGCTGGTTGTCGGGCAGCGAGCGGCAGGCGAGCGCGATCACCACCGCATTGTCGCCGGACAGGAGAATATCGATCCAGATGATCTGGACGATCGCGATCAATGTCTGTGCATCTAGGGCCATAACGCTCACAGCTCTTGGGTCGGAACGAGCACCGGGCGCTCCGGAGGAGGGCACAGCCACCGCGCAACTGCGCCGGCACACTGTCGGGCCTCTCTTAGCGCGCGTGTCGTGCGTGATCGTCGTCAACTTATTTCATAATCCAGCGACATAATCCTATAATGCGGTGCTGTCCGGTGCCGACGGTGCCGCAGGCGGCGATTCGACAGCGGACAAGCATCGCTGGGTGCGGTCGCGCCGCTCGTGGCGCGCGGAGGGGCGGTAGGAACCGATGGATCTGCGCCAGCTCAAATGCTTCGTCGCTGTCGCGGAGGAGCTGCATTTCGGCAAGGCGGCAGAGCGCATGGGGCTGGCGCCGCCGGCCCTGTCGCGCCAGGTGCGGGCGCTGGAGGAGGAGCTTGGCGCGGACCTTCTCACGCGCACGACGCGAAGCGTCAACCTGACGCGGGCCGGGCTGCTGCTGCTCGACGAGGCCAAAGCACTCCTCGCCCGGGCCGAGCATGCGGCCCGCCATGTGCGCGAAGCAGCGAGCTCGACCAGCAAAGTCCTGCGCATCGGCGCCATAGATGGCGCGTCGGCGAGCTTCCTGCCGCGCATCATGACGGAGTTCCGCCAGCGCCATCCCCGCGCCCACATCCAGTTCACCGAGGCGATGACGGCGCCCCAGCTGCAGATGCTCGACGCCGGCAAGCTCGACCTTTGTCTCGTGCGTCCGCCCCGGCGCCAGGTGGACTGTGCCTTCGAGATCCTGCGCGTCGAGATGCCGCTCGTCGTCATGCCGGCAGCGCACCCGCTCGCGGACAGTGACGCCGTCATGATGGGCGATCTCGTCGGCGAGCCTTTCATCGTGCCTTCGCGCCGCATGCGTCCCTACGCCTACGATCTCGTCATGAGCTATTTCGACAGCGTCGGCACGGTGCCCAACGTCGTGCAGGAGGTGACCGAGAAGCCGGCGATGTTCGCGGCGGTGGCCGCCGGCATCGGCCTTGGGCTTGCCCCGGATTGGACGGCGGCGATGAATTGGCCGGGTGTGACGACGCGCCGCCTCAAGGGACTGCTGCTCGATCCGCCGCCGGACGGGGCTCTCGTCGGCGTGGCCTGGCGGCCGCATCAGCGGCTCGCGGCACGGGATGCCTTCCTCGACCTCTTGCGCGAGCGCGTCAGCCTGACGAGCGACGATAAGGTGGTGCCATTCCGTCGCTTGCCGCGGATCAGACGCCAGTCAAAAAAACCTGACTCGCAGGGGGATTGAGCCGCGGCGGCGCCTTTTCCTTCGGAAAAAGATGATGCGCCATGGAACCTGATGGGCTCTCCGACCGTTTTTCCTTTTGGGGCGGGTTTCGCATGCCTTCATAACGGTTGTGTCGGCAGTTGTGAGTGGTCCCCTGGTTGTTCTTATGGCGAGCAATAGACGCGATAGGTATCCATTCTTTGTGTTGCATCAATGTCGCATGAAATTGCGCGTGTGATGCTACGTTCATGTCATGCTTGACTCTTTTTGGAAGCTTCACGAGTCTAGCTGCGGCGTGAGATGATGGTCCGCTCGGGCCTGCGCGACAGGAACAGGTTTCGTTCAAAGAGGTGCCTCAGATGAAGAATATCCTGCGACTATCGGCGGCGGCGACGGCCCTGGCGCTTTCCGGCGCTGTGGCCTTTGCGGCCGATCTTCCGTCCCGTACCTATACGCCGCCGGCCGAGCCGCTGCCGCCGGTTTTCACCTGGACGGGTTTCTATGTCGGTGTGAATGCCGGCTACGGCTTCTCCGATTCCGGTAATGCCCGCTATGTGGGCGACGCTCTTTATCTCAGTGATGTCGCCGCCGGCGATCTTCCGGGCAGCCTGTCCCTGAAGTCTGAAGGTTTCCTCGGCGGTGCCCAGGTTGGCTACAATTATCAATTCGGGTCGGTGGTCGTCGGTCTTGAGGCCGATATACAGTATGCCGATCTGAGCGATACGGGCACCTCCTTCGCCGCGGCGGGCTTTGCCGAGGGTAAGAAGGAGCTGGAGTGGTTCGGGACGTTGCGTGCCCGGCTCGGCTTCGCCGCGATGGATCGTCTGCTCATCTTCGCCACGGGCGGTCTGATCTACGGCGATACCAAGCTGACGCACAGCATCTTCGATAACACGGGCGCCTTGCTCGCCGTCGGCAGCAAGTCCGACACGCAGGCAGGCTGGACCGTCGGCGGCGGTCTCGAATATGCCTTCACCAACAACCTGACGGCCAAGGCCGAGTACCTCTATTATGACCTCGGTGACACGACGGCGATTGCGCCGAGTTTCGCCGTTCCGACGGATGTCGCCGTGCTCAAGGCCAAGAATCGCGGCAGCATCGTGCGTGTCGGTCTCAACTACAAGTTCGACACGTTCTGAGGTTTTCCCCGAACGGACCGTCGAACGGACCTGCAGCGCCCGGCTCCTGGCCGGGCGTTGTTTTTTGCACGGATGGCTAAGACGCACGAAACCCGGCATTCGAGGAACCCGGGTTTTTCAACGCCGCATACAGTCCGGGCGAGGCAGGATAGGTGCGTCACTCGCGCCGCAGTTCCCACAGGGCTGCGATCTCGCTCGGCCGCAGCTTGCGGCCGCTCGCCGTGTCAGCCCAGGCGAGTTCGCGATTGCCCGGGTTCTGCGTCATGGCGAAGGCAACCGCATCCTCCAGCGAGGGAAAGTCGATGACGTGATCGGGATCCGTCAGATGCGGGCTCGAGCGGTAGTGAAGACGCGCCGTGTCCTGCATGTTCGCTTGCATCGCTGTCCTCCTGTCGGTTGAGGGTTGCTCCTGCATTTCAGTCAAAAAGGTCGACCAGCCGTATCTCCGCAGAAGCGGCCTGATCATGTCAACGAAATGGGGATGCCGTGGTTCCGGTGCAATGGTTCGTCGCGCCCGGGCAACGGACGAACCCTGCGGCATTTCTGTCATTGCGAAGGGCGTGGATGAGCATTAAGTTATTGAAAGACAATGTAATTTTGAATCGTTCCAAACTGCCTCAATGATCGTCTGCTCCTGTAACGTCCTCACTGACAAGCAGATCCTCGAAACGCTGCAGAGCGAGGCCCCGGGGGCTCCGCGTTCGCCTGCGCAGGCCTACCGCTGCCTCGGCTGCAGCCCCGAGTGCGGGCGCTGCCTCGTCACCGTGCGGCGCCTCCTGCAAGCTGCGCGCTTGGACGCCTGCGATATCGGCTGCCCCGGCTGTCCCGGCGCCGTCGAGCACGCGGCGCACGCGCCTGCCGCCGCCAACGTGCTGCCGTTCGACGGCCGTCCGCGTGTCGCCCCGGGCGATGAGGAACCCGCCGAGGCGCCCGCTGTCCCGCTCATCGCCGCCGAATAGCGGCTTCTTTCGCAATGGTGTATGTCGTTGGAGACAAGCCGGACCCTTGATGTGGTCGGGCATTAGTTTATAATGATTCTAAATAGGATTTCCCAAGGACGTGGAGTGGAGCGATGAAGGGTGACGCCAAGGTCATCGAATATCTCAACCGCGGTCTGCGCAGCGAGCTGACGGCGGTGAGCCAGTACTGGCTCCATTACCGCATGCTGGATAACTGGGGATTGAAGGATCTCGCCAAGAAGTGGCGGGAGGAATCGATCGAGGAAATGCACCACGCAGACAAGTTCATCGACCGCATCCTGTTCCTTGAAGGCCATCCGAATCTCCAGGTCCTCGATCCGCTGCGTATCGGCCAGTCGGTGAAGGAGGTGATCGAATGCGATCTCGCAGCCGAGGTCGAGGCGCGCGCCCTCTATCAGGAGGCCGCCACCTATTGTCATTCGGTCAAGGACTATCCTTCGAAGGACCTGTTCGAGGAACTGATGGCGGATGAGGAGGGCCACATCGACTTCCTCGAGACTCAGCTCGAGCTTATCGGCAAGCTCGGAGAGCAGCTCTACAGTCAGCATCACATCGGCAAGCTGGACGACTGACCTTCGATCTCCGGTGAAATCCTGCAGGCCGCCGGTTCTCGCCGGCGGCCTTGCCGTTCAGAAAGCTGGCCGCATGGCCATGGCCGGCCCTGCGGAGACCGCGAGCCGTACGAGCCGGATGTCGGGATCGTGCGGGTCGGGTCCGATGGCGAAGCCCAGCTTCTCGCACATGGCGAGCATCATCGTGTTCTCGCGCAGCACCTGGCCCTCGATGGCGTTGAGGCCCTCGGCGCGGGCATAGGCGATGATCATCTCCATCAGCAGCCAACCCAGTCCGCGGCCCTTGAGGTCCGAGCGCACCAGGATGCCATATTCGCCCTTGTCGTAATTGGCGTCAGCGTGCAGACGCACGGCGCCGAGCATGGCGCCGGTCTCCTCCTCAATGGCGACGAGCGCCATGGCACGCGCATAGTCGAGCTGCGTCAGCCGGGCGATGAAGGTGTGGCTGAAATCGCGGATGGGCGCGAAGAAGCGCAGGCGCAGGTCCTCCGGCGTCACCTTCTCGAAGAAGCTGCGGAACAGCTCCTCGTCCTCCGGCCGCACGGGCCGGATGAAGACGCCGGTGCCGTCCGGCAGGGCGGTCCGCCGCTCCCATTCCTTCGGATAAGGCCGGATGGCGAAGCGCGGATGGCCGGCAGGCCCGCGGACCGGCTGGATGCTCGGCGCGACGGCGATCCGCGCATCGACGGCGATGACGCCGTTCTGATCGGCAAGCAGCGGATTGATGTCGAGCTCGCGTACCTCCGGCAGGTCGGCAGCGAGCTGCGCGAGCTTCACGAGCACGAGTGCGATCGCGCCCTCATCCGCCGCCGGCACGTCGCGATAGGCCTTGAGCCGCCGCGAGACGCGCGTGCGGCCGATGAGCGTATGGGCGAGCGTGAGGTCGAGCGGCGGCAGCGCCAGCGCCTTGTCGTTGATGACCTCGACGGCAGTGCCGCCGCGGCCGAAGACGACCACCGGCCCGAAGGTCTCGTCGTCGGCGAGGCCGGCGATGAGTTCGCGCGCCTTGGGTCTCAGGATCATGGGGTGGATCGTGAGGCCGGTGATGCGCGCCTCCGGCCGGAGCGCTCGGGCCCGCTCGAGGATGTCCCGCGCCGCCTCGCGCACTGCAGCTTCGTTGGTGAGGTTGAGCCGGACGCCGCCGACGTCGGACTTGTGGATGATGTCCGGCGACAGGATCTTGACGGCGACGGGATCGCCCGCTTCGAGGAACGGCCGCGCCGCCTCGCCGGCCTCGTCCGCGCTAACCGCCAGGACGGCCGGCGTGATGGGCAGGCCATAGGCCTCGAACAGGGCCGTGACCTCCAGCGGGTCGAGCCAGCTGCGCCCCGCGGCGAGCGCCCTGGCAACGACGTCCCGTGCCTTGCCCGTCTCGGGCGCGAAATCCTCCGGCAGGCTCGGCGGTGTCTCCATGAGCAGGGCCTGCGCCTCGCGGTAGCGCACGATATGCATGAAGCCCTGCACCGCATCCGCTTCCGTCGCGAAATGAGGGATGGCGGCCTCTTCGAACAGGTCGTCGGTCGTGCCGGAGGAGCCGAGCCAGACGGCGAAGACGGGCTTGGGCCGCATCGCTCGCCGGCGATGGCGCTCGACGGTGTCCACCACGCGCCGTGCCGCCTCCTGAGGCGAGGCGAGCGCCGTCGGTACGTTCATGACAAGGACGGCATCGCTGTCACGGTCGGCCAGCAGTACCTCGAGCGCGGCGCCGTAGCGCTCGGCATCGGCATCGCCGACGATGTCGACCGGATTGGCCCGCGACCAGGTCGACGGCAGCGCGGCATCGAGCGCCGCCAGCGTTTCCGGCGAGAGCTCGGCAAGCGCCCCGCCGAGGTCGGCGAGCCGGTCGACGGCAAGGACGCCGATGCCGCCGCCGTTGGTGAGGATGCCGAGGCGCCGTCCCGAGAACGGCTTCAGCCGCCCGAGCGTCTCGGCCGCCGAGAAGAGCTCGTCGAGGTCGAAGACGCGCAGCAGGCCGGCCCGGCGGAAGGCGGCGTCATAGACCGCGTCGGAGCCGGCGAGGGCCCCCGTGTGCGTGGCCGCCGCCTTCGCCGCCTGCGCGTGCCGACCCGACTTGATGACGACGACCGGCTTGGCGCGCGCAGCGGCGCGCGCCGCCGACATGAACTTGCGGGCGTCGTTGATGGATTCGACATAGAGCAGGATGGCGCGCGTGCCGCGGTCGAGGGCGAAATAGTCGAGCAGGTCGCCGAAATCGACATCCACCTTGTCGCCGAGCGAGACGACGGCCGAGAAGCCCACGGCCCGCTCCGCCGCCCATTCGACGAGGCCCGCGGCGATGGCGCCGGACTGGGAAAGGAGCGCGAGATCGCCCCCGAGAGGCATGCGTGCCGCGAAGCTGGCATTGAGCTTCGCCGCAGGCGCCATGACGCCGAGGCAGTTCGGCCCGACGAGGCGGATGCCGTGCCGCCGCGCCGTCTGCTCGGCCTTCTCCGCCAGGGACCCGGGCCCATGGCCGAGGCCGGCGGTGACGATGACGGCCGCGGCGACACCGATCCTGCCCGCGGCGTCGACGAGGTGGGGGATCGTCTCCGGTGGGGTCGTCAGCACGACGAGATCGGGCGCCTCCTCCAGCGCCTCGATGGAGGGAAGCGTCGCGATGCCTTCGATGGTGGGGTATTTCGGATTGATCACCGCGAGCGGGCCGGCAAAGCCCCCGGCCGTGAGATTGGCCAGCACCTTGCGGCCGAGCGAGCCCTCACGCGGGCTTGCGCCGATAAGAGCGATGGAGCGGGGCGAAAACAGCCGGTCGAGGCGATAGGTCGACATGGGGCCTAGCCTTGGTGGACGAGGGGTGAACCGACATTGACGCCCATCAAACACGGCCCGGCCATGCGCGGTAAAGGGGCGATCGTTCCTCGCAGGCCATTGGTTGCCGAAGGTCGGCAATTGCAAACACGCGCTCGTACCCCCGATGCCGCCGCATGAAATGACGCGGTGCCGGGCCGGGGTTCCTTCACACGGTGCCTTCGGCGAGCCCTTGCGCTGGTTCCCGGGTCGCAGTCCGCTTCGCCGCACGCGCCCGTGAAACGAGATTGCCCCTGGATCCGGCGGGGTGCGAGTAACCGACGGCCGACCGCTCCTTCACCCGTTCTGGCGCAGGATCTCCCGCGCGATGACGAGGCGCTGGATTTCGGAGGTACCCTCGTAGATGCGCGTGATGCGCGCATCGCGCGCATAGCGCTCGACCGGATAGTCCTTCACATATCCCGCCCCGCCGTGGATCTGGATAGCCGTGTCCGTGGCGCGGTGCGCCGCTTCGGAGGCGAAGAGCTTGGCCATGGAGGCTTCCTTGGCGAAGGGGCGGCCGGCGTCCTTGGCAGCGGCAGCGTTGAGGATGAGCAGGCGGGCGGCCTCGAGGTCCACCTCCCGGTCGGCCAGCATCCACTGGATGCCCTGGAAGTCGCAGATGCGCGTGCCGAACTGGCGCCGCTCGCGCGCATAGGCCTTGGCTGCGTCCATGGCCGCGCGGGCGATGCCGAGCGACAGGGCCGCGACGCCGATGCGCCCGCCGGCGAGTTCACCCACCGCGACACGGAAGCCGTCGTTCTCTCGCCCCATGAGAGCCGATGCCGGCACGCGGCAATTGTCGAAGGTGACGATGTTCGTTGCCGAGCCGGTCTGCCCCATCTTCTTCTCCGCCTTGCCGATCACGAGCCCGGGCGTGCCCGCCTCGACGAGGAAAAGGGAAATGCCACGCCCCTTCGGCGCGTCAGGGTCCGTCACCGCCCAGACGACGAAGAGCCCGGCATATTCGGCCGAGGTGATGTAGATCTTGGCGCCGTCGATGACATAGCCGTCGCCGTCGCGCCGCGCCCGCGTGCGCATGGCGGAGGGGTCGGAGCCCGCCTCCGCCTCCGTGAGGCAGAAGGCCCCGGCCGGATAGGTGCCGTCGGCGAGGCGCGGCAGATAGGCTCTCTTCTGCTCCTCGCTCCCGACGGCCTGGATGACCTCGCCGACCATGTTGGTCACGGAGACGGTGACAGCGGTCGCGGCACAGGCGTAGCCCAGCTCCTCGACGGCGAGGGCGAAGGCGACCGAGCCAGCCTCCGTGCCGCCGTAGGCGCTCTTCACGTTGAGGGCCATGAAGCCGTTCTCGGCGAGCAGTCGGAGGTTCGCGAGAAGCCCTTCGCGTCCCTCGCCCCGATCGAGGGCTTCCGCGAGCGGGGCCAGCCGGTCCGCCGCGAGGCGCCGCGCCGTCTCGCGGATCATCTCCTCCTCGTCGCTCAAGGCGAAAAGCATGGCGCACCTCCCCGTTCGTCTTGAGCGGAAGGGTACGGCGCCCTCGCCGCAGGGGCAACGCGCGGCGCCGGGCAGGCGGCTGTGCGGGAATGCGGGTTCTATTCCGCCAGCACGCGCGTGCGCGGCAGGGTGATTTCGACGAGGGTACCCTCGTTCTTGGCGCTCTTGATGGCGAGCGAGCCGCGGTTGGCTTCGATGAGGGCCTTGGTCAGCGGCAGGCCGAGCCCGGTGCCGCCGGCACGGCGGGCGGTGGCGAGCTGGCGGAAAGGCTCGAGTGCGGCCGCGATTTCCTTGTCGTTCATGCCGATGCCGGTGTCCCGCACACGCACGACGACCTCGCCGCGATCGGTCAGCGCCGTCGAGACGATGACCTGACCGCCCGCATCGGTAAACTTCACGGCATTCGACAGCACGTTGAGGATGATCTGGCGCATGGAGCGCTCGTCGGCGACGACCGCGGGAAGGTGCGGGGCGAGGCTCGTGCGCAGCACGATGCGCTCGCGGTTCGCCTGCGGCTGCATCAGCGCGACGCAGCTCGCCACGACATCGTTGAGCTTGACGCTGGTGAAGGAGAGGTCGAGCCGCCCGGCCTCGATCTTGGCGAGATCGAGCAGGTCGTTGACGAGGCTGATGACATGCCCGCCGGAGACGTGGATGTCCTTCAGGTATTCCTTGTAGCGTTCGTTGCCGACGGGTCCGAAACGCTCTTCCAGCATCACCTCGGCGAAACCGATGATGGCGTTGAGCGGCGTGCGGATCTCGTGGCTGATCTTGGCGAGGAAGTCGGACTTCTGGGCATTGGCCTCCTCGGCGGCGCGCTTGGCCGCCATCAGCTCCGCCTCCGCCTTCTTCGAGGCCGTCATGTCGCGCAGGACGACGCAGAACTTGCGGTGCGGGCGCTCGCTGACGCGGCCGATGGTCATGGTCAGCGGGCACTTGCCGCCCTGGCGCACACGCCCCGTCACCTCGCGCCCGTCGTTGAGGATGCTCGCGACGCCGCCGGCCTTCAGGCCCTCGATATAGTCGAGCGCGACCGCATGGCTCTCGGGGGCGAGGAGGATGGTGAAGGGCTCGCCCGCGATCTCGTTCTGGTCATAGCCGAAGAGCGCTTCGGCCGACCGGTTGACGGACAGGATGCGCCCGTGCCCGTCGAGCACGATGACGCCGTCCGTCGCCGTGTCGAGGATCGAGGTGAGCTCGTTCGTCCGCTCCTCGTAGTTGCGCAGGTCCTCCTCGAGCCCGTCGAGGTGGCGCTGCAGCTCCGGCTCCATGGCGCGGCGGAAGGTCATGAGCGAGGCGGCGGCGCCCTGCCAGTCGATCGTCGCAAGGCGTGCATCGACCGGGATGGCCTCGCCGGTGATGCTGCGCAGGGCGATGCGCTCCTCCTCGCCCGGCCGGTCCGGCTGGCGCGCGAAGACCTTCGACATGCCGGCTGCAGCGAGGGCGTCCACATCCGGATAGTCGAGGAGATCGAGCAGCGTGCGGTTGGCGTAGAGCGGCTCCTCGCCCCGGCTCACCAGCACGCCGACCGGCAGCTTGTCGACGAGCTGGGCGAAGGGCGAGGGGGCTGGAGTGGCCACGTCCCGGGGGTGCGCGGCCGCTGCCTCTTCGCCGGCTGGTTCCTGGTGTGCCCGCTCCTCGATCGTCTGCGGATTCTGCGACGGCTCCGCCACCGCTTCCGTGGCAGGAGGCGTCGCAGGAACCTGCTCCGCAGGGATGGACGCAGGCAGCGGCGCGTCGGCCGCCGGTGCCCCGGGTGCGGAGGTCGCCTCTGCCAACGGGGGGAGGCTGGGCGTTTCGGGGCTTTGCACCGGTGCAGCAGGCGTGTCGCCCCAGCCCTCGAACCGTGCGCCCAGGGCGCGCGCGATCTCGCGCAGCGCATTGCGCTCGCTCGGCGACAGGCCGGGGCGCGGAGCATCGGGCGCCCGCTGCTCCAGAGGTTCTTGCGCGCTCTTGTCGGGCGGGGTCTCGGCAATCCTCAGCGGCACGACTTTCGGCGTGCCGAGCGTCGCGCCGACACTGGTGCGCACGGCGGGGAAAGGAACGACGGCCCCGCTTTCGGATGCCATGGGTTGCGAAGGCGAGGGGACAGCAGTGGCCGGCGGCGCTTCATCCTCGGGCGCTGCCCTGGATTCGGCGATCGGCGGCGCCGGCTCGGCCCCCGCCGTGTCGGGCGTCCCGGCGCCGATGGGCGGCGCGATGGCCACGTCCTCGTGGATCTCGTTGAGGCGACACAGGCCGAAGCCGCGGAAACCGGCGAAATCCTTGTCCGGTCCCTGCACGGGCAGGCCGGCGAGTTCCACCTCGACACGCAGCGGACTGCCGGCGACGCGCCACAGCACGGTCACGCCACTCCAGGTCTCTCGTCGCCTGAGAGCGTCAGCGACACGGCCGGCGCGATCGCTGACGATCTCGGAGGCGATGTCCGCCCAACTGCGCCCGACGATGTTGGCGCTCCCGGCGCCAACCACCTCAGCCAGTTCCTTCGAGAGCTTGATGAAACGCCCCTCGGCATCGGTCTCGAAGAGGAAGCGGACGGTCGCACGGCGTCCGGCGAGGGCGCGCAGGCGCGTCGCGGCATCAGCTTCGTCCGCGGCGCAGGGGGTGGGCTCAGGCGTTGGCTGCACGGGCGCGGCGACCGCGGCGCTGCCGGCGAGGGAGGCCGGCAGCGGTTGGGTTGCGGCGATAACGAGCGTCCCGGTGTCGCCGATGCGACGGCAGGCGATCGTCGTGGCAAGAATGCGTGCGCCCCAGGAGAGCCGCACCCGCTCGAGACGCATGCCCTCGCACGGCGCGAGTCCGCCGGCAAGCCGGCCGATCTGGCCACCGCCGCCGGCAGCGAGCAACGCCGCGACGAGACGCCCGCCGGCGGGAGAAGCCGCGAGAATGTCGCCCTGGCCGTCGACGAGCGCGACCGCGCCGTTGCCGGCAACGAGCGGTCCGAAGATCGCGTCGTGCCGCAGCGCATCCAGCGTCGCTCCAGCTTCCGGTGCGGTCCGCGTCATGCCTGTCGGTTCGCTCCTGCTCGCGTCATCAGGTTGATATGGCCAATGCCTAATGAAGACTTAATATAGGCATCGGTGCCCGAGGTCACGAAAGGCCTTGCCGTCTTTCCCTGCGACCTCGCGGTAGCGTTAACGGCACGGGGCGGCGGCGCCACGGGTTGAGTTTGCGCCGCACAATGATATATTGCAACGCAACAATCCTGCCGCGGCCCGAGGCCGGCATAACCCGAGGAGGTTTCCATGGACGCCAAGGATATGCCCAACTACGAGATACCCGCCGAGATGCGCGATTTCGCCGAGCGTAGCGTCGAGCAGGCGCGCAAGGCATTCGATGGCTTCATCGCTGCCGCGCAGAGGGCGGTCACTGCCTTCGAGGGCTCGGCCACGACGGTTCAGTCCAGCACGCAGGACCTGACGCACCGCACCTTGTCGTTCGCGGAGCAGAACATCGCCGCTGCCTTCGACTTGGCGCAGAAACTTGTGCGCGCCAAGGACATGCAGGAGGCCATGCAGTTGCAGGCCGACTATCTGCAGAAGCAACTCGCCTCCCTGCAGGCGCAGATGAAGGAATTCGGCTTCGCTGCCGAGAAGGCCGTGGGCGAAGCCACCAAGCGCAAGGCCTGAGGCTTGGCGTTCCGTAACATATGAAGGAGATCGACCATGGCCAATGCGAAGTCGAACGGGGCGTCGCAGCCGCAAGGTCAGGGTCCGCAAGTCGAGGACGCTCCGGCGGCGAAGCCCGCAATTGCCGGGGCGCCTACCGGTACGTCTGCTGCGATGCCTGCCTCGTCGGTACCGGCGGCACCGTCGGCCAAGTCCGCTATATCCGCCACGCCGACTGGGCAGGCCTCGTCCGCGCCTGCCCCGAAGCGACCGGAGCCTTCCGCAAGTCCCGCCGGGGAGGCAGCGGCAAAGGAATCGGCCGCGGAGGCCACAGCCCGGGCGTCCGCAGCCGGGGCGCCGCTACCGAAGTCGGCGTCGGCCGGGGATGCACCGGCACCGAAATCCGCTCCTGCGTCCGAACGGGCCAAGGCCGCGACATCCGCTAAGGTGACGAAGCCCGCCAAGCCTGCAAGCGTTTCCAAGCCTGCAAGCGTTTCCAAGCCGGCAGTCTCGGCAGCCCGGACGACGCCGGCCAAGACGGCCTCTGGCGCCGGAAAGGTCGCCGCCGTGCCGGTGAAACCCGTCGGCAAGACACCATCCGCCACGTCTCGGCCGGCCGCGAAGGCGGCTCCGGTGGCTTCGTCGTCGGTGGTGCGGACCGCGCGGGCGGTGGCCCACACGGTGGCCGAAGCACTGGATCGCGGCGCAGAGGCGGCCCGACGGGTTGAGGCCGCCGTCGGCGAGCGGCAGGCTGCGTCGGGTGTCGAGGCGCTGACCCGGGTCGGCCTCACGCAAGTGCGTGACGGCTATGCAGTGGTCCGGCAGTCGCTCGAACAGCTGCAGGGTGGGCTCGCCGAGAGTGCCGGCATTGCGTCCAAGGGCGCGGTGGAGATCAACGGCAAGGTGCTCGATCTCATGCGGGCTCAGGCGGATGCCGCCTTCGGACTGTGGCGGCAAATGCTCGGTGCGGGCTCGTTCTCTGAAGCCGTGCAACTGCAGACCAAGGGCTGGCGGCAGGGCTATGAGATGACGTCGTCGCGTCTCAAGGACATCGCCGAGACGACGGGGCGCATCGCCGAGACCTCGATCAGCCCCGTACGCCGCATCGTCGATACCTGGAGCAAGGAAACCCGGCTGAAGCGGGGCGGCTGAAAGCCCCCAATCCCGGGCGACGGAACGCCTTGCGGCCCCTGCGCGGGGCGCTGTCAACAGCCCCTTCGCGACGCGGCGAAGGGGCTTGAAATCGCAAAGCGATGCGCCTAGTTTCCGCCTGACTGCGGAGCCCTCGGCTCCTCGGGCTGTGCAGCTGTAGCTCAGTTGGTTAGAGCGCCTGATTGTGGATCAGGAGGTCCCCCGTTCAAGCCGGGGCAGCTGTACCATTTTCTGTCACGACCTCTCCTCATCATCGACAGGCGATCACCCCTGCGGGGCACTGTACGTGCGTGGCCGCAGGCGTCTTTCGCCGGCGCCGGGGGCGTCGTCGTCGGTCATGATGCAGTCACGGCCTCCGGCCTTGGCGGCATAGAGTGCACGGTCGCTTGCGGCAATGAGCTCGTCGAGCGTCGCAACGAGCCGCGGCCGTGTGCTCACTCCGACGCTGGCCGTGATCTTGATGGGACGGCCTGCGACATTCAGCGGCGTGGACCGCAGGGCGCCCTGGATGCGCTCGGCGACGGCGACGGCCTCGGCCAGGCCTGAAACTGGCAGGCAGGCTGCGAATTCTTCGCCGCCGAGGCGCGCGAATGCATCTCCCTCCCTGAGGCTGGCGGCTGCGATGCGGGCGAAATGGGCAAGCGCCAGGTCGCCGGCCTGGTGGCCATGCCGGTCATTGACGCGCTTGAAGTGGTCGAGGTCGAAGACGAGCATCGCGATGAGCGGCGGATCACGTCGGCCGTTCGCGGCCATGCCGTCGAAACGCTGCGCGAGGCCGCGCCGGTTCAGCGCACCGGTCAGGGGATCGGTCTCGACGAGCTGGCGCAGCCCCTGCTCGGTCTCCTCGACGAGGAGGCGGGCGCCGGCGATGGCGGTGGCCACCAGCGCGGCGAGCCCGGCGACGAGGGCCGCGGCAGCGAACCGGTAGGAGAAGAAATCGGCAGGTGGGAACAGCGCGGCGAGGATGAGCGACGCGACGTTCAGGCCGACGGCGAACCAGAAGATCTGGGAGAGCCAGCGCCGCGCCGGCGAGCGCCGTCCGGCTCGCCGCAGCACGGCGACGTGCAGCACATAGGCAAGCCCGGCCGTGCCGTTCGCCAGCATGATGCGGAAGCTGCCGCTGGCGGCGAAGAAGGGGGTAAGGCAGCCAAGCGCCCACAGCGCGAGCGGCAGCAGGAACCACGGGCGCGGCTTCAGCTTGTCGAGAACGGAGAAGCCTGTCAGCGACAAGGCAAAGCCGGCGAGCGACAGCGCGACCGCGACCTCCATGGCCCACATGTCGGCGACATGGCCGCGCAGAGCCAGCAGCAGCCGGCCGACCGACATGAGGGCGAAGGCCCCCGACCACCAGAGGCTTGCCATGAACGCCCGGTTCCGCCACCAGACGACCAGAAGCACGATGGCGACCGTCGCGGTGGCCGACGACCATAGGACGAGGGCGGTCACGAGATCGAGCACGTCCATGCCTCGGGCACGCTGATGGCTGGAGCATTGCCGATACCGTGTCGCTGCGGCAATGGCCATGAATTTCGCACGGGACTCGGCGGATTGTCGGCACCGTTGCTGGCCCGCGTGTGGGGCGGGCGTGACCATCGACCACCTTGGTACTATCGTCGGTCGGGCCTGCCGTTTCGAATTCGGCAGCAAGGAGCGGAGTGCCTCGCGGCGGGGCGCGTCATAAACGGGATGACGTTTCAGGGGAAGTTCAGGAGCCAGCCATGAACGTCATCACGCGGACAGAGCCGGTGGAGGATGCACGCTGGCAAGCCGTGCTCAGCCGGGACGTGGCGAGCGACGGACGGTTCGTCTACGCGGTGCGGACGACCGGCGTCTATTGCCGACCGACCTGCCCTTCACGCCGCGGCCGACGCGAGAACGTCGCCTTCTACGATACATCCGCGGCAGCGGAAGCTGCTGGCTACCGTCCGTGCCGTCGCTGCCGGCCGAACGAAGCGGCGGCGACCGTGGCGAGCCGCCATGTCGCAGCCGTGGCGCGCGCCTGCCGCATGATGGACGAGGCCGAGGAGATGCCGGACCTCGCGGCACTTGCCGCGGCGGCTGGCCTCAGCCCCTTCCACTTCCACCGCGTCTTCAAGGCCGTGACGGGCATCACCCCGCGGGCCTATGGCGCGGCCCGGCGCGCGCGGCGCCTGCGCGAGGAACTGGCTCAAGCAGATGTCAGCGTCACCGAGGCCATCTACGGTGCCGGATTCAATTCCAGCAGCCGCTTCTATGCGGCGTCGAACGCCATGCTCGGCATGACGCCAACGGCCTATCGGCGCGGCGGCGAGGATGCCGAGATCCGTTTCGCCATCGGCCAGTCCTCGCTCGGGGCCGTGCTCGTCGCCACGAGCGACAAGGGCGTGTGCGCCATCGCCCTCGCAGACGATCCGGAGGTGCTTGCCCGCGATCTGCAGGACCGTTTCCCGCGCGCCAGCCTCGTCGGTGACGACCCGGCTTTCGCCGCTCTCGTCGCCCGGGTCGTCGGGCTCGTCGACGCGCCCTCGCTCGGGCTCGACCTGCCGCTCGATCTCAGGGGCACGGCCTTCCAGCAGCGGGTGTGGCAGGCGCTGCGCGAGGTCCCGCCCGGCAGCACTGTGAGCTATGCCGATCTTGCCCGGCGCATCGGCCGGCCGGAGGCGGTGCGGGCCGTCGCCAATGCCTGCGCCGCCAACGGCCTCGCCATCGCCGTGCCCTGCCACCGGGTGGTGCGCCGCGACGGCGATCTCTCCGGCTATCGCTGGGGCGTCGAACGCAAGCGCGCACTCCTCGCCCGGGAGGCGAAGGCGTGATGGCCTTGCCCAAGGGACACCGGACACCGCCACCGACCGTGTTGCGCGCTACGGCTGGCCCGAGCTGGCGCGGGAGCTCGACGGCTTCGGCTGTGCCGTGCTGCCCGGCCTTCTGAGCGCGGATGAATGCACCGGCATCGCCGCGCTCTACGATGACGAAGCGCGGCCATGCTGCTGTCGCAGCCGGGCGCGGATTTCTCCGGCGGCGAGTTCGTATGACGGATCAGCGCCCACGCATGCAGAGCCGGGCCGAGGTGGTACCACTGCGCCGGGGTGGTGCGGTCGTCTTTGCCGTATACAACCGTCCCGTCGATGGCGCGAAGGGCGCCTATCGCGTCAACCTGCGCCATGGCGTCAGCCGCGTGCGCGCGGGGCGCCGGCACACGCTCGGCCTCATCTTCCACGACGCGACGTGAAGGAGCGGCGGCGGCCCTGGAGCCGCCGCCCCAGGTGGTCAGCTGGCGCCGATGCTGCGCTGGAAGGCCGGGCGCTCGCGCAGACGGGCCACATAGCTGTCGAACACCGGGTCGCCCTTGAGGCCGGGGACGCCCATCATCATGCCCCAAGCCAGTTCCGCGCTGATATAGAGATCCGCCGCCGTGAAACGGTCGCCGAGAAGATGGGGACCCGGGGTGAGCGCCGTTTTCAGCGTCGCCAGCACGTCCTCATGGCCGCCCCAACCGGCCATGCCTTTCTGCGGTCCCTCGAGAGGCGCGCGCTTCAGCATGACGTCGAGCGTCGCCGGCTCGTAGCAGCCGGAGCCGAAGAAGAGCCAGCGATAATAGGCGCCGCGGGCCGGATCGTTCGTTGCCGGGCTGAGCCCGGCGGCGGGAAAGGCGTCGGCCAGATAGGCGATGATGGCCGGCGTTTCCGTCACCACGACACCGCGGTGGACGATGGTCGGCAGCTTGCCCATCGGATTGATGGCGAGGAAAGCGGGAGCCTTGTGCTCACGCTTTTCCATGTCGAGCGTGACGACGCGGTAGGGCGCGCCGACCTCCTCCAGCATCCAGTGCACGATGACCGCCCGCGAGCGCGGGTTGTAATAGAAGGTGACCTCTTCGGACATGGGCGGCTCCCGCCGGTTGTAGGGATCGCAGATTGTACCGGCTATCGAGGAAGTCAACGGGAGAGTTGCGGCCCAACAGCCATGTTCCCGAACGTGAATGATCTCATGAAATGTGAAAGGCTCGATCTGCCGGAAAGGGAACCTGTGCCCGAGCCAAGCGTTCTGTTGAGGGATCGGTTTGAGCATCTCTCCATGAGGAACATTACCATTATTTAATTTCACATTCAGAATTGGTTCAGCGGGCCGGCGGCAATCTGGACCAAGATTGAAAAAATGGAGGACGGGAACGATGAAACTATTGCTTTCCATTACGGGTGCGGCGGCCTTGGCCCTGGCTGCCGTCGGCGCGAGCGGCGCCACGGCGCAGGCCATGCCGCTGCGGGTGGAGCGCGCCCTGCCGGCCGGTGAGATGATCGAGACCGTACAGTATCGCTACCGCCCGCCGCGTCATGTCGACCGCGGTTTCTATCGTCGCGGCGATTATTACTATTACAACGGACATCGCGGCTATCGCTACGCACGGCCGGGCTGGCGCCGCTATAACGGCTGGTGGTTCCCGCCGGCGGCCTTTGCGACAGGCGCCATCGTCGGCGGCATCATCGCAGGTCAGGCCGTGCAGGCGGCGCCGCCCGCCTATCGGCGTGGCAGCGTTAGCGATGCGCACGTGCGCTGGTGCTATGACCGGTACCGGTCGTACCGCGCCTCGGACAACACCTTCCAGCCCTATAACGGGCCGCGTCAGCAATGCATCTCGCCATATTACTGACGGTTGGAGGGAACTGATGGAGCCCCGCCTTGAGCGGGGTTTTCTTTTGTCCGGGAGCGACGGTGCGCCGGCCGCCTGCCTTCATGGGGCGCCGCATCGGCGAGCATGGCCCGGGTGACGCGCCAGCCGGCGAGGTGGTGGGCGCGCAGAATCTCGCGCAGCAGCGCCCCCGCGCGCTGTTGAAAGGCATCGAGAATCTGTGCGTGCTCGTGAAGCGCGCGCGCCCAGCGTACCCCGTCGAGGTTCCCCGTGTAGCGATAACGGCGGATGCGGGCACTCTCGCTGCGATAGACCCGCGAGAGCGCGGCATTGTGGGCCGCGTCGACGATGCCTTGGTGGATCGCTTGGTTGAGGTGGAAATAACCCATCAGGTCGCCGGTGCCGTGCGCCTCCACCATGCGCCGGTGCAGATCGGCGATGGCCGCGATCTCATCCTCCAGCGCCCGCTCGCAGGCGAGCGGAGCCGCTATGGTCTCGAGCCCTACGAGCACCTCTATCGCCGCATCGACATCCGCGAGCGATAGCTGCGTCACCAGCGCGCCGCGGTTTGGCACGATCTCGACGAGGCCTTCTGCCGCCAGAACCTTGAAAGCCTCGCGCAGCGGCGTGCGCGTGACGCCGAGCCGCTCCATCAGGGCGCGCTCGCCGATGCGCTCGCCCGACGGCAGGTCGCCACCGACGATCATGTCGCGGATCCTCTCGGCGACGGCCAACGTCAGCCGGCCGCGGGACACTGCCTGCGCGTCCTCCATCGATCCTCCAATTGAATGCATTCAGCCTATTGCCGCCTGAAGAAGGCGAGAAACGTGAATCTTGATGGCCATATTGCATGCAATTTGCCATCATGTCCATGACGTGCGGCCTTGCGGCCCCGCCAGAAGAAGACCCGCAACGACAGGAACGCCACAGGATCCCCATGAACTACCATCGCTATTTCGCCACCGCGCGTCCGCCGGTGGAGACCGCCATCGTCGGCACCGGCAGCTTCGGCCGCAGCTTTCTGCTGCAGACGCAGCACATGAAGGCGGTGAATGCGCGCATCGCGGTCGATGTCGATGCCGCGACCGCCGCCGCGGCCCTGCGCGCGGTGGGCATCCCGGCGGAGCGGATCCGCCGCTGCGAGACGGCCGAACAGGCGGCTGCGGCCTGGGCGGCAGGCGATTTCATCGCCGCCGGCGATCTTGCTTGGGTGGTCGACCTTCCGATCGACGTCGTCATCGAGGCGACGGGCCACCCGGAAGCCGGCGCTCGTCACGGCGAACTCGCCATCGCGGCCGGCCGGCATCTTGTGCTCGTCTCGAAGGAGGTGGACAGCGTCGTCGGGCCCGAACTCGCCCGCCGCGCGCGGGAGAAGGGCGTCGTCGTGACGCCCGTCGACGGCGATCAGCCGAGCCTGCTGATCGGCCTCATCTCCTGGGCCGAGGTGCTCGGCTTCGAGATCGTCGCCGCCGGCAAGTCGAGCGAATACGACTTCGTGCTCGACGCGGCGGAAGAGGCGATCACCAGCAACGGTCGCACCGTTCCTGCGTCCGGCTTCGCCTGTCTCGGCCGGCTGGGCGATTCCGCGGCCCGGGAGCGGGTCGCTGCACGCTCCCGCGCCGCGGCGGCGCTGCCTCAGCGGGCCGTGCCGGACCTGTGCGAACTGCTCCTCGTCGCCAATGCGACCGGGTTGTCCTTCGACCGGCCGGACCTGCACGCGCCCATCGCCCGCATCGACGAGGTGGCCTCCCTCCTGTGTCCGGCGGAGGACGGCGGGCTCCTCGCGGGCACCGGGAGGCTCGACGTATTCCATTGCCTGCGTGGCGCGCACGAGGTCAGCGCGGCCGGCGGCGTCTTCGTCGTCGTGCGCTGCACCGACAAGGATACGTGGCGCATCCTCGCCGAGAAGGGCCATCTCGTCAGCCGCACCGGCAATCACGCCACGATCCTCCTGCCGCGCCACCTGCTCGGTCTCGAGGCGGCGACGAGCGTGCTCGAGGCGGCCATTCACGGCGCCTCGACCGGGGCCGCGGCGCCGAAGCCCCGCTACGATCTCGTCGCGCGGGCCGAGCGCGACCTGCCGGCCGGGACGGTACTCGCCATGGGCGGGCATCATCATACGATCGATGGTCTCGGTGCCGAGTTGCAGCCCGCCGCGCCGCTGTCGGCAGCGGCACCGGCGCCGTTCTACCTCGCCGCCAACCAGCGCCTGATACGTGCCGTCCGGCAGGGGGCGCTCGTCACCATGGCCGACATCGAGGTCGCCTCGGGCTCCGTTCTCCTGGCCCTGCGTCAGGCGCAGGACGCCGCCTTCTTCGGCCCTTCGGCCGCGGCCTGAGGCGAGACAGGAAAAGCCCCGGGGCCGATGGCCCCGGGGTGGAGAAGGCGCGGCAGCGCCTGAACGCTACCGCCAGGGGAGGAAGGGCGTTCAGGCGGTCGTCGCCCCGACATCGCGTGACGGCCGCAGGCGCTGGACGATAAGCGACAGGAGCGGCCACACCAGCAGCAGCACGCCGAGGGCCATGATGGTGGCGACGAGCCCGTTCGACCAGAAGATGGACAGGTCGCCACCCGACATGATCGCCGACTGGCGGAAGGCGTCCTCTGCCTTGTCGCCCAGCACCATGGCGAGCACCATCGGCGCGATCGGATAGTCGAGCTTCTTGAAGACATAGCCGATGACGCCGAAGATCAGCACCAGCCACAGGTCGAACGAGGCGCCGGCCACCGTATAGGCGCCGCTGACGCAGATGACGAGGATGACCGGCCCGATGATGGCGAAGGGCACCCGCAGGATGGCGGCGAAGAAGGGCACCGTGGCGAGCACGAGCACGACGGCGACGAGATTGCCGAGATACATTGAGGCAATCAGGCCCCAAACGAAGTCCTTCTGCTCGATGAACAGCATGGGCCCCGGCGTCAGCCCCCAGATCATCAGGCCGCCCATCATCACGGCAGCGGTGGCCGAGCCGGGGATGCCGAGGGCAAGCATGGGCAGGATGGCGCTGGAGCCGGCAGCATGGTCCGCGGTCTCGGGCGCGATGACCCCTTCCTCGCGGCCCTTGCCGAAGCCGTCGCGCCGCCGGGCGAAGCGCTTGGCGAGGCCGTAGCTCATGAAGGAGGCGGCCGTCGGCCCGCCGGGGGTGATGCCCATCCAACAGCCGATGGCCGCCGAGCGCAGCAGCGTCAACCAGTAGCGCGGCAGGGTCAGCAGCGTCGCGAAGACCTTGCGCGGTGACACGCGCGCCTTGACGCCGTCGAAGCGCAGTCCCTCCTCCATGGTCAGCAGCAGCTCGCCGATGCCGAACAGGCCGATGACCGCGACGAGAAAGCTGATGCCGCGGATGAGTTCGTCGATGCCATAGGTGAGGCGCAGGCTGCCCGACACCGTGTCCATGCCCACCGCCGTGAAGGCGAAGCCCAGCATGATCGAGATGACGGTCTTGAAGGGCGAGGACCCGCCGAGGCCGATGAAGGAGGCGAAGGCGAGGAAATAGACGGCGAAGAACTCGGGCGAGGAGAAGCGCAGGGCGAACTTCGCCACCCAGCTCGACAACACGGTGATGAGCACCACGCCGACGAGCGCGCCGAAGCCGGCGGAGAGGAAGGCATAGGTCAGCGCTTCCGTAGCGCGCCCTTGCTTCGCCATGGGATGGCCGTCGAAGGTGGTCGCGACCGAGGAGGGCTCGCCGGGAATGTTGAACAGGATCGATGTCGTGGAGCCGCCGAACAGCGCACCCCAGTACATGCTCGTCAAGAGGATGATGGCCGAGATCGGATCCATCGAGAAGGTCAGCGGCATCAGGAGCGTGACGCCGTTGGGTGCGCCGAGGCCCGGCAGCACGCCGACGAGGATGCCGAGCAGTACGCCGAGCATCATCAGGAGCACGTGATGCATGGTCAGCGCGACGCCGAAGCCATGCATGAGGGAAGCGATGTTTTCCACCCGTTTTCTCCCTGCTGGCCGCTATGCGCGGCTTCTTGGTGCGGTGGTGCGTCAGTAGATGCCGAAGAGGGCTTCGAGCGGCCCCTTGAGCAGCGGCACCTGGAACCAGCGCTCGAACAGCACGAAGAAGAAGCCCGTGATGCCGCCGGCGACGGCGAGCGCGAAGGGCCAGCGATAGCCGCCCTGGAATATCATGACGCCGGCGAGATAGACGAAGGTGCCGACGTAGAGGCCGAGCACGTAGGAGCCAACCGTGAAGGCCGCGAGCGGCAGGAAGAACGCCATCACCCGCGCAAAGCCCTCGCGCGTGATGAAGGCCTCGCGTGAGCGCCTGTGGTTGAGGAAGGCCTGCCCCAGCACGCCGAGGCTCGCGGCGATGATGATGAGGCCGACATAGAAGGGGAAATAGCCCGGCTGCGGCCCGCCCTCGTCCCACCCGATCTCGTACTCCAGCGCGCCGAGGACGACGACGACGCCGGCGGCGAGCGTGGCGCAGCCGGTCGCGACCTCCATGGCGAAGCGGGAAACGAGGCTTCTTTCGTTCGTCGACATGGGTCTCCTCCTCGATCGGTTCGCCCGCTCTTGTCGTTGTTCATTCGGCGAATGGCGGCAACATTTGTCCCTCCCACTCGCGGGGAGGGACACGGGCAAGGGGCAGCATGCAGATGGCAATACGCTCCCTGACACGCTGCGACCCCCGCGCCAGTCTCCGGCAAGCCCTTGGCCGGCTTGTCGCAGACGAGAGCGTGTCGACGCCTCAGTTCACCAGCCAGCCCTCGGCGGCGATGACGGCGCGGCCTTCATCCTCATTGTTCCTGATGAAGGTCTGGAAGTCTTCGCCGGCGAAGAAACGGTTCGATTGCGACGTGCGCGTGATGTACTCCTGCCATTCCGGCTTCTCGCGCACCTGCTTCAGGAGGTCGACGTAGAAGGCGACGGCCTCCTGCGGCACGTCGCCGGGCAGGAAGACGGTCCGCGGCATCTGGTAGTGCTCGAGCGGCACCCCGGCCTCCTTGCAGGTCGGGATATCTGCCCAGCCCTTGCCGTCCACCACCGGCTCGCCCTTGGCCATCCGGTCGGGCGCGAAGACGCAAAGCGGGCGCACGCCGCCGGCCTTCCACTGACCGAGGTTCTCCGCGGGGTTGTTCGTATTGGCGTCGACATGGCCGCCGGCCAGCTGGGTCGCCGCCTCGCCGCCGCTCTTGAAGGGCACGTAGGTCACCTTGATGCCGGCGGCCTTCTCGATCTGCTTGACGAGGATGTGATCCGTGTCCTTCGACTGGCTGCCGCCGATCTTCATCTTGCCCGGCGCGGCCTTGGCCGCCTCGATGAAGCTCTTGGCGTCCTGGTGAGGGGAATCTCCCGGCACCCAGAGCAGGAATTCGTCGACCGCCATCGCCGCGACCGGGGTCAGGTCGTCTGGCTTGAAGGCGAGCTTGGCGACGAGGGGCAGCAGCCACTCGTTGTTGGTGGCGAAGATGACCTTGTGCGGCTCTCCTGCCGCCGTCTTGCCGTAGACGAAGCCTTCGGCGCCGCTGCCGCCGCCCTTGTTGACGACGACGACCGGCTGGTCGAGCAGGTTGTGCTTGGTGATGATGGCCTGCACGGTGCGGGCGAACTGGTCCGTGCCGCCACCGGGGCCCGACGTGACCACGAACTCGACCGGCTTCGAGGGCTTCCAGGCGGCCTCGGCCGCCGAGATGCCCAGTGCCGCGACGAGCGCGGTTGCCGCCATCAGTGCTTTCTTCATCATCATCGTTTCCTCCAGTTTCCTCTTCCCTGCCGCCACGGACCGGGCGGATTGTTCAGCCGGCGGCCGTGCGGGCTTCCGGTTCGTGCGCCGCAAGCCTCTTGCCGGCCATTTTTGCGGCGAGCGCGAATGCGGCGTGTGTTGCGCCGATGTTTGCGATGCCCTTTCCGGCGATGTCGTATGCCGTCCCGTGGGCGGGGGTGAGCACGGGGACAGGGAAGCCGGCGAGCAGGGTGACACCGCGGTCGAAGCCCATGAGCTTCATGGCGATCTGACCCTGGTCGTGGTACATGGTCAGCACGGCGTCGAACGCGCCGGCCCTGGCGCGCAGGAAGACGGTATCGGACGGAAACGGTCCATCGGCGGCGATGCCGCGGGCCTTGGCCTCCGTGATCGCCGGTGCGATCACCTCGATCTCCTCGCGGCCGAAGTTGCCGCCGTCGCCCGCATGCGGGTTGAGTCCCGCCACCGCGATGCGCGGGCGTACGAACCCAGCCTGGCGCATGGCGTCGTCGGCGAGGGCGAGGCCATCGCGCACGGCCTCGCGCGTGATCAGGCCGGCGACATCCTTCAGCGGCACGTGCGAGGTGACGCGCGCATTCCACAGGCCCTCGAGAATGTTGAACTCGCTCGCTGGACCGTCTTCCCCCATCTCCTCCTTGAGGAACGTGATCTCGTCCTCGTAGGTGGGGTGGGCGAGGCGCATGGCCGCCTTGTTGAAGGGGGTGAAGGCGACTGCCTGGGCATGGCCGGCCATGGCGTAGTCCAGGGCGGCGCGGAAATTGGCGACGGCGAAGGCGCCTCCTGCGCGGCTCACCTCCCCTGGGCGAATGGTGGCTGGGTCGAGATGGCCAAGGTCCACAAAGATCGGGCGGGTCTCGTCCGCGGAGGCCTCGGCCGGATCGCCAACGACGGCGATCTCGGGAGAAACGCCCGCGACGGCGGCGCCGGCGGCAAGGACGCGCCGGTCGCCGAAGACGACGAGCCGGGCGGCGGCGCGCAGATCGTCGAGGCCGAGGGCCTTGGCCATGAGTTCCGGGCTGATGCCGGCGGGATCACCCATGGCGAGTGCGATCGTTGGGGTGACGGTCGGCTGGGGAGCAGAATTGAGCGGCCTGAGAGCCACGGTGCGGACCTCCTCGAGATGACTTGGGGAGGCTAGAGGGGTGCAATGCTGTCGTCAAGTATGCTGTATACAGAATGCCATCCTACAGCGTTCAATTGACCGGCGCCCCGACCGCAGGCATCATGACCCTTGATGCGCAAAGGATTCGCCGAGGGAGTCGAAGGGTTTGCCAAGGGAGCGTCGGCGGGACAGCGGAAGAGGTCACGGCTGACCAAGCCCGACCCTTCGCCCGCCGATCCCTTCCCCCCAAGGGCGACCGGACAAGATCCCTTGGCGATCCAAGGCGCTCCTATTCCGAGCCGAACACGAGGCCCAGGTCACAGGTGAGCATGACAGACGAGACCATCGCCCCGTCGGCGGACAGGCCCGAGGCGGCCTCCGATGAGGCTCGCCCCATCGCCCGGCGCACGCTGCACGACGAGGTCGTCATCCGCATTCGCGACATGATCACCGAAGGCCAGCTGGCGCCGGGCACGCGCGTCCACGAGGGCCAGCTCGGCGCGGCGCTCGGCATTTCGCGCACGCCCCTGCGCGAGGCGCTGAAGTTCCTGGCGCGCGAGGGGCTGATCGAATTGGTGCCGAGCCGCGGCGCCATCGTGCGCCGCTTCTCGCCGAAGGACGTCTACGACATGCTGAGCGTACTGGCGACGCTGGAGGCCGAGGCCGGGCGCCTCGCCTGCGCCAACGCCAGCGACGCCGACATCGCCGCGGTCGCCGGCCTGCATGCGCGCATGATGGCCTTTTACGAAAGCCGCAACCGGCTTGAGTACTTCAAGCTCAACCAAGCCATCCACACGGCCATCGTGCGCCTTTCGGGCAATGCGGTGCTCGCCGATATCCACGAGACGCTGCAGTCGCGCCTCAAGCGCATCCGCTTCCTCGGCAACCAGGAGCCGCCTAAGTGGGACGAGGCCGTCTCTGAGCATGAGGAGATGATCGCGGCCCTCACCGCCCGCGACCCCGACCGCCTCGCCATAATCCTCGCCAATCACATGCGAAACAGCTGGGAACGCGTCAGGGAGACGCTCCCATAGACCTCAGGCGGCGATCAGCGCTTCCCCATCGTGGCGCGCGATGGCGACGTCGACGACAGCGCCGACGGAGAGGCCGGGCGGCAGGCGCACCAGCGCGAAGCCCTCCGTATGGCCGACGTCGCCCCGCTCGACGAGGACACTCTGGCGGGTGCCGACCTGGGTGGCCAGAAACCGCCGGCGGGCCTCTGCGCCGACGGCGCGCAGGCGCCCGGCGCGCTCCTTCACCACTTCGCGCGGCAATTGCGGCATGCGCGCCGCCGGCGTGCCGGGCCGCGGCGAGAAGGGGAAGACATGGAGGTGCGTCAGCCCGCATTCGCCGACGATGGCGAGCGAGCGCGCGAACATCTCCTCCGTCTCGGTTGGAAAGCCGGCGATGATGTCGGCGCCGAAGACGATGTCGGGCCGTGCCCGCCGCACGCTTTCGCAGAAGCGGATGGCGTCCTCGCGCAGGTGCCGGCGCTTCATGCGCTTCAGGATGATGTCGTCGCCGGCCTGCAGTGACAGGTGCAGATGCGGCATCAGCCGCCGCTCGCCGGCGATGGCGGCGAGGAGCTCCTCGTCCGCCTCGACGGAATCGATGGACGACAGACGCAGCCGCGGCAGGTCCGGCACGTGCCTGAGGATCTGGCCGACGAGCCGGCCGAGCGGCGGCGCGCCCGGCAGGTCGCGACCATAGGCCGTGAGATCGACGCCGGTCAGCACCACCTCGCGATAGCCGTTGTCGACGAGGCGTTTGACAGCCTCGACCACTGCGCCCATCGGCACCGAGCGGGAGTTGCCGCGCCCGTACGGGATGATGCAGAACGTGCAGCGGTGGTCGCAGCCGTTCTGCACCTGCAGGAAGGCACGTGCATGGCCGTCGAAGCCGTCGACGAGATGCGTCGCCGTCTCGCGCACCGTCATGATGTCGCCGACGGCCGCCTTCTCGCCGGCGGCGAGCCCGCGCCAGCTCGCCGCCTCGAGCTTCTCCGCATTGCCGAGAACCTTCGCGACCTCGGGCATCGTCGTGAAGCTCGCCGGGTCGACCTGTGCCGCGCAGCCGGTGACGACGATCGAGGCGTCGGGCCGCTCACGCTTGAGGCGGCGGATGGTCTGGCGCGCCTGGCGCACCGCCTCGCCGGTGACGGCGCAGGTGTTGACGACGACGAGTTCGTCGTGCCCCGCCGCCTCGGCGTGGCTCTTCATGACCTGCGACTCGACGATGTTGAGCCGGCAGCCGAAGGTGACAACCTCGACGCCCATCAGGTCGTTTCCGCAAAGAGCTCCGCGGCGAACCGGCCTTCGTGCTCCAATTCGACCGGCCCCGTCATCATGACGTGGCCGTCGCTCTCGCGCCAATCGATGAAGAGGTCACCGCCCGGCAGGGTGATGCGCACCTTGCGACCGGTGAGGCCCTTGCGCGCGGCCGCGACGGCGACGGCGCAGGCGGCCGAGCCGCAGGCGCGCGTCAGGCCGGCGCCGCGCTCCCACACCTTGACGACCACGTGCTCCCGGCTCTTCACCGCGGCGAGCGAGATGTTTGCCTTCTCGGGGAAGATCGGATGGTTCTCGAGGAGCGGCCCGAGGCGGGCGAGGTCGTGGGCCTCGACATCCTCCACCCAGAAGATGGCGTGCGGATTGCCCATGCTGACCACCGAGGGCGAGTGCAGCGCCGGCGCGTCGATCGGGCCCATCTGCAGTTCGATGGCGCGCGTGTCGCGGAACTCCTCCGCGAGCGGGATCTCGTCCCACCGCAGGCGGGGCGCGCCCATGTCGATGGTGAAGAGCCATTCACCCTCGCGCCGGCAGGCGAGCAGCCCGGCCTCGGTCTCGAGCAGGAGTTCGTCGCGCGCTCCGTCCCGCGTCAGTGCCCAGGCGACGCAGCGCGTGCCGTTGCCGCAGGAGGCGGAGAGCGAGCCGTCTACGTTGTAGATCAGCATGAAGGCGTCGGTGCCGGGCGTGCGCGGGTCGCTGAGCACCATCAGCTGGTCGAAATGCGAGGCGGAGTCGGCCGCGATGGCGCGCGCCTCGGCGGGCGTGACGACGTGCCGCTGCCCGCGCAGGTCGAGCACGACGATCTCGTTGCCGAGGCCGTTCATCTTGAGAAAGGGGTGTCCGATCAGCGCGTTCATCGTATTGTCCGGCGGCCGGGCCGCGAAATTCCCCCGGTATATGGGCCATGTCGCGCAAAAGCGCGAGTCCCTTCCGCAACGGCGCGTCTCGCGGCCTCGCCCAAAGCCGCCTATGGTCGGGGAGACTGGGCAGGGCGATTCGCGGGTTTGCGCGAAACGGTTGGGTGCGGCAGATGACGACGGCTTCGTGGCCCTTGATCGGTGCGGCTCGCGGCGGGATCTGCGCTGCCGCTTGCGCTCTCGTCCTCGTGCTCGTGGGACCGGCGGCAGCCGCACCGGCGCCGGCCGATGCCCCGGCTGTTGGCGCTGCTCCGGCCGCTCCCGCCGAAGCCGTTCCGCCGGCGGACGCTCCGCCCCCGCCGCCGGGCCTGTCGACACCCGCGCAGCCGACGCTCGTGCCGCCGCCGGCCAATGCCGGCGACGTCGACGAGGTGGTGCTGCCGGAGAAGTTGGCCGCCATCGCGGGCGGACGGGCGCAATGGGACGATATCGTCAGGACCCTTAAGGACGCCTTCGGCAAGCTGCGCAACTTTCTCGACGGTGCCGGTGTCAAGATCGTGGGTCGTCCCGTGGTGCTCTTCCTCGAGACCGACGACAGCGGGTTCCGTTACGACGCGCTGCTGCCGGTCGAGGCGGCCCCGGCTGCGGGTGCAGTCCCGCCGCCGGAAGGCATCCGTTTTGGAATGACGCCTTCGGGCAAGGCCCTGCGCTTCGTGCACAAGGGCCCTTACGACGAGATCGATTCCACCTACGAGGCGATCACCGCCTATCTCGACGCCAAGGCCATCACGGTCCGCGACATGTTCATCGAGGAATATGCGACGGACCTGACGAGCGGCGACAATGCCGGCCTCGAGGTCTACATCTACGTTCAGCCGGTCGAGGCGGGCGCGCCTCCGCCCGCCGCCCCTCCTGGCAGCGCGCCGCCGCCGGCCTCCGCGCCCCCGCCCGCCACGCCGGCAGAGCCAGGTACAGACGCCCCGAAGACACCAGAAGCGGGAGCCCCGCAATGAGCGAGATCGCGGTCAAGCGCGTCTACGATCCGCCGGAGAAGGGGGACGGCAAGCGCATCCTGGTGGACCGGCTGTGGCCGCGCGGCATCGCTAAGGAGACGGCGCCGTGGGATCTGTGGCTGAAGGAGGTCGCGCCCTCGCCGGACCTGCGCAAGTGGTTCGGCCACGAACCGGCGAAGTGGGAGGAATTCCAGGCCCGCTACCGCGCGGAGCTCGAGGCGGCGCAGAGCGATGCCAAGGCAGGTCTTGCGATGCTGCGGGCCGAGGCAAAGAAGGGCAAGATCACGCTGCTGTCGGCCGCTCGCAACCGTGAACAGAACAGTGCCGTGCTGCTAAGGGCATTTTTGCTGGGGCGGCAGGAATAGGCTTCATTCCGGCCCGCCGCATGCAGACATCGCCGCCGAAGCTCCTCCCTCCCCCCACGCAGTGGGGGGAGGGTTGGGGGGGCGGTGCAGCAGGCAGGCGGTTCGCAAGTCATGGCTGGGGTCCCGTTGCCCTGGTGGAGCCGCCCCCCACCCCTAACCCTCCCCACCGCAAGCGGGGGGAGGGGAACAGCGCGGCTCGTATGTGGCCTCTCGATCTTTATCTCTGCAGCGTCTCTGCAGCGGGCGAGACGGCGGCGCTCATTCCCTTTTCCTTGACTCGCAAGGCCTGCCGCAGCATAAGGACGCGGTCAAAGCCCGAACGGTCCGTTCGCGAGCCGCCGCCCAGCCCGTGAGGCTGGAGGTCAACACCCGACAGCGCGTTGCGCCCTCGGGTGCGTTTCGCTTTGGGCCCTCGGGTCACGGGAAGACATGATGCGACGCGCTGAGGCGGACATTGCGGAACGGATCGGGGCGGCCCATGTCGGGCGCAGTGCCTCGTCCTGCCCGCGTGCCGGCAGGACCCCATCGGAGGACCGCTAGACGATGTTCGAAAGCCTGTCCGACAAGCTGTCCGGCATTCTCGGCTCCCTGACGCGCCGCGGCGCGCTGACCGAGAACGACGTCAACGAGGCCCTGCGCGAGGTGCGCCGCGCGCTGCTCGAGGCGGATGTCGCCCTCGAGGTGGTGCGCTCCTTCACCGATACGGTGCGCAGCCGCGCCGTCGGCGCCGAGGTCATCAAGTCGGTCTCGCCGGGCCAGATGGTCGTCAAGATTGTCCACGACGCCCTCGTCGAGATGCTCGGCAAGGAGGCCGAGGGGATCGACCTCAACGCCCCCGCGCCCGTCGGCATCCTCATGGTCGGCCTGCAGGGCTCGGGCAAGACGACGACGACGGCCAAGATCGCCCGGCGCCTCTCCGACAGGATGAAGCGCCGCGTGCTCATGGCCTCGCTCGACACGCGCCGCCCGGCGGCCATGGAGCAGCTCGCCGTGCTCGGCAAGCAGGTGGGCGTCGACACGCTGCCCATCGTCGCCGGCCAGTCGGCGGTGCAGATCGCCCGTCGCGCCATGGAGGCGGCCCGCCTCGGCGGCTACGACGTCGTCATGCTCGACACCGCCGGCCGCGTTACGGTCGACGAGGCGCTGATGGCGGAGGCGGCCGAGGTGCGTGCCGCGACTGCGCCGCACGAGGTGCTGCTCGTCGCCGACAGCCTCACCGGCCAGGATGCGGTCAATACCGCTAAGGCCTTCGACGGGCGCCTCGGCGTCACCGGCATCGTGCTGACCCGGATGGACGGCGACGGCCGTGGCGGCGCCGCGCTCTCCATGCGCGCCGTTACCGGCAAGCCCATCAAGCTCGTCGGCACAGGCGAGAAGGTCGATGCGCTGGAGGAGTTCCATCCCGGGCGCGTCGCCAACCGCATCCTCGGCATGGGCGACATCGTCTCCCTCGTCGAGAAGGCGGCCGAGACCATCGACGCCGAGAAGGCCAAGCGCATCGCCGACAAGATGCGCAAGGGCGCCTTCGACCTCGACGACCTGCGCGAGCAGCTCGGCCAGATGGAGAAGATCGGCGGCATGAAGGGCGTGCTCGGCATGCTGCCGGGCATCGGCAAGATGAAGGCCCAGCTCGAGAACGCCAATCTCGACGACAAGGTCATCCGCCGCCAGCGCGCCATCATCGATTCCATGACGCCGAAGGAGCGGCGCAACCCTGACATCCTCAAGGCCAGCCGCAAGAAGCGCATTGCCGCCGGCTCCGGCACCAAGGTCGAGGACGTCAACAAGCTGCTGAAGATGCACCGCCAGATGGCCGACGTCATGAAGATGATGGGCAAGGGGGGACGCGGCGGCATGGGCGGGGCGCTCGGCAAGATGTTCGGCCTCGGGGGCGGCATGCCGCAGCCGACACCGGAGATGTTGGAGCAGCTCAAGGGGCAGTTGCCCGGCGGCCTGCCCGAGACCATGCCCGGTGGCGCCGGCGGCCTGCCGCCGCTGCCGCCCGGTGGTTTCGGGGCGCCGAAGCTGCCCGGCCTGCCGGGGCTCGGCGGCAAGGGGCCGGGAGCGCCCGGTCTTCCCGGCTTCCCCTTCGGCAAGAAGAAGTGAGCCTTTGAAGAGATCAACCCGCTGCGCGTGCGGCGGCTGATATCGGCTCCGGCGGACCTCTGGGTGCCGCCGGGCTGGACCAACTGAACGTGGAAAGGAAGAACCTATGTCTCTCAAGATCCGCCTGACGCGCGGCGGCGCCAAGAAGCGCCCCTACTACCGCATCGTCGTCGCCGATTCGCGCTCCCCGCGTGACGGCCGCTTCATCGAGAAGATCGGCACCTACGATCCGATGAAGGCCAAGGACGATCCGGCCCGCGTGGCGCTCGACATCGAGAAGGCCAAGGCCTGGATCGCCAAGGGCGCCCAGCCGACCGACCGCGTGCTGCGCTTCCTCGACAACGCCGGCGTCCTGAAGCGCCCGGCCCGCAACAACCCGCAGAAGGCCCAGCCGGGCAAGAAGGCGCAGGAGCGCGCCGCCGAGCGTGCCGCCGCGGCCGAGGCCGCTGCCGCGCCGGCTGAAGCCGCCGCCGAGGCGTGAGCCGCCGCTCCGCAAGGGCGACCGGGCCGTCGTCCGCCGCCCCCGCTTCGTCGGGCGCGGCGCGGCGGCTCGTGCTCGTCGGTGAGTTCGGCCGCGCGCAGGGGCTCAGGGGCGAGGTGCGGCTCAAGTCCTACACGGCCGAGCCGGCGGCCATCGCCCGCTTCATGACCCTGCAGAGCGACGACGGCAGCCGCCGCTTCCGCATCGAGGCGGCGCGACCCGTCGCTGGCACGGCCGACATGCTCGTCGTGCGCGTCGCCGGCATCGCGGACCGCACGGCGGCCGAGGCGCTGACGCGCCTGCGCCTTTACGTCCCGCGCGAGAGCCTCGATGCCGAGACACTCGACGAGGACGAATACCTGCAGGCCGACCTCGTCGGCCTTGCCGTCCACAATCCGGCCGGCACGGTGCTCGGCCGCATCGTCGCCCTGCACGACTTCGGGGCCGGCGACGTCATAGAGATCGCCCCGGTGGAAGGCGGCCCCACCGTGCTGTGGCCCTTCACCAAGGCCTTTGTGCCGGATGTGGACATTGCCGGCGGCCGCGTCGTCGTGGCGGCGGAGAGCCTCGCTGCGGGCGACGAGGACGACGACGGTCGGGGCTGATCCATGTGGCAGGCCACTGTCCTCACCCTCTATCCGCAGATGTTCCCGGGGCCGCTCGGCGAAAGCCTTTCGGGCGAGGGGCTGGCGCGCGGCCTGTGGCAGCTCGACACCCATGACATTCGCGCCCACGGCCGCGGCCGTCACCGGGCGGTGGACGACACGCCCGCCGGCGGCGGCGCCGGCATGGTGCTGCGCGCCGACGTGCTCGCCGCCGCCATCGATGCCGCCGCGCCCGCGGACGACCCGCGGCCGCGCCTCCTCATGAGCCCCCGGGGGCGCCCGCTCGACCAGCCGCGCGTGCGCGCCCTTGCCGCCGGCCCCGGCGCGGTCATCGTCTGCGGCCGCTTCGAGGGCGTCGACGAGCGCGTCATCGAGGGACGCGGGCTCGAGGAGGTGTCGATCGGCGATTACGTGCTCTCCGGCGGCGAGATCGCGGCCATGGTGCTGATGGACGCCTGCGTGCGCCTCCTGCCCGGTGTCATGGGCAAGGAGGCCTCGGGCGAGGAGGAGAGCTTCGAGGGCGGCCTGCTCGAATATCCCCATTACACGCGCCCGCGCGAATGGGAGGGGCGTGCCATTCCCGACGTGCTGCTGTCCGGCAATCACGCCGCCATCGCGCGCTGGCGGCGCGAAGAAGCGGAGCGGTTGACGCGCGCGCGCCGCCCGGACCTGTGGCAACAGCGGAAGACTTGAAAGAAGCCGCGCCTATTTCTTGCCGTTGCCGGCGAAGGCCGCCGTCACGCCGAGGCCGATGTAGAGGCCGCCGCTGACATAGCGCTCAAGTCTGAGGAAGCCGCGGCTGCGCTTCAGCCAGTTGCCCGCCGTGCCGGCCGCGAGCGCATAGAGACCGTCGGTCACGAGGCCGAGGGCCGTGAAGATGAAGCCCAGGAAGGCGATCTGCATCGCCACGTAGCCGCGGCTCACCTCCACGAACTGCGGTAGGAAGGCGAGGAAGAACAGCGCCGTCTTCGGATTGAGCAGGTTGACGATGAAGCCGTCGCGGAAGAGCCGCGCATGGCTGTGGCGGGGCAGGGCTACATCGACCGAGGTGATTTCGGCGGGGCCGAAGAGCTTCCGGAGGCCGAGCCAGATAAGATAGGCCGCGCCCGCATATTTGACGATGCTGAAGGCGAGCGCCGAGGAAGCGAGCACCGCGGACAGGCCGACGGCCGCGGCGAAGACATGCACCAGCGTCGCCGCATGGATGCCGGCGATGGAGACGAAGCCGGCGAGCCGCCCCTGCTCGATCGAGCGGGCGAAGATGAAGAGCACGGCCGGGCCGGGGATCAGAAGCAGAAGAAGGGCGGCGCTGACGAACAGGCCGAGATTGGCGGCGCCGGGGATGACGATGTCCATTCCGCACGTCCTCGCGAAGGATTTTCGCCATCAAGCCTGCGGCCGGGCGAAGCTGTCAATCGGGATTTGCCAGCGGCAGATGGTGGGTCGGTGCTCTCACCCTCTCCCCGCAGGCGGGCAGAGGGTGAGAAGCAAAGACGAATGCGGGTCAAACAAGATCGGGCAGCAGCAAGGGCAGCCTGTGCCCGACGCGGGCCTTAGCTCTTGGCGCCCTTGGCGCGGTCGATGCCTTCCTGGACCAGGCGGCGGGCTTCCTCTGCGTCGCCCCAGCGCACCACCTTCACCCACTTGCCGGGCTCGAGGTCCTTGTAGTGCTCGAAGAAATGCTCGATCTGCCTGAGCGTGATCTCGGGCAGGTCCGTGTAATTCTCGCAGCGGTCGTAGCGTTTGGTGAGCTTGCGCGACGGCACGGCGATGATCTTCTCGTCCTGACCCGCCTCATCCTCCATGATGAGGACGCCGACCGGGCGGCACGACATCACGGCGCCGGGCACGATGGCGCGGGTGTTGGCGATCAGCACGTCACAGGGGTCGCCGTCATCGGAGAGCGTGTGGGGAATGAACCCGTAGTTCCCCGGATAGCGCATGGCCGTGTAGAGGAAGCGGTCGACGACCAGCGTGCCGGCCTCCTTGTCGAGTTCGTACTTGATCGGCTCGCCGCCGATCGGCACCTCGATGACGACATTGACGTCGTGGGGCGGATTCTTGCCGATCGCGATCGCGTCGAGACGCATGGATATGTCACTCCTGAGGGCAGATGGTGCGCCGCACCCTTGCGGCCGCCCCTCTAGTACGCACGTGCGACCGGCTTCGCAAGCCGGCCCTTCATGTACAAGGCAGTGTCAGGCGAAGGTATAGGCGACCTTGGCACAGGACCGGCCGCCGAAGAGGGCGCTAGTTTCGGCCGCGACGCGTCCGCCCAGGCGCTCGTAGAAGCGGCAGGCACGCTCGTTGTCGGCAAGCGCCCAGACGACAAGGCCGCGCCGGCCCTCCGCCGCCAGTTCCTGCCGGGCTGCGGCGAACAGGCGGGTGCCAAGGCCGATACCCTGCATCACGGGGTCGATATAGAGCTCGTCGATCTCGCCGCCCTGTGGCAGGTTGAGGCTGCGCGTCGGCCCGTAGATAGCATAGCCCGCCAGCTTCCCGCCGAAATCGACGACGCTGATGCGGCGTGGCCGCGTCACCGCGTTGCGCCACCAGCGCGGGCCGCGCCGGGCGAGCATCTGCTCCAGGACGACGCCGGGCAGAACGCCCCGGTAGGCTTCCTTCCAGGCCGCATCATGCACCGCCGCCAGTTCCACCGCATCGGTGGGGCGTGCCGGTCGCAGGCTGATGACGAGCTCGCTCATGACAACCAAAATACGCGCGCTTCGCCCCCCCTTACAAGGCCCACACGCCTTGTTGAACAGGCTTTGTGTATCTACATCGGTGAGATTGCAGGCCTCGACCGGGGCTGCTATGCCCCGCGGGATGAAAGCCGTCTGCGCGCCGGGACCGTTCCGATGATGAGCGGGACCAATGGCCGCATGTGTCGAGAGGACGCTTGATCAACCGTTTCCGAAAGCCGGAGGAGCGCTATCGGCGCCGCATGGCGCGCATCGCCCGCTGGGACAGACCCGTCGCCGACGGGCTCGACCGCTGGCGCGCTTGGGTCAACATGGTCTTCGTTGATCATGGCATCTTCCGGCTCGCCTACCTCAACCGTCACCGCGTGACCGAGCGCTTCTGGCGCGCGGCCCAGCCGGCGCCGCACCAGATCCGTGCGGCGGCGCGGGCCGGCGTTCGGACCATCGTCAACCTGCGCGGTGGCCGTGAATACGGCTCCTGGCCGCTCGAGCGCGAGGCCTGCGAACAGCTCGGCATCCGGCTGACCGATTTCGTCGTGCGCTCGCGCGGAGCGCCCGACCGTGCGACGATCCTCGCGGCCAAGGATTTTTTCGAGACGCTGGAATATCCGGTCCTGGTCCACTGCAAGTCGGGCGCCGACCGGGCCGGCTTCATGGCGGCGCTCTACCTCGTCATCCACGAAAAGCGGCCAGTGGCCGAGGCGATGCGGCAGCTCTCGCTGCGCTTCGGCCATTTCCGCTTTGCCAAGACCGGCATTCTCGATGCTTTCTTCGAGACCTACCGGCGCGAGGGTGAACCCAGGGGGCAGGATTTCCTGACCTGGGTTGCCGAGAGCTACGATCCCGAGCGGCTGGAACGCGAGTTCAAGCCCGGCTTCTTCTCCGACATGATCGTCGACCGCATCATGCGGCGCGAGTGAAATTGCCAGGTTATTTCGCCTGCACGGGCGTGACGTCGTCGGCGAGCTGCAGGCGGTAGAGCTTGGCATAGATGCCGTCGCGGGCGACGAGTTCGTCGTGCCGCCCGGTCTCCGCAATGCGCCCACCGTCCATGACGACGATGAGATCCGCATCGCGCACCGTCGACAGGCGATGGGCGATGACGATGGTGGTGCGCCCGCGCATCAGCCGGGCGAGCGCCTCCTGCACGGCCTTCTCCGATTCGGTGTCCAGCGCGCTTGTCGCCTCGTCGAGGAGAAGGATCGGCGCATCCTTCAGGATGGCGCGGGCCAGCGCGATGCGCTGGCGCTCGCCGCCCGAAAGACGCGCCCCGGCGCTGCCGACCCGCGTGCCATAGCCCTCCGGCAGGCGCATGATGAAGTCGTGCGCGGCCGCCGCCTTTGCCGCCGCTTCGATGGCCCCGTCATCGGCACCGGGGCGGCCGAAGGCGATGTTGGCGCGCACGGTGTCGTCGAACAGCACCACCTCCTGGCTGACGACGGCGATGTTGGTGCGCAGGCTGGCGAGCGTCGCCGCGCGCACGTCCGTGCCGTCGATGGTGACGCGCCCCTGCGTGACGTCATAAAGGCGCGGCACCAGTGACATCAGAGTGGACTTGCCCGAGCCGGATCGACCGACGAGCGCCGTGGTGCGTCCCGCCGGCAGGATGAGGTCGATGCCGTCGAGGGCCGGCACGTCGGAGCGGTAGTGGAAGTGCACGTTCTCGAAGCGAACGAGGCCGGAGGAGACGACGAGCGGCCGGGCACCGGGCCGGTCGAGGATGGTCGGCTTCTCGTCCATCACCGCGAAATAGCGCTTCAGCGCCGCCATGGCCTCCTGGACGATGGCGTTGAGATTGCCGATGGCGCGGATGGGCTGCGCCGCCATCAGCAAGGCGGCGACGAAGCCGGTGAAGTCGCCGACCGTGCTCTCGCCGCGCATGATGCGCCAGCCGATCAGCACCAGCACTCCCGCGACGGCGACGCCGCCGCCGATCTCGAGCAGAGGGTCGAGCTTGGCGCGGGCGTTGGCCGCCTTCATCCTGAGCGCGCGAACGGTCTCGAAGGCATCCGCTGCGCGCTGCTTCAGATAGTCCTCGAGCGAGAAGACCTTGGCGACACGCACGCCGGCGAGGCTCTCCGACACGTGGCTCGCCATGGCGCCGATCTCCTCCTGCGTCGAGGTGGCGACGCGGCGTAGCTTGCGGCCGATGCGCGAGATGGGCAGCGAGGCGAAGGGCGCGACGACAGCCGCGGCGAGCGTCAGCCACGGGTCGATCCACAGCATGGAGATGACGAGGGCGATCACCATGCCGAGATCGCTGAGGAAGACCGTGAAGACGCGCGTCAGCGCCTCCTTGATGAAGGCGAAATCCGTGGTGAAGCGCTGCGTCAGTGCCGCCGGGCTCTCGCGTCCGAGCTGGGCAATGTCAGCATCGATGAGGTGGGCATAGAGCGCGGTCTGCATGTCGGCCTCGACGCGCGTCACCACCTTGTTGGTGAGCACCGCGCGCACCCACAGCGCTCCGCCGCGGATCGCTGTCAGCACGATGACGAGGACGGGCCCGAGGAGGAGTGCCTCCTCGTTCTTCTGCTCGAAGGCGTTGAAGGCCTCCTTGATGAGCAGCGGATAGGCGCCGGTGGCCGCCGAGACGACGGCGATGAGCAGGAGCACGAGCGCCAGCGTTCCCCAGTGGGGCCGTACCCATTCGCGCCACAGGCGCATGAGGGTCGGCAGGGTGTCTCTCGTGACGAGGGGCGGGCGCTTGCTCATGTGCTGAGCCGCTAGCACGGGGCGCCGCCCCGTACAACGGGCGGCAGGCGGTCAGGCCGTCGCAGGCCGGGGGCCCAGGAACCGGAGGCACACGAGCGCCCAGGCGATGCCGGCGCTCCAGCCCGCCAGCACGTCCGATGGCCAGTGCACGCCGAGAAAGACACGGCTGAGCCCGACGATGACGATCATGGCGACAGCCGCGGCAAGGACAAAGTGGCGCGCCGCAGGGTTCGACTGGCCGGCTGCCGCGAGTGCTCCGATGACCAGGAAGAGTGTCGCCGTCAACATCGCATGGGCGCTGGGGAAGCTCGGCGTGTAGACCATGACCTCGTGGTTGACGAGCTCGGGCCTCGCGCGGGCGATGATATGCTTCAGGCCCGTGTTCAGAACGACCCCGCCAATGAAGGCGATGGCGATCACGCCCGCATCCCGGCGTGCGCCGTCCGCGATGCAATAGGCGATCGCCGCAAGGGCCATGAACACCAGCACCGTGATGCTGCCGAGCGCCGTAGCATCGCGTGCGGCGACGATGAGCCACCACGGCCCGATGGGATTGCCTTCCCCATCGCGCAGGGCGAGCAGGATGCTGCGGTCGAGAGCTCCGATCGTTCCGGCGCCGAGGCTGACGGCCATGAGGACGAAGGGCAGGGCTGCAAGGCCGATCAAGGGCCACCCGGCCCGCCAGGGGACGACGGATTGGTGTGTGGACGCCATCGGAAGGCCGGACAATGTCTAGCCTGCCAGCTTGGCGGCTATCGGGCCGAAGGCATAGACAACCTGCTCGTAGACGCCCCGTTTGAAGGGAATGACAAGTTCAGGCAGCCGCTCCAGGCGCTCCCAGCGCCAGCTGTCGAACTCGGCCTTGTGGCCGTCGCCAGGGTGGGCGACGTCGATCTCGCTTTCGTCCCCGTCGAAACGGAAAGCAAACCAGCGCTGCTTCTGGCCGCGGTAGCGGCCCTTCCAGGCCTTGCCCATGAAGGCGCCGGGCAGGTCATAGGTGAACCAGTCGGGCGCCTCGGCGATGAGCGAGATCGAGCGGATGTTAGTCTCCTCGTACAGCTCGCGCATGGCCGCTTCCTGTGGCGATTCACCATCATCGATGCCGCCCTGGGGCATCTGCCAGGCGTGATCGGGGCTCACCTTCTCCGTATTGCCGTTGACCGGTCGCCGGCCGATGAAGACAAGCCCCTGCGCATTGAACAGCGCGATGCCGACACAGGGCCGATAGGGCAGATGTTCGAAACCCGACATGTTCAGCCTTTGGAATTGGCGATGAGGGACGTCGCCGGCACGAGCAGCACGCCACGGCGCTCGAGGCTCGCGGTCCAGCGTGCCAGCTGGCGCAGGAGGGAAGGAGATCCTTCGGCGACGACGATCGCGCGGCCGTTGCGCTGGGCCAGCCGCTCGGCCCGCGCGAAGGCCTGCTCCACGGCTTCGGCCGGCATCGTCTGCGGCAGCAGGAGGTCAGATCCCCCGGCGGCCATCAGGAGCAGGCCGCGTTGCTCGGCTTGCTGCGCAAGCGGCCCGAGCCGGTCCGCGCTCGTCGCGGTGAGGATGCCGGCGTAGCCGGCAAAGCGTGCCATCGCAGTGATGAGGTCGCCGCCCGGAATCTCCGCGGGCAGCGACAGCAGGACTTCGTGCCCGCTCTGCCGCGCGGCTGCCGCAGCCTGCGGCAGGTCGACACCGGCCGCGGCGAGCGCCAGCGTGACGTCGGCCGGCAAGGTCTCGATGGCCTGCCGCGTTGCCGCCTCGGAAAGCCCGAGCCCGTCGACCACCACCGCGATGCGGGCGGGAGCCATGGCGGCGTGCGGAGGTGTCGGCCGCGCATAGACCTCGGCCGCCCGGCTGCCGTCATCGCCGATGCGCGGCAGGGGACCGGCCGGCGTGTCGGCCGTGACGCGCGGATCCGGCGCCGGCGCAAGGCCGGGCTCGCTGCCGTCCGGCACGGAGATGATGATGGCGCCGGGCACGTTGCCGGCCGGCCGGACCACGGCGACGCCGGCCTGCTGCTCGATGTCGGATGCGGGCCTGCGATTACTTGCGGGTGGAGCGGCATTGCTCGGAGGTGCCGGCTTGGTGGCGGCCGGTACGTCCGCCTGTGCCGGTACCGCGGGGATTGCCGCAACCGGCGTCGCGGCGGGCCGCAACGCAGAGCGCGAGATCAGCCCCCCGGTTAGAAGATGCCCGCCAAAGAGAAGGACGGCCCCTATCGCGACACCCCAGACGAGGCCGAAACGCAGCAGGCGCTCCCGGCCGGACGCTGCGGGACGGCGGCCGTTGTCGCGTCCGAGCGGTTTGTCGAGATCCTTCAGCGTCGCTTGCGGCAAGATCGGCGTCTCCGACCGAGAGGTTCCGCGCTGGACCCTTGTCAGGGTCACGAATCACACGGCCCACGCCGCATTCTTTCAAGAATACGGGTGAGCCGTCGAGATGGCGCGCCCGGCAGGGCCGCGTCAGTTGGGAACGGCGGACTTCTCGGCCGTGGTCGCGGCGTCCTTGCGCGTGCCCTTCAGCAGCTCGAGCGCCGCCTTGAGCTGGGTGTCCTTCTCCGGGTCGGTCGGGACATAGGCCGACGAGCCGGAGGCTTCCTCCTCGCCGTTCTTCAGGTGGCCGCGCAGGCCCGCCTCGCCTTTGGTCTCGTCCTTGCCCTTGAGTTCGTCCGGCACGTCCTGCAGCACCTCGCGGTCCGGTTCGATGCCCTTGGCCTGGATCGAACGGCCGGAAGGCGTGTAGTAGCGGGCCGTGGTCAGGCGCAGGGCACCGTTGCCGCCGAGCGGGATGATGGTCTGCACGGAGCCCTTGCCGAAGGACCGGGTGCCGAGCACCGTCGCCCGCTTGTGGTCCTGCAGCGCGCCGGCGACGATTTCGGAAGCCGAGGCAGAGCCGCCGTTGATGAGCACGACCACGGGCTTGCCCTTGGTCAGGTCACCGGCCTTGGCGTTGAAACGCTGCGTCTCATCCGCATTGCGGCCGCGGGTGGAGACGATCTCGCCCCGATCCAGGAAGGCGTCGGAGACGAGGATCGCCTGGTCGAGCAGCCCGCCCGGGTTGTTGCGCAGGTCGAGCACGTAGCCCTTCAGCTTGTCGCCCGGTAGCTCCGCCGCGATCTTCTCGACGGCGGTCTTGAGATTCTCGAAGGTCTGCTCGTTGAATTGGGTCACGCGGATGTAGCCGACGTCGCCTTCGGTGCGCGAGCGTACGGCACGGATGCGGATGGTGTCGCGCGTCAGCGAGACCTCCACCGGGTCGCTCTGTCCCTTGCGGCGGATTGTAAGCTTCACGGTTGTGTTGACCGGGCCGCGCATCTTGTCGACGGCCTGATTGAGGGTGAGGCCCTGCACCTGCTCGCCATCGATATGCGTGATCAGGTCGTTGGCGAGGACACCCGCTCGGGCGGCTGGCGTGTCGTCGATGGGGCTGACGACCTTCACGAGGCCATCCTCCATCGTCACCTCGATGCCGAGGCCGCCGAACTCGCCGCGCGTCTGCACCTGCATATCGCGGTAACTCTTGGCATCCATGTAGCTCGAATGGGGATCGAGCGACGTCAACATGCCATTGATGGCCGACTCGACGAGCTTCGATTCGTCCGGCACGTCGACATAGTCGCCACGGATCTTCTCGAACACGTCGCCGAACAGGTTGAGCTGGCGGTAGGTCTCGGCCGAGGCCGCCACCGCACGGGTCGTCGTGAACAGGGGCGACTGGGTGACGACGACCGCCGCACCCGCCCCCATGAGGGCGCCCACCATCAGAAGAGAAATCTTACGCATCATCCGCGAACCTTTTCGCCCTGCGATTTCGCCCACCAGGGACCTGGGTCGATCGACCCGCCATCCTTCCGGAACTCCACGTAGAGCACGGGACCGCTCGTACCTGCAAACGCCGTCGAGAGGGGTGTCGCCGTCTCGCCCATGGCGGCGACCGGCTCTCCGGCGAGCACGAACTGTCCGAGCGCCACGGTGATCCGCTCCATGCCCGCCAGCAAGATATAGTATCCGCCGCCGGCGTTGATGATCAAGAGTTGGCCGAAGGAGCGGAACGGGCCGGCAAAGGCCACCCAGCCGTCCGACGGGGCCGAAACGATCGCGCCGTTGCGCGTCGCGATCGACATGCCCTTGGTGGTGCCGCCGAAGCCGTCCGGCGCGCCGAAACGGCGCAACGTGTTGCCGTTGACCGGCATCGGCAGCAGTCCTTTGGCTTCCGCAAAGGGTATCTTGGGGGCAAGACGCGCCGGATCGCCGAATGGTGCGGCGGCGAGACGTTCGCGCATTTCCCGCGCCTGGGCCTCTGCAGCCTGTCGCGCCTCCTCGGCGGCGCGCTGGGCGGCGGCGATCTCGCTCTCCATCTTTTGAATGAGATCGCCCAGGGATTGCGCCCGCGCAGCGAGTTCGCTGGCCTTGCGGCTTTCGTCGGCCTCGATCCGCTCCGCTTTCGCCAGCTCTTCCTGTCGGGCGTTGACGAGCGCGGCGAGGCGCTCCCGTTCGCTGGCGAGGGTGGCAAGGTCGCGCACCAGTGCCTCTCTGTCGCTGGCGATCGCGTCCTTCAGCCGCACGAGTTCGCCGAGATCGGTGGCAAGCGCTTCCGTCTCCCCCCGCAATTCGGGCAGCACGGCGCCGAGGAGGATGGAGGAACGCACCGCCTCAAGCATGTCGTCGGGGCTTGCGAGTACTGCCGGCGGCGGCCGACGCCCCATGCGCTGCAGGGCGGCCAGCACTTCGACGATAACATCGCGGCGGTTCTCCAGCGACTTGCGGATCGCCGTTTCGCTGGCGTCGAGTGTGGCGAGCCGCTGTTCGATGGCGCTTGCGCGGGCTTCCGCCGCCTTGGTGCGTTCCGTGGTCTCGATCAACGCCGCATTGAGCTTGGAACGGTCGGCGCGCAGACTCTCTGCCTCCGCGCGGATCCGGTCGCGGGCCTCCTCGCTCAGGCGCAACTGTTCTTGGAGCTTTTCGAGCTCCCGCTCCCGCGTCGCTCTCTCCTCCTCGGTCTTCGCCGCCCGGTCCAGCGCGCGCTGTGCTTCCGGCGGGATCTGCGGCACCTGTGCGGAAGGCGGCTCCTGCGAGCCTTCCGGGGCTTCCTGCGCGAGGAGCGGCGCGGCGAGGCCCGGCAGCAAGGCCAGCGCAGAGGCGATTCGGGTTGCCTCCGATGCTGTCCGGTTCAGAAGTCTCGACGGGCGCAGCGGCATCCTTCCTCCGGCAACCGGTCATTCGCGGTGGTAGGGATGACCGGCAAGGATGGTCATAGCGCGGTAGAGCTGTTCTGCAACAAGCACGCGCACCAGCTGGTGCGGCAATGTCATGGCACCGAAGGACAGGACCATGCGCGCCCGCTCTCGCACTTCGGGCGCAAGGCCGTCCGCACCCCCGATCACGCATGTAAGGGCCGTGGCTCCTCCGTCGCGCCAGCCCGCGAGCCTCCGCGCGAAACCTTGGCTATCGAGGATCTTGCCTCGTTCATCGAAGGCAACGGCGATGCTGTCGCCGATCCTGTGCAGCAGCGCGACGCCTTCCTCCCGGCGTCGGTCCTCCTCGCGGCGAGCGCGGCTTTCCGACACCTCGGCCACCTCGAGCGCGGAAAAGCCAAGCGCACGCGCCCCCGCTGCGATGCGCTCCTGGTAACGCTCGATCAGCGCCCGCTCCGGCCCGGCCTTGAGACGGCCGACGGCCGCGATCGCGAGACGCATGGGGCGCTCAGCCGGCGATACGTTCGTGCGGCCGGTCGGCGCCCCACATCTTCTCGAGGTTGTAGAAGCCGCGCACCTCGGGCCTGAACACGTGAACGATCAGATCGCCGGCATCGATCAGCACCCAGTCGCAAGCCGGCACGCCCTCGACCCGCAGGGGGCCGATGCCTGCTGCTTTCAACACCTGCTGCAGCCTGTCGGCGATGGCGCCGACATGGCGATGCGAGCGGCCGGAGGTGATGATCATCGTATCGGCGATCGAGGTCTTGCCGGCGAGGTCGATTTCGACCGTCTCCTCGGCTTTCATTTCCTCGAGACAATGACGGGCGAGCGCCACAGGGTCGCCGTCGAGCCTGTCCACGGCAGTTGGGGCCGATGAGCCGACCGCCGGGGGAGGGGACGTATGTTCCGCCTCGCCATGGGGCATGAGATTCAGTGCCTGATCCTCTTCAATGAATGGCGCAAACCGGGCGCCACGAGCCTTAAGATAATCGTCATTGTTCCGCTCTTCAACGCCGCTGCTCGGCCGCCGGCCCGGTGCGGCTCCTCTGCGCGCGCAACAAGGTCGAGGACAGCGGCGAACGCGGCCCGTGCAGAAAGACCCAGGCCGGGGGCTCGCGTTGCATGAGCGCGGCCGCCCTGTGCTCGGGCAGGCGGAAGGATGCGAGCGCCACCGCCGCGCGCGCGCGGCAGGCTTTCAGTGTGGCGCCCGGCCGGTCCACCACCGCGATGGGAACGAGCGCGGCGATGTCGCGCCAGTGCTGCCAGCGATGGAAGCCGGCGAGATTGTCCGCCCCCATCAGCCACACGAAGCGGGTGCCGGGGCAGCGGCGCACCAGATAGGCGAGGGTGTCGTAGGTGTAGCGCGTGCCGATGCCCGCCTCGAAGCCGGTGACGTCGATGCGCGGATGGTCGGCGGCGCGGCACGCCGCCGCGATGCGCGCGGCGAGTGGCGGCAGGGCGGCGTTGTCCTTCAGCGGATTGCCGGGCGTGACGATCCACCAGATGCGGTCGAGGCCCAGCCGCTTGAGAGCCGTCAGGCTCGCAAGCCGGTGCCCCGCATGCGGCGGGTTGAACGTGCCGCCGAAGAGGCCGATGCGCATGCCGCGCCCGTGACGGGGCAGCGGGGGCGGCCCGGCGAAGCGCGTGTCGTGCATCAAGGCCGGGTCTGTCCGCTGCCGTGCACGCGATAGTTGAATGAGGTCAGCTGCTCGACGCCGACCGGGCCGCGGGCATGCATGCGCCCGGTGGCGATGCCGATCTCGGCACCGAAGCCGAACTCGCCGCCATCGGCAAACTGCGTCGAGGCATTGTGCATGACAATGGCTGAGTCGACCTCGGCGAGGAAGCGCGCGGCAGCCGCCGCATCCTCGGTGAGGATCGATTCCGTGTGATGCGAGCCATAGGTGTCGATATGGGCCATGGCGTCGTCGAGCCCGTCCACCACGCGAACGGCGATGATGGCGTCGAGGTATTCCGTGCGCCAGTCCTCCTCGCTCGCGGGCGTGACGCGCGCATCGACCGCCTGCGTCGCCGCGTCGCCCCGCACGGCGCAGCCGGCGTCGAGGAGCATGGTGACGAGGGGCGCGAGATGCGTCGCCGCGCAGGCGCGGTCGACGAGCAGCGTCTCGGCTGCGCCGCAGATGCCGGTGCGCCGCATCTTGGCATTGAGCACGACGGTCTGCGCCATGGCGAGGTCGGCCGCGGCATGGACATAGACGTGGCAGATGCCGTCGAGATGGGCGAAGACCGGCACCCGCGCCTCGGCCTGCACGCGGGCGACGAGACTCTTGCCGCCGCGCGGCACGATGACGTCGAGATTGCCGCCGAGGCCGCCGAGCATGAGGCCCACCGCCTCGCGCTCGCGCGTCGGCACGAGCTGCATGGCCTCCGCCGGCAGGCCGGCCGCCGTGATGCCGAAGGCCATGGCGGCGGCGATGGCCGAGGCCGAGCGGAAACTGTCGGAGCCGGTGCGCAGGATTGCGGCATTGCCGGCCTTGAGGCACAGCGCGCCGGCATCGGCAGTCACATTCGGCCGGCTCTCGAAGATGACGCCGACGACGCCGAGCGGTGTCGCCACGCGCTCGATGACGAGGCCGTTCGGCCGTGTGAAGGTGGCGAGTGTACGTCCGACCGGGTCGGGCAGCGCGGCCACGGCTTCTACCGACGCGGCGGTGGCCTCGACACGGCTCTCGTCCAGGGCGAGCCGGTCGATATAGGAGGCCGCCTGGCCGTTACGGCGCGCCTCCGCCACGTCCTCCGCATTGGCGGCGAGAATCGCGGCCTTGTTGGCGCGAAGGGCTGCCGCAGCCTCGTTGAGAGCCTGGGTCTTGATCCCTTCCGGGGTGATGGCGAGAGCACGGGCGGCCGCGCGCGCCCGGCGTCCGATGTCGTGCATAAGTGCGGCGATATCGTCGCTGCCGCTGATCACCTTGAGGCTCTCGCTCATCGTCCCCGTTCCCGTTCGCCGACCATCATAGCGGCCGGCCGTCGGCCAAACATCCGAAACCTGCGCCCCTTATTCTCTCCCCCTTGCGGAGGAGGGCTGGGCGCAGTTTTCGTCCATCTCATCCGCCCGCCAGCGTCATGTCGTCCCGGTGCACCATCTCGGCCCGGCCCGGATGGCCGAGGATCTGTTCGATGTCGCGCGAGGCACGCCCGGCGATGCGCTGGGCGTCCTCCACGTCATAGGCCACGAGCCCGCGGCCGATCTCGCCGCCGGCCTCGTCGCGGATGATGACGGCATCGCCGCGCGCGAAATGGCCCTCGACGCGCCGGACGCCGGCCGGCAGCAGGCTGGCGCCGGAGCGCAGCGCCCGCGCCGCACCCTCGTCGACAACGAGCGCGCCCTTGGCCTCCAGCGTGCCGGCGATCCACTTCTTGCGCGCCGTGACCGGGTTCGACGGCGTCAGGAACCAGGTGCAGCGCGCGCCCTCGGCGATGGCGCGCAGCGGGTTCTTCACCCGGCCATCGGTGATCACCATGTGCGTGCCGCCGGCGGTGGCGATCTTGCCCGCCTCGACCTTGGTGCGCATGCCGCCGCGCGACAGTTCCGAGGCGGCGCCGCCGGCCATCGCCTCGATGTCGCGCGTGATGCGCGCGACGACCGGGATGAGCTTCGCGTCGGGGTCGCTCCCCGGCGGGGCGGTATAGAGCCCGTCGATGTCCGAGAGGAGCACGAGCAGGTCGGCGCCGGCCATGGTGGCGACGCGCGCGGCCAGCCGATCGTTGTCGCCGTAGCGGATCTCGCTCGTGGCCACGGTGTCGTTCTCGTTGATGACGGGCACCGCCCGCATCTCGAGGAGCCGCGCCGTCGTGGCGCGGGCGTTGAGATAGCGCCGCCGCTCCTCGGTGTCGGCGAGGGTGACGAGGATCTGCCCGGCGGTGATGCCGTGATGGGCGAGAACCTCGGCCCAGGTGCGCGACAGGGCGATCTGGCCCACGGCGGCCGCCGCCTGGCTTTCCTCGAGCTTCAGCGGGCCCGATGGCAGGCCGAGCACCGTGCGCCCGAGCGCGATGGCACCCGAGGAGACGACGAGCACGTCGGCGCCGCGCCCGTGCAGTTCGGCGATGTCCTCGGCAAGCGCGGCGAGCCAGGCGTGCTTCAGCCGCCCGCGCGCCCTGTCGACGAGGAGGGACGAACCCACCTTGACGACGACGCGGCGGAACCGGTCGATCGTCGGGACGCCGGCCGTCGCGGAGGTCTCGGCAGTGGCGCTCAGGGATGCCACGAGCTCTCTCCCTCGCCGGCCCCTTCCTTGTTGGCCACCGCGTTGTGCGCGTGATCCTTCTCTTCGCCACGGGCGGCGTCGATCTCGGCGAGCAGCGCCCGCAGCGCCGTCTCCACCCCTTCGCCCGAGGCGGCGGAAAGCACGAGCGGCGTGCGACCCGCCGCGCGCTTGAGGCGGGCGAACTGCTCCTTGCGCGTCTCGGGATCGAGCGCGTCCGCCTTCGACAGCGCCACGATCTCCGGCTTCTCCGCCAGTCCGTGGCCGTAGGCCTCGAGTTCGCGGCGCACGACCTTGTAGGCCCTGCCGGCATGCTGGCTCGTGCCTTCGACGAGGTGCAGCAGCACGCGGCACCGCTCCACATGGCCGAGGAAGCGGTCACCGAGGCCGTGCCCTTCATGGGCGCCCTCGATGAGGCCGGGAATGTCGGCGAGCACGAATTCGCGCGCGTCAACGCGCACCACGCCGAGCCCCGGGTGCAGGGTCGTGAAGGGGTAGTCCGCGATCTTCGGTTTCGCCGCGCTCACGGCGGCGAGGAAGGTCGACTTGCCGGCATTCGGCAGGCCGACGAGCCCCGCGTCGGCGATGAGCTTCAGCCTCAGCCAGATCCACATCTCGGTGCCTTCCTGGCCCGGATTGGCCCGGCGCGGCGCCTGATTGGTGGATGTCTTGAAATAGGCGTTGCCGAAGCCGCCGTTGCCGCCGCGCGCCAGCACCACCCGCTGGCCGATCTCGGTGAGGTCGGCGATCAGCGTCTCGTTGTCCTCAGCAAAGATCTGTGTGCCCTGTGGCACCTTCAGCACCACGTCGGTGCCCCTGGCGCCGGTGCGATTCTTGCCCATTCCGTGCATGCCAGGCCGGGCCTTGAAATGCTGCTGGTAGCGATAGTCGATGAGCGTGTTGAGGCCTTCGACGCATTCGACGACGACGTCGCCGCCGCGCCCGCCGTCACCCCCGTCCGGGCCGCCGAACTCGATGAATTTCTCGCGGCGGAAGGAGACGCACCCCGCGCCCCCGTCGCCCGAGCGGACGTAGATCTTGGCCTGGTCGAGAAATTTCATGGCACCACACGGCTCCCGCATCCACGGCGGGGAGCGGTTTTCCTACAGGAGACGGACGCCCGCGGCAACGCATGGGCGTCGCCGCGGGCAGGCATCGATGGGTGGAGCCGGCGCTTCCGCGCTCACGCCGCCATCTGCTGACCGGTCCAGCGGGCCCGGCCGAGGATGGTGTCGTAGTGCGGCAGCATCCGGCCGTGCGCCCTGGCGGGCATCAGCCCTTCACCGACGACGACGAAGCCGAGCTTCTGCTGCACCTTGAGCGAGGCCTCGTTGCCGGCGAACAGGCCGGAGGAGATGTGAACCGCCCGGCTGTCGGCGAAATAGGCATCCACCACGGCGCCTGCTGCCTCCGGCATAAGGCCCTGGCCCCAGTGCTCCTCCCCCAGCCAGTAGCCGAGGTTCATGGCGCCGTTGCGCGGGGCGATGCCGACGAGGCCGATCGGTTCGCCTGCCTTCGTTACCGTATAGAGCGCCGCGCGGCCGGCGGCCCGCTCCTCGGCACTCTTCTCGATGTGGGCGGCGATGTCGTCCGTAGACACCGGCCATGGCACCTGCGACAGCCAGCGCACGACTGGCCAGGTCATCTGCCGGTGCAGGGCCGGCACGTCCTCGCGGCGCGGGGCACGCAGGGACAGGCGTTCGGTGCTGAGCGTATCCGGCATCATGGCTCTCCTCCGGACAGGGCGGGGGAAGGTTCTGCAGATGACACGAGGCAGGCTGCGTCAGCTGTGCGCTCGCGCACAGCAAGGCCGACGAAGAGCGGGTTGGTCCAGCCCTTGAGGCTCTCCCAGATGCGCCGCTCGAGCCTGAGGTGGTCGACCGGGAAGACGCCGCCGCGCGCGGGGAACGGCAGCAGGCCCGCCCCGTCGGCGTGGAAGCCGCACTTCTCGAGGACCCGCCGCGAGGCCGGGTTGACGACGCGCACGCTCGCGACGATGGCGCGTGCCTCGCTGTGCGTGAAGGCCGTGTCGACGAGCGCCCTGACCGCCTCCGTGGCGAAGCCGCAGCCCCAGAAGGGCGTGCCCAGCCAGTAGCCGATTTCCGGCTCGCCGGCAGCCGACCGGCGCAGGCTGATGGCGCCCATGAGCTCGCATCTCCTGCCGCGCGGCGCGAGGGCGAGCGTCAGCGCCTTGCCGTCGGCATTGGCGCGACGGGCCTCGTAGATGAAGCCTTCGGCCGTGCCTGGCGGATAGGGATGGGGGATTTGCGCCGTCATCTCCGCGACGGCTTTGTCACCCGCGAGGCGCTCGACAGCTCGGGCGTCGGCGAGACGCGGCCAGCGCAGCTCGAGCCGGGCGGTCTCGATCACGAAGGCGTCGTCGATGATCTCGCGGGTAAACATAGTCTCGCTCCGATCCTTGTGGCCCGTGCCGCCTCCCGCGGCCGGTGCCAGAAACGACGAAGGGGAGATGGCATCCCATCTCCCCTGTCGCATGGATCAGAAGCATTCGTCTGGAGCTTCGATCCGCCGGTTCGTGGGATGCCGGCGGTAGCTCCTTCGTCTCAGCTGCCGCCGTTTACTCTGCCGCCTCGATGGCGGGTACAACCGACACGTAAGCTCGGCCGAGTTTCGTGCCGAAAGCCACGCGACCGTCCGTGAGCGCAAAGAGGGTATGGTCCTTGCCCATGCCGACGTTCACGCCCGGATGGACGCGCGTGCCGCGTTGACGCACGATGATGTTGCCGGCAACGACGGACTGACCGCCGAACTTCTTCACGCCGAGACGGCGGCCGTCGGAATCGCGGCCGTTACGCGAGGAGCCGCCTGCCTTTTTGTGTGCCATGTCCGTTACTCCCGAATACTGTCAGAGGGGGGCAGCGATAGCCGCGCCGCGCCTCAGAGATCCTCGCCCGACTTCAGCTCGGCCTGATCGACCTTGGCGCGCGGGGGCTTGCCGGCGAGGAGCTCCTTCGCCTGCTCGATCCACTCGTCGCGCGCGATGCGGCCGCGCAGGTTGAGCTCTTCGTCATACTTCGCGACGTCCGCCTCGCTCCAGGCGGCGATCTGCTCCCAGGACGTGACGCCGGCGGCGCGCAGCTTCTTCTCGATCGTCGGGCCGACGCCCGCGATGAGCGACAGGTTGCTGCTGTCGCGCGCCCCGGTGGCGGCCGGGACAGCGGCTTCCTTGGCGGCCTTCGCCGGCTTGACAGCGGCCTTCTTGCCCGACGGCTTGGCGCCGCCGGTCAGAATCTCGGTGATGCGCACGACCGACAGGTCGTGCCGGTAGCCGCGCTTGCGCTTCGAATTCTGGCGGCGACGCTTCTTGAAGGCGATGACCTTGGGGCCGCGCGCCTGCTCGATGAGCTCGCCGGCGACCAGGGCGCCGGCAATCGACGGCGCACCTACTTCCACCTTGTCACCGTCGACGAGCATCAGCACGCTGTCGAAGGTCACGACATCGCCCGCCTCGGCGGCGAGCCTGTCGATCCTGATCACGTCGTTGGCGGCAACCTTGTACTGCTTGCCGCCGGTCTTGATGACTGCGAACATCTTTGTCCTCGTGTTCGTCTCCCGGCTCTCGGCGGCTACCCGCCCGGCCGGCTTCTTGTCAGCCTGCTCCGGCTTGTGACACGCACTCGAAATCACCGCCGTGCTAAGGGCGGTATCGAAAGAGAAGCGCGCGACTCGAAAAAGCGCGGACCAGCCGCGCCAGAGCGTTTCGATACATGCCGCGGCCGCGCCTGTCAATGAAAACGGGCGCTCGGCGGCATATTTCGGCGCTCGTCGAGTCGGAAGGAGGGCGCCGGGGGACCGGGGCGGCCACGGCCGCCGGTGCGCTCTGCAATCTTGTCGTGGTGCTGCACAGCGGCCACTTTCGTCCCATGGGGCTGCCGGCAGACGCGCTGCACATCCGCGACTGATCCGGCAGATAACGACGCGGCTCAGGGGGCGATTTCGCCCGGAGCGCCTGTAGAAGGCGTGGTAGCCGGCCCGCAGCCGAAGGCTTTGGCCGCAATTGTCCGCCCGTCACGGGGCGGAGGCGGATGGAAACGGTCGCGGGAAGACAATCCCGTTGATCGGGCGCTCCCATGCCGCACGCTGCTGCCTGCCATCCGCTGCGGCGTCCCCCGCGAGACGGGCCGCGGGGATCTTTATTCACAGGGCGACTTGATCTTGGCCCGGTTGCGCGTATATGAACGGCCCGCCATCAAGGAGAGGTGGCAGAGTGGTTGAATGCACCGCACTCGAAATGCGGCATAGGCGCAAGTCTATCGGGGGTTCGAATCCCTCCCTCTCCGCCAAGACACAAATGTTCGCGACGAATCGACGGGTCTCGCAGAGACCCGTTGAAATATGCCGCAAGATGACACCCGCAGCACTTGAGACCAACCGTCGAGCAAGGCGCGCGCGGACACGTCGAGCGCATCGGGCCGGGGGTACGCAACGGCGGCGAGTCCAGCCGTGACCATGTGCGCGAGGGCCGGCATGTCAAGGTGGCGAACGCAGATACGCTCTGAAATCTAAATTCCAGCGTGTGTGGCTCGACGCGGCGGCCAGGCCGGGTGCAACGCGTCGACCACGGCTGGATGGCGATGGTCTTTCGTACCATGCTCGCGCAGATGCGGGTGGTCGGGCGGCAGGTCCGCGTGGGCATGCGGCAGCGCGGTTTCCTCGGTCGCGGGCCAGAGGCGCCACGCGAGCAGCGTGCCTGCCGCGGCCAGCGCGGCCATGACGAGGAAGGTCGCCGGCAGCCCGATCGCCGCCCCGGCCCGGCCTGCCAGCGGATAGGCGATCAGCCAGCAGGCATGCGACAGCGCGAACTGCGCGGCGAAGAGCGTCGGCCGTTCCTCGGCCGGGGCCGAGCGGCGTAGAAGCCGCCCCGTGGGCGTCTGCACCAGCGCATAGCCGAAGCCCGTGACCAGCCACAGCGCCATCAGCGCGGGCAGCGCCCCTACCATCGGCCCCGCCAGCAGCGTCGGCACCAGCAGCGCCGCTCCCGCCAGCATCGCCGGGCGGTCGGGGATGCGGTCCAGGAGCCGCGGCAGCATCAGCGCCGCCGCCATCGACCCTGCCCCGAAAGCCGCGAGCGCCAGCGCCACCTGCGGCTCGCCCAGACCGAAGCTGCCCTTCACGATGACCACGGTGTTGACGATCACCATGGCGCCTGCCGCCGCCACCGCGAGGTTCAGCGCCAGCAGGCCACGCAGCCGCGGTGTGGCGAGATAGCGGCGGAGACCGGCGGTGGTGCGGATCCAGACCCCGCCCGCGGCCGGGGCCTGCGGCGCGGGCAGCCGCACCGTCATCACCAGCGCGGCCGAGAGGAGGAAGCCGATCACCGTGCCGCCGAACAGCGCCGGGAAGCTGACCAACGTAAGAAGCGCCGCCGCCAGCATCGGCGAGACCAGGCTTTCCAGATCATAGGCCAGCCGCGACAGCGACAGTGCGCGGGTATAGTCGCGCTCGTCCGGCAGGATGTCGGGAATCGTCGCCTGAAAGGTCGGGGTGAAGCCCGCCGAGGCCGCCTGCAACAGGAAGATCAGCGCATAGACCTGCCAGACCTCGGTCACGAAGGGCAAGGCCAGCGCCACCGCGGCGCGGATCAGGTCCAGCCCCACGAGCCAGGCCCGCCGCGGCACCCGCACAGCCACCGCCGCCGCCACCGGCGACAGCCCGACATAGGCCACCATCTTGATCGCCAGCGCGGTGCCGAGCACCGCGCCTGCGTTCTCGCCGGCGATGCGCCAGGCCAGGAGCCCGAGTGCGACGGTGGCAAGCCCCGTTCCCACCAGCGCGATCACCTGCGCGGCGAACAGATGCCGGTAGGTGCGGTTGGCGAGGACGGCGCGCACGGGGCGGCCTCAAAGCAGCTTCGCGAGCTGGTGAAGCTCGCTGCGGTCCGAGGCGCCGGCACGCCCCAGGCAGTGGTCGATGTGGTCGTGGATAAGCACACGCTTGGCGGTGGCCGCGACCCTTTCCACCGCCTGCAACTGGATGGCGACCTCTGTGCAGCGCCGGCCCGCCTCGATCATGCCGATGACATGGCGCAGATGCCCTTCGGCGCGCTTCAGCCGGGTGATGATGGCCGGATGAGACGAATGCTGGCGTATCATGCGTTGGCTATATCCACCGGTGGAGAGTCCGTCAAACCAGACTGATCGGCGGCCAGAATCGGTCGCCCTGTCGCTCGCGGGCCGGAGCGGCTGGTCGCGCCGATTCGGTGTCCCGAGCCTGCGGCGGGGTCAGGCGATCGCGACGACACCGAAGAGGACCAGCAGGAACAGGACAAGTACGACAGCGATCAGAATGCGTGCGCCCGTTGCAGCCGCGCCCGCCAGAGCGTGAAAGCCGAGGAGGCTGGCAACAGCCGCGATGACCAGAAGAATGAGAATCCACTTGAGCATGGCGATACCCTCCCACCATCGGCAGCGGTCGATACGATCATGAAACACTTGTGCCCGAATGCGGGTTCCCGGCGGCATCTTCACCGACACGCTCCTGCCGGGCTTCCGGCCGGCGCCGAAGCCGTTCTTCACGGCCGCGCTGCTGCTCGTGTTGGCACACGCACGCGCTATACTGCCATCGCACTTAACGCGGACGCCGAGGGGCGCAAGAACCGCGAGGAGATGAGCTTCTGCGAGGGCTGGAACACGGCGATCGACCGGATGGTCCATTTCGTCAAGCGGCAGTAGGCAGGTCCCAAGCTCCGTGGTGGCCCTGCCGGGGACGCCCTCCGCCGGCAGGGCCATTGACGGTCAATGGACGACGCCGCTTTCCGTCATGTGCAGCCGGGAGAAATGGGCATGTCCGTCGGCGATCGCGAGCGGTACCGGTCCTTTCGTCGATGACGAGCCGCGGCCGACCTCGCACACGTCATACTCGAAGCCGCGCGGCAGGTTGATGCGCGCGCGGTGTTCCTCGCCGGTGACCGGGTTGAGGATCGGATCGCCCCGCGACTCGACCCAGCCGGGGACATGGACGCGGGCCGTGCGTGCTTCCGGGTCGATCTCGAAGTCGATCGTGGTGAAGACGGGATCGTGCACCTTGGCGAAGGTGGTCGAGAAGACCTGGAAGAAGGTCGCGCCCGGCTCGGTGTCAAGGCCGCTCATGATGCGCAGGAGCGCCTCGCGCTGCTCGGGCGAGGCACGCTCGTCGACGATCGGCACCACCTCGCCGCCGCCCTCGTGGATCGCTCCCGGCCATGACACGATCATGCCGATCTTGAGGCCGTCGAGCCGTGTCGCGCCATGGTGCCCCTCGTCAATGTCGACGAAGCCGACTGCATGGCAATTGCCCTGCGTGGGCCGTGCGTTGAACTGGCAGGGACAGCCATAGGCGCAGTTGCACTGGATGAATTCGCGGCCCTTGATGGTCCATTTGGTATCCGGCATGTCGTCCTCCCCATGGCTCGTTCCCGTCGTGCGCGGCTCGGGGCGGCCGTGATCGCGAGACTGTGCAGGTTACGCAGAGGTATCCGGACAACTTTAATTATAGCAGGAACCGCTCGGCGGCAGAAGGCGCGCCACCCACCGGGATCAGTCGTGCTTTCCGTCCGGAGCCGTGAAAGGTCGCAGGAAGTCGAGCGGGAAGGGAAAGACGATGGTGGAGTTCCGCTCGTCGGCGATGTCGTGCAGCGTGGTCAGATAGCGCAGTTGCATGGCCTCCGGGATCTTCGCCAGCATCGTCGCCGCCTCGACGAGCTTCTCGGCAGCCTGCTGCTCCGCCTCGGCGCTGATGATGCGGGCCCGGCGGTTGCGTTCCGCCTCGGCCTGGCGGGCGATGGCGCGCACCATGCTCTCGTCGATGTCGACGTGCTTGATCTCGACATTGGCCACCTTGATGCCCCAGGCGTCCGTCTGGCTGTCGAGGATTTCCTGGATGTCCGCGTTGAGCTTGTCGCGCTCGGCCAGCATCTCGTCGAGCTCGTGCTTGCCGAGGACGGAGCGCAGGGTCGTCTGCGCCAGCTGGCTGGTGGCCATGAGAAAGTTCTCCACGGCGAGCACCGCCTTGTCGGCCTCGATGACGCGGAAATAGATGACGGCATTGACCTTCACAGAGACATTGTCGCGCGAGATGACGTCCTGGCTCGGCACGTCGTGGACGGTAGTGCGCAGGTCGACGCGCACGAGCTGCTGCACGAAGGGCACGAGCAGGATGAGGCCTGGCCCCCTGACGCCGGAGAAGCGGCCGAGCGTGAAGACCACCGCGCGCTCGTATTCGCGCATGATGTGAACCGCCAGCGACAGCAGGAAGCCGATGAGCAGGACAGCGACGAGATAGGGGGCGTAGTCGAACATGGTCATCTTCCTCGGTTCTCGGGTGCCGTCTCCGCTACCGGTTCGACGACCAGGGTGAGCCGCTCGCGGGCGACGACGCGCACGCGCTGGCGCGGGGCGAGCATGACGTCGGCCCGAGCCGCCCAGCGTTCGCCCTGGACGTGCACTTGGCCGTGGCCGTTGCTCCAGGCGAGGACCTCTCCGGTCATGCCGATGAGGCTGGTGTCGCCGGTCGCGACCCGGCGCCGGTGAGCCCGCACGGCCGCGGTCGCGGCGATGATCAGCGTTCCGGCGCTGACGGCGGCGGCCGCCACGACAACGGGCCAGGAAAGGGCGAAGCCCGGCACGTCCCTGTCGAAGACGAGGAGGGAGCCGAGGACGAAGGCGATGATGCCCCCTATGCCGAAGATGCCGAAGGAGGGCAGGAAGGCCTCCGCCGTCATCAGCGCCACCCCGAGCAGGATGAGGCCGACGCCGGCATAGTTGACGGGCAGCAGGTTGAGCGCGAAGGCCGCGATGAGGAGGCAGATGGCGCCGATGACGCCGGGCACGGTGGCGCCCGGGCTCAGAAACTCGAAGACGATGCCGTAGATGCCGATGAGCAGCAGGGCATAGGCGATGCTCGGATGGGTGATGGTGGCGAGGAGACGCGTGCGCCAGTCGGGCTCGATGACCACCGGCCTCAGCTTTGCCGTGTCGAGCCGGTGCTCCGTATTGCCGATGCGCACCGAGCGTCCGTCCGCCTGGGCGAGGAGGTCGGAGAGGTCGTTCGCGACGATGTCGACGACGCCGTAGGCGAGGGCCTGTCGCGCTGGCAGGCTGGCCGCCCGGCGCACGGCCTCCTCGGCCCAGTCGGCATTGCGGCCGCGCAGCTCCGCGAGCCCGCGGATGAAGGCAACGGCGTCGTTCACGACTTTGGCCGTCATCGCGTCGGCCGGTGAAGTCGGCTGCTTGTCCTGCCCGGCCTCGTCCTTGTCCCGGTCGAGCGGCTGGCGTCCGCCGCCGAGTTGCACCGGCGTCGCCGCACCGAGATTGGTGCCGGGCGCCATGGCGGCGATGTGGCTGGCGTAGAGGATGTAGGTGCCGGCGCTGGCGGCGCGGGCGCCGCTTGGGCTCACATAGGTGGCGATGGCAATGGGCGAGGCGATGATGTCGCGGATGATCTCGCGCATGGCGCTGTCGAGGCCGCCCGGCGTGTCGATGCGCAGGATGACGAGCCCGGCCTGGCGATGCGTCGCTTCGGCAAGGCTGCGGCGCAGGTATTCAACCGTCGCCGGACCGATGGCGCCATCCATGTCGAGCACGATCGCCTCGCGCGATCCGGCCGCTTCCCGCGGCGTTTCGACGGTCTGGGCCGCGGCAGCGAAGACGCAAACGCCGATGAGACCGGCCAGGAGAAATACGAGAAGGCCGTTGGACGGGATGCGATCGGTCGGGCGCGTGCAATCCATCGGAGCGTGACGATCTGGCGCCACGCATTATGGCCTGCCGGCCGGCATTTGTCTGCCCTCGGACGGATCACGGTGGGAGGCGAAGCGTGGAGGTACGGGCCTCCCTCCTTCTCGCCGGCGTATGTCGCGGATTTGACCAGGGGCTCAGTCGTCTCCGTCGTCGCCCTCGCCATAGACATCGCGACGGTCGCCGCCGATCAGGATCTCGCGTTTTCCGGCGTGGTTTGCGGGTCCGACGATGCCTTCGTTCTCCATGCGCTCCATGAGGGAGGCGGCGCGGTTGTAGCCGATCTGCAGGCGGCGCTGGATGTAGGAGGTCGA